>Ga0157319_1000027_pt1 | contig 62955 bp, 57 predicted proteins | sample MCvi2old240510_FD_105326 | JGI IMG/M metagenome (GOLD analysis project Ga0157319, IMG submission 105326) | Arabidopsis rhizosphere microbial communities from North Carolina - M.Cvi.2.old.240510 | ecosystem: Host-associated > Plants > Roots > Rhizosphere | place: USA: North Carolina | collected... | reverse complement strand
CGAGGAGGCGGACGGCGATTCGGGCGTCGATTCGGGCGGCGAATCGGAAACGGATTCGAAAACAGAAAGGGAATCGGACGAGGACGCCGTCGGCGGCGTCCTCGGGGGTCTCGGTGCGTTCATCGCGGGCTCCGCGTCAGTCGCGCAGGCCGGTGCCGGGCCGGTCGCCGGCCAGCAGTTCATCGAGCACCTGCCGGGCCGCCTCCTGCTCGGCGATCCGGCGCGAGCGGCCCTCGCCGCGGCGCGACAGCGTCAGCGCGGCCACTTCGCACTCGACGGTGAAGGTCTGCGCATGCGCCTGGCCCCGCGTCTCGACGATGCGGTAGGCCGGCACCGCCAGCTTGCGGGCCTGCAGCCATTCCTGCAGCGCGGTTTTCGCGTCCTTGGCCCATTGGTCGATGCCGCTGGCGGCGATCGTCTCGCCCAGCAGGCGCCGGACGATCTCGCGGGCGGCCTCGTAGCCGCCGTCCTGGAAGGCGGCGCCGATGACCGCTTCCAGCGCGTCGGCCAGGATGGACGGCCGCTGGCCGCCACCGCCGCGGGCCTCGCCCTCGCTCATCCGCAGCGCTTCCGGCATCTGCAGCTGCAGCGCCAGGCGATGCAGGCTGTCCTCGCGCACCAGGTGCGCGCGGATGCGCGTCAGGTCGCCTTCATCCGATCCGGCGAAACGCTCGTACAACAGCGCCGACACCGCCAGGTTCAGCACCGCGTCGCCCAGGAATTCCAGGCGCTCGTTGTGCTGCTGGCCGAAGCTGCGGTGCGTCAACGCGCGCTGCAGCAGTCCCGCTTGCGTGAAGCGGTAGCCAAGGCGTTGCTGGAGGGCGTCGAGCGCTTGCGGAGTCATGGGCGGGGATGTGCCGTGGGGGCGGGTCAGTGCGACTCGCCTTTGTACTTGATCAGCAGGAAGGCCGGGCCGAACAGGGGCACTTCCTTGTCGTACGCGAAGCTGATCTTCACCTTATCGTCGACCTTGGTGATGTTCAGGTCCTTGGGCTCGATGCTGACGATCGAGTATTCGATCTGCTTGGTGCGCTCGAACGAGTCACGCGCCGCCGCCACGGTGGACGGGCCATCCTTGGCGATCTTGTCGATCGCGCGCTGGATCGTGTAGTACTCCATCACGGTCGGCACCACCCGCAGCACGATCACCGATCCGCCACCAATGATCACCCCCCAGAACAGCAGTCCCAGCAGGCTGATGCCTCGTTGAATCTTCCGTGCCCTCATCACGCGTCGCTCCGCAAATAGTCGTTGGAACAGAGTAGTCGATCGTCGCCGGCACCGCCTCAGCGGATGCTGCCGATGCGCTTCAGGTTGCCGAAATTCATCCACACCACGAAGGCGCGGCCGACGATGTTCTCATCCGGCACGAATCCCCAGAAGCGGGAATCCTGGGAGTTGTCGCGGTTGTCGCCCATCATGAAGTAATGACCGGCCGGCACCTTGCAGGTCACGCCCTCGGCCGTGTAGGTGCAGTTCTCGCTGTACGGGAAGTCCCACTGCTTGCGGATGACCCCCGGCGACTCCGGGGCGACCAGGATCTGGTGCTCGACCGCGCCCAGCTTCTCGGTGAAGCGCGGACGGAAACGCATCGAGCCCGGATCCTCGTCGAAGTACTCGCCCTGCGACACGGTCTCCACCAGCTTGCCGTTGAGGTACAGCTTCTGGTTGAGGTAGGCGATCTCGTCCCCGGGCAGGCCCACGGCACGCTTGATGTAGTCGACGCTGGGGTTCTGCGGGAAGCGGAACACCACCACGTCGCCACGCTGGACATCGTTGTTGCTGATGATCTTCTTGTTGATCACCGGCAGACGGATGCCGTAGTGGTACTTGTTCACCAGGATCAGGTCGCCGATCAGCAGCGTCGGCACCATCGAGCCCGAGGGAATCTTGAACGGCTCGAACATGAACGAGCGCAGCAGGAACACGATCAGGATCACCGGGAACAGGCCGGCGGTCCAGTCCAGCCACCAGGGCTGGCGCAGCAGTTCCTCGCGGGCGCCTTCCACGTCGCCGTCGACGCGCTGGATGCCCTGCGCGGCCAGCGAGGCGCGACGCGCCGCGTCGCTCTCGCCCAGGCGGACCGCGGCGCGACGGCGCGCGGGCTCGAAGTGGAAGCGCTCGGCCAGCCAGTAGGCCAGCGTCACCGTGGTGAGGATCAGCAGCAGCAGCGAGAAGTTGCCGTTCCAGTAGCCCGTGTACCAGCCGCCCAGGTAGGCGATCAGGGCGGCGTACAGCAGCCCGGTCAATGCGCTCATGGCTTTCATTCTTCGACTTGGAGGATGGCCAGGAAGGCTTCTTGCGGCACCTCCACCGAACCGATTTGCTTCATGCGCTTCTTGCCGGCCTTCTGCTTCTCCAGCAGCTTGCGCTTGCGGGTGATGTCACCGCCGTAGCATTTTGCCAGCACGTTCTTGCGCAGCGCCTTGATGTTCTCGCGCGAGATGATGTTGGCGCCGATCGCCGCCTGGATCGCCACGTCGTACATCTGGCGCGGGATGATCTCGCGCATCTTGGCCGCCACCTGCCGGCCGCGGAACTGCGATTGCGAGCGGTGCACGATCAGCGACAGCGCATCGATCCGGTCGCCGTTGATCAGCATGTCCACCTTGACGACGTCCGAGGCGCGGTATTCCTTGAACTCGTAGTCCATCGACGCGTAGCCGCGCGAGACCGACTTCAGCTTGTCGAAGAAGTCCAGCACGATCTCCGCCAGCGGGATCTCATAGGTCAGCATCACCTGACGGCCGTGGTACGCCATGTTCAGCTGCACGCCGCGCTTCTGGTTGGCCAGCGTCATCACCGGGCCGACGTATTCCTGCGGCATGTACAGGTGGACCGTCACGATCGGCTCGCGGATCTCGCCGATCTTGCTCTGCTCGGGCATCTTGGACGGGTTCTCGACCTCGATCACCTCGCCATCACCCAATTGGACTTCGTACACCACGCTCGGCGCGGTGGTGATCAGGTCCTGGTCGAATTCGCGCTCCAGGCGCTCCTGCACGATCTCCATGTGCAGAAGGCCCAGGAAGCCGCAGCGGAAGCCGAAGCCCAGCGCCTGCGAGACTTCCGGCTCGAAGCGCAGCGAGGCGTCGTTCAGCTTGAGCTTCTCCAGCGCGTCGCGCAGCTGGTCGTACTCGCTCGCCTCGGTCGGGTACAGGCCGGCGAAGACTTGCGGCTGGATCTCCTTGAAGCCGGGCAGCGCCTCGGCAGCGGGGCCGAGGTTGTTGGGCAGCTTCTTTTCCAGCGTGATGGTGTCGCCCACCTTCGCCGCGGCCAGCTCCTTGATGCCGGCGATGATGAAGCCCACCTGGCCGGCGCTGAGCTGGTCGCGGTTCTCCGACTTCGGCGTGAACACGCCCAGGTGCTCGGCCGGGTAGACGGCGTTGGTGGCCATCATCCGGATGCGCTCGCCCTTCTTCAGCGTGCCGTCGACGACGCGCACCAGCATCACGACGCCGACGTAGTTGTCGAACCACGAGTCGATGATCATCGCGCGCAGCGGCGCCTCGACCACGCCCTTGGGCGGCGGCATGCGGGCGATGACGGCCTCGAGGATGTCGTCGATGCCCATGCCGGTCTTGGCCGAGCACGGGATCGCGTCGGTCGCGTCGATGCCGATGACGTCCTCGATTTCCGCCTTGGCGCCGTCCGGATTGGCCTGCGGCAGGTCCATCTTGTTCAGGACCGGGATCACCTCGACCCCCAGTTCCAGCGCGGTGTAGCAGTTCGCCACCGTCTGGGCCTCGACGCCCTGGCTCGCGTCCACCACCAGCAGCGCGCCCTCGCAGGCGGACAGCGAGCGGCTCACCTCATAGGAGAAGTCCACGTGCCCGGGGGTGTCGATCAGGTTCAGGTTGTAGACCTGCCCGTCGCGCGCCTTGTACTGCAGCGCGGCGGTCTGGGCCTTGATCGTGATGCCGCGCTCGCGCTCGATGTCCATCGAGTCCAGCACCTGCGCTTCCATCTCCCGGTCGGACAGACCTCCGCAGCGCTGGATGATCCGGTCGGCCAGCGTGCTCTTGCCGTGGTCGATGTGGGCAATGATCGAGAAATTGCGGATGTGGTTCATGGACTCGGACGGAGACCGCGAACTCGCCCGCCACGCCAGCGACCCTCGAGCGGGGCACGCTGAGACGACGCTGCGGACGGTCGGTCGGGCGGTGTTGCACGGTCCTTCTCAGGACCTGAACAGGACATAAAAAAAAGGCACGTCGAAACGGTGACGCGCCTTCCAACAAAACGTATGGCAACTGCTTGTTGGGCTTTCATTGTAGCCAAAAGCCCCGCCCTGGAAACCGCATGGATGCGAGCTTCTCGCGCGTTGCCCTTCGCCAACAGCGATTTCATGCACAGGTTATCCACAAAACTTGGGGGCATCCTGTGGATCGCTGAGCCCATCAAAATGGAGCCTTCCGATTCACCGTCGGAACAGCGACAAAGCTGCCCGAACGCGCCCGGATTGTAGCGGAGCGAGGCACCAATGCCTCGCCTTGGTCACAGCCGTTAGCAAGCACCAACCGACGGCCGGACGTGCCGCGCCTCACGAATCACCGGCCTGGGATTCCGCATTGCGGAAAGCCCCAGGCCGGCGCTGGGTTGACGCTGACGGCGCTCAACCCTTGCCCGGCTTGATCACGACGTAGGTGGCGACCTCGCCGCGGCGGACGAGCATCTGCAGCGATTTCCCCTTCTCGACCTTCGCCAGCGCCGCCTGGAATTGCTTGATGGTCTTCACCTCGGCATTGTTGGCCGAGAGGATCACGTCGCCGGCCTTCAAGCCTGCGCGCGCCGCCGGCCCCTCGGCCGTGTCGATGCGCAGGCCGCCGTCCACCTTCAGTTCCTTGCGCTGCGCTTCGCTGAGCTCGCTGACGGTCAGGCCCCAGGCCTGCGCGCCGGTGGCGGCCGGCGTTTCGGCCTCCGGCGCGGCGGGCGTGCGGTCATCCGGCAGCGCATCGAGCGTCGCGACCAGGTCCTTGTAGGCGCCGCGGCGGAACACCTGCAGCGGCACCTTCGTGCCCGGCTTGGTCGCGGCGGCAAGCCGACGCAGGTCGACCGCCTTCTCCACGGTCTTCCCGTCGAACTTGGTGATCACGTCGCCCAGTTGGAGACCCGCCTTCTCGCCGGGACCCGCCGGCGTGATGCGACTGATCAGCGCGCCCTGCGGCTTGCCCAGGCCGATGGCCTCGGCGACCTCCTTGCTGACGTCATCCGGATACACGCCCAGCATGCCGCGCGTCACCCGTCCGCTGGCGCGGAGCTGATCGGCCACGCGCATCGCCTCGTCGATCGGGATCGCGAACGAGATCCCCATGAACCCGCCCGACTGGCTGTAGATCTGCGAGTTGATGCCCACCACCTCGCCACGCAGGTTCAGCAGCGGCCCCCCGGAGTTGCCGGGGTTGATGGCGACGTCGGTCTGGATCAGCGGCAGCAGGTCACCGGTGTCGCGCGCCTTGGCGCTGACGATGCCGGCCGTCACCGTGTTGTCGAAGCCGAAAGGCGAGCCGATGGCCATGACCCATTCGCCGACCTTGAGCTTGCCGACATCCCCCATCCGCAGCAGCGGCAGGTTGCTCGCCTCGATCTTCAGCACGGCGACGTCGGTGCGGCGATCCAGGCCCACGACCTTGGCCTTGAACTCCCGCTTGTCGGTCAGCGTGACCATGACCTCGTCGGCGTCGTCGACGACATGCGCATTGGTCATCACGAAGCCGTCGGCCCCGATCACGAAGCCCGAACCGAGGCCGCGACGCTGCGGCGCGTCGTCATCCTCGTCGTCGTCCGGGGCCGGCGCGGGCGTGGCGCCGGGCGGCGTGCGGCGCTGCGGCGGCACCGGGATGCCGAAACGGCGCAGCAGTTCGCGCATCTGTTCATCGACCTGCGGATTCGCGGCCTTGACCTTCTCCGAGGTCCGGATGTTGACGACGGCCGGCCCGGCCTGTTCCACCAGGGCGCTGAAGTCGGGCAGCGCGCGCGCCAGGTCGGGCGTGGCGACTGGCACGGCGGCGGGGGGCGCGGGTTTCGTCGTGGTCTGGGCGCTGACGCCCAGCGACCCGCTCATCAGGGCGGCGCTGGCGATCGCCAGGGCAAGACGTGAAGGGGTGCGGGAACGATCGGAGTTGGGCATGAACACTCGCAGGTGGCGATGCAGGGTCGAAAGGCTCACATCATGCCCGCATTTCGAAACGGGCATGAGTCAGCCTCGAGCGAGGAACAGGTGAAGCCGCAGCAGCGTCCATTGGGCGCCGAGCGCGCCGCGCGAAGCGGCGACCCAGCGCACCGGCTGCCGGCCCCGGCGGGTGGCGCCATCGGCCGCCACAGCGGGGTTCAGCCGCAGCAGCATCCACCGTTCGATGTCGATGAAGACGTCCGGCGTGACGGCAAGCGGCTCGCCCGCCTGTTGCCACCACCATTGCGCGCCGTCCCATCGCAGAACGTCGGGCGCACGCGCGCGCACCGGCAGCGCCGCGGCCATGAGCGCGATACCCAGGGGGCCGAGCAGCATCGCGAGGTCGGATGCCTGCGCGAAGAAACCCGCCTGCCGCAGCACGGCGGCCACGACCGCGGCGGCACCTGCGGCGAGCACGGCGCGCTGCAGGCGTTCCCATCGCGCATCGCGCGGCAATGAAAAACGCCGGGCAGCAGCCCGGCGTGGTGTCGATCGGTCCGGCGTCATCGGTCGCCGCCCGCGTCGAGGGTCCTGGATCAGACCCGCTTGAAGATCAGCGTGCCGTTCGTGCCGCCGAAGCCGAAGTTGTTCTTCGCGGCGTACTCGATCGGCATCTTCCGCGCCTCATTGGCGCAATAGTCCAGGTCGCACTCGGGATCCTGGTTGAAGATGTTGATCGTCGGCGGAGCGACCTGGTCGTGGATCGCCTTGACGGTGAAGACGGACTCGATGCCGCCCGCGCCGCCCAGCAGATGGCCGGTCATCGACTTCGTCGACGACACCACCAGGCCGTTCTTCGCATACGCGCCGAAGGCCTGCTTGATCGCGTTGGTCTCGTTGGCGTCGCCCAGCGGCGTGGACGTGCCGTGCGCGTTCATGTACTGGATCTGGTCCGCGTTCAGGCCCGCGTTGCGCAGCGCGTTGCGCATCGAGCGCGTCGGGCCGTCCACGTCGGGCGCGGTCATGTGGTACGCGTCGGCGCTCATGCCGAAGCCCACCAGTTCCGCGTAGATCTTCGCGCCGCGCTTCTTGGCGTGCTCGTACTCCTCGAGCACCAGCACACCGGCGCCCTCGCCCAGCACGAAGCCGTCGCGATCCTTGTCCCAGGGACGGGACGCGGTCTTCGGGTCGTCGTTGCGGGTGGACAGCGCGCGGGCCGCGGCGAAACCGCCGACGCCCAGCGGCGACACCGTCGACTCCGAGCCGCCGGCGACCATGACGTCGGCGTCACCCGCCTCGATCATGCGGCCGGCCTGGCCGATGCTGTGCAGCCCCGTCGTGCACGCCGTCACGATCGCCAGGTTCGGGCCCTTGAACCCGCACTGGATCGAGACGTGGCCCGAGATCATGTTGATGATCGACGCCGGCACGAAGAACGGACTGATGCGGCGCGGGCCGCGATTGGTCAGTTCCGCGTGGGTCTCCTCGATCATCGGCAGGCCGCCGATGCCCGAGCCGACCAGCACGCCGATGCGTTCCGCCAGTTCGGGGCTGAGCGCGTCGCCGGTGGGCAGACCCGAGTCGCGGATCGCCTGCAGCGAGGCCGCCAGCCCGTAATGGATGAACGTGTCCATGTGCCGGGCTTCCTTCGCGGGGATGTAGTCATCCACCTTGAAGTCCTTGACCTCGCCAGCGAAATGGCAGGCCAGGGGGCTGGCATCGAAACGGGTGATGGTGTCGATGCCGGACTTGCCAGCCACGATGTTGGCCCAGCCCTGCTCGACCGTGTTGCCCACGGGCGAGATCAGGCCGAGACCGGTGACGACGACGCGACGACGGCTCATGCTGCTTGCTTACGCCTTCTGGTGCTTGACCGCGTAGTCGATCGCCAGTTGAACGGTGGTGATCTTCTCGGCCTCTTCGTCCGGGATCTCGATGCCGAACTCGTCTTCGAGGGCCATCACCAGTTCCACGGTGTCCAGAGAATCAGCGCCCAGATCGGCGACGAAGGCCTTTTCATTGGTCACATCGGCTTCGGGCACGCCGAGTTGCTCGGCGATGATTTTCTTGACACGTGCTTCGATATCGCTCATGACTCCTCCAGGAGGGGTTTGCTAGAACAACCCGGGATTCTAAGGCCTTAGAGTGGCGCCCCTAGTTCGGACCTCCCGAGGCGCGCCTTCCTCGATGGATACGGCGCGCGCTCGCACTCTATCAGCCCCACACCGGCCGGGTGAATCCGGTGGGTGGCCCGCCCGCGAGGGGCGGCTTCCACCTCAATTCATGTACATGCCGCCGTTGACATGCAGCTCGACGCCGGTGATGTAGCCCGCCTCGGGCGACGCCAGGAAGGCGACGGCATGCGCGATCTCGGCCGGATCGCCCAGGCGGCCCGCCGGAATCTGCGCCAGCAGCGCGGTCTTCTGCGCCTCGGGCAGCACGTCGGTCATGTCGGTGGCGATGAAGCCGGGGGCGACGCAGTTCACCGTGATCGAGCGGCTGCCCAGTTCCCGTGCGAGGGCACGCGTCATGCCCGCCACGCCGGCCTTGGCGGCCGCGTAGTTGGCCTGGCCGGCATTGCCGGAGGCGCCCACCACCGAGGTGATGTTGACGATGCGGCCGTAGCGCTGCTTCATCATCGGCCGCATCACCGCGCGGCTGGCGCGGAAGACGGCCTTCAGGTTGGTGTCCAGGACGGCGTCCCAGTCCTCGTCCTTGAGGCGCATGGCGAGCATGTCCTTCGTGATGCCGGCGTTGTTGACCAGCACCTGGATGCCGCCGTCCTGCTTGACGATGGCGTCGATCAGCGCATCGACGGCCGCGCCGTCATTGACGTTGAGCACCGCGCCGCGACCGCCGTGCGGCGCCAGCGCCTCGGTGATGGCCTGCGCGCCGGACTCGCTGGTCGCGGTGCCGATCACGACGAAGCCCTTCTGGGCCAGCGTCAGCGCGATCGCGCGGCCGATGCCGCGGCTGGCGCCGGTCACCAGCGCCACTTGCTTGTTGTCGGACATGGGGAACCTCGGAAGGGATTCGGGGAAAAGGGGTTCAGGCCTCAGGCCAGCAGGGCCTTGGCCTCGACCAGCGAGGCGGGGTCGAGCACGGTGGCGCTGGCCAGTTCGGCATCGATGCGCTTGGCCATGCCGGCCAGCACCTTGCCCGGGCCGCATTCGATGACGGTGCTCAGGCCGCGCGCCTTGAGCGCCTGCACCACCTCGACCCAGCGCACCGGGCCGAAGGCCTGGCGGAAGAGCGCGTCGCGCAGCGCCTCGACGTCGTCGGTCACGGCGACGTCGATGTTGTTGATCACCGGGAAGGCGGCCGGCTGGAAGGCGACCGCGGCGAGCTTCTCGCGCAGGCGGTCGGCGGCCGGCTTCATCAGGCTGGAGTGGAAAGGCGCGGACACCGGCAGCGGCAGCGCGCGCTTGGCGCCCGCGGCCTTGAGCGCCTCATTGGCCTTCTCCACGCCCGCCTTGGAGCCGGCGATCACCGTCTGCTTCGGGTCGTTGAAGTTGACCGCCTCGACGACCTCGCCCGACGCGGCGGCGACCTGCTGGCAGACCTCGCGCACCACGGCGGCGTCCAGGCCCAGGATCGCGGACATCGCGCCGGTGCCGACCGGCACGGCGTCCTGCATCGCCTGCGCGCGGAAACGCACCAGCGGCAGCGCGTCGGACAGGCTCAGCGCGCCGGCGGCCACCAGCGCCGTGTACTCGCCCAGCGAGTGGCCGGCGGCGGCCGAGGGCACCAGGCCGGTCTCGGCGATCCAGGCGCGATAGTTGGCGACGCCGGCGGTCAGCATCACCGGCTGCGTGTTGGTGGTCAGGTCCAGCTGTTCCTTGGGACCGTTCTTGATCAGCGCGCCGATGTCCTCGCCCAGCGCGGCGGAGGCCTCGGCCAGCGTGCGGACGACTTCCGGGTGATCGCCCCAGGCGTCCAGCATGCCCACCGATTGGGAGCCCTGGCCGGGGAAGACGAATGCGAAGTTCTTGCTCATGGCGGTTGGGTCCGAAGCTAACGAATCAGAGGGGGCAGAGAGGGAGCACAAGGGAACGGCGCGGGGACCGGCAACCGCGCGCGTCGCACGTCGACGCGACCGTGGAGCGGCCGGTGTCGCGTTCAAGGCGACACGTCGGACGGGGCCGGACAAGCCGGCTTCAAGCAGGCATCAGTAATCCAGCAGCACCGCGCCCCAGGTGAAACCACCGCCCACGCCTTCCAGCATCACCGTGTCGCCGCGCTTGATCTTGCCGGCGCGCACCGCGACGTCGAAGGCCAGCGGGATCGAGGCGGCGGAGGTGTTGCCGTGTTCGTCGACGGTCGCGATCAGCTTGTCCAGCGACATCTTCAGCTTCTTGGCCGTGCCCTGCATGATCCGGATGTTGGCCTGGTGGGGGATCAGCCAGTCGATGTCGGCATCGGTGCGGCCAGCCTTGTCCAGGACCGAGCGGGCCACCTTCTCGAGCACGCCCACGGCCAGCTTGAACACCGCCTGGCCGTCCATCTTCAGCAGCGGATGGCCCAGCACCTCGCCGCCGGACACGGTGCCCGGGGTGCAGAGGATGTCGGCATGGCGGCCGTCGGCATGGAGTTCGCTCGCGAGGATGCCGGGCTCGTCGCTGGCGCCGACGACCACGGCGCCGGCGCCGTCGCCGAACAGCACGCAGGTGGTGCGGTCCTTGAAGTCGAGGATCCGCGAGAACACTTCCGCGCCGACCACCAGCGCCTTGGTCGCGGCGCCGCTCTTGATCATCGCGTCGGCGACGGTCAGCGCATACACGAAGCCGGAGCACACGGCCTGCACGTCGAAGGCGGCGCAGCCGTGGATGCCGAGTTTCTGTTGCAGCAGGCAGGCGGTGGACGGGAACACCATGTCCGGCGTGGACGTGGCGACGATGATGAGGTCGATCTCATCGGCGCGGACGCCGGCCGCTTCGAGCGCCGCGAGCGACGCGGGCAGCGCGAGGTCGCTGGCGGTGACCTGCGGGTCGGCGAAGTGACGGGCGTGGATGCCGGTGCGCTCGACGATCCATTCATGGGAGGTCTCGATCCCGTCGCGGGCGAGGCGTTCCGCGAGGGCCGCGTTGGTGACGCGGTTGGCGGGCAGGTAGCTGCCCGTGCCGAGGATGCGGGTATGGCGCTTGGAAGCAGTGGTCATGCAGCGTGGGCGGCGGCGGCCGCCTGGTCTCCAGCATCGACGCCCTCCTCATTGGCCGGCGCGGGGAGCGCCTGCAGCGTCGCGACGATGCGATCGTGAACCCGGTCTAGGAGCCGGTTGCGGGCCGCATCATACGCCCGGTTCAGCGCCTGCTCGAAAGCGAAGGCATCGGCCGAGCCGTGGCTCTTGAAGACCAGTCCGCGCAGGCCCAGCAGCGCCGCGCCGTTGAAGCGGCGGTGGTCGACGCGATTCTTGAAGCGCTGCAGCACCGGCATCGCCAGCAGCGCGATGAGCTTGGTCCAGGGGGTCCGGGTGAACTCCGCCTTGATGAAGCTGGAGATCATGCTGGCCAGCCCTTCGGCGGTCTTCAGCGCGACATTGCCGACGAAGCCGTCGCAGACGACGACGTCGGTCGTGCCCTTGAAGATGTCGTTGCCCTCGACGTTGCCGTGGAAGTTGAGCTGGTCATGGGCGGCGACCTCGCGCAGCAGTTCGCCGGCGCGCTTGATGGTCTCGTTGCCCTTGATCATTTCCTCGCCGATGTTCAGCAGGCCGACGCTCGGGTTCTCCTTGCCGTCCACCGCCGACACCAGCGCGCTGCCCATGACGGCGAACTGCAGCAGGTGCTCCGGACCGCAGTCGACGTTGGCGCCGAGGTCCAGCACGGTGGTGAAGCCGCCCACCTGGTTGGGCATGACGGTGGCGATGGCCGGCCGGTCGATGCCTTCGAGCGTCTTGAGCAGGTACTTGGCGACGGCCATCAGCGCGCCGGTGTTGCCGGCCGAGACGCAGGCCTGCGCGAGCGCGGGCGTGCCGTCCTTGCCCGGCTTGAGCTGCGAGAGCGCCACCCGCATCGACGAATCCTTCTTGCGGCGCAGCGCGACCTCGATCGGGTCGTCCATGCTGACGACCTCGCTGGCGGGGACGATGCGCACGCGCGGCCAGGCGGCCGCTTCCTGGAGCGCCTCGGGCAGGCCGACCAGCAGCAGCTCCGCTTGCGGATGCGCGGCGAGGAAGGCCCGGCAGGCCGGGAGCGTCACGGCGGGGCCGTGATCGCCGCCCATGCAGTCCACCGCCAGACGGAGCGGCTCGGCGGAGGGCGATGAGCGAGTGGCGGGAAGTGCGGTCATCGAAACCTGAGGAGAAGAATCACCGGTCGAAGCTGCGACTGTAGCGACCTCGCAAGAAGCGTGCGCGACAGCCGGCCCCAGCCGGCGCACGCATCCCGGGCATTCCGGGTGCGCGCGAAGAAGGTGAGAAGACGACGGAAATGCGAAAGCCCGGCAACGCGAGGCGCTGAACCGGGCTTTCTTCTTGTCGTGAGGACCAGGCGGAAGGCGCCTTGCGGCGGCTTCCTGACCGGCTGATCGCGTCGATCAGGCGGCGTCGGCCTTGGTCTTCAGCACCTTGCGGCCACGATAGAAGCCGTTGGGGCTGATGTGGTGGCGCAGATGCACTTCACCGGTGGTCGGCTCGATCGCGGTGCCCGGGGTGCCCAGGGCGTTGTGCGAGCGGTGCATGCCACGCTTCGACGGGGACTTCTTGTTTTGCTGAACGGCCATGATTGATTCTCCTAAAGGCTTCGGCTGGCTTCGGTGGTTCGAGGCTTGCTCGGGCTCTCGAGAGAACTCGAGCTGTGCCGCGGATCCCACGAGGATGCTCCGCTACCGACGCCTCGGTCCCGGCGGGCCGCCCACATGGACGGCCATTTCGAACCGGGAAAGCCGGAAACTATAGCACAGCGGGCATCCGGGCGGCAATCCGGGCGGTGAACCCGTCGCATGATCGGCGGCCGCTTCGCGAGCACAAGGTCGCGCGGAGCCGCCCCATCCCGTGCCTCAAGCCTTGCCGCCACCCTTCTTGAGGGCGGCCAGCGCGGCGAACGGGTTCGGGCGCTCCTCTTCCGGCGCCTCGTCCTCCTCGACATTGGCGTGCGGCAGCGGCTCCGGGCACTCGTCGTGACGCGGGACCACCGGCAGCTCCAGCAGCAGCTCGTCCTCGACCAGCTCGCGCAGGTTGAGGTGGCGCGCCAGCGCGAGCACGTCATCGTCCGAATCCATGTCCAGTTCAGCGGCCATGTCCTCGTCCTTGACGAAGCGGAACCAGCGCGACACCGCCAGGTCCTCGCGCACCGGCTTCAGGCAGCGCTGGCAGGTCAGCGCGACCTGCGCCTCGGCGCCGAGCTCCAGCCAGATCTGCGGCTCGCCGCCCTTGGGCGTGCGGGTCTCCCCCCGGGTGGTCCACCGAACGGGGGGCCAGTGGGCGGGATCGGATTCGGGCGCGGCCGATTCAGCCAGGCGCGGGAGGCTGGTGGCGGGCCACTCGCCCTCGAGCGAGGCGCCCTCCCGGGCGAAGGCCTCGACATCGAGCTTCAGGGGATCGAACGAACGCGGTTTCATGGGGCGCAAGTGTACGAGCCGGCTCTGCCCGGGTGGGAGAATCCCGCCCCATGACCGCCCTTCCCCGCCCGCTGATCCTGGGCTCCACCTCCCGCTACCGGCGCGAACTGCTGGAGCGCCTGCGGCTGCCCTTCGAGACCGCGGCGCCCGAAGTCGACGAAGCCCCTCGCGCCGGCGAATCGCCCGAGGCGCTCGCGCGCCGGCTGGCGCTGGCCAAGGCGCAGGCCGTGGCCGCGCGCTTTCCGCAGGCGCTGGTGATCGGCTCCGACCAGGTCGCGGACCTGGCGGGCCAGCCGATCGGCAAGCCCGGCACGCATGAGCGGGCGGTCGAGCAGTTGCAGGCCATGCGCGGCCGCACCGTCGTGTTCCAGACGGCGGTCGCGGTGGTCTGCGCGGCGACGGGCTTCGTCGGCGAGGACCTGGCGGCGGTGCGCGTGCGCTTCCGCGACCTGAGCGATGCCGACATCGAGCGCTACCTCCGCGCCGAGCAACCTTACGACTGCGCCGGCAGCGCCAAGGCCGAGGGGCTGGGCATCGCGCTGCTCGAGGCCATCGATTCCGACGACCCCACCGCGCTGATCGGCCTGCCGCTGATCCGCACCGCGGCATTGCTCCGCCGGGGCGGGCTCGACGTACTGGGCCTGCTGACCTGAACACCTCGCTTCCCGACCCTGATTGCAAAGACTCCCGATGACCCGCGGCCGCCTCTTCCTCGTTCCCAACACCCTCGATTTCGGCATGGACGGCCAGGAGGTCGACCTCCGCGAGGTGCTGCCCGACGCGGTGCTCGCCCGCGCGGCGGCGATCACCCACTGGGCGGCGGAGAACGCCAAGACCACACGCGCCTTCCTCAAGCGCGTCGGCGCGATCCATGCGCTGGCGGTGCCGCTGCAGGAGCAGCGGATCGAGGAACTGCCTCGTCCGCCGAAGGGTCGCGCTCCGGCGGCGAACGCCGCAGCGGGCGCGGCCGCCGAGGACAAGGCCTGGGCCGCGCTGCTGCAACCGGCGCTGGACGGCCACGACCTGGGGCTGATCTCCGAGGCCGGCATGCCCGCGGTGGCGGACCCCGGCGCACGGCTGGTCGCGGTGGCGCATGCCGCTGGCGTGGAGGTCGTCCCGCTGACGGGACCGAGCTCGCTGCTGATGGCGGTGGCCGCCAGCGGCCTGAACGGCCAGAGCTTCGCCTTCGTCGGTTACCTGCCGGTGGACGCGGCGGAGCGCGCGACCCGCATCAAGTCGCTGGAAGCGGCCTCCGCCCGGGACCAGCAGACCCAGCTGATGATCGAGACGCCCTATCGCAACGGCGCATTGCTGCAGGCGCTGCTGGCGACGCTGAAGCCGACGACCGCGCTGTCGGTGAGCTGCGGCCTCAGCCTGAAGGACGCCTGGACCCACACCGCCACGGTGGCGCAGTGGCGCAAGGCGCCGAAGGCGCTGGCCGACAAGGTGCCGGCGGTGTTCTCGATCCTGGGCTCGCGCTGATCGAGCGCACGGACCGAAGGCGCTGACCGAAGGCGCCATGAACAAAGGCCGGACGCCTCGCGGCGGTCCGGCCTTCGTCATTCAGGGCCATGAGCCTCAGGCTCGAGCCCGGGCCCGTTCGCCGCTCAGGATTCGCTGTCCGCGGTGACCGGCGGCTTCTTGGCGCCGAACAGCGCCGCCACCTTCTTCTTCGGCTTGATGTTGGCCGACAGACCGCTGCGCGGCGCCTGCGCGCCCCCCTTCTCCCAGGACGGCGCCTCGGCGCGTTCGCTGACTTCGTAGGGCTTGTCGAACAGCGGATCGTAGGCCTGGCGCTGCGGCGCGCGCGGCGCCGAGACGTGCGAGCCGTAGGCCTCGTCGCGGCGGTCCTCGCGCTCGCGGCGGAAGTCGCGGCGCTCGCCGCGGTCTTCGCGATCGCCACCGCGGTCACCGCCACGCTCGCCCCGGTCGGACCGCTCGCCGCGCTCTCCACGGTCGCTACGGTCAAAGCGGCGACGCTCGCCTTCGAGCTCGATCGGCTCCAGGTCCAGCTTGCGCTTGATCAGCTTCTCGATCTCGCCGACCAGGCGGGCGTCCGCCTTGGTGACCAGCGTGAAGGCCAGGCCCGAGGCGCCGGCACGGCCGGTGCGGCCGATGCGGTGCACGTAGTCCTCGGCGTTGAAGGGCACGTCGAAGTTGAAGACGGCCGGCAGGTCGGCGATGTCCAGGCCGCGGGCGGCGACGTCGGTGGCCACCAGCAGCTCGACCTCGCCACGCTTGAACGCCTCCAGCGACTTCAGCCGCTCGTCCTGCGACTTGTCACCGTGCAGCGCGGCGGTCTTCAGGCCGTCGCGCTCGAAGGCGCGGGCCAGGCGCGCGGCGCCCAGCTTGGAGTTCACGAACACGATCGACTGCGTGATCTCGCGCTGGCGCAGCAGCTGCTTGACCGCGGCGCGCTTGTCGTCGTCATCGACGCTGAAGAAGCGCTGCTCGACGGTGGACGCCGTGGCGTTCGGCCGCGCAACCTCGACCAGCTCCGGCTCCTGCAGGTAGCTCTGCGCGAGCTTCTTGATCTCTGGCGAGAAGGTCGCCGAGAACAGCAGCGTCTGGCGCGTCTTGGGCAGGTAGCTCAGGATGCGCTGCAGGTCGGGCAGGAAGCCGATGTCCAGCATGCGGTCCGCTTCGTCGAGCACCACGTACTCGACGTGGTTGAGCACCGCATTCTTGGCTTCGATGTGGTCCAGCAGGCGGCCCGGCGTGGCGATCAGCACCTCGACGCCGGCCTTGAGCTGCAGCGTCTGGGGCTTCATGTCGATGCCGCCAAAGACGCAGGCCACGCGCAGCTGCGTGTGCTTGGCGTAGGCCTTGACGTTGTTGGCGACCTGGTCGGCCAGCTCGCGGGTCGGGGCCAGCACGAGGGCGCGCACCGGATGGCGGGCGGGCGACATCGAGGCGTTCTCGTGCTTGAGCATGCGCTGCAGCAGCGGGATGGAGAACGCGGCGGTCTTGCCGGTGCCGGTCTGAGCGGCGCCCATCACGTCTTTGCCGGACAGGACGATCGGGATCGCCTTGGCCTGGATGGGCGTCATCGTCGCGTAGCCCTGGTCGGCCACGGCACGCAGCAGCTTGGGGTCCAGCGGCAGCGTGTCGAAACGGGGGCTTGGCGTCGGGGTGGATTCGGTCATGGGCGCGGATTATCCTCCAAGCCCCCGAAAGCCCCGGGAAACCACCGATCCCGGCGCGTGCAGCACCGCATGAAGCGGGCCGCGGCGTGCAGGATCGGCCTGCCGGATCAGGGCATCGAACGGTCGGTCAGCTTGCGCTGATCGCCGCGGAACACCATCCACTTCGGGGTGCGGAAACGCACGATGCGCCAGTACAGCGCGACGTAGGCGACGCCGAACAGCACCATGCAGGCGGCGATCGCCGGGGTGGAATCCCAGAACAGCAGCGCCGGCGCCAGCGACGAGAGGCACAGCGTCCAGAGATAGGGCGCGGTCATCGAGTTGCGGCGCGTCATCAGGCGCGCGTCGCGTGCGCCAATCGCCCAGCGCATCAGGCGACGATAGATGAGCGAGTGCAGATGGATGCCGTCCGGATCGCCGGGGCTGGTGTTGCGCAGGAAGCGGCGGCGGTAGATCGAGAACACCGTCTCGAACACCGGATAGATGCACACCATCAGCGCGAACAGCGGCGAGACCTGCGGATGGCGGTGGATCAGCAGGATGGCGATCTCCGCCAGGTAGAAGCCCATGAAGTACGCGCCGCCGTCGCCCAGGAAGATGAGGCCGGCGGGGTAGTTCCAGACGAAGAAGCCGAGGATGGCGCCGACGCCGGCCAGCGCCCAGAGGGCGAGTTCGGTATCGCCGACCTGATAGGCGACATAGGCCAGCGACAGCAGCATCAGGCTGACGCACATCGAGGACAGCCCGTTGAAGCCGTCGATGATGTTGACCGAGTTGGCGACGCCCGCGACGACGAAGACGGTGATCAGCACCGCGCCCACTGTGGTGCCGACGATGAAGTCCAGGCCGGGGATGTCGGTGCGGTTGATGGTCGCCTGGAGGAGCCAGCAGCCGAGGGCCGCGGAGACCGCGGTGGCAATCAGGCGCTCGCGCGGGGAAACCTTCTTGGTGAAGTCCTCGATCAACCCGGCGCCGAAGGCCGGCAGGCCGGCCAGGAGCAGGAGCAGGCCGCTCTTGGCTTGGGGATGCTTGAGGAACCAGGCCAGCGCGACCATGCCGGCCAGACCCAAGAAGATGCCGACGCCACCGATACGCGGCACGGGCCGAGCATGAAACTTCTGGGGGCCGGAGAGGTCGTGATCGGCGGACAGGTGCCCGTGCATGGTCGACGAATGCACGACATACAGCGTGACCGCCGCCGCCAGTGCGAACGGGATGAGCAAATACAACATGGCCGGCAGTGTAACGATCAGCTTCTGGTCCCCGGCGGTTTTGGCGCAACAGCGCTGCCATAGAATGCCGCGCTGGCCGCCCCGACACCCCTTGTCACAAGGCACATCGGGGCGGCTCTCCCTTTCAGAGACGAGATCACGCATGGAACTTCGCGCCCAACGCGCCTCTTCGCCGCTGTCGACGATGACTCGATCCCTCCAGACTTTCCAGAAGCCCGCGCTGGCGCTGTTGATGGCATGTCTGATGGCGGGCCCCGCCATCGCGCAGTCGATGGGAAGCGGCCAGACCTCGTCCGAGAACAGCAGCGATGTCAGCGGCCCGGTCCGACTGAACTCCACGACGCGCGGCTCGCAGGACGCGTCGACGCAGCAGCAACAGCAGCAGGCGCAATCGGCCATGCCGCGAGCGCCCAAGTACGTGCCCGGCGAGTTCGAGATCTACGTCAACAAGCTGCTGGGCCTGGACCTGACGGATCCGCTCACGCTGGAACAGCTGCGCCGCTCCGAGTCCGGCCTGGCTGAAATCGGCACGGTGACGCAGACGCAGACCGGCGCTGTCGGAAAGGCGACGACGATCTCCACCGACAACATCGTCCGGCGCCTGGGTGCCGACCTGATGCTCGATGCCCGCATGGGCTCGGACACCGACGGCCCGCGCCAGGCGCCTTCGGACTACCTGATCGGCATCGGCGACGAGATCCAGGTCACCGCCTGGGGCTCGGTGGACGCCGACCTGCGCCTGACCGTCGACCGTGCCGGTCGCGTCACGATCCCGCGCGTCGGCCCGGTGCTGGTTGCGGGCGTGCGCTACGGCGACCTGAACGACGTGGTGCGTGCCCGCATCGCGCAGGTCTTCAAGAACTTCCAGGTCAGCACCTCGCTGGGCAAGCTGCGCACGATCCGCATCTATGTGACCGGCTTCACCGCGAAGCCGGGCGCCTACACGGTCAGCAGCCTGGCGACGATCGTCAACGGCCTGATCCGCGCTGGCGGTCCGTCGGCGGCCGGCAGCTTCCGCCAGATCGAACTGCGCCGCAACGGCCAGGTCGTCGCCAACTTCGATGCGTACGACCTGCTGCTCAAGGGCGACAAGGCCAGCGACCGCGCGCTGCAGGCCGAGGACGTGATCCACATCGGCCCGATCGGCCCGCAGGTGGCGGTGCTGGGGAGCGTGAACAAGCAGAGCATCGTCGAGCTGAAGCCCGGCGAGACGATCGACGACGTGCTGGCAATGGCTGGTGGCTTCAGCGCGGTGGCGGACCGCTCGCGCATCTCGATCGAGCAGTTGAGCGAACGCAACGACCGCCGCGTGCGGGAGCTGCCGCTGCCGGCGCAGGCGAAGGCGGCGGCGTCCAACGGCGACGTGATCCGCGTGTTCAGCAGTGTCAATACGGCGCTGCCGCTGGCCAAGCAGTACAAGCGCGTGACGGTGGAAGGCGAAGTGTCCCGCCCCGGTGAATACGTGCTGCCGCCGACGAGCACCCTGCAGGACGCGATCGCCGCGGCCGGCGGATTGACGCCGCAGGCGTATGTCTTCGGCACGGACTTCTCGCGCGAGAGCGTGCGGCAGTCGCAGCAGGAGAACTACGACCGTGCGCTGCGCGACCTGGAGACGGAGTTCACCAAGTACGCCAGCACGCAGCGTGCAACCACGGCTGATGAAGCAGCGGGCAATGCGCAGCGCGCCGCAGGCAGCGAACGACTGGTGGCGCGGCTGCGGGCCGTGCGTCCGACAGGCCGCGTGGTTCTGCAACTGGAGTCCGATGCGCGGCAACTGCCCTCGTTGACCGTTGAAGATGGCGATCGCTTGCTCATCCCGGCGAAGCCGACAACGGTGGGGGTGTTCGGGAGCGTGTTCAACGCCGGCAGCTTCCTGCTTCAAAACAATGCTTCTGTTGACGATGTCATGAAGCTTGCGGGCGGCCCGACCCGAGGCGCGGATGCGAGCGGTGCGTTCGTCATCCGCGCGAACGGCACGGTAGTGAGCGCGCGTCAATCGGGCAGCGGCTGGTTGGGCTTCGGCTCCAACCTGGCGGGCCTGCAGGCGCTGCCGGGCGACACAGTATTCGTTCCGGAACAGATGAACAAGTCGACCTTCATCCAGGATGCGAAGGACTGGACGCAGATCCTGGCCAACTTTGGCCTGGGGATCGCCGCGCTCCAGACCATCAAAAATTGACGTCCGGAAAGCACATCTTGAACAGCATTTCCTCGATGACTCCGCCCGCAGCCGCCGTCCAGGACGACGATGAGGTCGGTGCCCTCCTGGCCCCGCTTGCGAGGTCCTGGCGCACCTTGGCCGTCTCGACCGTGGTGGCTGGCGCCCTCACCCTCGGCGCCACCTTCCTGATCGCTCCGACCTTTACCGCCAAAACCTCCTTCCTGCCGCCTCAGCAGCAGCAGAGCAATGCCGCGGCGGCACTTGCCTCGTTGGGCGCGCTGGCCTCCCTGGCGGGCAACTCGGGCGCGATCAAGAGTCCGGCCGACCAGTACATCTCCCTGATGACCAGCGTGACCGTGAGCGACCGCCTCATCGATCAGTTCAAGCTTATGGACGTGTACGAAGCGAAGCTGCGCTCCTCCGCCCGCAAGACCCTGGAGGACCGCGTGCGCATCCAGACCGGCAAGAAGGACGGGATGATCTACATCGAGGTGGATGATCACGATCCCGAGCGCGCGGCGGCGATGGCCAACCGGTATGTCGATGAACTGCGGCGGATGACCAGCAGCCTGGCGCTCACCGAAGCGTCTCAGCGCCGCGCATTCTTCGAGACACAGCTCAAGCAGACCCGTGATCGACTGACACTCGCTCAGCAAGCCCTGCAAGGGAGCGGTTTCAGCTCGGCGGACCTGCGTTCGGAGCCGCGGGCCGCGGCGGAGGGGTACGCGAAGCTCAAGGCCGAACAGACCGCGGCGGAAATCCGCCTGCGCACGCTGCGCACCTCGCTGGCTGACAACGCGCCGGAAGTGCAGCGCGCCAAGGCGACGCTCGAGGCGCTGGGGGCGCAGCTGGCCAAGTTGGAAGATGCCAGCGCGGGTCGTCCGCAAGGCGACGGCTACGTGAGCAAGTATCGAGACTACAAGTACGAGGAAGCGCTGTTCGAGATCTTCGCGCGGCAATTCGAGCTCGCGAAGTCCGACGAAAGCCGCGAAGGGACGCTCATCCAAGTGATCGACCCCGCTCAGCCGCCCGATCGCAAGTCCAAGCCTCGTCGCGTGATGACGGCGATCGGTGGCGCCCTGGCCGGTCTCTTTGCCTCCATGATCATCGTCGTCGTCGCCGCCCGTCGCAGGGCACGCCACGCAACGATCTGATCAACCGTCCTCGACGGACATTCAATCCTCTCACCTCCGCTGCTCCATGGAAGACCAACTCCGCACCGCCTTCGCCGACGCACTCGGCACCACGCCGGACCAGATCACTGACGCGACCACCTATTCAGAGTTCCCCAACTGGGACTCGGTGGCCCACATGGCGCTGATCGCCGCCATCGAGGAATCCTTCGACATCATGATCGACGCCGAAGACGTGATCGACATGAGCAGCTTCGCCAAGGCGAAGCAGATCGTCGCCAAGTACCTCTAATTCCCCATGCAGGAACGCGTCGCCTTCGTCACTGGAGCTTCCCGCGGCATCGGCGCAGCCTGCGCCAGCGCGCTGGCGGAAGACGGCTACCGGCTGGTGCTGCACGCCAGCCGGCGTGAATCGCTTGAAGGGCTGCTGGCATCGCTTCCGCCGGAAGCGACCGCCAGCGCGCTGGTGTTCGGCTACGACATGGTCGACAGCGACAGCATCGGCAAGGCCTTCCAGGACATCTTCAAACAGTGCCGTCGGCTGGACGTGCTGGTCAACAATGCGGGCGTGATGGAGCCCGCCAAGCTCGGCATGATCTCGCAGCAGGCGTTGTCGCGCACGCTGGACGTCAACTTGGCCGCCGCGATCCTGCACATGCAGGGCGCGGCGAAGCTGATGGCTCGCAACGGCCGCGGCGCCATCATCAACATGTCGTCGATCGTCGGCCGTTTTGGCTTCGAGGGGCAGGTCCCCTACGCTGCCGCCAAGGCCGGTCTGATCGGGGCCACGCTCGCCGCCGCGAAGGAACTGGCGGCGCAGCAGATCCGCGTCAATGCCGTCGCGCCGGGCTACATCGACACCGACCTCAACCGCCAGCACCACGAGGACGTTCATCGGCAGAACCTCGCCCGTGTTCGCATGGGCCGCATGGGCGGAGCCACCGAAGTCGCCGATCTTGTCCGTTTCCTGGCCTCCGATCGCGCCGCCTACATCACCGGACAGGTGATCGGCATCGACGGCGGGATGAGTCTATGAGTTTCTGGGAGTTGGCCGCTCATGCGCCGGGCGACGTGGTGCTGGTTGACGTCGACGGCACGGCGGTCGACCGGACCGCGCTGCTCGAGCGCGTTCGCGACCTCGAGGAGCGACTGACAGGGTTTGGCCCGCGCAGTTTCGGCTTCCTGCTGTGCGCCAACCGAGTCGAAGACATCGCCTTGCTGCTGGCCTGCCTGCGGCGCGGTCACGTTCCGCTGCTGCTGTCGGCCGACATGCCGGCCGACCAACTCGAGGCGCTCGCGACGCATTACGGTCCGGACTGGATCGCCGGACGCGCCGGCCCGACCGGACCGGTGCGGCAGCCCTCGCGCGGCACGCCCGCCGCCGTGCTGCATCCAGCGCTGGGGCTGCTGCTCAGCACATCCGGCAGCACGGGTAGCCCTCGAATGGTGCGCCTGTCGCGAGAAGCATTGGACGCGAACGCGCGCTCGATCGCCGCCTATCTGACGCTGTCCGGTGACGAGCGCGCCATCACCTCGCTGCCGATGAACTACTCGTACGGCCTGTCGGTGATTAACAGCCACCTCGCGGCCGGCGGCACGCTGGTCCTGAACAACAACAGCGTGATGAGCCGCGAATTCCTGCAGCGCCTGGAGGACCATCGTGTGACCTCGCTGGCGGGCGTGCCTTCGATGTACCAGATGCTGGCACGGACCGGCTTCTTCAAACGCCCGGCACCCGCGCTGCGCACGCTGACGCAGGCTGGCGGCAAGCTGGACGACCGGATGACCCGGCTGGTGGCCGAGGCCGCCGAAGCGAACGGACTGCGCTTCTTCGTGATGTACGGTCAGACCGAGGCGTCCGCGCGCATCAGCTTCGTTCCGCCGGAGCGCCTAGCCGAGAAGATCGGATCGATCGGCATCGCCATCCCTGGCGGCCGACTCGAGGTCGCGCCGGACAGTGGCGAGCTGATCTACGAAGGCCCCAATGTGATGCTGGGCTACGCGCAACACCCGGCGGACCTAGCGCTCGGCGACGAACTTGGCGGCCGCCTCGCGACCGGCGATCTGGGTCGCGTAGACGAGGACGGGTTCTTCTACATCACTGGCCGGCTGAAGCGATTCGTCAAGATCAGCGGCAACCGCATCGGCTTGGACGAGGTCGAGCAGGCGCTGCAGACGCATTTGCCGGGCCCGGTGTCCGTCGGCGGCAAGGACGACGGTCTGGTCGTCTGGATCGAATCAGACGACGACGCCGCGATCGACGCTGCGAGGACGTTCCTCCGCGACCAGTTCATGATCCACCACTCGATGGTCAAGCTGAGGCTTGTCAACCATCTGCCTCTCCTGCCCACGGGCAAGAAGGACTACAGCCCGTTGCTGAGCAGTCAATGACGTCTTCCGACACGCTCCCTTCCGGCCCAGCACAGGGGCCGACGCTCCCCCTGGACATCTCGCGCCCCTACGACTATCCCGAGTCGGTGAAGGGGCCTGCTTTGCTGTCCACGATGAATGAACTCACCCGCTGGCACCGTGAGCGCGGCGCGCCCTACGCGGCGATGGTCGAACGGCTTTTCGCTGAGGGCGACGCCGTCACGCTGGATCAGGTGCCCTATCTGCCGGTGCGCCTCTTCAAGACCGCCGAGTTGCGCAGCGTGCCAGAGCAGGACGTCATCAAGACCTTGACCTCCAGCGGCACGACCGGCCAGGCGGTCTCGCGCATCCATCTGGACCGCGAGACCTCGATCCGCCAGACGCGGGTGCTCAGCGCGATCATGGCGTCGTTCCTCGGGAAGAGGCGCTGGCCGATGGTCATCGTGGACTCCGGCAGCCTGCTCAACGATCGCCGTCGCTTCAATGCCCGCGCGGCCGGGATCCTGGGTTTTTCCATCTATGGTCGCGACCATTTCCATTGCCTGGATGACGCGTTATCTCTGGACGTGCCGGGTCTGCAGGCCTGGCTCGACCGTCACGCCGATACGCCCGTCCTGCTCTTCGGTTTCACCTTCGTCATCTGGCAGGGCCTCTACCAGAGCGCGTTGCGCCAGGGCGTTCGCCTGCGCTTCCCGAAGGGCAGCCTGCTGATCCACGGGGGCGGCTGGAAGCGGTTGCTCGACCAGCAGGTGGACAACGACGAGTTCAAGGCGCGACTGCATGAGCAGTTCGGCATCGACCACGTGCACAACTACTACGGCATGGTGGAGCAGGTCGGCTCGATCTTCATGGAATGCGAGCACGGCCGCCTCCACAGCCCGGCCTACGCCGACATCATCATCCGCGACCCCCTCACGCTGCAGCCGGTGGCTGACGGCAACCCCGGCGTGATCCAGGTGCTCAGCGCGATTCCATTGAGCTACCCGGGCCATTCGCTGCTGACCGAGGACGTCGGCACCCGGCACGGTCGCGACGACTGCCCTTGTGGCCGGCACGGCACCTATTTCTCCGTCCGCGGCCGACTGCCGCAAGTGGAGATGCGCGGCTGCAGCGACACGCGGGTCATGGCATGAATATCCGATATATCCTCGGCGCCCCCGATGGCGCGCCCATCGCGCAGGTCCTGTCCACCTTGCGATCTCAATCGGCCTGGCGCCCCTTCGACGAGCGGGCCGTGGCCTTCGTGCGCCGCTTCTCGCAGAAGCTGCTGACCTCGGCAGGCATCCGCCAGCACCCGGAGCTCGCCGCGCTGGGCCATTGGTTCCGCGGAGCCAACCTGCAGACCCTCGCCGGCAAGTACCAGTTCGAGACCCCGGAGCAGCTCAAGCTCGGCCGCGGCATGGCCTTCCACCTGGCGCCGAGCAACGTGGATTCAGTGTTCATGTACTCGTGGCTGTTATCGCTGCTCGCGGGCAACGTGAACCTCGTCCGCGTCTCGCAGAAGGCGAGCGCGCCGCTGGAGTTCCTGGTCGGCGCGCTGGCGCAGACCCTGGCCGAGGACGTCGGCATCCCGGTGCGGGACCGCATCGTGCTGCTGACCTATCCGCACGACGAACAACTGACCCGTCTCATCTCGGAGTCGTGCCTGATCCGAGTGGTCTGGGGCGGCGACGCCACGGTGCGGGCGCTTCGCGCGATTCCGCTCCGGCCCACGGCGACAGAGATCTGTTTCCCGGACCGTTTCTCCGCCTGCGCGATTCGCGCCTCGGCGGTGCTCGAAGCCGACGACGCCGCGCTGGCGCAGTTGGCCGCGGCTTTCTACAACGACGCTTTCTGGTTCGCACAGCAAGCCTGCTCATCACCCAGGCTGGTGGCCTGGGTCGGCGAGGAAGCGGCCATCGACGCCGCCGCCGACCGGTTCTGGACTGCGGTGGACGCTGAGGTGGCCCGTCGGCAGCCGGAGAACTCCGAGGCCATGAACATGGCCCGTGTCGCGGCCAGCTTCGAGTACGCCGCCGCCAAGCTGGCCCGCCCTGCAGTCCCCGGCGAGCTTCGTGGCGCGCATCCGATGCGCCTGCGCCTGGAGGCCGCACTGGACGAGACCGCCAAAACGCTGCATTGCGGCAACGGCCTGTTCCTTGAAACGCGGCTCCCGCGCCTGGCCGCTCTGGCGCCCCAGCTCTCGGACAAGGAGCAGACGCTGGCCGTGCACGGATTCCCCCGCGAAGAGCTGGTCGAGCTCGCGCTGGCGCTGCCCGCTCGCGCGGTCGACCGCTTCGCCAAGTTCGGCGAGGCCCTGTCGTTCGCGCCCGTGTGGGACGGCCAAGACCTCATCACCACCTTCAGCCGAAACATCCTGTTGCCGAACGGCTGACTGATCCGCCGGTTTTCCAGAGACCTGACATGCCCCGCTTCACCGTCGATACCGCTGCGCTCGAATGCCGCCGCACCCCTTGGGATGAGCGCGTCTTCGGGCATCCATGCGCGGAGATCACCCTGCTTGATCCGGCAGGCGCAGACGACGCCACCATCACCTCGTTGCTTGCACGATTCGATGAATGGGCGGCTGTGGAGGGCGTGTGCTTCGCCTACGGCCGCTTCACGCCGTCCGCGCAAGACAAGCGGACGCTGCATCAGGCGGGCTTCTACTTCGCCGAGGCAAGCTACCGCATCCGTCACACCCGGATCCAGTCGACCGAAGCCTTCGACCGCCTGATCCGACCGGGGCCCGTCCTCGAGCCTGCGCGCGAGGAGGACTATCCCGCGCTGCAGGACATCCTCGCGGAGGATTTCCTGCACGGCCGCATCCACGAGGATCCGTGGGTACTCCCCGAGGACGCGGCCAAGCGCTACCGGCTCTGGCTGCTGGACCTAGTGGCGCAGCAGCACGAGGTCCTGACCTATCGTCTCAAGGGCGAGGTGATCGGACTGCACGTGCAACGCGCCACCGGGACGGTCGCCGACCTCGTGTTAACGGGCGTCAAGCGCAGCCACGCGCTGCTGGGTGTGCCGCTGTGGGCGGAGGCGCTCCGACTGAACCGCCTGCGCGGTATCCGCGAAGCCCACACGTTGATCTCGGCGGCCAACGTGCCGATCCTCAATCTCTATCGGCGCTTCGAGTTCCAGTTCGATGCACTTCTCCTCGGCTTCCACAAGCACTACTGACATGACCACGATCCCCTTCAACAAACCCTATCTCCATGGGCGCGAACTGGTGTATATCGCGCAGGCCGTGGCGTCCGGCAAGATTTCCGGCGACGGTCTGTTCACGCGGAAGTGCCACTCGTTCTTCGAGGAGCGGTACGGCTTCGCCAAGGCGCTGATGACGACGTCGTGCACCGACGCGCTGGAGATGTGCGCCCTGCTGTTGGACATCAAGGAGGGCGACGAGGTCATCGTGCCGTCGTTCACCTTCGTGTCTAGCGCCAACGCCTTCGTCCTGCGCGGCGCGAAGCTGGTATTCGCCGACAGTGAGCCGAACAACCCGAACATCGACGCTGCCCAGATCGAGGCGTTGATCACGCCGCGCACGCGCGCCATCGTGGTGGTGCATTACGCCGGCGTCGCGTGTGACATGGACCGCATCGACGAGATCGCCCGCCGCCACGGCGTGACGGTGATCGAGGATGCCGCCCAAGGGATCGACGCGTTCTACAAGGGCCGTCCGCTGGGCAGCATCGGCGCGCTCTCCGCCTTCTCGTTCCACGAAACGAAGAACGTGATCGCCGGTGAAGGCGGCCTGCTGGCCATCAACGACCCGCGCTACATCGGCCGGGCCGAGATCATCCGCGAGAAGGGCACCAACCGCAGTTCGTTCTTCCGCGGTGAAGTCGACAAGTACGGCTGGGTGGACGTCGGCTCGTCGTTCCTGCCTTCCGACATCGTCTCGGCCTACCTGTTCGCGCAGCTGGAGAACCTGGACGCCATCCAGCAACGCCGCAAGGCAATCTGGCAGCGCTACTGGGATCAACTGGCAACGACGCTGCCGGACTACGGCATCTCGCTGCCGACCATCCCGGATTACGCGACCAACAACGCGCACATGTTCTATCTGGTCTGCCGCGACCTGGACCAGCGCACGGCGCTGATCGCCGCGCTGAAAGAGCAAGGCATCCACGCGGTCTTCCACTATCTGTCGCTGCACGACAGCCCGTACTTCCAGCAGAAGCACGACGGTCGGGCGCTGCCCCACAGCGATCGCTACACCAACTGCCTGGTGCGCTTGCCGCTCTTCTATGAGCTGAGCGATGCGGACGTCGACCGCGTGACCGCGGCCATCCTCAGCGCGCTTCAGCGCCGCTGACCGGATCCGGACCGATGCGTCCTGACAGGAGAGGACGCATCGGCGTCAAGCGGCCATGAAAGCCTACAAGTCCACTGCGCTGCTCGCCGCTTCCACGGCGACGCGCATGCTACTGGCGCTGTATACGGTCAAGATCACTGCCGTCACCCTGGGTCTGGCAGGCACGGGCGTGATCGGTCAGTTCAACAATCTGCTGCTGATCAGCACGATGCTCGCCGGTGGCGGCATTGCGTCGGGAATCATCAAGGCAGTCGCCGATCCGGATACGCCGCTGAGCGATGTGCGTCACAAGTTGAGGTCGGCGCACGGCTACGCCTGCATCTGCAGCGTCGCGATGCTAGCCATCGTGTTGGTCGGGCATCAATTCCTGGGCGAGCGCTTGCTGCCGACGGCGGGAGCCGGTGCCTTGTTGATCGCACTGGCCGTAGGGCAATATGGGCTGTTCCATATTGCGGCCCTGAGCGCCGTGGTCAACGGACGGGGGCGTCAGGACCTGTTCGCCAAGTCCACCCTGGCCGCTGGCGTCGCGAGCGCCATCGCAGTCACTATCGGATGCCTGGCATTCGGGCTTCCCGGCACCTTGGTCGGCATGTTGCTGGGCGCGCTGAGCCAATGGCTGTTCCTGCACTTTCTCGCCAGTCGCCACCTCCCCGAATGGGCGCCACTCGGCACGCCGAGTTTTGAAGTCGCGGACCTCAAGCCGTGGATCCACTTCAGCCTCCTGTCGCTGATCACCGTCGTGGGCATGCCCACGGCGCAGATCGCCGTGCGCAACGCCTTGGCAGCTTCCGCGGGATGGGAGATGGTTGGGGTGTGGCAAGCCATGGTGCGTCTCTCTGACGCGTACCTGCAATTCGGTCTGCTCTTCCTCAGCGCGTTCTACTTTCCGCGCTTGGCGGCCGCGCCGACAATCCCTGCCTGCACGGCGGTGATCCTGCGCTATGGGCGTGTCTTGCTCCCGGCGATGGTGGGACTTTGCGGAGCAATCTACCTGCTACGTTTCCAGATCGTCCCATTACTGTTTTCGTCCGCGTTCCTCGGCGTCACTGACCTGTTCATGCCGCAACTGATCGGAGACGTGGCGAAAATCGCGAGCTATCTCATCACATACGCCTTCCTCGCGACAGGTCGCTACAAGCTGTCCATGGCGGCTGAGCTGGTGCAAGCGGCGCTGTTCTGGGTCATTGCGCGACACGTGGGCATCGATCACGGCCCGGCCGGTGTCGCCTGGAGCTACGCAGCTGCGTACTTGACCTACTTCGTGCTCGTCGCGGGCACCATGCTCGTGCTGATCCGCCAAGCCAGCCGGACCACTGAACGCAGCGGCGCGGCACCCGACAACCTTCCTGAGGCTGGCCCTCACAGCCCAACATGAAGATCGCCATCGTCAACCAGCACTTTCACATCGGTGGTGTCGAGACCTTCCTGCTCTCGCTGATCGGCCAGTTCAAGCGCATGGGCCATGACGTCCATATGTTCCTGCTGGAGCCCGACAGCGCGAACGCCCTGCTGCCCGATCTCCGGGGACTGGGGGCCACCGTCGAACCGTTCCGCGCACTGCGCCGAGGCGGTCCTTCCCCGACGCGTCGCTTCGACGTCGTGATGTTCACCAACACGGATACCTTCCTCGCCGTGTTGCGGGGGCTCAGCCGAGGCGACTTCGAGGCCGACCGCGTGATCGCGGGGGCCTACCAGACGCGGATGTACTGCCTCGACCGGGGGCCGTTGAATCTGCACAACCGACTGGTCCGCGCCTCATTCGCGCGGATGCCCGTCCCGAACGTAATCTTCGCCAACGACGCCTGCCGCGACGAACACAGGCGCCTGACGCCGGGCATGGTGGATGCGCCCATCATCCCGTTGATCGTGGACGGAGAGCGCTTCCCCCGCCGGGCGCCGCGCGATCCTGGCGGCCCGCTGCGCCTGGTCTCGATCGGGCGCCTCGATCATTTCAAGACCTACAACGTCACCATGCTGGACGTCGTTCGACGCCTGCGCGACCTGGGTCATGACGTGTCCTGGGACGTCTACGGGACCGGCATGCTTCAGGCGCGTATGGTGTCAAGAATCACCGAGCTCCAGCTGGAGTCGCACGTGCGATTGCTGGGCAACGTCGACTACCGGCGCATTCCCGAGGTCCTGACCAGCGCTTTCGCTTTCGTCGGCTCGGGGCTGAGCATGATGGAAGCGGCCGCCTGCGGTGTCCCGTCCGTGCCGGCGATCGAATACGCGGACTTGCCGCAGACCTTCGGCTTCCCACATGAGATCGAGGGCATCAGCTTCTTCGAGCCCAGTCTGGCACTGCCCCGTCAGGACATCGGGGATCGCCTGATCGAACTGCTGCAAGCCGCGCCCGAGGCCTACGAGGCGATTGGCGATGCCGGCCGGGCCAAGATGTCGCTGTTCTTCCCCGCCAGCGTGGCGCGCCAATACATCGAATCATTCGCGGCGGCCTCCACCGCGCGCCCGGCACTGGGCGCGGTGCGGCATGCCATCTTCCGCGCATCGGCCGCGGCGCACCGCGATGGCGTCGTGGCGTTGAAACGTCTTGGCTTGCGAAAGCATTGACATGCGTGTCTACACGATCCTGTTCACCCTGGCGCTCAACTTCGCCACCGTGGCGAGCTACTTCGTCTACGCGGCCGACCTGCCCTTCGCGCAGCAGATGCTGGCGATGAAGGATCTGCTGCTGATCGGCGGCCTGTTGCTGATCCTGCCCAGCCTGCTGGGCCGCCTGGCCCGGCTCAAGCTGGAAACCCTGGACTGGCTGATCCTGCTGGCCATCGCCTTCAACCTGGTGGCCTTCGTCCTGTCCGACGCGCCGGTCAGCGATCGGGTGTTCAACTTCCGGCGCCACCTGTCGTTCCTACTGGTGCTGCTGATCTTCCGCGAGTTCGGCACCGGCTTCCGCTCCGAACTGTCCTACTTCCAGTTCCTCAAGCCGATCCTCGTCGTGCTGTGGGCTTTCGGGGCGGTGGAGGTCTTCCTTCCCGACAGCTTCTGGAATGACTTCGTGGGGATCACCTCCTACTGGGATGCGCTCAGCGTCGACCCATTCTCGACGCCGACCATCGGCGAGAACGGACGCTTCTACAGCTGGGACCTCTTCGCGCTCTTCGGCGAGGTCCGACGCATGGTCTCGTTCTATTTCGAGCCGACCACCCTGGCGGCCTTCTTCGTCGCCGCCCTGTGTTTCAGTCTGATGGGCGGCGCCCGTGAGCGCTTCTGGGCCGTGCTGATCGCGGGGATCGGCCTGCTGACCGTCTCCAAGTTCTTCGCTCTGTCGATACCGTTGGCTTTCGGGGCTTATGCGTTGCGCAACCATCTGCGGCCCGGCCTCTTTCTCGGTTTCGTCTCCACCTGCATCGTCATGAGCGCGACGGTCATCGCCCTGGGCATCGACGCCGGCGCCCTGGCCCACCTGAAGGGCATCTCCTCGCTCGTCGAGATCGTCATGCAGAACAAGTGGCTGGGACTCGGTCTGGGCGCGGGAGGCAACTACGCGGACTCTGAGCTCGAAAGCGCGGAGATCGGCGCAGAGAGCGGGTTCGGCAACATCGCCGCGCAGCTGGGGCTCATGTCGATTGTCTACATCCTGATCCTGAACTGCCTGTACATCAGCCTGTTGAGCCGATATCAGCGCACGCGCCAACCGATCTACGCCGCGGCGATCGCCGGCCTGATCTGCTGGACGCTGTCGTTCTTCCTGTCGGCGTCCTCGCTCGGTCTGTCCGGCAACGCGTTCATCTTCATCCTCATCGGCGCCGTGCTGCATCGCAGGGCGGAGCCCGGCGTCCAAGCATCCGCGACGACTGCCGTCCGCGGGCCGCAACCGCCCACCGACTCAATCACCGTCACGGCGCCCGCCACCTCCTGAACCGACGCTGCCACGAGACGTTCCCCCGTGGCCCGACGAGGAGACGTCGAGGCGCGAGACCACGCCCACCGCAATGACAACGGAAAAGAAACTGCTGTTCATCACGCCCACGTTGCCTGAATCAGGGGACTCGGGCGGGCTGATCGTGACCCTGGAACGCATCGAACTGCTCGCGCGACGTTTCGACGTCACGGTGCTGGCCATCACGGCGTCCGAGGCCGCGATCCGGAAGTGTCGCGAGCGCTTCGGCCTGAAAGCCGTCCACCATGCGGGCGCGCTCCGCCCGCGCACGATTACGGGCCTCGCGAGGTCCTGGATTGAGGGGCTGCCTCTCGCGATCTGGCGCAATGTCGACCCGGCCTTCCTGGACATGGCGAAGTCCTTGAGCAAGCAGCAGTTCGACATCACCTACGTAGACCATTGGCTCATGTGGCCCGCGATGCAGGAGCTCGCCCATCCCGGCTACCGCGTGCTCAACCTGCACAACGCGGAACATCTGCTGTTTGTCCGCGCGGCCGAGCGCGCCCGGTTCCCGATGCGTCAGGTGCTTCAGTCCGAGGGACGGCGCTCGGCTGCGTACCTGCGCGACATCTGTCGCTCGGCTGACGAGTTGCACTTCATCTCCCATACCGACATGGACGAGGTCATGCGCCTGGGGGGCATTGAAACGCGTTCGCGGGCCTTCCTGCCCTGGGTGCCGGTCGACGACGGCAGCTATGGCAGGTTCGGCGGCAACGCCCTGTTTGTCGGCACTATGTCCTGGGCGCCCAACGCGGAGGGCGCGCGCTGGTACGAGGACCATGTGGCGCCCCTTCTGCCCTCCGGCCTGATCACCGACATCGCCGGTGGCTACATCAACGGTGTCCCCCCGGAAGCCCCCCATGCCCAGGTGCACTGGCACGGACGCGTGCCCGACCTGTCCCCGCTCTACCAGGAGGCCGGTGTGTTCGTCGCGCCCTTGCTGTCCGGCTCGGGCATCAAGATGAAGATCCTGAACGCGCTGGGGCGCGGACTGCCCGTCGTGACCACATCGCTCGGCGCTGAGGGTTTTCCGGCCGGTTGGGAAGACGCGGTCGTGGTCGCCGATGACCCCCAGGGCTTCGCCGACGCGGTGCGCCGCCTGACCACCGATCGCGACGCCTGGCAACGTGCCGCCGCCGCCGCCAAGCCCTACCTGCAGCGACATTTTTCTCCGGAGCAATTCAATCAATGGACCGAACAGACCGCCCGGTGAACCCCTCGTCCGTGCGTTTCGCCGGGCTCACCTTCCAGGGACCGACTCGCGCGTCGATCGCGGCATTTCCCCCGTTGACCCTCGTCATCACGGTGAATGCCGACTTCATCGTCACCGCGCACGAGGACCCGCGTTTCGCCCGGATCATCAACGAGAACTGCGCGACTTTCGACGGCCAAATTCCCTTCGCCGTGGCCCGCCGGCTGGCGCGGCCCCGCGGCGCCGCCATCGAGAAGATCAGCGGCTCGGACCTCGTGCCTGAACTGCTGGCGGAAGCCGCCAGGACGGGGCGGAAGGTGTTCCTGCTCGGTGCGACGCCCGAGGCCAATACCGCCGCGGTGCAAGTTGCGCGGGAACGCTTCGGCGCGGACGTGGAGGGCTTCTCGCCCCCGTTGGCCGCCTATCCGTTCCCCGAGGACTGGCGACGCCAATGTCGGGCCCGCATTGAGGCCTACCGACCCGATTACATCTTCGTGGCACTCGGCGCTCCCAAGCAGGAGTTCTGGATGGATGAGGAACGGGCCTGGCTGGAACCCTTAGGCGTACGCCTGTGCATCGGTTGCGGCGGAAGCCTGGACTTCCTGTCGGGCCGCATCAAGCGCGCGCCGGTCTGGATCCAAAAGATCGGCTTGGAGGGCGTCTACCGCGTCCTGGCCCAACCTCAATGGTTCCGCATCAAGCGACTGCTGCGAAGCTTCCTGATGTTCAAGTACATCTTCCGCTGATCCCTGGGGCCGGCGGGCCCTCGAGGCTCAGGGCGTCGTGGCTCAGGGCGCCGTGACGGCGGAGAACGGCGCGTCGAGCACGTCGAACACCTGCTGATTGCTATTGAAGGGGGCCAGCTCCGGCAAGGCACCGTCAGCGGCGACCAGCAACGGGACCTTGGTGTCCTTGAGCCGCTCGCTGCCCTGGCAACGCCGCGCGGAATAGGTGCCGTTGCTGCACCAGCCGTCGACCCTCAGCGGATGGTCGGACGTGACGATCACCGCGATGTCCTTGATGCCGGCCGAGCGCAGCCGCTCAACCGACGCCGAGGCCAGCCGCGCCGCCTTGGTCGTCCCGGCGGCGTACTGCTCGACGAAGGTCTGCCGGGAGTCCGAGGCCGGAGGGTGCGGGAACGGCAGATGCGCGAACAGCATCCCGCCCTGCTTCCAGAACGGCGCCAGCCAATAGGACTGCTCCGTCCGCTCCACCAGCGTGGTCCAGCTCAAGTGCTGTTCACGGTGGCAGCGCTCGGGCATCGTCAGCCCCATGCGTCGACGAACAGCGCAGACCCAGCGATCCGACGAGTCGAACACGCCCAAGGGGGACTCGCGCCGGCACCATCGCAGGCCCTGCATCGCGCAATAGGGATGGTAGAAACCGACGACATCGATGTCCTGACGACTCCCCAGGACCTTCGAGAAATCGAGGATGTCCCGTCCGCTGCAGATCGCGGAGTCGCTGCACGGCTTGGGGTCCTTGAACGGTCGGCGCAGCCACATCGCCGGGACGACCTTCGCGGTCCCATCGCCGACCGGCTCCAGTGGTCGATGCGCCACGTGCAGTCCCTGCGCGGTCAACGCCGCCTGGATGCCCCCGACCGCCGTGTCATTGAGCTCGTCGAACAGCAGGATCAACACGGTCCGACCCCGTCCGAAACCCGGCGAGGTCTCCGACGCGGCCGGAGCTGTTGCCGCCTGTCGTGAGGGCCAGCCGAGGGACGGCGCGCTCCAGAGCGCCATCGCTGGCGGCAGCAGCACGAAGAGCATCGCCGCCACGGCGATGGCCATCAGCCCTCGAGGGGCGAGCCGGGTGGACGCTGCCGCCATGCGTCGCATCAGCCAGGGCATCGCGATCAGCAGCCCCACCGCGAGCGTGGCCGAGAGGATGACACCCGCGACGAAACGCTGTCCGCTGGCACCACCGAACAGCACGATCCAGGCCCACAACACTGCGGCCAGCACCAGGTATCGTGCGGACAAGGTCGCCGCCCAAGCCTTCGGAAGCCGGCGTGCGACCAGGCGTTCCAGCAGAAAGAAAGCGCCCAGCGCGATCAGCCAAGCCATGTTGTCCAGTTGCGAGTAGAGCGCGTGATAACGCTCCCTCACGAGCACCTCGATCCAGGCAGAGGTCCAGACCGCGGCCGCGGCCGCGGTACATCCTCGGTCGAGGCCTGGGCCCGGGCCCGTCGTCGATGTCTCTCGAGCTGCCGGCGCGGCGTCCGTCATTCGACGCGCTCCAACAGCGCCAGCGTACGGGTCGCGCCGGCCAAGGGTTGGCTCGAACGCATCACCAAGCCGGCGGCCTCGAACGCCTGCTGCTGCTCCGCCAGGGTCGGAAACGCGTCCGCCCGATTGCGCTGACCTTGCATCAGCGCGATCTGGCGATCTTCCGGGGCAATGAACTCGACCACCAGCCAGCGCCGGGTGCAGTTCCGGGCGAACCGGGCCACCTCGGTCAACGGGATCGACGCCCCCAGGACCAGGTGGTGGATCAGCGCGAGCATCATCACCAAGTCGGCCCCCTCGCGCAGCCGTTCGGGCAGACCTGGATGTTCCGCGGCGTTCCAGCCGACGCCACCCCGCAGGTCGTCCAGCTGCGCCACCACGAAACTGATCCGCGGCGACGGCTGAGCCACCGCTCGCGCGATGGCACCCGCATCCAGGTCCACCGCGACGACATGCGCGCCCGCGACAGCTGCCAGACGCGAGAACTCGCCCGAGTTGCAGCCCAGGTCGAGCACGCGCCGGGGTGCAAGCTCAGCCAGCCAGTGCTGGATGTGGTGCCGTTTCTCCGAGAGGTCGTCGGCGGTGTAATGGCTGCGCTCGCTCACATAGTTGCCCCAGGTGCTGGGGTCAGGCAGGCGTTGGCCCGGATCAACCCCGCGCAACATCCAATCGAGCGACTGGTTCAGGCCCGCGCGGAATCGGCGGATGCCTGCCAGGTCCGCCGACCCGTTCTGGGCGACAGAAGCCGGAGCGGCACCTCCGCCTACGCCTGCCGCGGTCAACGGCCAGTAGCGCGTCAGGAACCGACCCGGACCGAGCATTCGTCGAGCCACCTCGTGCGGCACGCCGTCCCGCCACGCTTGAAACGCCCTGCCGACCGGAAGGCCGCGACGCTTGGACAGCAACAGGGGCAGGATGAAATGCCGGGCGAATTGCCCCGCCGGCCACCAGCGCTTGTGTGAAAGCGGATCAAAGGACAACAAGTCGCAGAAGACCGGCTTCCCGCCGTCAAAGATGACGTTCCAGGCCGAGGCATCCTTCAGGTCGAAGCCGGCCTCCAAGGCTTCCTGCTGCAGTCTCAGCGTGAGCTGCGCCGCCTGGAAGAGCTGCTGGTCGCACCATTCCGACGGAAGGCTGACAAACGGCATCCGTCGGGCGGTCACCGTGTGCTCGTCCACGATCTCGTAATCCACGAGATCGCCACGCGCGCGCCAACGCTGTGCCAGCTCGGAACGAAGGAAATGGTCCTCACGCAGCGGCGCGCGCAGATGGCGCACCACCCGATCCGCTTCCATCACGAGGCGGGCAGCCGGGTCCCTCATTTGCGCTTGAAGCGTTCGATCAGGCGCTTGAAGGCGGCCACGGGGTTGCGCACGAACACGAGGAACGCGCCGACTGCGGCGATCAGACCCTGCCAGACGAGCATGCCGGTGCCGGGGTCGACGTAGGCATGGGCGGTGAGCGGTACGGTGCCGCCAAGCAGCAGCAGGAGGAAGAGGCGACGGTGTTTCATTTGATCTTTTTCAGTCCCTGGAACTTCACACCGTCGTGGCCCGCCGCCTCAGCGACCGCGTGCCTGGTACTCCGGTACGAACGTCTGGACTCGCCGGCGAATCTCCAGTTCGGGCAGATCGGGCGATCGCGGCGTGAGCCATTCGACCATATCGTCTAGCCACCGGGCGGATGCCGCCTGCTGCAACTTCGCGATACGCAGGCGCGGATGCGGAGAAGCCAGGGTCACGTCGGCATCGGCCAGCAGTTCCTCGTAGAGCTTTTCGCCGGGTCGGAGCCCGGTAAACTCGATTGTCACACTATTGTCACGGCGCCCCGTCATCCGAAGCATGCTGCGAGCGAGATCCACGATCCGGACCGGTTCGCCCATGTTCAGCACGTAGACCTCGCCGTCGCGCGCCATGGCCGCGGCCTGCAGCACCAGGCGGGCCGCCTCGGGGATGGTCATGAAGTAGCGGGTGATCTCCGGATGCGTCACGGTGATCGGTCCGCCCTTGGCAATCTGTTCCTTGAACTTGGGGATCACGCTGCCGCTGGAGCCCAGCACGTTGCCGAAGCGCACAGCCATCAGCTGCGTGCGTCCCTGACGCGCGGACAGATGCGACAGCACCATTTCCGCCGCGCGCTTGCTCGCCCCCATCACGTTGGTCGGATTCACCGCCTTGTCCGTGGAGATCAGCACGAAACGCTCGACCTCGACCTCCATCGCCGCCAGCGCAGCCCTGTAGGTACCCAACACGTTATTGCGCAGGCATCCCCACGCGTTCTCCTCCTCCATCAACGGCACATGCTTGTAGGCCGCCGCATGGAACACGATCTGCGGCCGGTACTTCCCGAACGTGAACCGCAGGTGCTCCAGGTCCTTCACATCCCCGATCAGCCGCACCAGCGGGATGTGCGGGAACTTCTCCGACAGCTCCTGCTCGATCCGGTACAGCGCGAACTCGCTCAGCTCGTACAGCACGATCCTCGACGGCCCGTACCGCGCCACCTGCCGGCACAGCTCCGACCCGATCGACCCGCCCGCCCCGGTGATCAGCACCGTCTTGCCGCCGATGCACTCGCTGATGCCGCCCTCGTCGAGCTGCACCGGCTCGCGCCCCAGCAGGTCCTCGGGCTCGATGTCCCGCACCTGGTTCACCGCGCGCCCCGCCAGCAGCTCCTGGCTGCTCGGCACCGTCAGCACCGCCAGCCCCGTCTTGCCCGCCAGGTCCAGCGCGCGCCGGCGCTGCGCCGTCGTCGCCGCCGGCATCGCCACGATCACATGCGTGATGCCATGCATCTCCGCCAGCCGCCCCGCGTCCTCCAGCGTGCCGATCACCGGCACGCCGGCCACGCGCGCGCCGCGCTTCTCCGCCGCATCGTCCAGGTAGCCCACCACCACCCAGCCCTGCTGGTGCTGGATGCCCGCCACCAGCAGCCGGCCCGCGTCCCCGGCGCCCATCACCAGCGCCCGGCGCTGCTCCAGCGCACTGCCGCTGATGCGGCTGCGCATGTGCTCGTAGAGCATGCGGTAGCCCATGCGCATCGTCGCCAGCGCCATCAGCGTGAACACCGGATGCAACGCCAGCACCGCCCGCGGCACCTTGGTCAGCTGCGCCATCAGCACCGCCACCGCCGCCACCAGGCCCGCGGTGATGCACACCGCCGCCAGCCGCTTGACCTCGCCGAAGCCGCTGAAGCGCCACATGCCCTGGGGCACGTGGAACAGCCGCAGCAGCACCCCGTACAGCGCGACGATGCCCAGCATCACCCAGTGGTCGTAACCCGGCCTGGCTTCGAACCAGCGCTCGAAGCCCAGCCGGAACAGATAGGTCGCCTGCCAGGCTAGCGCCACCGCCACCATGTCGAGCGCCAGCGCCAGCGCCTCGCGGTAGGGCCGGATGCGCGTCAGGAAGGCATCGAGGGACAACCAGTTCATCGTGTTCTCTTGTTCCGTGCTCGGTGCCCGGTGCTCAGGCCTTGATCGCGCCCAGCGTGGCGAGGATCAACCGGATGTCGCCGCCCAGGCTGGCGTTACGCACGTAGTCCGCCGCCAGCCGCAGCTTCATCGGCATGACCACCTCGACATACTCGCGCTCCGGATCCTCCGCCCGCGCCAGCAGCTCGCTCTCGTTGCGGAAGCTCAGCGAGGCCGGATCGGTGATGCCCGGCCGCACCGACAGCACCAGCTCGCGCAGCTCCGCCGGATACAGCGCCACGTAGCGCGGCACCTCGGGCCGCGGGCCCACCAGGCTCATCGCGCCGCGCAGCACGTCCCACAGCTGGGGCAGCTCGTCGACCTTGCTCGCACGCAGCCAGCGTCCGCTGCGGGTGATGCGCGCGTCGTCGCCGATGGTGATCTGCGGGCCCAGCCGCGGCGCGTCCACGCGCATCGTGCGGAACTTGTGGATGCGGAAGCTCGCGCCGAAGCGCCCCACCCGCTCCTGCCGGAACATCACCGGCCCCGGCGAGTCCAGCTTGATCCACACTGCCACCGCCAGCAGCAGCGGGCTCAGCAGCAGCAGGCCGATGCCGGCGCAGACGATGTCGAAGAGTCGCTTGGCCATCGGCCGTCCCCGCTCCGTGTCCCGTCCGGCCCGCTCAGGCGCCCAGCGCGCGGCGCACCGCGGCGATCACGCGCTCGACCTGGTCATCGGTCATCGCCGTGTACAGCGGGATCGTCACCGTGCGCTCGTAGGCCTTCTGCGACTCGGGGAACATCTCCGGCGTCAGGCCGTAGCGCTCCTTCCAGTACGGGTGCTGGTGCAGCGGCACGTAGTGCACGCTGCAGCCGATGCCCTGCTCGAACAGGCGCTCGATGAATTCGTCGCGGCCGATCGGCGCGTCCTCGGTCAGGCGCAGCACGTACAGGTGCCAGCTGTGGACGTCGCCCTCCGGCGCCTGCGGCGGCAGGATCAGCGGCAGGTCGGCCAGCGCCTCGAAGTAGCGCGCGGCGATCTGCTCGCGGCGCCGCTGGAAGGCCGGCAACCGCTTGAGCTGGTGCAGGCCCATCGCCGCGGCGATGTCGGTCAGGTTGTACTTGAAGCCGGGCGCGACGATCTCGTAGTACCAGCTCGGCACCTTGGCGGTGAAGCGGTCGAAGGCGTCGCGGTTGATGCCGTGCAGGCGCATCACGCGGGCGCGCTTGGCCAGCTCCGCGTCGCGGGTCACCAGCATCCCGCCCTCGCCCGTGGTCATCGTCTTGTTGGCGTAGAAGCTGAACACCGTGGCATTGCTGCCCATCGTGCCGATCAGCTCCTTCTCCAGCGTCGTGGGCAGCGCATGCGCCGCGTCCTCGACGACCTTCAGCCCATGCCGGCGCGCGATGTCCAGCAGCGTCAGCATGTCCACCGCCAGGCCGGCGTAGTGGACCGGGATGATCGCCTTGGTGCGCGGCGTGATCGCGGCCTCGATCTGGTCGAGCGCGATGTTCATCGTCTTCGGATCGATGTCCACCAGCTTCACGTCCGCGCCCATGTAGCGCACCACCTCGGCGGTGGCGGTGAAGGTGTGCGTGGTGGTGATGACCTCGTCGCCGGGCCCGATGCCCAGTGCCTCGAGCGCCAGGTGCAGCCCCGCCGTCGCGGAGTTGACGGCGATGCACTCGATCTGCGGCTCGTTGAGGAACTCGGCGAAGGCCTGCTCGAAGCGCTTGGCCTTGGGACCGGTCGTGATCCAGCCGCTCCGGAGCGTGTCGACGACTTCCGCGATCTCCTCGTCGCCCAGCTCGGGCAGCGCGAACGGCAGGAAGGGGAGCTTCTGGTCGGGGTTCTGGCTCATGGTGTCTTGGTGATCAGCGCCAGCACGTGGCTGCGCAGGAAGGGCATCGTGTTGAGGACGCGGTAGGCGCCGGGGTGCAGCCGGCAGGCGGCGCGCGCGATCGGAGGAGCCAGCGTGACGCGGCGCACCGTCGTCCGGCCCTCGGGGAACAGCGCGCGCACGCGCTTGAGCGGCACGCCCCGGACGTCGGGATTGCGCGGATTGTCGACGATGAAGTCGTACCAGAGCACCGCCCCGCCCGGCCGCAGCCAGCGCCACATGGCCTGCGCCAGGCGCTGCTGCAGCGCATCGTCCAGGATGGACGAGAACACCGTCGACTGCAGCACCAGGTCCTGGCTGCCGGGCTCGACCTCGGCCTGCGACGCATCGCCCGCCAGCAGCCGCACCTGCTGCGGCAACGCGGCGCGCGCGGCCTCCAGGCGCTCGGGCAGCAGCTCGATGCCGGTCAGATGCTGCGGCAGCAGGCCCAGCCGCAGCATGTCCATCAGGTTGCCGCCCGCGCCGCAGCCCACCTCGGTCATCCGCCAGCCGCTCACCGGGGCGTCGGCCTCGGGCATCGCCGCGCGGTGCGCCGCCAGCAGCCGCAGCATCGCCGCCTGGCGCTCGTGCAGCATCTGCCAGACCTCGGGACGCAGCAGGCTGTAGCGCTCCAGACCGGCCAGCCGCTGGTCGCGGCGGGCGTAGCGCTGGGCGATGGCCTCGAGTTCTCGGTCCTGGGTCATGGCAAAGGTCCTCGCGGCAGCTCAGGACACCGCGTCGATGAAGCGCTGCGCCAGCACCGGGTAGGTGTGATTCGCCAGCACGAACTCGCGACCGCGGCGGCCCATCTCGGCGCGCTCCCCGGCCGGGACCGCGGCCAGCGTCAGCAGGCCGTCGGCGACGGCCTTCGGATCCTGGGGCGGCACCGTCAGCCCGGCGCCGGCCTCGGCCACCGGATCGTTGCCGGCCTCCACCGAGTGCAGCACCGGCCGCTGCGCCATCAGGTAGTCCATCAGCTTGTTGGGCGCGATGCCGAAGCGGTAGATCGGCGTGCGCTGCCAGCCGATGTAGGCGATGTCGAAGCCCTTCAGCAGCGACGGGATCTGCGCCTTGGGGATCGCCGGGAACATCGCGACGTTCCCGATCGCCTCGTCCCGCACACGCGCCTCGAGGTGCTCGCGCAGATGACCGCCGCCCACCAGCACGAAGCTCAGCGCCTTCGCGGCCGGGTCGGCGCGCTCCTTCAGCAGCTTCGCCGCGTCGAGCAGCACGTCCAGCGCGTTGGGCTCGCCCATCGAGCCGGCATAACCGACGACGGTGCGACCGGCCGCGCGCTCGGCGTCCAGGTGCGCCTGGATCGCGGGCTCGAGCGGCTCGCCGTGCTCGGACCATTCATCCAGCGTGATGCCGTTGGGCACGATGTGCAGCTTCTTCAGGTCGAGCCCGTGCGCGGCCATGTGCGCGTGGACCTTGGGCAGCATCGAGACGACGACGTCGGCATCGCGGTAGGCGTCGTTCTCCGCCTTCTGGCAGAGCATCGCGAACGGATGCCACTTCGACATGCCCGACAGCTCGATCGGCGACAGCGGCCACAGGTCGTGGACCTCGTAGACCAGCTTGGCCTTCGCCAGCTTGGCCACGCGGCGCGCCACCCACACGTCCATCGGATAGGTGCTGGAGGCGATGACCACGTCCGGCGCGAACTCGCGCGCCAGGATGTCGGCGTCCTTCCAGACCTGGCGGCAGAAGGACCAGATGTTCTTGACCCGGCCCATGCCGTTGCCCTGGTACTCGGGCGTGTCGTAGAAGAGGTAGTTCACGCCGCTCATCGCGGCCATGCCGGGCTCGGGCTGGGTCGTGCGCACGTGCGAGTAGGACGCGCCCAGGATCAGCGCCTGGTGCCCGGCCCGGACCCATTCGCGGGCCAGGTAGAACGGGCGGAACTCCATGCCGTGTTTCGGCGAGCCGGCGTAGTGGTTGATCAGCAGCAGCTTCATGGGGACGTCGGGGAAAGGCTCTCGCGGGTCAGGCGCCTCAGGCGCGTTGCAGGCGGTCGACGAAGCGGGCGACGGCGGGACCGAACATCGCATGCGCCGCCACCCAGGCGCGGTTGGCCGCGCCCAGGCGGTCGGCGTCGACCGCCTGGCCGGCCACGTCGGCCTCGCCGACCAGCATCCTCAGGCGGTCGGGCAGCGCGCCCAGGTCCTCGTCGTCCTTCAGGATCAGGCCATGGCGGCCGAGCAGCGTGTCGGGCTGCCCCAGCGCCAGGCTGCCGGCGGTGCCCAGCAGTTCGTGGTTGGCCGGCAGGTCGGACAGCAGCGGCAGGCACTCGTGCGCCATCGCCTCCAGCACCGACACCGACACCGAATCGCTCTCCGGCAGGCTCAGGAACCAGCGCGCCGGCGCGTAGCGGCGGCCCTGCGAGGTGGCGTCCAGCCGGCCGGTGAACTCGACCCGCTCCGCCAGGCCCAGCGCGCGCACCTGATCCTCCAGCGCGCCGCGCAGCGAGCCATCGTTGGCGACGACCAGGCGCGCCTCGGGCTGCTTCGCCGCGATCGCGGCGAAGACCTCGATCACGCGGTGCGGGCGGTAGATCGGCTCCAGGCCGCGGTTGGCGTAGAACAGCCAGGGCTGCTTGCGCACGTTCTGCTTGGGCAACTGCTCCAGGCCGAAGGGGAAGGTCATCACCTCGGCCGCGCCCAGCTCGCGCATGCGGGCGCTCATGAATTCGGAATCGGAGGTCGTCACCGCGCAGGCCTTGAGCACCTGCGTCGTCAGCCAGCGGTAGGCCCAGCCCTGGCCGGGCGCGACCAGGATGTCGCTGCCCCAGGCCGAGCCGGCGATCCGGGCGCGCAGCTTCCAGCCGCGGCGCGCGGCCCAGGCCAGCGTGCCGTGCGAGGTCAGGTAATGCGCGTGCAGCCAGTCGGCATCGACCTTCTTGAGCCACGCGCCCAGCGCCGGCAGCTGCTTCAGCACCGCGATGTTGCCGCCGCCATGCGCGGGGTCGGTGTTGAGCGCGAGGCGGCGGTCCTCGGGGATCAGGAAATGGAACTCGGGCGCGAAGCCGCGGGTGGACGCGGCCCACAGCTCGATCTCGCGGCGCTGCGACAGCGCGCGCGCCCATTTCAGCAGGTGGGGACTCTCGCCGTCCCCGATCAGGACCAGTCTCATGCAGGCACTCCATGGGCGACGGGCCGCGGCGCCGAGCCGCGCACCAGCCACGCCAGGTAGATCGCGAAATAGATCGGCAGCAGCACCGCGATGGCGCCGAGCGCCGTCGTCAGCGCGCCGCCGGCACTCAGCACCAGCGCGACCGGCAGCACGTACAGCGCGTTGCCGACCAGGCTGAAGGCCAGCGCGCCGCGCTGACGTCCGGTGACCATCGGCGTGACGGTCAGCGGCGCGGCGATGAAATGCGCGGCGACGTAGGGCGCGATCCAGCGGCCGTACTCGCCCGCGGTGGTCCAGTCCTCGCCCAGCAGCCAGCCGAACAGCGCCGGGCCGACGGTGATCAGCACCGCCATGCCGGGCAGTGCCACCATGGCCAGCAGCCGGATGCCGCGCAGCAGGCGCGGACGCAGGTCGACGCCGCGCTGCCAGTCGCGGGCGAGCTCGCCCAGCAGCGCCTCGGACAGCGCGCCGCCGACCAGCGTCGCCGGCGCCTTCACGAGACGCACCATCAGCGCGTAGTAGCCGGCCGTGGCGGCGTCGGCCCAGGCGGCGATCATCGCCAGCACCAGCGTCTCCTGCGCCGCGTTGACGAAGGCATGCGGGCTGTTGAGCAGCGGGAACTGCTTGTAGCGCCAGGCCAGCCGGCGCAGGTGGCGCCAATGCCAGGACTTGCCAGCCTGGTCCAGCCGCGTGGCGCGGCGCCAGCGCGCGCCGCGATGCAGCAGCCACAGCGGCGCCAGCAGCGCGGCCAGGCTCTGCGACAGCACCAGCGCCGCCACGCCGGCGAAGCCGCCCAGCGCCGCCAGCGCCTGGGCCGCGGCCATCACGCCCTGCTGCAGCACGCGCGCCTGCGCGATCACGTCGATGCGGGCCTGGCGGTTGTTCCACAGGCTCAGCGCCTGCTGCATGCCGGCCAGCGCGACCACCGGCGCCAGCATCAGCAGCCACGGATCCAGCTGCGTGAGCGACACCCAGCGGCCGCCCAGGCGCGCATGCTGGGCCATCAGCAGGTGCCAGAGGCCGGCGCCGGCGGCCGTCAGCAGGCCCATGGCCAGGGCGATCCACAGCGCCAGCTGCAGCACCAGCGCGGCCTCGCCGTCGCGGCGCGGCATGACGATCGCGAACTCGTAGCGCGCGTTGGCGATGGTGGCGAGGTTGGCGGCCAGGGCTACGAACAGCGCCCAATGCCCGAGCGCCTCGGCGCCGTACCAGCGCGTCAGCAGCGGCGCGATCAGCATCGGGATCGCCTGCGTCAGTATGGAAGCGCCGGCGAGCTGGGCGAAGCGGCGGCGGACGGTCATCGGAGCTGGCCTCCGTGACGCTCCGCGATCGCACGCACCGCGGCCCGCTGCGAGGCGCTCAGCCGCGCATGCAGGCCCAGCGGCAGGTTGAGCACGGTGCGGGCCGCGCGCTCGCCCTGCGGGCAGTCGCCCGCCGTGTAGCCGAAGCGGCGGCTGCCACGCGGATGGACGACGTCGTCGAACCAGGTGCCTCCGACGATGCCCGCCGCCTCGAGCGCCACCACGGCGGCGTCCCGCGAGGCCGCGTCGGGCAGCAGCAGCGGGTAGCGCAGCAGCACGGCGCCGGGCGCGCGCACCGGCCATTCCCAACCCGGCAGATTCGTCAGCAGCGCGTCGAAGTCGGCGGCCTGCGCGCGGCGCAGCGCATGGATCGCGTCGAAGCGACGCGCCTGCGTCCATCCGATCGCGGCGCTCAGCGGGTGCAGGCCGGCGCGGTAGTCGGGCTGCGTGTCGCCGGCGACCTCGCTCTCCGGCGTCTTCGCCACCACGCCCAGCATCCGCGATGGCGCGCGCAGCAGCGCGGTCAGCGCGCTCAGCGCCGGGCGCGGCAGGCTCATCGTCAAGCGGTGCCAACACAGCGTCAGCAGCTGCCGCAGGATGGTGCCGGTCGACGGCGCCCGCAGCGCCGGCAGGCGCGTCGCGAAGCGTTCCCGCGACGGCGGGTGATGGATGACCAGCGCGCCGCCGATGCCGGTGGTCAGCGGCTTGGAGTACTCGAAGCTGAAGAAGGCCGCATGGCCCAGCGTGCCGACGGGGCGGCCCACCGCGTCGGTGCTGCCCCAGGCGTGGGCGGCGTCCTCGACGAAGACGACGTCGGGGTGCTGGACGCGCAGTTCGTCCAGGCCCTCGGTGACCAGGCCGAAGTTGTGCGGCACCACGACCAGCCGGGTCTCGTCGCTGATGGCGTCGGAGATCGCGTCGGGCGTGGGGTTGAAGTCGTCGCGCGCGATGTCGACGTAGCGGACCGACAGCCCCAGATGCATGAAGACGTTGGGCACGACCACGCAGGTGTAGCCCGGCAGCAGCACTTCCGAGCCGGGCGGCAGGTCCAGCGACGCGGTGAAGGCGTGCAGCGCCGCGCGGCCGCTGCCGAACAGGCGCACCTCGCCGTCGACCGCCGGGTCCAGGCCCAGGCTGCGCGCGAAGGCGGCGCGGAAGTCCTCGAGGCTGGCGGTGCCGCGCCGCAGCCAGTGCCACAGCGCCACCGGCAGGTCGCGCCAGCGCAGCGCGCCGGCGACATGACCCTTCATGAGGACGACGACGGCGGACGCGCGCCGTCGACCCGGTGGAGCGGCCGGGCCGGCACGCCGCCGTAGACCCAGCCGCCGGGGAGGTGGCCGCGCACCACGGCGTGCGCGGCGACCACCGCGCCGTCCTCGATCACGCTGCCGGGCAGCACCGTCACGCGGGCGCCGAGGAACACGTTGCTGCCGATGCGGATGTCGGCGCGCTGGTAGTGCTCGCGGAAGAGGCCGGTGGCGGTGACCGCGTTGGACTCGCAGAAGAGCATCAGGCCGGGGCCGATGGCGACGTCGTCGCCGATGGTGAGCCGCTGCTGGCCGATCAGCAGGTAGCCGCCCGGCGCGATGTGGCTGCGCACGCCGATGCGGAAGCCGCCGGGGCCGCTGGCCAGCAGCTGGACGTCGCGGTACAGGATGGATCCCGCGCCGAGCGCGCTGCCCGCGCCGCAACGCACCCGCGCACCGGGATGGATCTGGGCGCGGGTGCCGACGCGCAGCCCCAGGCACGCCGCGACGCGCGCGCGGATCCGCGCGCGCACCGCATCCAGCGTGTAGCCCAGCAGCATCGCGTTGGTGGCCTTGTCCAGGGGTTGATCGGAAGGGGTGAGATCGGCGACGGCCCGGGCGCGCGCAGCGCTCAGGCCAGCGCGGCGCGCAGCGCGGCGACGACCTCGTCCTGCTGCGCCTCGGTGAGGTCGGCGCTCATCGGCAGGCTCATCACGCGCCGCGCCGCGGCCTCGGCATGCGTCAACGGCGTCGCGATGCGGCAGCGCTGCTCGTAGGCGGGCTGGCGGTGCAGGGGCCGCGGGTAGTGGATCGCGGTCGGGATCCCGGCCTGCTTGAGCGCCTGGACCACCGCCTCGCGCTCGTCCACCTGCACGGTGAACTGCGCCCAGACGCAGTCGCGGTCCTCGCGCACGGCCAGGCGCTGCAGCGGCAGCTCGCCGATCAGCTGCTGGTAGCGCTCGCCGATGGCCAGGCGCCGCGCGATCTCCCAGTCGAAGCGTTCCAGCTTGCCGAGCACCACCGCGCACTGCAGGGTGTCCATGCGCCCGCCGACGCCCACCCGCGTGTGCGTGTAGCGCTGGCTCTGGCCGTGGACGCGGATTTCGCGCGCGGCCTGCGCCAGCGCGTCGTCGTCGGTGAACAGCGCGCCGCCGTCGCCGTAGCAGCCCAGCGGCTTGCTCGGGAAGAAGCTGGTCGCGCCCCAGGTCGAGAGGCCGCAGCTCCTGCGGCCCTTGTACGTCGCGCCGAAGCTCTGCGCCGCGTCCTCGATGACCGGGATGTTCCCGTGCCGCGCCGCGATCGCGTTGATCGCCTCCATGTCGCAGACCTGGCCGTACAGGCTCACCGGCATGATCGCCTTCGTGCGCGGCGTGATGGCAGCCTCGATCAGCGCGGCGTCCAGGTTGCAGCTGTCGGGCTCGATGTCGACGAACACCGGCACGCCGCCCAGCAGCACGATGGTCTCGGCCGTCGCGGCAAAGGTGAAGGGCGTGGTGATGACCTCGTCGCCGGGCTGCAGGTCCAGCGTCATCAGCGCGATCAGCAGCGCCTCGGTGCCGCTGGCCACGGTGATGCAGTGGCGCGTGCCGGCGTAGGCGGCCAGGGCCGTTTCCAGCTCCTGGACCTCGGGGCCCATGATGTACTGGCCGTGGTCGAGCACACGCTGGATGCGCGCGTCGATGGTGGTCTTCAGGGCGGCGTACTGCGCCTTGAGGTCGATGAAGGGAAGGCTCATGCCTGGGGCTCCGTGGGATCCACCAGGCGCAGCGCCCGGCCGTTGAGTTCGTAGAGATCGCCGCTCGCCGGACAGGCCGCGCGGCCCTGGCCTTCCACGGGGAGGTCCAGCTTCTCGCCATGGCGGCTCATCCAGCCGATCTGGCGCGCCGGCACGCCGACCATCAGCGCATACGGCGTCACGTCGCCCTTGACCACCGCGCCGGCGCCGACGAAGGCGTACTCGCCGATCGTCGCGCCGCAGACGACGGTGCAGTTCGCGCCGAGCGTCGCGCCGCGCTTCACCAGCGTGTGGCGGTATTCGCTCTTGCGCGGCACCGCCGAGCGCGGGTTGTAGACATTGGTGAAGACCATGGACGGACCGCAGAAGACGTCGTCCTCCAGCGTCACCGCGTCATAGACCGACACGTTGTTCTGGATCTTCACGTTGCGGCCGATGGCCACGTCGTTGCCGACATAGACGCCCTGCCCCAGCGAGCAGCCCTCGCCGATGCGCGCGCCGGCGCAGACATGGCTGAAGTGCCAGACCTTGGTGCCGTCGCCGAGCTGCGCGCCGTCGTCGACGATGGCGCTGTCGTGCTTCCACCAGCCCATGTCAGAACACCAGCGGCAGGCCGACGCGCTGGCCGTCGCGCGCGCTGCGGTAGGCGGCGATCAGCAGCTCCAGCGAGCGCAGGCCCTCGTAGCCGTCGACCTGCGCCTGCGCCTCGCCGCGCAGCGTCTGGATGACGTTGTCGTAGTAGGCCGCGTGGCCGAAGCCGTAGACACTGGTGGTCTCGTAGCTGGCGTTCTTCACCCGCTCGTCGTCGGGGTGCGGCGTGTCGAAGGCCCAGTGCTCGATCTTGTTGACCGCCGTGCCGCCGATCTTGACCGTGCCCTTCTCGCCCAGGATGGTGATCGAGCCTTCCAGGTTCTGCGGATAGGTCAGCATCGTCACGTTGATGCTGGCCAGGCCGCCGTGGCGCAGGCGCAGCGCCAGCACGCCGGTGTCCTCGGCCTCGATGTCGCGGTCCAGCGTGGCCGTGTAGGCATGCACGTTGTCGACCGGGCCGACCAGCCAGTCCAGCAGGTCCACGTAGTGGCTGGCCTGGTTCATGAAGGCGCCGCCGTCCATGTCCCAGCGGCCGCGCCAGCGGGCGGCGTCGTAATAGCTCTGCGGGCGGGTCCAGAACACGTTGACCGTGCTTATGAAGATGCGGCCGAAGCGGCCCTGGTCCAGCGCCAGCTTGACCAGCTGCACCGTCGCGTTGAGGCGGTTCTGCTTGACGACGAAGAGCTTGACCCCGGCGTCGCGGCAGGCCCGGACCATGGCCTGGCCTTCCTCGAACTTGGTCGCCATCGGCTTCTCGCTGAGCACGTGGCGGCCGGCCTGGGCGCAGGCGATGGCCTGCTGCGCGTGCAGGCCGCTGGGCGTGGACAGGACGATCAGGTCGGCGTCCGAGCCCGCCAGCAGCGCGTCCAGCGAGGCGAAACCGCGCTCCGGCGGCAGGCCGGTCTGGGTCAGCGCGGCCTGGACGGCCTCGGGACGGGTGTCGCAGACGGCGACCAGTTCGGCGCGACCCGCGTGGCGGGTCAGCGCCTCGACGTGGTTCTTCGAGATGCGGCCGCAACCGACGAGGGCGACACGGACCGGGCGGTCCAGGATGGGGAACTGAGGCATGGCGCGCGATTTTAAGAGCCTAAAATCGCGCCCAGCTTTTTCCAGGTCCACGATGAGCCAGCCCCAAGCCCCCCACACCGGCGCCGACCAAGCGGCGCCCGCGCAAGACGACAACAAGCTGATCGCCGAACGCCGCGAGAAACTCGCCGCCATCCGCGAGAAGGCGCAGGCCAAGGGCGTCGCGGCCTTCCCCAACGACTTCAAACCCCAGCACCGCGCCCAGCCGCTGCAGGCGCAGTACGGCGAGCTCCCCAATGAGGAGCTCGAGCCCCAGGCCGTCGCCGTGACGGTGGCCGGCCGCATGATGCTCAAGCGCATCATGGGCAAGGCCAGCTTCGCCACGCTGCAGGACGCCACCGGCGCGATCCAGCTGTTCCTCTCGAAGGACGCGCTGGGCGAGGAGGTCTACAACGACTTCAAGCACTTCGACCTGGGCGACATCCTGGGCGCCGAGGGCACGCTCTTCCGCACCCGCACCGGCGAGCTGTCGGTCAAGGTCACGACCCTGCGCCTGCTGACCAAGTCGCTGCGCCCGCTGCCGGACAAGTTCCACGGCATGGCCGACCAGGAGCAGAAATACCGCCAGCGCTATGCCGACCTGATCTCCGACGGCAAGGCGCGCGAGCGCTTCGTGGCGCGCTCCAAGGCGGTGTCGTCGATCCGCTCGTACATGGTGGAGAACGGCTTCCTGGAGGTCGAGACGCCGATGCTGCACCCGATCCCGGGCGGCGCGAACGCCAAGCCCTTCATCACGCATCACAACGCGCTGGACCAGGAGATGTACCTGCGCATCGCGCCGGAGCTCTACCTGAAGCGCCTGGTGGTGGGCGGGTTCGAGCGCGTGTTCGAGATCAACCGCAACTTCCGCAACGAGGGGATCAGCGTCCGGCACAACCCCGAGTTCACGATGATGGAGTTCTACGCGGCCTACTGGACCCACCAGGAGGTCATGAGCTTCACCGAGGAAGTGATCCGCCACGCGGCGCGCGCGGCGACCGGCAGCGCGGTGGTGAGCTACGCGGGCAAGCCGGTGGATCTGGAGAAGCCGTTCACGCGGCTGTCGGTGCGCCAGTCGCTGATCGTGCACGCCGGCGTGAGCGAGGCCGAGGCCGATGACGCCCAGGTGCTGCGCGCCAAGCTCAAGGCGCTGGGCGAGGAAGCGCCGGCGCACTGGGGCCTGTCGGCACTGCAGTTCGGGATGTTCGAGGCGGCGGTTGAGGAGAAGCTCTGGGAGCCGACCTTCATCGTCGACTACCCGGTGGAGGTGTCGCCGCTGGCGCGCGCGTCGGACACGGATCCGACCCTGACCGAGCGCTTCGAGCTGTTCATCACCGGCCGCGAATACGCCAACGGCTTCTCCGAGCTGAACGACGCCGAGGACCAGGCCGCGCGCTTCCAAGCGCAGGTCGCCAACAAGGACGCCGGCGACGAGGAGGCGATGTTCTTCGACGCGGACTTCATCCGCGCGCTGGAGTACGGCATGCCCCCGACCGGCGGCTGCGGCATCGGCATCGACCGGCTGATGATGCTGATCACCGACAGCCCGTCGATCCGCGACGTGATCCTGTTCCCGGCGCTGCGGCGCGAGGGGTGAGCGAAGGCGGACGGCTGCTGGCCCTCACCCCTGCCCTCTCCCGCAAGCGGGAGAGGGAGTAAGAAAAGAAGGCGCCAAAGCAGAAAGGGACACCGCGAGGTGTCCCTTTTCCTTTTGACCTCCCCCTGGCCGGCCGGTGCGCCCGGCAGTGTCGAGGGGGAAGCGGCGCGCCTTACTTGGCGGCGTTGCCTTCGTTCGACGCGCCCTTCTTGGCGGCGGTCTTCTGGGCGGAGGCCTTGGCGGCCAGTTGGGTGGCCGTCGGGGCGTTGATGCCGTTGTTCAGGGCACCGACGCCGGCTTGCTCGGCGCTCAGCGCGGCGACTTCGCCGGAATCACGGGCGGCTTGCAGTTCGGCGATCACTTCGGCACGGGTCTTTTCCACCGGCTCGGCGGCGAAGGTGGCGCTGGCGCTCAGGAAAGCGGCGGCGATCAGGGCGGTCTTGGTCAGCGTGTTCATGGCGGTTCCTCTCGGTTCGTTGCACCGGACTCCGCACTCCGCGTCGTCCATGGGCTGAACTCTAGGCGCCGACCCTCAGGGGAAACACTAGGTATTCTGGAAAGATCCATTCAAGGATCGTCAACAATCCTGCGCTGGTGTGCGAACCGTACACCGATCGGGATCAAGGATTGTTTCAATCGGGGTCCGCAATGAGGCGGACCCTCCACGGCCGCTGGCCCTCACCCCTCCCTCTCCCGCAAGCGGGAGAGGGGGAAAGAAACGCGGCGCCACCGGCATTGCATCCTCTCCCGCTGGCCGGGGAGAGGGAGGAAGCGCACCGCTACCGGTATGGCCCCCTCTCCCGCTTGCGGGAGAGGGAAGGGGTGAGGGCCAGCAGCCTGTGCAAGCCCTTCCCCTTCAGCTGTGCTTGAACACCGGCGCCCGCTTGGCCAGGAAGGCTTCCATGCCCTCGCGCTGGTCGTCGCTGCCGAACAGCGCATGGAAGTGGCGGCGCTCGATCGCGACGCCTTCCTTCAACCCACCCTGGTAGGCCAGGTTCACCAGCTCCTTGATCAGCATCGTCGACGGCCCGCTGAAGCCGTTGATCGTCTCCGCCGCCGTCAACGCCTCGGCCATCAGCTGCTCGGCGGGCACGACGCGCGACACCAGCCCGGCGCGCTCCGCCTCGGCCGCGTCCATCATCCGCGCGGTCAGCAGCATGTCCATCGCCTTGCTCTTGCTGACGGCGCGCGGCAGGCGCTGCGTGCCGCCGGCGCCCGGGATGATGCCCAGCTTGATCTCCGGCTGGCCGAAGCGCGCCGTGTCCGCCGCGATGATGAAGTCGCACATCATCGCCAGCTCGCAGCCGCCGCCCAGCGCGAAGCCCGCCACCGCGCCGATCACCGGCTTGCGCACCTGCAGGATGGTCTCCCAGTTCTTCGAGATCAGCCCGCTCTTGAATGCCGACATGAAGGTGTGCGGCGCCATCGTCGGGATGTCCGCACCCGCGGCGAAGGCGCGCTCGCTGCCGGTCAGCACGATGCAGCCGATGCCGTCGTCCGCGTCGAAGGCCAGCAGCGCGCGGCCCAGCTCATCCATCAGCGGATCGCTCAGCGCGTTCAGCTGCTTGGGACGATGCAGCCGGATCACGCCGGTCTTGCGATCGCCGGTGCCGGCCACCTCGACCAGGATGTTCTCGAACGCGACGCCGGTCAGGGCTTGAATCATGGAGGTCTCCTTCAACTTGGAATGGCGGCAACTATAGGGCGCTGGTCCGGGAACGCGCCTTCACCGACCCGCCGTGGACGCCGCCTCCACCGCGGCGCTCGCAGCGGGCGCGGCCGTCGCAGGAGCCAAGGCCTGCTTCGGCGGCGCCTTCAGCACCAGGTCGATGTGCGTGCGCGGGTCCTTCGCGCGGTTCTGCCAGAGCCGCACCCGCACCGGCAGGTACTGCAGCGACGGCGCCAGCCAGAACTCGGCCTGCATGTCGCCGCGGGTGTCGTCCATGTCCGAGTCCACATGCCAGGCCGGGATCGGCCCCAGCGGCGTCGCGACCTCCTCCAGGCCGGTCACCCGGTAACGCCAAAGGTGGAGATTGCGCGGCAGCGCCAGCGACTGCTGGATCAACAGGTCGCCCTGCGCCGCCTGCCGGCCGGTGAGGAACAGCCAGGTGAACTGCACGAACTGGCTGGCCGCGTCCTGCGTGCCGTCGGGCATCGGTTCACGGCGGCCGTCGGCCATGCGCACGCCGCCGTCCTCGAAGCGCAGCGTCAGTTGCCGGTTGCCGCCGGCCAGTCCGCCGGTGACCTCGTCGAAGCGGCGCGGCAGCAGGCCCAGCGGCGTGATCTCGCCGTCGCTGCTCAGCCGGCGCGACATCAGCGGCGCGATCCTCGGGCCGATCCAGGCCTCGAGGTGGACCTGGTAATGCGAGCCGTCCCGCAGCCACTGCACGCGCGCGTCGCCGTGGACCGCGCCGCGGTAGTCGCCGGTCAGCCGGTAGTCGAGCTCGGTCGACAGCGGCCACTCGATGCCGGGCGTCCACTCGCCGACCGCATCGGACACCGCCAGGGCCGGCGGCATCGCCAAGGCCTGCAGCTCCGGCGGCGGCTCGCTGGCGACGGGATCGGGCGGCAGCGGCGCCGGGCCCTCGCCCAGCGAGGGGATGGACGGGACGATCCGCCGCGGCGTGCCCGGCGGGCCGGCCTTCTCGGGCGTGGCCGGCGGCGGCGGCGCGGCCGGTTTCAGTTCCTGGACGAAGACCGCTTCGATCCGGTCCGGCTCCGGCGTGTCCGGCATCCAGCGCTCATGGAGCTCGCGGGCGCCGCTCAGCAGCCAGAGGTGGGCGGCCAGCACGGCCGCCGTCAGCCCGCCCAGCGCGGCGGTGCCGCGGCGCAGGCGCGGCCCTCTGCCGACGTCGCCGGAAGCGGCGTTCAGCCGCCCAGCCATGCGCGCCGCAGGCTTTGCGCCCGTGCCGGCGCCTTCTCCAGCAGGCCCAGGCAGACCGGCCGCGCGGCGCTGTCCTGCGTGGGCAGCGTCAGGGCGAGCGACAGCATGCGCTGGTCGCGCACCACCAGCAGCTCCAGGCGCTGCGGATCGACGTGGTTGAGCGTCAGCGGCAGGTCATCAAGCTTGCGCACGCGCCAGTCGTTGCAGGCGACGATCTCGTCCCCGGCGCTCAGCCCGGCGGCCAGCGCGGCGCTGTCCAGCAGCACCTGCTTGACCGTCACGACACCGTCGCTCTCCGACACCCGCAGCCCGAGCCGCTGCGCCAGCGTCGGCTTGTCCAGGCACCAGCGCACGCCCATGCGCTCGAGCAGCTGCGGCAGCGGCAGGTCGTCGGTGCCATGCACCCAGGTCGACAGCGTCTGCGCGATCGCCTCGCCGCCCAGGTCGGCGAGCTTGCCCAGGATGCGCGCCTCGTCGACCGGACCGCCGCCGGTGTCCTTCCACAGGCCGCGCATCAGGTCGTCCAGCGACGCCGGCTTGTCGCTCTTCTCCGCGCCGCGCAGCGACAGGTCCAGCGCCAGCGCCACCATCGCGCCCTTGGCGTAGTAGCTGACCACCGCGTTGGGCGTGTTCTCGTCCTGGCGGTAGTACTTGGTCCAGGCCTCGAAGCTGGAGCGCGCCACGCTGTGGTGCTTGCGCCCCGGCGCGCCCAGCACCTGGGTGAAGGTCTGCGCGATCAGCTTCAGGTAGCGGGCCTCGTCGATCAGGCCGGTGCGCACCAGGAAGAGGTCGTCGTAGTAGGAGGTGAAGCCCTCGAAGAACCACAGCAGCTCGGTGTAGTTCTCCTGCTCGTAGTCGTAGCGCTCGAACACGTCGGGGCGCAGCCGCTTGACGTTCCAGGTGTGGAAGTACTCGTGGCTGATCAGGCCCAGCAGCTTGACGTAGCCGTCGGACACCTCGGCCTGCCCCAGCCGCGGCAGGTCGCGTCGCGAGGCGATCAGCGCGGTGCTGGCGCGGTGTTCCAGGCCGCCGTAGCCGTCGTCGGTGCAGTTGAGCAGGAAGACGTAGCGCGACATCGGCGGCTTGCCCTTGCCGCAGTGCCAGAAGGCGATCTGGGCCTCGCAGAGCTTCTGCGCATCGCGCAGCAGCCGCTCGCCGTCGAAAACGGGCAGCGCGCCGGCGACGACGAACTCATGCGGCACGCCGCCGGCGATGAACTCGCCGCGCCAGAACGGTCCCAGTTCGAAGGGGTGGTCGGCCAGTTCGTCGTAGTCGGCGGCCTCGAACTGCAGTGGCGCGCCCTCGATGGGCGCCATCGCCGTCGCGACCTCCCAGCCCGCCGGCAGGCCGCTCAGCTCGACGCGGTGCGGCAGCTGGTCCTTGCCGTGCGCGCGCAGGCACAGGCTGGTCGCGTTGAAGAAGCCGCGATGCGCGTCCAGGAAGGCGGCGCGCACCGAGGTGTCGAAGGCGTACACCGGGTAGCTGACGACCAGCGCGCCACGGCCGGCGCAGTCGAATTCCCAGCGGTTCTTCGCGGTCTGCGTGACGAGGACCTCGCGGTTGCCCTGGCGCGCGCTGACGGCGCCGAGGTGGCGGGAGAACTCCCGCACCAGGTAGCTGCCCGGAATCCAGACCGGCAGGCTGAGGGCCTGGCGCGGCTCGGGCGCCGGCACGGTGAGGGTGACCTCGAAACGGTGCGCATGCGGGTCGGCGACGGCGATGCGGTAGTGGATCGTGGGGCTTGCGGTCATGGGAACAGCCTACCAAGCCTGGGCCCGCCGCGGCATGCGGCTGGGCGGTTCTCGTTCAGGCGCCGATCAGGGTTTTCAGGTGCCCTGCGCGGCGATGAAGCAGCTCAGCGCGGCGATCGCGCTCAGCCGGAAACGCAGCGTCAGCCAGGCCGACGCGCCCAGCGAGGGATAGAGCTTGCGGTCGGCGACATAACAGCCGATCAGCAGGAAGCCCTCGATCACCAGCCCGGCGTAGGGCGGCATCGTCGAGGCGATCCAGGCCAGCAGCGCCGGCACCACGCCCCAGATGAAGGGCGCCGGCGACGGGATGGTCTGGCGGAAGCCCAGACCCCAGTGGATGGCGCCGAGGAAGCTGATCACGATGGCCGCGTAACGCGACAGGCCGTCGGTGACGTAGGGATGGGCGTCCGCGCGCACCAGCCAGACCAGCGCCGCGCCCAGGACGAAGGGGATGAGCCCGGCGTAGCCGAGCCGCAAGGCGATCGGGTTGACGGCGGCCGAGCCGGCGTGGGCCGGGGCGGTGTGGGCGGTGCGGTCGTTCATCGGATCAGGATTTCTTCGGGGTCTTGTCGGCCTTGTCCGGGGCCTGGACGGCCTGCAGGCGCTTCTCGAGCTGCTGCGGGCTGAGCGCGCCCGGCGCGCGGGTGCCGTCCTCGAAGAGGATCGCCGGCGTGCCGGTCACGCGGATCTTCTGGCTCAGCGCCAGGTTGCGGTCGATCGCGGCGACGTCGCACGCGGCCTCGGCCTTGGGCAGCGCGTAGCCGTCGATCATCCAGTTGCGCCAGGCCAGCGTGTTGTCCTTGGCGCACCAGGCGGCCCGCGACTTCTCGGGCGAGTCGCCGCCCAGGATCGGAATCACGAAGGTGTAGACGGTGATGTTGTCCACCTCCTGCAGCGACTTCTCGAAGCGCTTGCAGTAGCCGCAGTTCGGATCGGCGAAGACGGCGATGCGGCGCTTGCCGTCGCCCTTCTTCCAGACGATCGCGTCCTTGAGCGGCAGCGTGGCGAAGTCGACCGACGAGAGCTTCTCCAGGCGCTCCTGCGTCACGTTGCGGCGGTTCTTGAGGTCGAGGATGTCGCCCTCGATCAGGTACTGGCCGCTCGCGTCGCTGTAGCGGATCTCGTTGCCGATGCGCACCTCCCACAGCCCGGCGATCGGGCTGGGGCGGACCTCGTCGATCTTGATCTCCTTGGGCATCGCCGCGGCGAGGTTCTTGCGGATGGTGTCCTCGTTGGCCTGGGCCGAGCAGCCGGACAGGCCGAGCACCGCGAGCGCCGCGGCCAGTGCCAGCGACTGGCGGGAGATCGGGAAGGTCGTGAACTTCATGGGGGACTTTCGAAGACGGTCGGGAGGCGGCTTGGGCGTGTCAATGGCCGAGCGCGCGGGCGGTGAGCCACTTCTTGAGCGGGCCGGCGCGGTCGACCAGGCGCAGGCCCTCGTTGCGGAGCCGGGCGATCACCGGCGCCTGGCTGGCGAAGCCGCGCAGCAGGCCGTCGGTGAGCTCGCCCATCGCCCAGGTCGGCGCGACGCGGGCCCGGGCGTAGCGGCGCAGCAGCTTCTCGTCGCCCAGGCTGCGCCAGGATTCACGCCGGGCGATCACGTCGACCAGCGCCTCGACATCGGCCAGGCCCAGGTTCAGGCCCTGGCCGGCGAGCGGGTGGACGAGGTGGGCGGCATCGCCGAGCAGCACCCAGCCCGGTCCGCACAGCCGGTCGGCCCGGCACAGCTGCAGCGGCCAGGCCTGGCGGTCACCGGCCAGGCGCAGCGTGCCCGCGGCGCCGCCGGTGGCTTCCAGCAGGGCGGATTCGAATTCAGCCGGGCCCGCGGCGAGCAGGCGGCGGGCCTCCTCCTGCGGCAGCGACCAGACCAGGCCATAGCCATGGCCCGGTTCGGGCCGGTCGAAGGGCAGCAGCGCCAGCACGTCCGGTGAGCGGAACCACTGCCAGGCCTGGCCCTGGTGCGGCTTGCTGGCGACCAGCCGGGCGGCGACGCCCAGGTGGCCGTAGTCGTGGCGCTCGTAATGGACGCCGAATTCCTCGGCGGCCCCGGTATCGCGGCCTTCGCACAGCGCCTGCAGCGTGGCGGGCACCGCCTCGGTGACGCGCTGCACGTGCGGAGCGAAGCGCAGCGCGGCATCGAGCTGGTCCTCCAGCGCGGCCGCGTCGACGATGTGGGCGAGCTCGCCGGCGCCCTGCTGCCAGGCGCTGAAGTGCAGCTCGGCGCCCGCGCGGTCGCCGTGGATGCGCATGTCGTGGACGGGGGTGCGGGCGTCCTCGGCCAGGCCTTCCCAGACGCGCAGGCGGCTGAGCAGCGCGACCGACGCCGCATTCAGCGCATAGGCGCGCACATCGGCGGAGGACCGCGGGGCGGTCGGCCGGGCCAGCAGCGCCACGCGCAGGCCGCGGGCGCCCAGCGCCAGCGCCAGGCTGCGGCCGACGCAGCCACTGCCGCGAACCAGGACGTCGAACTTTTCCATGGGCCGGGATTGTAGGCAGCGGGACGGCCCCGATCGTCGGCAATGGCTGAGCGGGCGTCGGCCGCGGACTGGCGGCTTGACTAAAATGGCGGTTTCGCCCGCGCGCGTCGCCGCAGGCCCGAACAGCATTTCCCCCGAAAGCCAACCATGAGCCTCAAATGCGGCATCGTGGGCCTGCCCAACGTCGGCAAGTCCACCCTCTTCAACGCGCTGACCAAGGCCGGCATCGCCGCCGAGAACTACCCCTTCTGCACGATCGAGCCCAACGTCGGCATCGTCGAGCTGCCGGACCCGCGCCTGCAGAAGCTGGCCGAGATCGTCAAGCCCGAGCGCATCGTGCCGGCGATCGTCGAGTTCGTGGACATCGCGGGCCTGGTGGCGGGCGCGTCCAAGGGCGAAGGCCTGGGCAACCAGTTCCTCTCGCACATCCGCGAGACCGACGCGATCGTCAACGTGGTGCGCTGCTTCGAGGATCCGAACGTGATCCACGTCAACGGCAAGGTCGATCCGATCTCGGACATCGAGGTGATCCAGACCGAGCTGTGCCTGGCGGACCTGGGCACCGTGGAGAAGGGCCTGCAGCGCGCGCAGAAGCTGGCCAAGGCCGGCGGCGACAAGGACGCGGCCCGCCTGGTGGAGGTGCTCAAGAAGTGCGAGGCGGCGCTGAACGAGGGCAAGCCGGTGCGCACGATCGACTTCAGCAAGGAAGAGCTGGTGGTGCTCAAGCCGCTGTGCCTGATCACGGCCAAGCCGGCGATGTTCGTGGGCAACGTGGCGGAGGACGGTTTCGAGAACAATCCCTTCCTCGATCGCCTGAAGGAATACGCGGCGGCGCAGAACGGCCCGGTGGTGGCGATCTGCGCCAAGACCGAGGCCGAGCTGTCGGAGATGGAGGACGAGGACCGCGCGCTGTTCCTGGCCGAGATGGGCCAGGACGAGCCGGGCCTGAACCGCCTGATCCGCGCGGGCTTCAAGCTGCTGGGCCTGCAGACCTACTTCACGGCCGGCGTGAAGGAAGTGCGGGCCTGGACCATCCACGTCGGCGACACCGCGCCGCAGGCCGCGGGCGTGATCCACACCGACTTCGAGCGCGGCTTCATCCGCGCGCAGACGATCGGCTTCGACGACTACATCCAGTTCAAGGGCGAACAGGGCGCCAAGGACGCGGGCAAGATGCGCGCGGAAGGCAAGGAGTACGTGGTCAAGGATGGCGACGTGCTGAACTTCCTGTTCAACGTCTGACCGACCTCCCCGCCCCCTCGCTTCGGTGGGGTGCCGGGGATTCCCGTGACAGGCTCCCCGGGAGCGGGCAAGTCTGCGTGTCGCCATGCGCACAGCGGCGCTACGCTGGTGCCATGACCGAAGCGCCTTCTTCCACGAACGTCGCCGCCGCTCCCGGTCCTCATGCGCCGGAGGATCCGCCGCCGCGGCGCTCGCTGGCGCGGCTCGCGGCGCTGAATGCCGCCCTCGCGCTGGCCTACGCCGTCCTCGGCGTGCTGGCGCTGCGGCTGATCCTGCCGCCCGACTTCGTCTCGCCCATCTATCCCGCCGCGGGCCTCGCGGTCGCCGCGACGCTGCGCTGGGGACGGGCCGTGCTGCCGGGCATCGCGCTGGGCGGCGCGGCCGTCAGCCTCGCCATCGGCATGGAACGCGGCCACCTCGACCTGCTGCAGCCCTTGCTGGTCGCCGTCGGCGGCGCGCTGCAGGCCTGGTTGGGCGCGGCGCTGGCCCGGCGCTGGACCGGCCCCCATCCGCCGCTGTGCGAGCCCGCCGAGCTGCTGCGCTTCCTCGCCGCGACCGCCGGCGTCGCCTGCCTCGTCGCGCCGAGCATCGGCGTCGCGGCGCTGTGGCTCGCCAGCGCGATCGGGCCCTCGCAGGTCGCGTTGCACTGGGTGGGCTGGTGGATCGGCGATGCGATCGGCGTGCTGATCGGCGCACCGGTGTCGTTGGCGCTGTTCGGCCTGCCGCGCCGGCACTGGGCACCGCGCCGGCTCAGCGTGGCGCTGCCGCTGGTCGTCACCTGCGCGCTGCTGTTCGCCGCCACCCGGCACGTCGCCGACAACGAGGAAGGCCGCCGCCGCCAGGCCTTCGAGCTCGAGGCGACCAACGCGCTGAACACGCTGGCCGACACGCTGTCCATGCCGCTGACGGCGCTGGAGGCCAACCACAGCCTGCTGCTGGTGGCCCCGGGCATCAGCCGCGCCGACTTCGAACGCGCCCATGCCGAGCGCGCCCGAGCCGGCGGCGCGGTGCACGCAGTCGGCTGGGCGCCGCTGCTGCGGCCGCAGGAGGTGCCGGCGTTCGAGCGCGCGGCGCAGGCCGATGGCTACCTCAACTACCGCGTCTTCGAGCGCCGCCGGCCCGGCGACCTGCCGCCCGACCGCGACCAGCTGCTGCCCATCCGCCTGATCGCGCCCTATGGCCGCAACCGCGCGGCGATGGGCGCCAACATCCGCAGCATTCCGCAGGCGCGCGCGGCGCAGGACCGCGCCATCGCCACCGGTCAGCCGGCGGCCACCGAGAGCTTCCCGCTGTCGCAGGACGTCGGCGTGACCCTGATGGGCGTGGTGGTCTACCGCGCGCTGTACGAGGGCGGTTCGACCGAGCCGCGAGACGCGACCGGGCGTCCGCGGCGTCCGCTGGGCGTGGCCTTCGCCACGCTGCGCCCGGAAGCGCTGCTGCGCGGCGCCCTGCCGGCCCGCGCCAGCCGGCTCGACTACTGCCTGCTCGATGCCACGCCCGGCGGCCAGCGCCCGCTGCTGGCCGGCGACGCGCGCTGCCTGCAACTGCCCGCCGCGCTGCCGAGCCAGTCGCGCGAACTGGACTTCGCCGGCCGGGCCTGGCGCCTGGTCGTCTACAGCCCCACCGGCCTGCCGGCGCTCGAGGGCAGCACCGCCCTGCCCTTCGCGATCGCAGGCCTCACCGGCACCGCGCTGCTCGGCCTGCTGCTGCTCACCATCACCGGCACCACGGCCCGCGTGGCGCGTCGCGTCGAAGAAGCCCGGCTGCGGCTGCGCGACAGCGAGGAGCGCTTCCGGACCATCGTCGAGCATGCGCCCATCGGCGTGGTGTCCTGCGACCTCCAGGCGCGGCCGCAGGAGATCAACCCCTATTTCTGCCAGCTGCTTGGCATGAGCGTCGAGCAACTGAAGGCGCGCTCGGTGATGGCGATCACCCACCCTGACGACCGGGCGGAGGACAGCCGGCTGGGCATGGCGCTGATCCGCGGCGAACTCGGCCGCTACAGCCGCATCAAGCGCTACATCGGCGCCCAGGGGCAGGTCATCACGGTGCGCGCCACCGTCAGCCTGCTGCGCGACGCCCAGGGGCAGCCCTACCGGCTGCTGGGCGTCGTCGAGGACATCGGCGAGCAGTTGCGGCTGGCGGAACTGGAGCGCGTGCATGAGGCCGAGCTCGCCGCCAACCGCGCCAAGAATGAGTTCCTCTCGCGCATGAGCCACGAGCTGCGCACGCCGCTGAACGCGATGCTGGGATTCGCCCAGCTGCTCGAGGCCGACCACGACCCCATCCTCAGCCCCCGCCAGCGCGGCTGGCTGGCGCAGATCCAGCAGTCGGGCTGGCACCTGCTGCAGATGATCGACGACACGCTGGACCTGTCGCGGCTCGACGCCGGCCAGTTGCGCGTGCGGATCGAGCACCTCGACCTGGAGCCGATCGCGGCGGACAGCCTGGCGATGGTCGAGTCGCAGCGGCGGCGGCTGGGGGTGTCGATCGAGGTCGAACTGGACTCCGACGCCTGCGAGCTGCGCGCCGACGCCACCCGGCTCAAGCAGGTGCTGACCAACCTGCTCAGCAACGCGGTCAAGTACAACCGTCCCGGCGGGCAGGTGTGGCTCCGCGCCCGGCGGGTCGGAGACTCGATGGTCGAACTGAGCGTCGCCGACACCGGCCCCGGCCTCAGCGACGCCCAGAAGACGCAGCTCTTCCAGCCCTTCAACCGCCTGGGCCGGGAGGTCGGCGCCATCGAGGGCACCGGGATCGGGCTGGTCATCACGCAGCGCCTGCTCGCGCTGATGGACAGCCAGCTCCAGGTGGACAGCGCGCCGGACAAGGGTTCCACCTTCAGCTTCCTGCTGCCGGTTTCTTCGGCAAATCAATAACTTAAGTCGGTCCTAAGACGGCAAGTTCACACTGATTTAGGCAGGTAGCCCTTCCCGGACTGACCTGTTTTTGGGAGCTTTAGCACTCGCCGCCCATGAGTGCTAATATCCCCAGCCATCGAGCCGGAAGACCGGCCCGAGACAGGAGAAACGAACACATGTCCAACAGCCTTGCATTGAAGGTGCGCGATCCCTGGTCCCTGGTGCCGTCGCTCGGCAACCTGGACGCGTACATCACGGCGATCAACCGCGTCCCGCTGCTGACGGCCGAGGAAGAGAAGGACTACGCCACGCGCCTGAAGGAAAAGGGCGACGTGGAAGCGGCCGGCCGGCTGGTGCTGTCGCACCTGCGCCTGGTGGTGTCGATCTCGCGCCAGTACCTGGGCTACGGGCTGCCGCAGGGCGACCTGATCCAGGAAGGCAACGT
>Ga0157319_1000023_pt1 | contig 74829 bp, 80 predicted proteins | sample MCvi2old240510_FD_105326 | JGI IMG/M metagenome (GOLD analysis project Ga0157319, IMG submission 105326) | Arabidopsis rhizosphere microbial communities from North Carolina - M.Cvi.2.old.240510 | ecosystem: Host-associated > Plants > Roots > Rhizosphere | place: USA: North Carolina | collected... | reverse complement strand
CGCCACGTCAATCACTCCAATGCTCCTGCCGCAAGTTGCGGCAGGCTAGGGTTCATACGTGGGTCAGGTTTGAACGGAAATCAGTGCGGTCGGTGGGTCAGGATTCGGCGGCAATCAACACTCATAGGCAAATGCTCGGACCAATGCGCTGGAGGGCATCCCGACACCTTGCAAACGTGAGCTTGCCGAACACCAGCGTTAGCCTGCCCGTGTAGGCGGATCGGTCGCCGACAGTGCCCCTCGGGCTCTGTTGGTTTCGACAAGTACCCCCGGGCACCACCACCCCCCGGCCTCTTCCAAAACCCCGCTAAAGGCTCGACCGCTGTTGTTTTTGTTGGGCCCTCGCGGTGAGTACGTCGGCTGGAGAAAGGCCCCCCAGCTCTCCCCTGGGCGCTCAGTCGGCACATGGGGCCACGTCTTGCCAATGTGGTCACCCCCAGGGGGGTGGGCAGGACACTATGCTGAGAGATCACAGCGCTGACTGCCATCCATGATCCTCCATGCCGACACAGTCAAGGAACTACGAGTCCAACTCCCTGGGCTTGTCGAAGGGCTCACCCGACTCCAGCAGAAAGTTGTCGCCGTGGCGCAGGCCCTGCCTATGAAGTCTCCTCTGCGAGAGCAACTCGCTCACGGCGTGGGCAGGCGACTGAGCGTGATTCGCAGGTCAGTCCAGAACATCTTCACGCTGCTCCCTCCAGACCAGGCGCTGCCACTCGATACCGACACGGTGACCGATGTGCAGATCAACCTGCACGCTTTCGTGATGAATCTCTATGGCCTCTTTGACAACCTCGGGTGGGCCTTCGTACTCAAGCACGGCCTGGACAAAGTCATCCTCGACCAACACGGCAAGCTGGACCGAAAAGGGATCGGCCTCTTCGCAAAACGGACCCGACGCCACCTACCTAAAGCGATCTTGGATCACCTAACAGCGCCTGATATGGAAAAGTGGCACACGGACTACGCGAAAGACTTCAGGGATGCACTCGCACACCGAATCCCCCCGTATGTGCCGCCAGCAGTCTTCACGCCGGACGAGGGGCGGCGATACAACGAGTTGGAGGATGAAAAACTGCGTTGCATCCTTGAACACCGCTGGGAGCGCCTTGATGAGGTATGGGCAGAACAGGGACGCCTTGGAAAGCCGGGCTTCACTTTCGTCCACGCATATACGGAAGAGGCACCAGCCCGGCACGTTTACCTACATCCGCAACTGATCTGCGATGGTCTCGCGGTGGTCGAATTCGGAGAACTGTTCCTTCAGCACTGGGGGACTGTCACCACACCGCCTTGAGGATCCTCAGGGCCAACCCGCAGACCTCGATTTGCGATCCACAGGATGGAGGCTCCGGCGATCACACAGGGAATCCATGCGTGGCCTGCATCGGACTCGTAAACATGACCAAAGCGACGAGTCCAAAGATGAACAAGGTGGCATAGGGCAAAAGAAGTCATACCGAGGCGAACAAGATCCAGGCCTCGGAAGTGCGAGCGGGATCGCCGCAAGGGCGACGAGCAGTTGAGGCATGACCGTGTCTGACGCTCTTCTTCGGGTCGCCTCGATGGGTACAAAAGGTGCGCGAATAGATGGGGCCGCACCAAGCAAAAACTGATAGCATCCGCTCGCAAACTGTGTCACCTGAGTGATGCACCCGCCGAAGTTTGACGCCCCAGAACCCCGATGAACACTGGGTTCCTTCTTTCATCAGCAAAGGGTAAGGCTCGTCAACCTCATACCCAGAATGAAACCGCCCGAGTGGCGGTTTTTTCGTTTCTGCGGCCTGCCGCGAGAATTCGCGGCAAGCAAATTTCGGTGAGCTCAACCGAAAGAATCACTTCCGCCACCCCGGACATTTCCCGTTCTTGTCGCGAGGCCCGCCCGGGCCTCCTCGCGAGCCGCAGTCGCCGCTGTTACCCCCACCGCCGCCTCCACGGCCACCGCGGCTACCGCTTCGCCCTCCACCGCCTCGCCTGCCTTTGGCTTCCGCCGATCCGATGCCGAGCGCGAGCAATCCGCCCAGCACGAGCAAACGCCGAGAAATGATCTGCGCCATACGGGTCTCCTCCCTTCGAAAACTTCAGTCTGAAAGAGGCGCTGCCTCGGGCGCATCGGAGGAACCCTCAAAAGCTTGCGGAGCCTCATCAATCGTGAGGAGAACCATCATCGGCGCGACACCTCCCACCAAATGGGTTCCCTCCGATTCAGGCGTTCCCCTTGCTAGAGTCGACGCAGCCCGCGCGCATCTGGAAACCGCCATGCCGGCCCCCTTCGACCTCGACCGCTTCCTCACCGCCCAGTCTCCCCAACTCGCCGACGTCCTCGACGAGCTCAAGCGCGGTCGCAAGGTCAGCCACTGGATGTGGTACTTCTTCCCGCAGCTCCGCGGCCTGGGTCTCAGCAGCACGGCCCAGTTCTACGGCATCGAATCCCTCGACGAAGCCGCCGCTTTTCTGGCCCACCCGGTCCTCGGCCCGCGTCTTCGCGAGTGCGTCGCGCTGATGTCCTCCCACCGCACCCGATCCGCCGAGCAGATCCTCGGTCACGTCGACGCGTTGAAGTTCCGCTCCTCGCTGACGCTCTTCGCGCGCGCCTCCGACAACGACGCCGTCTTCGTCGAAGCCCTCGACCGCTTCTACGATGGCCAGCCCGACCCGCGCACGCTGGAACTCCTCGATGGCCACTGACTCCGCCCCGCGCGGCGGCGCCTTCACCCGCCTCCCCTGCCCGATCCCTGGCGTCGACATCGTTCGCGCCGACACCGCGCGCGCCTTCTCCCGCCACATCCATGACGAGTTCGGCATCGGCCTGATCGATCGCGGCGCGCAGAAGTCCGCCAGCGGCCGCGGCATCGTCGAAGCCGGCCCGGGCGACCTCATCACCGTCAACCCGGGCGAGGTCCACGATGGCCTGCCCATCGGCGACCACGGGCGCGCCTGGCGCATGCTCTATCTCTCGCCGGAACTGGTGATGGCCCTCCTGGCCGACATCGCCGAGGACCACCCCGCACGCGACGTCGAGTTCCACCACCCCGCCCTCCACGACGCCCGCATCGCCACCCGCTTTGAGGCGCTCTTCCTCGCAACGACCTCGGAGCCCGCCGCCGCGACCGACACGCTGCGCGCCGACTCCGCGCTCGTGCTGCTGCTCCAGAGCCTGCTCCATCCCCGCGCGCCAGCGTCGACCGCGCTCCCTTCCGGCATCGCCGCCGCCCGCACCCGCCTCGATGACGAGCTCGCCTCCCCGGCGAGCCTGGCCGACCTCGCCCGCGAGGCCGGCCTGAGCCGTTTCCAGTTCCTGCGCGCCTTCACCCGCGCGACCGGCCTGCCGCCGCATGCCTACCTCGTCCAGCGCCGCCTGCAGCGCGCGCGCCGGCTCATCGGCCTGGGCACCCCGCTGGCCGAGGCCGCCGCCGCCAGCGGCTTCTGCGATCAGAGCCACCTCACGCGCCACTTCGTCCGCTGCTTCGGCATCCCGCCCGGCGTCTACGCGGCCGCGCTGCGCTGAGCCGCCCGGCCCTGCAATTTCGTCCAAGACGCGCCGCCCCTCGCGGCCCGACCATGACCTCTCCGCAGCCATCGCATCGAGGTCCGCCGTGCCCTTCTCCTCGCTCTCCAATCCCGAGTTCCTGGTCACCTCGCTGATCGTCGTGGCCTCGCCCGGCACCGGCGCGCTGGTGACGCTCGCCGCCGGCCTGTCCAGCGGCGGACGGGCCGCGCTCGCGGCCGCCTTCGGCTGCACCCTCGGCATCGTGCCGCACATGCTGGCCGCGATCACCGGCCTGGCCGCGCTGCTGCATGCGAGCGCGCTCGCGTTCGACCTCGTGAAGTACGCCGGCGTTGCCTACCTGCTCTACATGGCCTGGGTGTCGCTGCGCGAGCGCGGCGCGCTCGCCATCGATGCCGCCGGACCGCCTCGCTCCGCGCACGAGATCGTCGCCCACGCGGTGCTGGTGAACCTGCTCAATCCCAAGCTGTCGATCTTCTTCGTCGCCTTCCTGCCGCAGTTCATCGCCCACGACGAGCCCCGCCCGACGCCCTTGATGCTCGAGCTGTCCCTCGTCTTCATGGCGATGACCTTCGGCGTGTTCGCGGTCTATGGCGTCTTCGCCGCCGCGCTGCGCGACCGCGTGCTGTCCCGCCCGCCGGTGCTGCGCTGGATGCGGCGCGGCTTCGCGGCCGCCTTCGTGGGACTGGGCGTCAAGCTCGCGCTGGTGCAGCGCTGAGGGCGCCCGCCAGGAACGCGCATCCCGCCGTCCGGGCTACACGCCCGCCTCGTCCTTCACTTCCCCATCGAAGTCGAACAGCTCGATGCGCCGCGGCGCGGCCGAGCGCCGCTCCACCTTGTGCTGCGGCCCGATCGCCTTGCCCGTGCGGGCATCGATCAGCTGCAGCTCCACCGGCTCGCCGGTCTCCGTGTCGATGAGCCGCATCGGCTTGCCCTTCAGCGCCGCGTGCCGGTTGCCCCAGTTCAGCATCGTCAGCATCACCGGCCGGAAATCGCGGCCCTTGGGCGTCAGCACGTACTCGAAGCGCGGCGGCTTCTCGCTATAGGGCCGCTTCTCCAGCAACCCGCGATCCACCAGCTCCGCCAGCCGCCGCGCCAGCGTATTGGACGCAATGCCGAGCTCGGTCACGAACTCGTCGAAGCGGTGATGCCCATAAAACACTTCGCGCAGGATCAGCACGCTCCAGCTGTCACCCAGCATGTCGGCCGTACGTGCCACCGGGCAGGCCATCTCCTCGAAACTCGTGCGGCGCATCGGCGGTCTCCTTGGGTTGCCCCGCCATTCTCACTGACTTCCATCATGGAAGTAAGTTGACGAATCCGGAACAGTGCATTCCACCGCCAGTCACTTCCATCATGAAAGTGACGTTCCTATAGTCCGCTCCATCACCCGCCGCCCCGGCGGGCCCTCGATGCCGGAGCTCCGCCATGACCGCCCCTTCCCCCGACTCCACCGCCACGGCCGCTTCCCCGGCATCCGTTCCTTCCACTCCTTCCGCTCCTCCCGCTTCCTCCGCCGGCTCGCGCAAGCCCTTCGGCCGCACCGCGCTGTCGTGGGCCGGGCTGACCGCCGCCGTGCTCGCGGCCGGCGCCTATGGCGCCCACTGGTGGACCACCGGCCGCTTCCATGAAGAGACCGACGACGCCTACGTCGGCGGCGACGTCACCGTCGTCGGCGCGAAGGTCGGCGGCTACATCGCGGAGCTGCCGGTCACCGACAACCAGTTCGTGCGCGCCGGCGAGCTGCTGGCCCGCATCGACGCGCGCGACTACGACGCCGCGCTGCAGCGCGCCACCGGCGCCGTCCAGGCGCAGGAGGCCGCCATCGCCAACCTCGCCGCGAGCGCCGCGCTGCAGCAGGCGGTGATCGCCAAGGCCAGCGCCGGCGTCGCTGCCGCCTCCGCCGAGGAACAGCGCGCCCGCGACGACTTCGCGCGCCATCAGGACCTGGTGCGGCGCTCAGCCGTCTCGGTCGAGAGCAGCCAGCGCGCCGAGGCCGCCTTCAAGACCGCGCAGGCCGGCTCCGCCCGCGCCCGTGCCGAGCAACTCGCCGCGGAGCGCCAGCTCGACGTCATCGCGACGCAGAAGCGCCAGGCCCAGGCCGCGCTCGATCAGGCCCGCGCCGAGCGCGAACTCGCGCGTCTCAACGTCGGCTACACCGAACTGCGCGCGCCGCGCGATGGCTACATCGGCAACCGCAAGGCGCGGCTGGGCACCTACGTCGGCGTCGGCACGCCGCTGATGTCGGTCGTCCCCGCGCAGGGCCTCTGGGTCGATGCCAACTTCAAGGAAGACCAGCTCGCCCGCATGCAGGCCGGACAGCCCGTGCGCATCCGCGCCGACGCCTGGCCCGGCGTCGTGATGCACGGACGGCTCGGCAGCCTGGCGCCCGCGACGGGCGCGCAGTTCAGCGTGCTGCCGGCCGAGAACGCCACCGGCAACTTCACCAAGATCGTCCAGCGCGTGCCGGTGCGCATCCAGCTCGACGCCGCGGATGACCGCCTCGGCCGGCTGCGCCCCGGACTGTCCGTCGTGGTCGAGGTCGACACCGCCGCAGACAGCACCGCCCCGTCCGCCAAGACCGCGAGCCTGCCATGAGCACCGCGCTCACTGCTTCCGCGTCGCCGCCGGCGCCGGCGCCGGCATCGATGCCGCCGCGCGCGCGTCCCGCCTTCTGGTCCAACGACGTCATTCCCCTCGCCCAGCTGAGCACGCGCGACAAGGTGATCGCCTTCGCGACGATGTGCATCGGCATGTTCATCGCGCTGCTGGACATCCAGATCGTCTCGGCCTCGCTGCGCGACATCGGCGGCGGCCTCTCCGCCGGCGCCGACGACACGACCTGGGTCCAGACCAGCTACCTGATCGCCGAGATCATCGTCATCCCGCTGTCGGGCTGGCTCGCCAGCGTGATGTCCACGCGCTGGCTGTTCGCCGCCTCCGCGCTGGGCTTCACGCTGACCAGCCTGCTGTGCGGTCTGGCATGGAACATCCAGAGCATGATCGCGTTCCGCGCGCTGCAGGGCTTTCTCGGCGGCTCCATGATCCCGATGGTCTTCACCACCGCCTTCATGTACTTCGACGGGAAGCAGCGCGTCATCGCCGCGGCCACCATCGGCGCCATCGCCTCGCTCGCGCCGACGCTGGGGCCCGTGGTCGGCGGCTGGATCACCGACATGCTGTCGTGGCAGTGGCTCTTCTACATCAACCTGCTGCCCGGCCTCGTCGTCACCGTCGTCGTGCCGCTGATGGTGCGCGTGGACAAGCCCGACCTCTCGCTGCTCAAGGGCGCCGACTACCTGTCGATGGCGCTGCTCGCGGTGTTCCTGGGCTGCCTCGAGTACACGCTCGAGGAAGGCCCGCGCTGGAACTGGTTCGGCGACACGACCATCGCCATCACCGCCTGGACCGCCGCGCTGACCGGCATCGCCTTCATCGCGCGCAGCCTGACCGCCGCGCGGCCCATCGTGGACCTGCGCGCGCTCAAGGACCGCAACTTCGCGCTCGGCAGCCTGTTCTCGTTCATCACCGGCATCGGCATCTTCGCCACCATCTACCTCACGCCGCTGTTCCTCGGCCGCGTGCGCGGCTACGGCGCGCTGGACATCGGCCTGGCCGTGTTCTCGACCGGCGTGTTCCAGGTGATGAGCATCCCGCTCTATGCCTTCCTCGCCAGCCGCTTCGATCTGCGCTGGATCCTCTTCGCGGGTCTGGCGCTGTTCGCGCTCTCGATGTGGGAGTTCATGCCGATCACGCACGACTGGGGCGCGCATCAGCTGCTGCTGCCGCAGGCGCTGCGCGGCATGGCGCAGCAGCTCAGCGTGCCGCCGGTGGTGACGCTGGCGCTCGGCGCGCTGCCGCCGGCGCGGCTCAAGCTGGCCTCGGGACTGTTCAACCTGATGCGCAACCTGGGCGGCGCCATCGGCATCGCGGCCTGCGCGACGGTGCTCAACGATCGCACCAACCTGCACTTCCAGCGCCTGGCCGAGCGCCTGCATGACGGCAACGAGGCGATGAGCGGCTTCCTCGCGTCCGCCGGTGCGCCGCTGTCCTTGCTGCCTTCGGGCGATGCGGCCACCGCGGCGCTGCGCCAGCTCTGGTCGCTGACCTACCGCGAGGCGCTGACGATGACCTTCTCCGACGCCTTCCTGCTCGTGATGGTCTGCTTCGTGGCGGCGCTGCTGTTCGTGCCGCTGCTGCGCAAGATCACGCCGCCATCCGCCCCTTCCGCCGATGCCCATTGAGGTTTCGCGCCCGCCCCTCCTTCGCGCCGCACTTCCTGGAGTTCCGCCATGACGCTCCCGCTTTCCTCCGCTGCCCGCCTGCCCAGGCGCCCTGCCACGCTGAATCTGACGGTGAGTGCCGTGCTCGCCGCTTGCGCGCCGATGACCGATCCGGCCGTCCGCCCGCGCGCGCTCGATGAGCAGTTCGCCGGCCAGGCGCTGATCTCGCAACGCCAGACCGGCGACTCGCCTGCGGCGCTGGCCACCTGGTGGCAAGGCTTCGACGATCCCGCATTGAGCGCCATCGTCCGGCGCGCGCTCGACCAGAACCTGGACCTCGCCATCGCGCTGGCCCGCGCTGAGCAGGCGCGCGCCGCGGCACAAGGCGCCGGCGCGAGTCGCCTGCCGCAAGGCGTGCTGCAAGGCCAGCTGCTGCATCAGCGCCAATCGCTGAAGAGCCCTGAAGGCCAGCTCGCGCGCGGCTTTCCCGGCTACGAGCGCGAGCAGACGCTGCAGACGCTCGGCATCGGCGCGAGTTGGGAAGCGGATCTGGCCGGCGACCTGCGCCAGGGCGAGACGGCCGCGATCGCCGAATGGCAGGCCGCCGAGGCCGCGCGCATGGGCGCACGCGTGACCGTCGCGGCCGAAGCGGCTGATGCCTACTTCCGCGTGCGCGGCGCGCAGGCCCGCATCGCCGTCGCCGAGGCGCATCTGCGCAACCAGTCGCAGTTGCTGCGGCTGATCGAGGACCGCTTCAACGGCGGCCTGGCGGCGCAGCGCGAAGTCGCGCAAGCCCAGGCGCTGCAGCTGCAGGCGCGCGGCACGCTGCCACCGCTGCGCACCGAGCTGTCGCAGCAGCTGCATCGCCTGGACGTGTTGATGGGCGAGCAGGCCGGCACCTACGCGGCGAAGCTGATCGCGGACACGCCCGAGGCGCCGCGCGCCGCTGCGCCTGCCGCCACGCGTTCATCCACCTACCGCGTGCCGTCGCTGCCCGCGGACCTCACTCCTGCGGCGCTGATGCGCCGCCGCCCCGATGTCATCGCCGCGGAGCGTCAGCTCGACGCGAGCCAGGCGCGCATCGGCGTCGCAACGGCCGAGTACTACCCGCGCCTGACGCTCGGTGGCGTGCTCGGCGCTTCGAGCCTGAACGGCGGGCTGTTGTCGGCGGCGGCCTTCCAGCCGCAGGCGCTGCTTGGGTTGCACTGGCGGCTGTTCGACTTCGGCCGCGTCGACGCCGAGGTCGCGCAGGCCCGTGGCGCGCGAGCCGAGGCGCTCGCGCAAGTGCGGCTGCGCATGCTGCGCGCCACCGAGGATGTCGAGAACGCGATCGTCAGCCTCGCCGAACTGGAGCAGCAGCGCGGCGATCTGACGGAGGAAGTCCGCGCCCATCAGGTCGCGCGCGACGCGGCCGAGGATGCCTACAAGGGCGGCGCCGCCAGCCTGATCGAGGTGCTGGAGGAGGACCGGCTGCTGCTCGGGGCACGCGACCAGCTGGCACAGCTCGACGCGGCGCACGCGCGGGCGGCGGTCGCTGCCTTCCGGGCGTTTGGCGGCGGTTGGGACGCGCCGGCCGCCATCGCGGCTCGGTAGCATCGGGGCCCATGAGCCCGCCCTCCGCATCGCCCTCGCCCTCCCCCACGCCGTCCCCGTCCGGTGCCGCTCGCGCCCATTCGATCAACGAGCTGCTGCCGCTGCTCTTCGTCGCCGTGTGGAGCACCGGCTTCATCGGCGCCAAGTTCGGCCTGCCCGACGCGGAGCCGCTGACCTTCCTCGCCTGGCGCTACGCCGCGGTGATCGTGCTGATGCTGCCGGTGGTCCTGCTGCTGCGCGCGCCGTGGCCGCGCTCGCCCGCCGCCTTTGGCCACATCGCGGTCACGGGGCTGCTGGTCCACGGCGTGTACCTGGGCGGCGTCTTCACCGCCATTTCGCACGGGCTGCCGGCCGGCATCACCGCGCTGGTGGTGGGCCTGCAGCCGCTGGTGACCGCGCTGGGCGCGCGCGCCTTCCTCGGCGAGCGCATCGACCGCCTGCAATGGCTGGGGCTGGCGATGGGCTTTCTCGGCGTCGGGCTGGTCGTGGCGCAGAAGGTGGCCGCGGTCCCGGGCGGCGCGCTGGTGACGATGCTGCTGCCCGCCGTGGTCGCGCTGGTCGGCATCACCGCCGGCACGCTCTACCAGAAGAAGTTCTGCCCCTCCTTCGACCTGCGCACCGGCTCGATCATCCAGTTCGTGCCCAGCCTGCTGGTGACCGCCGCGATCGCGGTCGCGACCGAGACGATGCAGGTGCGCTGGACCGGCCAGTTCATCTTCGCGCTGGGCTGGCTGGTGGTGGTGCTGTCGCTGGGCGCGGTCAGCCTGCTGAACCTGCTGATCCGCCGCGGCAGCGCGGTCAATGTCGCGAGCCTCTTCTACCTGACGCCGCCGACCACCGCGCTGATCGCCTGCGCCCTGTTCGGCGAGACGCTGAGCGGGCCGGCGATGGCCGGCATGGCGCTGGTCGCGATCGGCGTGTGGCTCGCGCGCAGGACCCGCTGAAGCGGCCGGCGGCGAGTCGGTCGGCGGCGCCTCGCCCGCCGCATTTGCAGCAAGGAAAAAGGCGACCCGTGGGTCGCCTGTGGGGCGGGTGATGACAGCGGAATCAGTTGCGGTCAGCGCGCGCCGGCAGGTTGCTGTCGGAGCGGTTCGTCGACATGTCATTGGTCGACGTGTCGCTGCCCATGGTCGACGTGCTGCCCTGGTTCATCGGCTGCGTCGGCGTTCTCACGCTCGGGTCCTGCCGCTGGTCGGTCGTCGTGTTGTTGCCGTTGTTGTCGCTGCCGGTGGCCGGCTGGCTGTTGCGCCAGTCGTTGGTCGTCGCAGGCTGACCGGTGCTCGGGTTGGCCGCGGGGGTCGCGGGCGGCGCCTTGTTCTGGTCATTGTTGTTGGACAGCGGATCCTGGGTCTGGTCGCGGGCGCCGACCGAGCCCGAGCTGCCGCCCTGGCCGCCGCTCTGTGCATGCAGGAAGCCGACGCCGGACGCCAGCGCGATCGCCATCGCCACGGTGGTGATCTTGGAACGTGAGTTCATGGTGATCTCCTTGGAAGCTGAGGGTCGAGGTCTTGCCGGGAACGGTCGCGAACCCGCGTCGCATCGCGGATCGACGGGCCGTCCTTGCAGGCATTGACCGGCAATCCCGATGCCCGCGCGCATCGGCGCGGCCGGGTCACCGGTCGCGGACCACCGTCCGCGTCCTGCCCGGCACGAGTTCATCGAGCACCGCCCGCACCGCCGGCGCGCCCGCCGTTGTCGCGGGCACCGGCTCGGGCGTCAGCGGCTGCGTGAGCGCGCGCGCCTGCGCCGCGCCGCGGGACCCGGCAACCGCCGCCTGCGCCGCGACGCCGCGCAGGCGCTCGCCCAGCGCGTCGAGGCTGGCAGCCATCGCGTCCTCGTCCGCCTGCGCGTCGAAGGGCTCGAGGCTGATGCGCTCCTGCGCGATGCCCAGCCCCAGCGCATGGAAATAGCTGGCCTCGCTGACAACGCTGAGCTGGCTCGCGATCAGCCGGTGCACTTCGAGGTCGGGCATGTCCAGCTGGGACCCCTGCACCGAGCTGAGCACCGGCGTGCGCGTGATGCCGCCCGCCAGACCGGCCAGCCGGTGAGCGTTCGGCAAATGCGCGTGCAGCACGTCCGCCTGCCGATTCCGGATCAATCCCACCAGCACCTGGATCGCGTGCCAGGGCGGGTCGTCGGGCATCGCGACGATCACGACCTCGGCGCCCCGGCTGCGCATCCGTTCCGCGAACGTACCGTCGGCGGGACACACGACGGTGAAGCGCAGGCCATCGTCCGGACCCAGGCGCTCGAGCAGGCGCTCCACCAGTTCGGTCGCGCCGAGCCGGTCGGCGGCGCAGGCCAGGCCCGAGGGGGCGTCCTCGTTCGCCTCGTCCGGCGGCACGGCGCCGACGACCTCGACCACATGCACCGCGAGCGACGTCGCCCCTGCGCCGGCCGACGCCGCCAAGGGAGCGGCGGGCAGCGCGGGGATCGTGCCGGGACGGCGAGCGGCGGGACGGTTCATCGGCGGCCTTTCACAACCGCCAGTCGCGGTTTTCCACCGATTGGCAAACCCCATACCCGCGAGCGCGGCGCGCTCGGCCCGGCTCAGTCAGTCGCCGGCGGCAGGGGCTTCAGCGACTGCAGCACCGTCGGCAGCAGCTCGCTGACGGTGGGATGGATGCGCACGCCGCCGGCCGTCACCTCGGTGTACGGCCGCTTCGACGCGATGACATCGAGCAGCGACTGCACCGCCTCGTCGCCATCGACGCCGAGCACCGTCGCGCCGAGGATCGCCTTCGAACCTGCGTCGACCAGCAGCTTGATGAAACCTTCGGTCTCACCCTTCTCGATCGCCCGGCCCACCCGCGTCATCGGCCGCGTGCCGATCAACGCCGCACGACCGCTCGCGCGCACCTCGCGCTCGCTCAGGCCGATGCGCGCGAGGGGTGGGTCGGTGTACAGCGCATAGGTCACGACCCGATCGCCGATGCCACGGTCGGCGCCGTCGAAGAGATTGGCCGCGGCCACCTCGAAGTCGTTCCAGGCGGTGTGGGTGAAGGCGCCGCGGCCGTTGCAGTCCCCGAGCGCCCAGATGTGCGGCACGCTGCTGCGCAGCCGGTCGTCGACGACGACATGACCGCGCTCGTCCACGCGCACGCCGGCCTGGTCCAGGCCGAGGTCGTCGGTGTTGGGCCGGCGACCCGTCGCGATCAGCACGTGGCTGCCGCGGACCTCCGGCTCGCCGGTCTGGCAGTTCACCCGCACGGCGACGCCTTCGTCGGCCGGCGCGAGCTTCACGCATTCGGCGCCGGTGCGGATCGTCAGCCCTTCCCGCTCCAGGATCCCGCGCAGCGCCTCGGCCACGTCGGCGTCCTCCCGCGGGACCAATCGCGGCCCCCGCTGCACGACGGTGACCGCCGAACCGAAGCGCCGGAACATCTGCGCGAACTCCAGCCCGATGTAGCTGCCGCCGACGACCACCAGATGCCGAGGCAGTTCCTCGAGCGCCATGATCGACGCGTTGGTGAGCCAGGGCACCGCGTCCAGGCCCTCGACGCCGGGCTGCGCCGGCCGGCCGCCGACATTGAGGAAGAAGCGGTCGGCCTTCAGCCGGCGCTCGCCGACGGTGATCGTGTGGGGATCGACGAAGCGCGCGTGGCCCATGACCAGTTCCACGTTCGCCATGCCGCGCAGCCACTGCTCGACATTGCGGCGCGACTGGCCGGAGATGCGGTCCTTGCGCGCGATCACCGCGGGCAGGTCCACGCCGAAGCGCTCCGGCGGGCGCACGCCCCAGCGCGCGGCCTCGCGCACGACCCAGGCGGCATGCGCGCTGGCGACCATCGCCTTGGTCGGGATGCAGCCGGTATTCACGCAGGTGCCGCCGACGCGCGAGCGCTCGATGACGGCGACCCGCCAGCCGGCTTGCGACATCCGCTCGGCCAGCGCCGGGCCGGCCTGGCCGGCGCCGATGACGATCGCGTCGAAGGTCTCAGGGGAAAGGCTCACGGCAATGCTCCTGGAAGAGGACCGTCGCGGAGTCTGCCACCGCCCCCTTGAATGGGGGCTGAGCGCTCCACAAATTCACGTGCGCCCGCACCCCCTCGGTTTCCCACATGTTTTTGTCAATTCGGAAAGCGCAAAATTGACACCATCATGAAAGTCGTTCTCGTCGAAGACTCGCCGCTGGTGCGCAAGCACCTGCTGGCGGCGCTGAAGGAGCAGCCCTTCCTGTCGGTGGTCGGCATCGCCGCGACGGAAGCGGAAGCGCTGTGCACGGTCGGCCTGACGCGGCCGCACGTGGTCGTGCTGGACCTGTCGTTGGCTTCGGGATCGGGGCTGGAGGTGTTGCGCAAGCTCCGCATGGCCGGCTTCGGCGGGACCATCCTGGTCCTCAGCAACCGCGAGGCGGAGATCTACGCCCCGCTGTGCGTGCAGAACGGCGCGAACGCCTTCTACGACAAGGGGCGCGAGTTCGAGCGCTTCCTCACCGACCTCAACATGCTGGCCGAGGCGCCCCGCCTCGCCGCCAGCCGGCCGATGACGCTGGGCTCGCTGCATTTGCGTTGAACGCCAGCGCGCGCGTGATGATCGAGTGATTCAATCCCTCGCGCCGGCGCTCCGCCAAACTGGCCCCGGAGTTTTCAGGATTTCGCCCGACCAAAAAGAAAACCCGCTCAAGGCGGGTTTTCTAATTGCTTGATTCACAAGCATCTTGGCGGAGAGGGGGTCCGCCGTAATCGAACTTCAGCCCGTATCGATGCGTATCACCCCCGCGAATGAGACGACCGCAACTGGGAAAGCATTGCATCGCGCTGAATCAAGTCATATCATCGAGTCTCAATATTTTTGATGGGTGGATTGATGGGTGTTCAGGCGCAGCGGGGATGTGATGCCCAAGAAGGCGGCTGAGCTTTCCCCTCTTGCCGTGAGCCGGTTGTCGAAGCCGGGCCTGCACTTCGTGGGAGGTGTCGCCGGGCTGGCGCTGCAGGTGCTGGAGAGTGGTGGGCGAAGCTGGATTCTGCGGTTGCAGGTCGGCGACAAGCGGCGCGACATGGGGCTGGGTGGCTTCCCGGATGTGACCCTGGCCGACGCCAAGGAAGCCGCGCGGATTGCGCGTGACAAGGCTCGGCGCGGCATTGACCCGATTCAGGAAGCCAAAGAGGCGCGCGACATGCTGAAGCTGGCTCAGGCCAACGCGGTGCCGTTCCGCCGAGCAGCGACGGCCTATATCGAGACGCACGAGGCGAGCTGGAAGAACAGCAAGCACGCCCAGCAGTGGCGAAACAGCCTGGAGGCGCACGCCTTTCCGCACATCGGGGACATGCTGGTGCGCGATATCGAACTGCCGAATGTCCTGAGCGTCCTGGAGCCGATCTGGCGTTCGAAGACGGAGACTGCTACTCGGGTGCGCGGGCGAATCGAGAACATCCTCGACTGGTCGACGACGAAGGGCTACCGGCAGGGGCTCAATCCGGCACGTTGGAAAGGGCACCTTGACCATCTGCTGCCCGCTCCCAACAAGATCGCGAAAGAGGCCCACCACCCGGCCCTGGCGATTGAGGAGGTCGGCGCCTTCATGGTCGAACTCAGCGAGCAGACTGGCATTGGCGCGCTGGCCCTGCGGTTCGCCATTTTCACCGCGGCCCGGTCGGGCGAGGTCCGTGGCGCCACCTGGCGGGAGATCGACCTTGATCGACGCGTCTGGACGATCCCGGCCGCGAGGATGAAGGCGGAGAACGAGCATCGGGTACCGCTCTCCGATGCAGTGCTGGGCTTGCTCCGGTCCTTGCTCGTGGTGCCGGGAACCGGAGAGGCGCTGCCCATGCCGTCCCCCGACGCTCTGGTCTTTCCGGCACCGAGGGGCGGCATGCTGTCGGACGCGACCCTGCTTGCCGTCATCAAGAGGATGAACAAGCAGACGGACCGGCCCCGCTGGGTGGATGCCAAGGATGGCCGGCCGGTAGTGCCTCACGGGTTCCGATCCACCTTCCGCGACTGGGCTTCGGAACGCACCAGCTACCCGCACGAGATGGCGGAGATGGCGCTGGCGCACACCATCTCCAGCAAGGTCGAGGCGGCCTATCGCCGCGGGGACCTGTTCGAGAAGCGCCATCGGATGATGGTGGACTGGGCAGACTTCCTGGCCAAGGTCGAGAAGCCGGCCGAGGTGATCGAGTTGAAGAGCAGGCGGGCCTGAACCGCGCACCGCCGCACGGCCGGATGCCGAGCACCGTGACCACTGCGGGCCAGTGGAGAGAGACGGCCGAGCCGCGCGTTGCAGCACGCGGCCGGCCTGACCACCAGCGATCGGAAGGGATCGACGATGGCTTCCAGCAGTCTAGAGCAGCGCGGTCTGCGCCTTGTGCACTCGTCCAGCGGCGGACCGGTCGGCGCGGCCAAGCGTCTCCAAACCCGAGAGGAACGCCAGCACCAGCAGGATTCGGTCGACACGGTGCGGTTCCTGCGCGAGCTGCTCGCTCGAGCGGAGAGGGGTCAGATCCGCGGTCTGGTCTATGCCGCCGTCCTGTCAAATGAAGAATTCGTGTACAGCGCCGCTGGAGAGGCCCACAGACAGCCGGCCACGGCCGCGGCGCTCACCAGCACGCTGATGCACGGAACGATGAAGCGCATCTTCCGAGAGGAATGATCGCGGCGCCGGCGGACGTTTCCGCCGACAAGACGGCCGGCCCAGAAGGTAGGAGCTCCGGGCCGGCCTGACCACAACCACCTGTAGGAGAGGTGACTATGGCTTCCAAGACTGTACCCAAGCTTGATCCCCAGGACCCTGCGGTCCGCATGCTCGAGCAGATCGTCGTGCTTGCAAACGCTGCAGACCGCCAGTCGTACTACCTGCCAACCGGCTGTGAGACCGAGGAGATGGAGCTGCACGTCGACCGCATGCGCGAACTGGCCTGCACGATGGGCTGGCTCGCAGAGCGCGCGCTTACCGAACTTGGCACCAAGGGCGCGTTGATCCGGAACGGCATCGCCGAGAACTGGCTGATGCCGCCGGTCTGCCGCAGCGGCAGGGAGACGTCTCATGGCTGATGTCCATCTGAACGAAACACCCGCCGGCAGCGCCGCTCCGTTGGAGGTGGCGAAGGCGCTGGCGATCCCCAACGACCGGCTGATGGTCGGGCTGGAGGCCTGCTGGGAGATCGAGGCGCCCTGCGAGGTCGCACGCGGCCTCGCGGAGGAGGTTGCCCACTCGAGCGGAGATCAGTGCCGGCTGATGAGCCTGTCCCTGCAGCTCCGCGGCGTCCTGTCCCGCGTCGAAGCGCTGAACGGCGTTGCGATGTCCGTCCTGGACAACGAGGACGACACCGATCACCTGCAACGGGCGGTGTCCGGCCGCGTGGCCGACAGGAAGGGAGCGGCGAATGACTGACCGTCCCCCACCGGAACGGGCGCTCCCATTGGCCCAGATCCACCTCGCATTCGAAGCCTCGCACGAGCTCAGCCAGCTCGCGACGCACCTGATCAGGCTTGTGGACGCGGCGAACCTCGACGAGGGGGTGCTCTGGCGCGGCATGTTGGCCCGGATGAAGCAGCTTGCCGTGTCGATTTCGGCCTGCGTGGACGAGGACCCTGCCGGCGCGTACGAGATGCCGCTCGACAAACTGACCGAGCTCATCATCGGCGACGTCGACGCGGGCCGTGAGTTGCTGCGCGTCGTGGAGCGCAGCCGATGACTGCCCAGCTGCTGCGCAAGGCGCTGTACGGGGGCGTCTTCGGACGCGACCAGTACGAGCTGGCGACCCAGCCCATCGTCAGCGGCGGCCTGCATGCGGTCCGATTCATGGTGATCGAGCTGCGGGCCGGACGCATCGTCAGCATGGCGGACACGAAGCCAGATGCCCTCGCCGGCGCGCGAAAGGTGCTGACGTGCCTCGGCCGAGCAGCGAATGAGCCGCTCTGGCGCCAGCAGCAACTCTGGGTCGAGGGCGGTCCCGTCGCAGTGGCACAGCCGGATGCAGCGGACACTCCCCGCCGCGTGCCGCGGCGCAGACGGGAAGTCTTCAACAGGTCCGAGGGCCGCTGTCACTACTGCAGCAGGCCGCTCACGCTCGACGGTTCCTGGCATATCGAGCACCAGCTCCCGCGCGCGCTGGGCGGCACCGACGAGCCGCTCAATCTGGTCGCCGCTTGCGAGCCCTGCAACCTGTCGAAGAGCGACCAGACCGCGCTGGAGTTCATGGTGAAGAGGCGAGTCTGATGGGAAAGCTGCTGGGGCTGAAGGAGTGGCTGACGCTGGAGGATGCTGCTGGGCATCTGCAGCGAGAGCTGGGCGAGCCCGTGCGGGCGGATGAGGTGCTTCAGCTTGCGCTGGACGGCGCGCTCCGCGTTTCAGTTCGGTTCGCCGGCAGCGGCGCGCTGGCCAGGCTCGCCCGTGCGCCGGCCGCGGGCCTGGAGTTCGACGACGCTTTCGGGGCGCCGCTCCTCGACCTGGAGCCGGAGCCCGAGAACATCGACGGCGTGTGGGACCTGAGCCTCGTCGGTGACGGTTCGATCGAGATCGAGCGGCGCATGCAGGCGCTGCTGAATGGCCCTGTGGTGGAGAGCTTCAGCCCGGCCGGCCTGTTCCTCGTGTCACCCAACGAGGACCTCTGGGCAGCGCTCGTCGAGCTCGATATCCGCGGCGTCGCCGTCGACCACACGATCCAAGTCGAGGGGCTCCGCGGCGAGAGGCTTCCCCTGGTCACCATCACCAAGCGCTACTTTCCGCTGCACGAGCTCCCGCCCGGCGCCGTCATCGTCGTGCGACCGGCCGAGCTGAAAGCCTTGGCGGAGACCCTGCGGCTGCCTACGCGCGATCAGGTGCTGGCGCCGCTAGCCGCGGGGGCACCGGGGGCGCGGCCGCGCGCAGTGATCCTCGGCGATCCAACTCTCCGCACGGTGGCAGGCGCTGCTGACGGTGAGTCGCCATCGCACCGAAGAACACGACGTCTCGCCCGCTTCAGGGAACTCGGTGGAGATCTGCGTCAGGCCGGGAAGGGTTGGCAGACGTGCGGTCAACGCGGCGCGCTGGCCGCGCTGGTGCGTGAGGAGGCCACCGCAGACCGACCGATGGCGGACAAGACCGACGTACGGAAAGACCTGATCGCCGCATTGGGGGATCAATTGGGGGAGCAACGGGGGAGTTGACGGGGGACGGTCCCCCATCGAGAAAGTTCGTGTCGCGCTGCATCACCACGCAGCAGCCGGATGCGGGGCCGATCCCCGAGAGTCACGGAGCGACACGATGTCCACCACCCCTGAGACCCAGAAGGCCAGCATTCCGGCCGGGCTGGCGCAGTTTGATGACCTTCCCGACTCGGCCAACGTTCGCCTCCCCGTAGTCGCGGCGCTGAACGGCATCAGCGCTCCGACCGTCTGGCGCTGGGTGAAGTCCGGCAGGCTGCCAGCGCCCAAGAAGCTCGGTCCGAACACGACGGTCTGGAACGTCGGTTCTCTGCGCCGAGTCATGGCGGAGAGCGCGCAGTGAACGCGCCGGCGACGTGCTCGCAAGGTGGCGGAACCGAAGAAAACAGGAGGTCTGCCCCTCCAGGAAGCGCCGCCTCGGGGGCCTCACAAAACCTGACACTGGCCGCTCCGCTCACCTCTGGTCCCGCTGAGACAGGCAAGGCGTTCGCCACGCTGCAAGCAGAGGCGGCGCTGATGGGCTTTCGGCTTGATCGCATTGAGACGGATGCCGGCGCACAGGCCTTCATCGTGACGCGCTGGGCCCTGACGAAGGAGCTCGCCACACTGGGCGCCGTGAGGGAGTTCCTGCAGCAGGTGGGAGGTGCCCATGGCTGACCTCAGCTCTCGCGCAGATCCGCGGGCGCTGTGGGAGGCATACCGCGCGGCCTGCTTCACGCGGTCCGGCATCCTTCCGGTGTGGGTCTGGGCTGCCAAGCACGACTTCGACCTCGGCCCGGCGGGCCTGCACCTCATCGAGTTCCCCGGCGCACGCTTCGATGTCGGCACCCATGCGATGGCGATCATCCTGGCCGATGACTCGCAGCCCGGTGTGGACCAGTGCCATGTGGTGCCGCTAGTGCGGCTGACCAGCGCGTCGCTGGCTCACCTCCAGCCGGCGACAAAGTTCGACCTGGTGCAGCGCGTGCAGGAACTGATCGCCGAGCAGGTTCTGGCTCAGGCTCTGCTCGACCAAGCGGTGGACCAGGCGCTGCTATGGCGGATGCCCGTGGGAGGCACCCATGGCTCGATCCAGTAACCCCCGCCGGCCCGTCCGGCCCGTGCCACCTGCTCCGTCACCGCGGCGGCGCATCTATCCCCCTGTGGGCGAGCGCCTCACGTTGGACGTGATCCGAGGCCTTTGGTGGCCATCCGGCCACATCGAGGGATGCGGGATGTTCGCCGTTGTGTGGTGCTCCGAGCGCTGCCTGTACTGGGCTCCGCTGCACGACTTCGCGCCAGCGGACCAGCGGCGAATGATCGAAGCCTGCCGCGAACTCGACGTCTTCGCGAACGGGCCCGAGGGCTCTAGGGAGGCTCGTCGACCATGAGCGTGCGTGTCTCGAATCGGATCTGGGACAGCTCTCAGCACTCGGGGACCGAGCTGCTCCTCCTTCTGGCGATCGCCGACTTCGCGGACGACCAGGGACGGGCCTACCCATCGGTCGGGACCCTGGCGAAGAAGTGCCGCATGACGGATCGGAACGCCAATGCGCTGCTGGCGAAGCTGAGCGCCAGCGGCGAGCTGGAGATCCAGCGCAACGCAGGGCCGCGAGGGACGAACCGCTACCGAATCGTTCTGGCGGACAGCAAGGGGGTGAAGCGCACTTCATCCCCTGAGCGCTCCAAACCCCTGAAGTCCACTTCACCCCCCGACCCTGAAGCCCGCTTCACCCCTGAAGCCGCCAACACCCTGAAGCCTGCTTCCGAAGGGGGTGAAGCCGGCTTCCCGAAACCCCTGAAGTCCGCTTCACCCGAACCATCAGTGAACCGTCAAGAACCATCAGAGAGAGATATCGCGCGAGGCTCCAAGAGCGCTTCGCGACGCTCCTCCATTCCTCAGGACTTCAGCATCAGCCCCAAGGTCGCCGCGTGGGCTCAGACGAAGGGATTCGATCGCCTGGATGAGCACCTCGAGGCCTTCAAGCTCAAGGCCGCTGCCAGGGGCTACACCTACGTCGACTGGGATGCCGCCTTCAAGGGCGCCATTCGGGACGACTGGGCGAATCTGCGGAAGGGCCGCGCCAGCGATCCCATGCAGTCGGAAGAAATCTTCGAGGCCATGCGATGAATCGACGCGCCGAGTCGCACGACATCTTCGCGGACACCGAGGTCCGACCGACGCTCCCCTGGTCCTGCGAAGCTGAGCAGGCGGTGCTGGGCGGATTGCTGATCGACCCCAGCGCGATGGAACGCCTGGCCGAGGTGCCGTTGCGGCCAGATCACTTCTTCCATGCGCATCACCGCGCCATTTGGACGGTGATCACCGAGATGACTGCTCGCCAGCTTCCGGTGGACGTCGTCACCACGTACGAGCGGCTGGAGGCGACCGAGAAGGGCGCGGCGGACGTGGGTGGCCTGCAGTACCTCAACGCGATGGCGCAGGGCGTGCCCAGCGCTGCGAACATCCGACGGCATGCCGAGATCGTCCGGGAGAAGGCTCTGAGGCGGGAGATCATCGGCGCGGCGGACAGGGCGTTGGCCATCGCGCGGGAACCTGACGGGGACGCGGCCGGGAAGCTCGACCAGGTCGCCAGCATGTTCGCCCAGATCGATAGGCCGGCCTCCAGATCCGCGCCGCAGCGTCTCTCGGAGCTTGTCGCGCGGCGCCTGGAGCACTGGCAGGCGCTCGGTGAGGGAGACGCCGCGCCAGGTGTTCCGACGGGCTTGGACAACCTCGACAACGCGCTGACCGGCGGCCTCAAGAGCGGCAAGGTCATCGTGCTGGCGGCTCGGCCGTCGGTCGGCAAGACGAGCCTCGCCCAGCAGATTGGCCTGACCGTGGCCGCGGGCGGTGAGCCGGTGCTGATGCTCAGCCAGGAGATGCCGGCCGGCGAGCTCGTCGATCGCGCCATGGCGAACCTCGGGCGGGTGAACCTCGAGCACCTCACCACCGGGAAGTTCGTGCAGGAGGACTGGGCCGCGATCAGTGCGGCTGCGGACGACGCGGCGGCGCTTCCGTTCTTCGTCGACGACCAGCCGGCGCTGACCCTGCTGGACATCCGGGCGAAGGCGCGCCAGGTGAAGCACCGGCACGGGCTGACGCTCCTCATCGTGGACTACCTGCAGCTCTGCGCCAGCACGGCTGCCTTCGACAAGCGCCACCACCAGATCGAGCAGATCAGCCGCGGGCTGAAACAACTGGCCAAGGAGCTGGACATCTGCGTGCTGGCGCTCAGCCAACTGAGCCGGAAGAGCACCAGTCGCGAAGACGGCGAGCCGGAGCTCGACGACCTCAAGGAGTCGGGCGCGATCGAGGAGGACGCCGACACGGTCATCCTGCTGCATCCCATGGGGAACGTCGGGAACGGCGCTCTGCTCATCTTGGCCAAGGTCCCGAAGAACCGCAGCGGCCGGCGTGGCCGCCTGGCTCTGGAATTCGCCGGGAAGACGCAGCGCTGGGTTTCCTCGAACGCCAGCGTCGGGCGGAAAGAGCGAGGCGTGCGGTGATGCCCGGTCGCCTGTCGCCCCCGGAGATCGTGGACCGAGCAGTGCTGCTCGATCCGGAGACCGTCCCGTACAACGACCCCAGGCTGGGGAGTTACGACCAGATCCTCCTGCGACCGCTGGCGCTCTTCACACCCTTGTTGCTGCCAGAGGGCTCGACCACCGTGCACTTCGTCGAATGGCCAGACCTGGCCCTGGGCGTCGTGGTGCTGAACGGGGACCCGGAGCAACGCGCGGCTGCGTTGATGGAGAGCTACGCCATCGCCAGGCGTGAGCTGGAGGCGCTGACCCTCCGCTTCTTCACCCCGGATGCTGGCTCGTTGACTCACTAGGGCGCTCGGGAAACGCTCCGCGCGCGGGCCTGCACCGCTCAGAAAAATGCCCGACGCGAGGTCGGGCAACGCTGCAGGGATGGCGCCGTCAAGTGCCAAGCAGCGGCTCGACGCTACTGCAACCTGCTTGACCCAGCAAGACATGGCCGGCTGCTCCTTGTCGCCTGAAACGGGTGCCTTTTGCCGCACGCATCGCGCTTGCGGGGTGGTTACAAAAGCCACGTGGAAACACGCGGGCATCGCGCGCCAGGAGCGCAGAACGGTCTCTATGATCCTCAGCCCACGGGAGGTGTCATGGACTTCAAGGGATTGGTGTCGGCAGCTGCGAAACGCGCCAGCGACCAGGGTGAGACGGATGCGGCAGCCGCGAGCGGGCGTCAGCAGACCGCGCAGCAAAGATTCAGCGAGCTGGCCATTCTGCTTCGAGAGCAGGGCGACGCGATCCGCGCCTTGCCGGCGGAACTCATGGTTGCGGAGCGGCGCGCCGAGGTGAAGGTGCATGCACCACGCGGTCTACTGCGCCTGACCGTCGTCTTCGAGCCAGATGTCTGGAACAGCTTCGTCATCAGCTGGACCGATGTCGCCATCAGCAGTGCTGATGAGGGGCATCGGAAGGCGTCGACCGCAGCGGAGGCGATCGCCGTTCTCGCAGAACTGATCGGGCGGCACCAGGCCGGCCAGGACCTTCATGCGACTTCTCTCGGCTGACCGCGCACGCCACGACGGCGCTTCCAAGAGGAGCCCGGCGGCCCCATAATCCGCTGCATCGACCGGTGCGATGCCGGCCCGCTGAGACTTCAGAGCCGCCAGCAGCTCAGATCCCCGACAGGTTCGGGAGAGAAGAGAGCTGTGATGCGGAACTTTCAGCGGATCGCCACTGGCGTCAACGTGACGCCCTTGATGCTGGCGATTGCCCGACGGCCTAACCTCTGGACCGAGGACACCTTCCTGCGGCATTACCCGCAGGGCCCCTTCGGCATGGTCGATTCGATCATGCTGCGCTTCCCGGAGAAGGTCGTCTTCGACGATGACGATCCGGCAGAGCAAGAGCGCAAGGTCGCGCTCTACAAGGCCAACCAGCTGCCGGGCTACGACCAGCACGAGTCGCGCGACTACCCGGCCTACGCCAAGCTGCCCGAGGCGCGCGACCTGGTCATGAACATCTTCGCCGCCGTGCGCGGCGAGCGCCTGGGCCGCGTGATGATCAACCGCATCGCGCCCGGCGGCGTCATCTACCCGCACCCCGACACGCCGGAGCACTGCGCCTACTACAGCCGCTTCCATCTGGTGCTGCAGAGCGCCGAGGGCGTGAAGTTCCGCGCCGGCGACGAGTGGGCGAGCTGGGAGACGGGCGCCGTCTTCTGGTTCAACAACGCGCTCGAGCACGAGGTCATCAACGACAGTCCGGTGGACCGGATCCACCTGGTGATGGACGCGAGGTGCTCATCGTGACCACGGTCATCCTGACCGAGGCCGCGGGCCCGGCGCTGTCGGCTGTGCTGTCCGAGGGCCAGATCAGCTCCGGCACCTTCTACCGCGTCGAGCGCTGGAAGCACCTGCGCGAGGAGATGCTGCCGCTGCTGGTGCGCCACTGGCGCGAGGTGGCTCTGAACCACGCCGACGTGCCGCTGGACATCGACGAGGTGCGCTACGCCGAGCTCGACGAGGCCGGCGCGCTGCACATCGTCACGGCGCGCCGCGGCGGCCGGCTCATCGGCTACCACGTGGCCATCGTCTCGCCCCACCTGCATTACGCCTCGACCTTGCACGGCATCACCGACGTGTACTGGATCGCGCCGGAGCACCGCGTCGGCCGCACGGCGCTGCGGCTGTTCCAGACCGTCGAGCGTGAGCTCAAGGCCCGCGGCGTGCGCAAGCTCTTCACCGCCACGAAGCTGCACCTGGACCAGGGACCGCTGTTTGAGTTTCTCGGTTATCGCCCCGTGGAGCGCCTCTATGCGAAGCTCATCTGACACCCGGCACTGGCCGGAAGCCGAAGGGCTCGATGCCCGCATGACGACCGTGGCCGCTGCTGTCGGCGGGGCTGCGTTGGTGGGCGGCCTCGCCTCGGCCAGTGCCCAGCGCAGCGCCGGCAACAAGGCCGCCGATGCGCAGCAGGCGGCGGCCGACCGAGGGATCGCGGAGCAGCAGCGCCAATTCGACACCGTGACGCAGATGCTTGCTCCGTATCGCGATGCGGGGACACAGGCGCTCGGCGGGCAATTGGCGCTCGCCGGCCTCGGGGGCGGGGACGCTCAGCAGCAGGCGATTGCGCAGCTCCAGAACTCTCCAGCCTTCCAGGCCGCGCTGCGACAGGGCGAGAACTCGATCCTGCAGAACGCATCCGCCACCGGCAACCTCCGCGGCGGAAACGTCCAGGCCGCGCTTGGCCAGTTCAGCCCTCAACTCCTGGCGGCCACGATCAACGACCAGTACAACCGCCTCGGCGGCCTGACCACTCTCGGGCAGAACGCGGCCACCATGACCGGCAGCGCCGGACTGCAGACTGGCAACCAGATCTCGCAGCTCCTGCAGCAGCAGGGCGCGGCCCAGGCCGGCGCATACCTCAACCAGGGTAAGCAGACTGGGGCGATGTGGAACTCGTTGTCGAGTTCACTGGGCACCTTCGCCGGCTTGGGCGGCTCGTTCTCCGATCGCAGGCTCAAGACCAACATCGTCCGCATCGGCACCACGGAGCGCGGCAACGCGCGATACCGCTGGGACTGGATCGACGGCAGCGGCTCCGCCGAGGGGGTGATCGCCGACGAGGTCTCGCATATCCCCGGCGCGGTCCATCGCCACGCCAGCGGCTTCGACGTCGTCGACTACAGCAAGGTGTGACATGGCCCTCGGACCCATCGACTACAGCGTGGAAATGCAGAACCCCTTCCAGGCGGCGCTGCAGGGCTACCAGGCTGGCGCCGCCATCCGCAACGACCAACAGCAGCAGCAACAGCAGCAGGCGGCCCTACAGGCACAACAGCAGCGTCAGCAACTGCTGGCTGGGCTGGCCGCGAAGCCGAACGCCACGGCCGACGACTATGCGTCGGTGATGACGCAGCTTCCTGAGGTGGCGGAGCAGCTGCAGAAGGCCTGGACCGTGCGCAACGCGGCACAGCAGCAGGCGCATGCGTCTGACCTGTTGCAGTGGGGCGCCGCCATCAAGTCAGGGCAGCCGCAGATCGCTGCGGATCAGATGGTCCAGCGCGCCGAGGCGATGGAGCGTACCGCCGGCGGCGGCCAGGTCAGCGTGCCGACCGAAGAATCCCAGGCGCTGCGCGCCAACGCCAAGGTCCTGCTGGAGAACCCGCAGTTCGCCCTCGGGAAGATTCAGGCCATGCTCGCCGTGAACCCCAACGGCAAGCAGGCCGCCGACGCGCTGGCGTCGTTCGGCAGCGAGCAGCGCGCGCAGGAGCTGCAGCCGTCCGCCGTGGCCAAGGCCGGCGCCGACGCGTCCACCGCGCAGTCCACCGCCAAGAAGTCCGCCATCGAGGCCAAGTACGCCGAGCAGGGTGCGCTGCTCGATCTGGAGAAGAAGGGCTGGGACATCCGGCACATCCAGGCCGACATCGACATCCGGAAGGATGCGAACCGGATCGCCGCCATGAACGCCGCGGCCGCGCGCGAGGGCAACGCCCTCAAGCGCGAGGAGCTGGGCCTGAAGGTCCAGGAAGCGCGCAATGCGCTGGACGACAAGATCCGCTCGAAGGTGGCGGAGACGGAAGGTGCCGCGGCCTCCATTGACAACGCTCTGAACACCATCCAGCGCATCAAGACGAACAAGAGTCTGGACAGCGTGCTGGGGTCTTTCGAGGGGCGCATGCCTGCCGTCTTCAGCGATGACGCCAGCGACGCAATCGCATTGATCGAGACGCTGGGATCGCAGACCTTCCTCTCCATGATCCCAGCGATGAAGGGCACCGGCAGCCTGACGGAGCGCGAAGGGGACAAGCTTCAGTCCGCCCTCACGAACCTGTCACGCACGCAGTCGGAAACGCAGTTCCGCGCCAATCTGGACGAGGCGTCCAGGCTGCTGAAGAAGGGCCGGGAGACCCTGTCGAAGCGCACCGGCGTGCCCCTGGGGGCGCCCGATACGCCGGCCGAGCCGGGTAGCCGGCCGCCGCTCAGTTCGTTTGTCAGGCGCTCCGGCAGTGTGAGCAGCAGCTACTGAGGGGGCGCGAATGGACTTCGATGTTGAAGCGGCTCGCAAGGCTGGCTACACGGACGCGGAGATCGCGGACCACCTGGCCAGGACCTCGGATTTCGACCTCGGCGCGGCGAAGAAGGCCGGCTATACCGACCCCGAGGTGATTGCCCATCTGGCTCGCGGGAGCGCGCTGGCGCCGCCGAAGATGAGCGTCCTCGAGCGCATGAAGGAGGCGTTCACGGGGGCTCAGCGGCGCAGCGATCAGACCGACGCTTTGCCGGACTGGGCCGGCATGCCCGAGCTGAACAGCTTCAGCATGGCCAGCTTCAAGACCGGGCTGGGCACCCTTCTGTCGAATCCGCAGGAAACGGTGCAGATCATCAAGTCCAACTTCCCAGGCGTGAAGGTCGGGCAGGACGAGAAGGGAAACTTCCTGTTGACCTCGTCGATTGACGGGAAGCAGTACGCCATCAAGCCGGGTTTTCAGGCGTCCGACGTGCCGCGCGCTGCCGGCGCCGTTGCGGCGTTCACGCCTGCGGGGCGCGCCACCACCATCGTCGGCGCAGGTCTGCGCGGCGCAGCCACTCAGGCCGTCATCGAGGGAACAGAGGCCGCGACCGGGGGCGACTTTGATCCCGGAGAGGTGGGGGCCGCAGGGGTGTTGGGCATGGCCGCGCCGGTCGTTGGAAACGTTGCGCGCGCCACGGCGTCCGGGACCCGGCGTCTCATCGAGCGAGTTCGAGGAGGTGTGGCGGCGGCCGACGGTTCTGCGGGCGCCGCGGCACCAGCGGCCGCGCCAGTTGCGATGCCTGCCGCGACGACCGGCCAGGGGGCGGCCGACGAGCTGATGGCGGCGGGCGGAGGCACCGGCGCACCCGCGGCGCGTGCAGCGGGCAGAGCTGCCGCCGACGGGACCGCGGGGCAGTCTTCCGCGGCTATGGTCTGGCGGAGCGCGGATGGCGAGGTGCCCGTCACGTTCCAGCAGGTCGAGCGTCAGGCCGGCCCGGACGGCCGCATGTACGCGCGGGTGCAGGTCGACGGGCGCGACTCGTTCGTTCCTGCTGATGAGCTGATGCCTGCGTCGACGTCGCCAGCGCGCACAGTCCCGCCGTCGCCCGCTGCAGATGGCGCGCGGGCCGCCACAGATCAGGGCGTCACGCCGGATGCTCCTTCCGCGCCGGCCGCCGCCTCGCTCTCGCCGGAGGAGCTGGGTCAGGTGACGCGCCGCGCGGCCGGCGGCGGCCTGGGATCGAACCGCGCTCAGCGGATCCTGGCGCAGGAAGCCGCTCCAGACCCGGAGGTCGTTGCGTCAGCTCGAAGACTGGGCATCGAGGAGTACCTGCAGCCCGATCACGTCACGACGAACCAGGCCTTCCGCGAGCTGTCGCAGGTCCTCAAGTCGGTGCCGGGCTCGGCCAGCGGCGCCGCGGAGCGCGACGGGCTCTCCCAGGTGGCCAAGCGCGCGGACGACCTCATCACCGAGATCGGCGGCACGCACGACCTGAGCTTGCTGGACGCGGGCGTGAAGGGCCGGCTCCAAGCCACCCAGGCAGAACTCGAACGCCGGGCCGAGGGCCTCTATCGCCAGGTCCGCGAGGCCGTGCCTGCCGACTCGCCGGCACCGGCCACGAGCACGCTGGAGTTCATCGAGCAACGCGCGCGGGAGCTGGGCGGCAGCGAGTTCCTGTCACCGATGGAGCGGCGCATCCTTGCGCGGCTGGCGCCCCGGTCGAAGACCTCCACCGAGGTGGTGCCAGGCAACCCACTGATGCCGGGAAGCATGACGGATACCACCCGCAAGGTGGTCACGCCGCGGCAGCCCAGCTACTCGCTGCTGGATGACGTGCGCAAGGACGTCGGCGCCGTCACCAAAGGGCGAGGGCCGTTCAAGGACGCCGACACCGGCCTGGCCAAGAAGCTGTACGGCCTGCTGTCGGATGATCAGGGAGCGGTCGTGGCGAACTCGAACGCCTCGGAGCTCTTCGATGCAGCGCGCCAGGCCGTGTCCGTCCGCAAGGGGATCGAGGACGACTTGGTGTCGCTCTTCGGCAAGCAGTTGGACGGCAGCCTGGTCGGCAACCTCACCAGCGCCGTCGGCGCGCTGCCCAAGGGCGACGCGTCAAAGCTCACCGGCCTGCTCCGGGCGGTGCCCGAGGATATGCGGCAGCAGGTCATGGCGTCGGGGCTCAACGCAGCGTTCGGCAAGTCCGTCCGCAACGGGTCGCTGAACTTCTCCACCTACGCCAACTGGTACGAGGGGCTGCTGCGCAACAAGCAGTCCTACGGCGCGGTCATGGCGAACCTGCCCGCCGGCGCGTCGGCACAGCTGCGGGACCTGTACAACGTGTCGCGCGCGATCTCCAAGGCCACGCGCGAGCGCATCACGACAGGGCGACTCAGCGAAGGCATGCGAGCCATCGAGAAGCAGCTCGAGCCTGCCGACACGCTCATGGGCCGGGTGTACGAAGCCGCGGCCAAGTCCAGCGGCAGCATCGCGGCCGAGGCCTTCACCAGCGCCGTTGGCATGCCGGGCGCCGGGATGGCTGCGGGCATCGCGAGCGCCCTGCGCGGCGGCAGGAAGGCGGGAGCTTTCGAAGCAGCGGACAAAATGCTGGCCTCGCCGGAGTTCGTGCGGCTCGCGCGCGCGGGCACGGCAGAGGAGCGGTCGACCGCCGCCACCCGCCTCGCCAACACCAAGCAGTTCGGTCGCTTTGTGCAGAGTCTGGGCAGTCCGGTCGAGTTCGGCAATCGCGAGCGCTGGCTGCTGCAGGCGATGCAGGCCGGACGCCAGGAGTCGGCATCAACCGGTGCCAGATGAACTGCGATTACTGCAAGCAGGCCCGACATTCGGCCTCGCCCATGTTGGGCGTGCAGGTTGCTATCAGCTGCTGTAGCGGCAGCTTCCCCTTGTAGCCCAGGTACACCGAGCACAGCGCCGGGTTTTTGACCCCGCTAGGCACCTGGGGCGCGGGGCCGGCGACCTGCTTCAGTTCTACGCCGCAGGCCGCGGCGACGGCCTTGACCTTTCGATCCACGTCGCCAAGCGCATTGCCCAGGTCGTCGAGCGCGGAGCGGTAGTACCGCTGAGCCGATTCGGCGTAGCTCCGCGCGCTCTGGCAGCGATCGCCCATCAAGTCGTAGACCTGCGGGTACTGCACGCATCGATTCAGGTCATCGCGCTTTCGATCGAAGTCGGACTTCTTGCTCTCCGCCTCCCTGGCCTTGTCCGATGCATCACTCGACCGCTTGCGCAGGTAGTCGAGTTCGTTGGCGCAATCTCCCCAGTCCGCGGCCTTGGCTGCGGTTGACGCCGTGAGCGTGACGGCGATGAAAAGAGCGGTCAGCAGCCTCATGGAACCTCCCATCGTGTTGTGAGGCCAAGGTTGCCACAAGCTGTGGGGTACCGCCTGCTTCCGCGCCTACAGCGCGCGTCTAGGATGGGCACATGCCCAAACACGGATATGACGTGGAAGACCTCGCCCGCATGGAAATGTCGCGGGTGCGCCTTTCACACGAGCGCGACCTGCTGGCGATGAAGCTCGTGCAGCTGGCCTGCCGGTTCCCGGACGACCGAGCTCGCCAGTATGCGAATGAGGGCGTGGGCCGGAGACTGCGGACCATCGACAGGTGCGTCACCAACATCTTCCAGCTCTATCCGCCCGATCGAACCAGCCATCTGAGCATGGAGGAGTGCGACGACGTCGCGATCCAGTTGCAGGCCTTCGCCATCAACGTCTACGCGCTGTTCGACAACGTCGCCTGGGTGTGCGTGCTGTTGAGCAAAGTGCAGCTCAGTCCGATGAAGATCGGGCCGTTCAAGGCTGAGACCACGCCTCATTTCCCACCATCGCTGGCGGCCTTCCTGTCCGAGAACCGGGTGAGAACCTGGCACCAGGTCTATGGCAAGGCTTACCGCGATGCGACGGCGCACCGGCTGCCGATCTACCTCCCGTCCCGCGCGTACACGCAGGAGGAGGGCGCTCGCTGGACTGAGCTCGACACCGCGCTGATGGACGCGGTGCTTCACATGGGCGAGCCAGGCACCGCTGAAGAGAAGGACGCTCGGCTGGAGCGACACCACGCGCTGCAGTCCGAAAGGGACAGCCTCGGGTCGAACAGCCTGCTGATGGCTCTGACCTTGAACGGGGCCGACGCCGAGAAGCCGGTGTTCCTCCATCCCCAGGTGCTCGCCGACTACGCCCTGGTGCAGGAACTGGTGGCCGAGCTGATCGGCAGTGCTCCCGCGCACTTCAACCTGTGAAGAGGCAGCGATGGACGAGAGCTGGGACGCAGACGTCGAGATCGAAGGCACTCCAGGTGGGGCCTTCATCGCCGTGCTGGTGTTGATGCCGCCGCCGGAGATCGGGCCGCCGGTGAGATGGGCTGTGCCAGGCGAGTACGACAGCCCACTGCGCGCTGAGTGCGCGGCGGTGGACGCGTTCTTGGTGATGACCGCGGCCGGTTGAACCGCGGGGCCCGTCAGGTCGGCACCCGCACGCGCAACGCCCGCGAATGCAGCGGCCGTCGCCCGCTGGGCACGAAGCGCAGCGGCCTTCACAGCCGCGCAGCGGAAAAAACAAGGCCCGCACAACGGCGGGCCTTGAGCAGTTCGAGGGATAGTGGCTTACGCGGCGAGACGCGGGTTCCCGTCTTCTTGATGCAACGCCTCAGCCTTCGCTTCAGCTTGCTCCACCGCAGCGGCGGCCTCTTCAGCCTGGCGCTCGAGTTCGCGATCACGCTCCAACTCCTGCTGACGACGCAGGGCTTGGTCGCGGAGGATCGCCCGCTTTTCAGCATCCACGAACCGCTTGCAGATCTCGCGGATCAACGGCTGATAGCCCATCCCATTCAGTTGGGCGATCGCCTTCAAGTCTTGAACCAGTTCCTTGGTGAATCGGATCGAAATCGGATGCAGGCCGAGGGCTTCGTCGACGGTCTTCGATTCGTCCGCCTTCTTGGCGTGGGCGGGGTTGTTGCCGAGGTCTCCGGTGGGCCCCCAGTCATCCGCAGTCGCTTCCACGCGAGCGAGCAGATCTTGGTTGATGGGCATGTGCGCTCCTAGTTTCCGTAAGTGTCAAAAATGTCTTGTATGGTCTTCGTCGCAGGGTATGCGGTCTTCAAGTAGACGTTCTCATCGTCTTCGACGTACACGATCTTCAGTAGCCTCCCCACGTGGGTCTCCGCGACAAACCACAGCGTGGGTGGATCGGTTCGATGCTCTTCTCGATCGTCGCGGACCACGCGTCCGCATCGATTGAGGAAGCACTCCCGCACCTCCCGGTCCGACACCGAGCCGTGCGATGGGTCGCCGATCTTCTGTTTGATCTTCTCAGAAATGATGAGCATGGTGGCATTGTATATACGGCACGATGCCCCTGCACTTTAGGTGTTCTCCTCGTGAGGCGTAGCGAATCACCGCCTTACGAAGATATCGTATATACGCCACATTAGGTGTTACACAAGGTCGGCCATGATCGGCGCCACTCAGCACGGCAAATTCGCTTCCCGCGGGTCATGCCCGAGTGGCAGTCAGCTGGAGGCGGGGCTTCGGGCCGCTCCAGGGCGGGGAGGCCGCGGTCGGATGGCTACCTGGCGCCGGAGCCACCGTCACCCTTAAGCGCCTTGCGCCGCCTTGGCGTGGGCTGGCTTCGCGCAACAAGCCACGCTTCAACCTCCTCGCGGTGCCATGCAGTGACAGCATCTGAGAGCTTCACGGGAGCGGGGAACTCGCCCGCCTTGACCTTCCGCCAGAGGGTCGCCGGCGAGAAGGGAAGCAGGGCGGGAATCATGTCGTTCAGCCTGAGGAACGCGCCGTCGACCGCAGCACCACCGCGCCGGCCGTTGCCCTTGCTACCACCTGAGGGCCTCGGAAATTCGACGGGAAGCGGAAGGCCGACGCCCTTTGACCACTCGCGGAAGTCGCCGAGTCTGACCAGGCTGCGCTTCCCGTCGGCGGCCACGCTCACGCACTGGAGTGCGCCCAGGTGCGTCACCAACCTACCGAGCGTCGTCACCCGGTCCTGGAACAGGCGCGCGGCGGAGCGCTTTCGGACGTGCTTCGACAGGGCGGCCTCGAGCGGAACGGTGGAGGGGTCAAGGAATGTGGCGAGGGCGACCCATTGCCAGACCTCGGCGACGGGGACCTCGGCCCATACCCGGAATGTCTCCGCGGTGGCGAAGCGGACATTCAGCGCGTCCATCCCGGTCGGACCACCGTTGCGGTGCTCCAGACTGCCGTTGGCAGGCGGGACGAAGAATCCGGCGGCGAGCTGATCGAAGTCGGCGAGCATCTTCCCCGTGTCCGCAGTCGAGGCATGAGACAGGCAGGACCAGCAGGCTCTGTCTCACGGAACGTCACCCAGTTGCAAACCGGTGGATGGGTTCTTTGATGGGTGGATACGAAAAACGGGCCGCGAGGGCCCGTGTTTCCGTGGTTCTTGGCGGAGAGGGGGGGATTCGAACCCCCGGTACGGGGTTACCGTACGCCTGATTTCGAGTCAGGTACATTCAACCACTCTGCCACCTCTCCTGATTCGGTGCTCACCGTGGTTGTCAGCGAGTAAGCCTAAGAGTATAGCGAGGTTTTCCGAGCCTTGGCAACAAGTCTTTGGAGATTGTGCGAACGCCGCCGCCGCGGCGCGCCGCCTCAGGCCTTCAGGACCTTCAGCCCGCCCAGGTAGGGCTGCAGCACTTCCGGCACGGCGACGCTGCCGTCGGCCTGCTGGTAGTTCTCCAGCACCGCCACCAGCGTCCGCCCCACCGCCAGGCCCGAGCCGTTCAGCGTGTGCACCAGCTCGTTCTTGCCCTGCGCGTTCTTGAAGCGCGCCTGCATGCGGCGGGCCTGGAAGTCGCCCATGTTCGAGCAGGAGCTGATCTCGCGGTAGGTGTTCTGCGCCGGCACCCACACCTCCAGGTCATAGGTCTTGGTCGAGCCGAAGCCCATGTCGCCGGCGCACAGCAGCACGGTGCGGTACGGCAGGCCGAGCTTGCGCAGCACCGCCTCGGCGTGGCCGGTCATCTCCTCGAGCGCGTCCATGCTGCGCTCGGGCTGCTCGATGCGCACCATTTCGACCTTGTCGAACTGGTGCTGGCGGATCAAGCCGCGCGTGTCGCGCCCCGCCGAACCCGCTTCCGAGCGGAAGCACGGGCTGTGCGCCGTCAGCTTCACCGGCAGGTCCTCGGCCTTCAGCACGCTCTCGCGCACGGTGTTGGTCAGCGAGATCTCCGAGGTCGAGATCAGGTACTGCTCCTGCTGCTCCTCGTCACCGCCGCGCAGCACCCAGAACATGTCCTCCTTGAACTTGGGCAGCTGGCCGGTGCCTTCCAGGATCTCGCGGTTGACGATGTAGGGCGTGTAGCACTCGGTGTAGCCGTGCTCGGTCGTCTGCACGTCCAGCATGAACTGCGCCAGCGCGCGGTGCAGGCGGGCCGCCGGGCCCTTCAGGAAAGCGAAGCGCGATCCCGACAGCTTCGCGCCGGTCTCGAAGTCCAGGCCCAGCGGCGCGCCGAGGTCGACGTGGTCCTTGACCGGGAAATCGAAGCTCCGCGGCGTGCCCCAGCGCCGCACCTCGACGTTGCCGGTCTCGTCCGCGCCGGCCGGCACGCTGGCATGCGGCAGGTTGGGCACGCCCATCAGCATGCCGTTCAGTTCCTGCTGGATCAGCTCCAGCTTGTCCGCGCCCGCCTTGAGCTCGTCGGCGATGCCGCCCACCTCGGCCATCACGGCGCTGGCGTCCTCGCCCTTGCCCTTCAGCATGCCGACCTGCTTGGACAGCTGGTTGCGCTTGGCCTGCAGCTCCTCGGTGCGGGTCTGCACCTGCTTGCGCTCGGCCTCCAGCGCTTTGAAGCGCTCGACGTCCAGGAAGGGTTGCGGGTTCTTGCGCAGCTGCAGGCGCTCGATGACGGCGTCCAGGTCCTTGCGCAGCAGGGTGATGTCCAGCATGGTGTGTCTTTCGTGTCCTGCGCCAGTGGCGGTCCTATGGGGGAGCACCGGCGCTCGAATGGGGGGGTCGGTTCAGGAGGGTCAGCGGAGAGTCAGGCGGCGGCCCCGCGCGGGGACCGGCCGCGGCGATCAAGATCGATCGCTGGTGACCTCGGCCATCGACTTGTCGCCCAGCCCCATTGGCAGCGGGAAGCGCACGTGTTCCTCGACGCCCGGCAGCGTGCGCACCGTCGTCGCGCCCAGTTCGCGCAGCCGCGCGATCACGGCCTGGACCAGCACGTCCGGCGCCGAGGCGCCCGCCGTCAGTCCGACCTTGGAGCGGCCGTCGAGCCACTCGCCCCGCACGTCCTCGGCGGCGTCGACCATGTAGGCCGGCGTGCCCAGACGCTCGGCCAGTTCGCGCAGGCGATTGCTGTTGGAGCTGGTGGGGCTGCCCACCACGACCACCACGTCCACCTGCGGCGCCAGCACCTTCACCGCGTCCTGGCGGTTCTGCGTGGCGTAGCAGATGTCCTGCTTCTTCGGCTCGCGGACCTGCGGGAAATGCCGCTTCACGGCGGCGAGGATCTCGGCCGCGTCGTCCACGCTCAGCGTCGTCTGCGTCACCACCGCCAGCTTCGACGGGTCCTTGACCCGCACGTGCGGCACGTCCGACGCCTCCTCGACCAGGTAGATCCCGTCGCTGAGCTGGCCCATCGTGCCCTCGACCTCGGGGTGGCCCTTGTGGCCGATCATGATGAACTCGTAGCCCTCGCGATGCAGCTTGGCCACCTCGACATGGACCTTGGTCACCAGCGGGCAGGTGGCGTCGAAGACCTGGAAGCCGCGCTGCTGGGCCTCCTTGCGCACCGCCTGGCTGACGCCGTGCGCCGAGAACACCAGCGTCGCGCCCGGAGGCACCTCGGCCAGGTCCTCGATGAAGATCGCGCCCTTGGCCTTGAGGTCGTTGACGACGTAGGTGTTGTGCACGATCTCGTGCCGCACGTAGATCGGCGCGCCGAACTTCTTCAGCGCGCGCTCGACGATCTCGATCGCGCGGTCCACGCCGGCGCAGAAGCCGCGGGGCTCCGCCAGCACGATGTCCTTGTCCATGGTCACGTCCGTCATCACAGCACCCCGATCAGCTGCACCTCGAAGCTGACGGGCTGTCCCGCCAACGGGTGGTTGAAGTCGAACAACAGCCAGTCCTCGCCGAGCTCGCGCACGACACCGGCGTACTGCCCCTGCCCGTCCGGCGTCGGGAACTGCACGACGTCCCCGACGTGGTACTGCTCGTCCGGATCGCCCAGTTCGCGCATCAGGCTGCGCTTGACGCGCTGCAGCAGCTCCGGGTTGCGCTCGCCGAAGGCCTCGCCGGGCGCCAGTTCGACGCGGGTGTGCGTACCCTCGGCCAGGCCGATCAGCCGGGCCTCGATCGCGGGCGCGAGCTCGCCGGCGCCCAGCGTCAGCGTGGCCGGCAGCTTGTCGGCGAAGGTGTTGATCAGGTCCTGGCCGTCCGGCCCGCTCAGCCGGTAATGCAGGGTCAGGAAGGATCCTGGTTGAACGAGGTTCACTAGTCAGGGGGATTTTGGGAAACGAGGCGCGATTTTAGGCTGGAGCGCCGTGGTCCTTCCTCCGAGTCCCGCCATGACCATTCTCGCCGTGTCTTCCTCCCTGTCCACCGGTGCCGCCGGCGCCGCCTCTGCCGCCGGTCGCGCCGGCTCCGCCATCGCCGCCCTGCCGCCCGAGACGCGCCCCCGGGAGAAGCTCGTCGCCCTGGGGCCGTCCGCCCTGGCCGACGCCGAGCTGCTCGCCATCCTGCTGCGCACCGGCCTGCCGGGCCGGTCCGTCCTGCGCCTGTCGTGCGACGTGCTGGACGAGTGCGGCGGCTTCCGCGGGCTGCTGCGCGAACCCGCCGCCGCGCTGGCCGGCATCAAGGGGCTCGGGCCGGCCAAGCGCGCCACGCTGCTGGCGGTGCTGGAGATCGCCCGACGCGCGTTCCGCGACGCGCTGGCCGACGGACCGGTCTTCGAGTCCGCCCAGGCGGTGCGCGACTACCTGCGGCTCGAGTACGACGCCCGCCGCGCCGAGTGCTTCGCCGTGATGTTCCTCGACACCCAGCATCGGCTGATCGCCCTGGAGACGCTGTTCCACGGCACCCTTTCCCATACCATTGCCTATCCCCGGGAGGTGGTGAAGCGCGCGCTGACCCTGGACGCCGCCGCCGTCGTCCTCGTGCACAACCACCCCTCGGGCCGCACCGATCCATCGCCGCAGGACGTCCAGCTGACGCGCGCGATGATCGAGTCGCTGGCCCTGGTCGACGTGAAGGTGCTGGACCACTTCATCGTCGGCGCGGGCCAGCCCGCTTCGATGACCGACCTGGGCCTGCTGTGACCGACCGACTGCGCAGCCTGCAAGACCTGCAGACGCTGCACCGAGAACTGAAGCTCCGCCAACGCGCGGAAGACGAACGCCGCGAGCGCGAGGCCGCGCTGGCGCGGCTGCGCGAGCAGGAGGCCCGCGTCTTCGAGCTCACCGTCGGCCCGGTCGTGCCGCTGCCGGATTCGAACCGCGCGATCCTGCGCCACGGCCGGCCCGAGCCCGAGCCGCGCCAGCGCGAACTCGACGAGCAGAGAGCCTGGCAACAGGCGCTGTCGGACGACTTCGACGTGGACTCGCTGCTGGAGACCGACGAGACGCTGTCCTTCCGCCGGCCGGAGATCTCGGCCGAGTCGGTGCGCAAGCTCAGACGGGGCCACTGGGCGCTGCAGGCGCAGATCGACCTGCACGGCCTGCGGCGCGACCAGGCCCGCGAGGCCCTGGGCCAGTTCATCCACGACAGCGCCCGGCGCGGCCTGCGCTGCGTGCGCGTCGTGCATGGCAAGGGCAACGGCTCGCCCGGGCGCGAGCCCGTGCTCAAGGCGCGGGTGCGGCGCTGGCTGGTGCAGAAGCAGGAGGTGCTGGCCTTCGTGCAGGCCCGCGCCAGCGATGGCGGAGCCGGCGCGCTGATGGTCCTGCTGAACGCGACCTGAGGGTCGGCGCCGCGGCGGCGCTTCGTTCCTGTGGGGGATTCCGGGCGGCGGAGCGCCGCCGCGGTCAGTGCAGCATCAGGCTGCTGTAAGGCGAGACCGGCGTGGTAAAGGCCATCAGCAGGCGCTCGGGACGGAACTCGCCGACCGAGTCGGCGCCCTGCCAGTGGGTTTCGATCGCGTGCTCCAGGCCCTTGAGCACGCAGAAGGACATGAAGGCGTGCTCGGCGTCCTCGCCGTCCATGTCGACGTGCTGCAGGCGGACGCAGGCGGCGCGCAGGAAATTGAGCATCTGCATCGGGCTGTCCGTGTCCGGGCAGAAGCCGGCGCAGACCTCGATGTCTTCCCGGGCGTCTTCGGACAGCCACAGGCGGCCGTCGTCGATCCGGACATGCATCAGGTCGGGATTGGCTTCGATGCCGACCTCATCGTCGTGGAACAGCGTGGACATGATGGACGCGACAGTAGACGAAGCCGCCCGCGCCGTGTTCACCGCCAGCCCGTCGTGGCCGGCGTCGGTGTCAGATATGCACGCTGGTCGCGCCGTTTACATCATTTCGGCCCGCCGGCAAGCGAACCGGACCGTCATTAGCGCCACGCGGCGCCGACCGGCGCGGCCTCAGACGTTGCGCATCCAGTCCGCCGTGTGGGCGAAGGAGGCGGCCAGCCGCCGCTGCAGCTCGACGTCGAGTTCGCACTCGGCCATCGCCTGCGTCATGGCGGCCATCCACTGGTCGCGCTCGGCGATGCCGATGCGATACGGCATGTGGCGCGCGCGCAGCCTCGGGTGTCCGAAGCGTTCGACGAAGTGGTCGGGACCGCCGAGCCAGCCGCACAGGAACCAGAACAGCTTGTCGCGCGAGCCGTCCAGCGTCGTCGGATGGATCGCGCGCAGCTGCGCGAAGCGCGGCTCCAGGTCCATCAGGTCATAGAAGCGGTCGACCAATCGCCGCACGGCGTCCTCGCCACCGACCCACTCGAAGGGGGTGGCGGGCGCAGCCGTCGGGGGGACCGCGGTGCCGTCGGCGGCACCGGTCTCGGGGGAATCGGACATCGGGGAGGGAGCGCTGAAAGAAGCGCTGAAATGGGGCGCTGGAAGCGGGAAAGGTTCAGGGATGCCCGGCCGATTGTTCCAGCAACTTCGCGGCCAGCCCGCGGATGCCCTGCGCCGCGTCGCACCCGGGGTAATGCTCCAGCAGCAGCTGGCGCTTGAGCACCGCCTGCCGGACCATCGGATCGTTCTTGACCTCGCCCAGCAGTTCCAGCTTGAAGGTCTGACCCGGCGTCGGGCCGACGAAGCGCTGCAGCACCTGCTGCAGCTGGCCGCAGATCAGCTTGCCCTCGCCCGGCCGGTTGGCCTGGTTCAGGATGAGCCGCACCTGGCGGCGCTCCTGCTGCGTCGCCAGCACCTTGATGGTGGCGTACGCGTCCGTGAGCGAGGTCGGCTCCGGCGTCGCGACGACCAGCACGTCATGCGCCATCGAGACGGCGAACAGCACCACGTCGGAGATGCCCGCGCCGGTGTCCAGCAGCACGTAGTCGAAGCGCGGCCGCACCACCTCGAGGATGTGCAGCAGCTTGTCCCGCACGTCGGGCGTGAGCCGCGAATACTCCACCATGCCCGAGCCCGCCAGCAGCACATGGAAGCCACCGGGCGCCGGCAGGATGGCCTGATCCAGGGTGCAGCGCTCGGTGAAGACGTCGTGCAGCGTGAGCTTGGGATGCAGGTTCAGCACCACATCGAGATTGGCCAGGCCGAGGTCGGCGTCCAGCACCAGCACGCGCTCGCCGCGCGCGGCCAGGGCCGCCGCCAGGTTGGCGGTGACGAAGGTCTTGCCCACGCCGCCCTTGCCGCTCGTGACGGCCAAGGTGCGAGCGCCTCCGCGGGCCTGGGGTGCAGCAGGAGCTGTTGTCATGCTCATTCACTATCCTGTTGCGTTACGGCGAACAACATGCCCTTTTCCTCGGCGCTCACCAGCGAGTCCACGTGGCTCTCCAGGCAGGCGCGATTGCGGCCCTCGGCCTTGGCGCGGTAGAGCTGGCGGTCAGCCCGCTCCGTCCAGATCAGCGTCGACGAGCGCACCCACTGCGGCGCGAACGCCCCGCCGATGCTGATCGTGCAGGTCAGCGGCGGCTGGCCGCCGCCCAGGCTGATGGCCAGCGCCTGCACCCGTTGCCGGATGCGCTCGGCCACGACCACACCGAACGAGGTCGGGCAGTTGGGCAGGATGATGGCGAACTCCTCGCCGCCGATCCGCGCCACCGTGTCCATCGGACGCACCGTCTGCGCGATCGACTGCGCGACCGCGCGGATCACCAGGTCGCCGGCCGCGTGGCCGTGCTGGTCGTTGACCGCCTTGAAGTGGTCGATGTCCAGCATCAGCAGCAGCGCCGGCTCGCCGGAACGCGCCACCCGATCGACCTCGCGCCCCAGCGCCATCTCGAAGCTGCGGCGGTTGACCAGGCCGGTCAGCGCGTCCTTGCTCGAGAGGTCGCACAGCGCGTCGACGATGCCTTGCAGCCACGGCTCCGAATAGGGCTCGGCGTCGGGCAGCATCGCGCCGGCCTGCTGCAGCAGCTGCAGGGCCAGATCCAGGCGCAGCTGGTGCGCGGCAATGAGACTGTGCGGTGCGTCCAAGGTGGGAAGGGGCAATTTCCGGCGCAGTCTAGCGGCTTCCCCCTCTAATGAGCGTGCAGAAATGAGGGGTTCCCCCCACCTCTTTCACAGATCAAAGAGACCAAACACAATCAAACTAACGATTGCCGACAATGGCGGCCATCCGGTGCTACGGCATCTCACCTTCGAAGAAGTCCAAACAGCCTCATGCGCCCAGGTCAACCGGTCTCGTTCGCGGCCCCGTCCCCGGTCGAGGCGATCGATCACGAGTTCAGCTTCAGCCGCGCCGACTTCGAACGCGTGCGCCAGCTGATCTACCAGCACGCCGGCATCTCGCTGCACGACGGCAAGCATGCGATGGTCTACAGCCGGCTGTCGCGCCGGCTGCGCGACACCGGCCATCGCAGCTTCGCCGACTACCTCCAATGGCTGGAGGGCGTCAGCGGCCCGCAAGGCGACCAGGAGTGGCAGGAGTTCGTGAACTGCCTGACCACCAACCTGACGTCGTTCTTCCGCGAGGACCACCACTTCGTCTCGCTCAACGACGACCTCAAGGCGCTGACCGGCAAGCCGATCCGCATCTGGTGCTGCGCGGCCTCCACCGGCGAGGAGCCCTACTCCATCGCGATGACCTGCCAGGAGTCGCTGGGCCCGAGCTCCGGCGTGCAGATCATCTCCAGCGACATCGACACCAACGTGCTCAACACCGCGCGTCGCGGCGTCTACGCGGCCGAATCGCGCGGGCTCTCGCCGCAGCGGCTCAAGCAGTTCTTCCTGCGCGGCACCGGCGCCAACGAGGGCCGCATCCGCGTCAAGCCCGAGCTGGCCAAGATGATCGAGTTCAGGACGCTGAACCTCATGCACACCTCGTGGTCGCTGGGCGATCCCTTCCACGTCGTGTTCTGCCGCAACGTCATGATCTATTTCGATGCGCCGACGCAGCGCAAGGTGCTGGAGCGCATCCACAAGGTGATGCGTCCGGGCGGGCTGCTGTTCGTCGGGCATTCCGAGAACTTCACCGATTCCCGCGATCTCTTCCGCCTGCGCGGCAAGACGATCTACGAACGCGTTTAACGGAACACCCCCATGACCCTGCCTTCCGCCTCCTCCGCGATGCAGCAAAGCGCGGCGCTGGCCAGCGCCGGCGCGGCGCGCGTGGCTCAGCTCAAGACGGTGTCCCGCAAGAATGGCGAGGCCTCGTTCTTCTTCTACGACGCGCACTTCAAGAACGCCGCGGTCAAGGTCCTGCCCGGCGAGTACTTCGTCGACAACGACGACCTGCTGGTGATGACGACGCTGGGCTCGTGCATCGCCGCCTGCCTGTGGGACCGCCACGCGCAGATCGGCGGCATGAACCACTTCATGCTGCCCGAGGGGCATGGCGACTCGGGCCGCTACGGCTCCTTCGCGATGGAACTGCTGATCAACGAGATGATGAAGCGCGGCGCCGCCAAGAGCCGCATGGAGGCCAAGATCTTCGGCGGCGGCGCGGTGATCTCGGGCATGAACACGATCAACGTCGGCGAGCGCAACACCAACTTCGTCATCGACTTCCTGAAGCTGGAGCGCATCCCCATCGTGTCCAAGGACGTGATGGACGTGTACCCGCGCAAGGTCTGTTTCCTTCCGAAGAGCGGCAAGGCGATGGTCAAGCGCCTGGCGCCGACCAACACCGATGCGCTGGTGCAGCAGGACAAGGCCGCCGCGCAGCGGGCCCAGCCGGTGGCGAGCACCGGCGGCTCGATCGATCTGTTCTGAGACGGCAGCGGCCGGAAGTACCGAGGAGTAAGCAGCAATGGCCAAGACCACCGTCGTTGTCGTGGACGATTCCGCGCTGGTGCGCAGCATCCTGACCGAGATCATCAACCGCCAGCCCGACATGCAGTGCATCGGCGCGGCCAGCGATCCGCTCGCGGCGCGCGAGATGATCCGCAACCTCAACCCGGACGTGATCACGCTGGACGTCGAGATGCCGAAGATGGACGGCCTGGACTTCCTGCAGCGGCTGATGCGGCTGCGGCCGATGCCGGTCGTGATGGTGTCCACGCTGACCGAGCGCGGCGCCGAGGTCACGCTCAAGGCGCTGGAGCTGGGCGCGGTGGACTTCGTCGCCAAGCCCAAGATCGGCGTGGCCGACGGCATCCGCGCGCTGGCGCAGGACATCACCGACAAGATCCGCATCGCCGCCAAGGCGCACATCCGCCGCCTGAACGCGCCCGCGCCGGCCGCGGCGCCGGGCGCCCCCGCCGCGGCCGGCGGCGCGACGCCGCCGCTCAAGCCGGCCTCGCCGATTGCCAACCTGGGCCGGCTGTCGACCGAGAAGATCATCTTCATCGGCGCCTCCACCGGCGGCACGGAGGCGACCAAGGACGTGCTGATCAACCTGCCCGCGGACTGCCCCGCGGTCTGCATCACGCAGCACATGCCGCCGGGCTTCACCCGCAGCTACGCGGCGCGGCTGGACGGGCTGTGCAAGATCCGCGTCAAGGAAGCGCAGGACGGCGAGCGCATCCTGCCGGGCCACGGCTACATCGCGCCGGGGGGCATGCACTTCAGCGTGGAGCGCTCGGGCGCCAACTACATCGCGCGCGTGCAGGACGGCGATCCGGTCAACCGGCACAAGCCGTCGGTGGAGGTGCTGTTCAACTCGGCGGCGCGCGTGGTCGGGCAGAACGCGCTGGGCATCATGCTCACCGGCATGGGCGCCGATGGCGCCAAGGCGATGAAGACGATGAAGGACGCCGGCTCCTACAACTTCGTCCAGGATGAGGCGACCTGCGTCGTCTTCGGCATGCCGCGCGAGGCGATCAACGCCGGCGCCGCCGACGAGGTGCTGCCGCTGCACCAGATCGCCACCCGGCTGATCGAGCGGCTGCGCAGCACCGCGGGCATGTCGCTGAACCGGGTTTGACGCGTTTGACGCTTTGACGGATGCGGGCAGCGACGGCCCCGCTCCACAGCAAACGGGCGCCGACGAGGCGCCCGTTTGCATTGCCTTTGCCGCTCACGGCAGGCCGGCGGAGGTCAATCCCGCTGCGCCCGGCCTCACCGGCCGCGTCCGGGCTTCGCGTCGTCCGTCCGGTCCGCGACGGGCAGCGCCCGGGCGGTCCCCGTCACCGCCGTCGCGCGGTCATTGCCCGCCGCGACCAGCAAGGCCCGGCGCTCGGCCTGCGCGCGGGCCTGCTGCTGCGCCTCCTGCTTGGCCAGCCGCTGCTCGCGCGCGGTGATCTGCAGTTCAGCATTGACGTCGTTGAAGGCGTTGGCGTTCGAGACCAGCGCCAGCGCCGAGACGATCGCGATCAGCACCGTCAGCGCCGGACCGATCACCGGGAAGCGCGTCCAGGGGGAATAGGCGTAGCACGGCAGTTCCGGCGTGAGTCGGGCCGGTCGGCCGCTGGCGGCCAGGGCGGCCGCGCAGGACGAGGCGGCTCGGGCGACGGCCTGATGCGCGGCGCGGACCGGCGCGGCAGTGGGTGAACAGGCCGGCGAGCGAGCGGCAAAGGCGGTCGGGAAACGGGGCGTGATGTCGGGCTCGTTCATGGTCGTTCCTTCGTTCATCGGGGTCGGTCGGGGGTGAATGCTGGTAATCCTAGGTGCCCAACAAGCGCGCTCCAAACGCTATATCCTTGCCTCCTTATGCAGCCAGACTTTCCAGGAAGTCGCTACAGTCGCCCCGCCCGCCGCCTGACCAAGGACCCTTCCGATGCGACTCCCTCGCCTGCCGCTCCAGTACCTCGCCGCCTTCCGGGCCGCCGCGCTGCACCAGAACCTGCGCGCGGCCTCAGAGGAGCTCAACTTGACGCACAGCGCGGTGAGCCAGCAGATCCGCGCGCTGGAGACGCAGTTGGGCTTCGATGTCTTCGACCGGCAGGGCCGGCGCGTGGTGCTGAACGCTGCAGGCGCGGCGCTGCTGCGCGGCGTCGAGCGCGCTTATCAGGAGTTGGACCAGGGCCTGCGCGCGGCCACCGCGGCGCATGGCATCGAGCAGCGCAGCCTGCGCGTGACGGTGCTGCCCTCCTTCGCGCAGCGCTGGTTGTTGCCGCGGCTGGGCCGCTGGCACGCGCGCCACCCGGAGGTCACGATCGAGATCGAAGCGACCGCGCGGCTCGTCGACCTGGAGCGGGAGAAATTCGACCTCGCGCTGCGACAGGGCCTCGGCCCGTGGCCGGGACTCGACAGCGAGCCGCTGTTCGACTTGTCGATGCTGCCGGTCGCGTCACCGGCGCTGGCGCATCAGCTGATCGGGCAGCCGCTGGAGGCGCTCGCGCAGGCGCCGCTGCTGGGCGACGCGTCGCAGTGGGAGGACTGGTTCGCGCAGGCCGGGCTGCGGCGCCAGGTGCTGCCGGTGGCGATCTTCAATGACTTCGGCATCCTGCTGCAGGCAGCCGAGCAGGGCATGGGCGTGGGCCTGACGCGCGAGCTGCTGGCGGCGGACGCGCTGCTCGACGGCCGGCTGGTGCGCGTCGCGCCACGGCAGGCGATGCTCAAGGAGCCGCAGCGGTATCACATCGTCTACACGCCGAAGTCGCGCGAGGAGCCCGCGGTGCGGGCCTTCGTCGCGTGGCTGCACGAGGAGACGGCGCAGTCGCGCGCGGCGCTCGACGGCGCCACGACCTGCCTGTCGACCGGCCGGATGACCGCGGTCGCACCGCCGCGCGGCGACGCGATCACGATGTCAGGAACAGGGCCTGCAGATCGCTGAGGAAGTCGAAGCCGCGCGGGGTGGCGCGGATCACCGCCGGATCGGGATCCAGCAGGCCTTTCGCGCGGCCCTGTGCCATCGCCTGGGCGATGGCGGACGGCGGCAACCCGGTGCGCTCGAGGAAGCTCTGCATCGTCACGCCCTCGCGCAGGCGCAGTGCGTTGAGCATGAATTCGAAGGGCAGTTCCGAGCGCGCGACCTCGTGCTCGTTGGACACGGCCTGGCCTTCGGACGCCTTCTGCATGAAGGTCGCCGGATCGCGCCAGCGCACCTGGCGCAGGAGGCGGTGCGCGAAGCTCAGCTTGGTATGGGCACCGGCACCGATGCCGAGGTAGTCGCCGAACTGCCAGTAGTTGGTGTTGTGCGTGCAGCGGTGACCGTCCCGCGCGTAGGCCGAGACCTCGTAGCGCTGCATGCCCCGGGCGCCGGTGCGCGCGGTGATGAGGTCCAGCATGTCGCTGGCCAGGTCCGGATCGGGCAGGTGCTCGGGCGGCGCATTCGCGAAACGCGTGTTCGGCTCGATCGTCAGGTGGTAGACGGACAGGTGCGGCGGATCGAAGGCCAGCGCGGTGCCCAGGTCCTCGTCGAGCTCGGCCAACGTCTGCTCCGGCAGCGCGTACATCAGGTCGATGTTGAAGGTCCCGAAGGACCGCGCGGCCTCGGCGATCGCGGCGCGCGCCTGCGTGCCGCTGTGGATGCGGCCCAACGCCTGCAGCTTGCGGTCGTCGAAGCTCTGCACGCCGATGGACAGCCGCGTCACGCCGGCCTGCGCGAAACCGGCGAAGCGGTCCGTCTCGAAGGTGCCGGGATTGGCCTCCATCGTGATCTCGCAGCCCGGCTCCAGCGGCAGCCGGGCGCGCAGGTCGGAGATCAGCTCGGCGATCTGCTCCGGCGCGAAGAGGCTGGGCGTGCCGCCGCCGATGAAAACCGACACCACCGGCCGGCCCCAGACCAGCGGCAGCGCGGCTTCCAGGTCGGCCCGCAGCGCGGCCAGGTAGGCGCGCGCGGTGTCGACGTCGAGCTCGCGCCCGTCGCGGTACTCGTGCGAGTTGAAATCGCAGTACGGGCACTTGCGGATGCACCACGGCAGGTGCACGTACAGCGACAGCGGCGGCAGCGCCGACAGCGTCAGCGTGCCGGGCCGCATCATGCGGATGATGTCGGCCACGGGATCAGCCCAGGTGCCAGCTCTCGCGCATCTGGCGCAGCAGGTCCTGCGACGCGAGCGCGCGATGGCTCAGCCGGTTCTTGGCCTCGGCGCCCAGCGCCGCGACGCTCTGGCCGAGCTCGGGAATGAACAGCAGCGGGTCGTAGCCGAAGCCGCCCTCGCCTTCCTCGGCGCGCAGGATCTCGCCCTGCCAGCGGCCCAGCGCGATCAGCGGCTCGGGGTCGTCGGCCGAGCGCACCGCCACCAGCGCGCAGACGAAGCGCGCGCGCCGATCCTCGACGCCATCGAGCTTCTCGAGCAGCACGCGGTTGTTCTCGGCATCACTCTTCTCGCGACCGAACAGCGTCGCGTAACGCGCCGACAGCACGCCGGGCATGCCGCCCAGCGCCTCGACCGCCAGGCCCGAGTCGTCGGCCAGCGCCGGCAGGCCGCTGGCCTTGGCGGCGTGGCGCGCCTTGGTCAGCGCGTTCTCGACGAAGGTGTGGAAGGGCTCTTCCGCCTCCGGGATGCCGAGGCTGCCCTGCGTGACGAGCTCGATGCCCAGCGGCTCGAACAGCGCCTGCAGTTCCTTCAGCTTCTTCGCATTGTTGGAGGCCAGGACCAACTTCATCGCTTGCTCCAATCGGGAACGGGGTTTACTTCAGGCCGAGCGCCTCGCGCTGCGCGACGAGCAGCTCGCGGATGCCCTTCTCGGCCAGGTTCAGCAGCACGTCGACCTCGGCGCGGGTGAAGGCCACGCCCTCGGCGGTGCCCTGCAGCTCGACGAAGTGTCCCGCGCCGGTCATGACCACATTCATGTCGGTGTCGCAGGCGGAGTCCTCGACGTACTCGAGGTCCAGCAGCGCCCGGCCCTCGTGGATGCCCACGGAGATGGCGGCCACCGCGTCCTTGAGCGGCGAGGCGGCGATCTTGCCCTGTCCCAGCAGCCAGGTCACCGCGTCATGCGCGGCCACGTAGGCGCCGGTGATGGCCGCGGTGCGGGTGCCGCCGTCGGCCTGGATCACGTCGCAGTCGATCTGGATCGTGCGCTCACCCAGCTTGGACAGGTCGAACACCGCGCGCAGCGCGCGGCCGATCAGGCGCTGGATCTCCTGCGTGCGACCGGACTGCTTGCCACGGGCGGCTTCGCGGTCGCTGCGGGTGTGCGTGGCGCGCGGCAGCATGCCGTACTCGGCGGTGACCCAGCCCTCGCCGCTGCCCCGCTTGTGCGGCGGCACCTTCTCCTCGACCGAGGCGGTGCACAGCACCTTGGTGTCGCCGAACTCGATCAGCACGGCGCCCTCGGCGTGGCGGGTGTAGTGGCGGGTGATGCGGACCGGACGCAGGGCGTCGGCCGCGCGCCCATTCGGGCGGCTGGCAGTGCTGCTCATGGGGAATTCCTTCAGTGGGGCTTCTTGCCGGCCTTGCGGATCGCGTCCTGGATCTCGCGCACGGCGGAATCGATCTCGGCTTCGTCGAGCTGCACGTCCTGGGTCGCGCCCTGGATCGTGGAGGCGAAGCCCTGGTCGTCGAGGTCCTGGGTGGAGATGGAGTCCGGGGCATCGCCCTCGCCTTCCCATTCCACCGCCAGGGCGGTGACGTTGTCGCTGCGCGCGCCGGCCTGGCGCAGCGCCTGCTCGACCAGCTCCGGCACCGCGTCGCCGACCGAGCGGCTGTCCGACAGGTGGCGCAGGATGTCCACGTCGCTCACCGAGCTCCACAGCCCGTCCGAGCACAGCAGCATGCGGTCGCCGTTCTGCAGCAGCACCGGGCCGTTGACGTCGATCATCGGCTTGCCGGGGCTGCCCAGGCAGGTGAACAGCACGTGGCGGTTGAAGCGCTCGGCGCCGGCCGCGTGGCGGCCCAGCGCCTCCTGCAGCTCGCTGTAGGAATGGTCCCGGGTGCGGGCGATCAGCTCGGCATCGCGCAGCAGGTACATGCGCGAGTCGCCGCAGTGGGCCCACCAGATCTGGCCCTGCTGCATCAGCCCGACGACGATGGTCGTGCGCGGCGTGTCGTTCATGCCGCGCTGCTGGGCGTAGGCCAGCAACTGCTGGTGGGCAAGCAGCACGGCGGTCTCGAGGAACTGCGAGGGCTGCTTGATCACCGGCTGCGCGTCGCGCTGGAACAGCGCGGCCACGTTCTGCAACGCGAGGTGGGCGGCGACCTCGCCGTCCGGGTGACCGCCCATGCCGTCGGCCAGTGCGAAGAGGCCGGCCTCGCGGGTATAGCAATACCCCATCCGGTCCTCGTTCTTCTCCCGGCCGCCACGGCGGCTCACCTGGTAGACGGAGAACTTCACGCCTTCGCCCCGGTCTTCAGGTTCTCCAGCTGCAGCTTGAGGCGCTCGCTGAAGCTGAGCTTGGTGTAGCGGCGCTCGGTCTCGCGCGACAGTTCCTTCTGCAGCGCGAAGACGCTCTGCGGACGGGTCAGCGGGTCCAGCGACATGCACCACTCGGTCACTTCGAGCAGGTTGTCGGAATACACGTTGCGCAGGCGCGAGAGCGACAGGCCCAGGCGGTCCTTCTCCAGGCGCTGCGGCGCGTCGTTGGGCGGGTAGCCCTGCATGCACGCATAGATGCAGGCGCCGATCGCGTAGATGTCGGTCCACGGGCCCAGCGAGCCGTCGCGGCGGTACATCTCCGGCGCGGCGAAGCCCGGCGTGTACATCGGGCGGATGAAGTTGCCTTCCTTGGACAGCACCTCGCGCGCCGCGCCGAAATCGAGCAGCACCGCCTTGTTGTCGTTGGTGATGAAGATATTGGCCGGCTTGATGTCCAGGTGCAGCATCTTGTGCTGGTGCACGATGCGCAGGCCTTTGAGGATTTCGTCGAAGAGCGACCGGATGGTCGATTCGCGGAACACCTTGTCGCGCTTCAAATCGCGCGCGGTCACGATGAAATCCTGCAAGGTATCGCCCTGCAGGTAATTCATGACCATATAGACGGTCTCGTTCTCGCGCAGGAAATTCAGCACCGAGACGACGCTCGGATGCGAGATTTGCGCGAGGGAACGGCCCTCCTCGAAAAAGCTCCGCAGCCCCAGGCGGTACAGGGGCTGCTTTTCAGGCTTCACTCGAGGCGTGAGTTCGCCGGGGGATCGTTCTGCAAGGGACGAGGGGAGGTATTCCTTCAGCGCCACCAAATGATGGTCGGGGTCTTCGGCCAAATACACGACGCCGAATCCGCCCGCAGCCAGCTTTTTGATGATCTGATAGCCCCCCACCACCGTGCCTGCGGGCAAGGGCGCCGGTTTCGGCTTTGACATAATCGCGGTTTCGATTGTTCTACCGATAGCTGATGCCAGTTTACAGCATGACCGGTTATGCCAGCGCCACGGCACAACCCGCGAACTCCGGCGAAACCCCTAGCCCCGCCGCCACGCCGGCGGTCACGGTGGAGGCGCGCTCGGTGAACGGCCGCTTCCTGGACCTCAGCTTCCGCATGCCCGACGAGCTGCGCTCGCTCGAGCCCGCGCTGCGCGAACTGGTCTCGGGCAGCGTCAAGCGCGGCAAGATCGAGCTGCGCATCAACACGCAGCGCGATGCCGACAGTTCCTGGCCGAACCCGCAGCCGGAGCAGTTGAACCGGCTCGCGCGACTCGAATCGCAGGTGCAGACCTGGCTGCCGAAGGCGCAGGGATTGAGCGTCCAGGAGGCCTTGAACTGGTGCAAGACCGGCACGACCGGCGCCTCCGCGAACGACGAGACGGTGCTCGAGGCGGCGCGCCAGTGCATCAAGGGATTCCTCGAGGCGCGCGAGCGCGAAGGCGCCAAGCTCGTGACGATGCTGAAGCAGCGCGTCGCCACTTTGCGGGACCTCGCCACACAGGCCGAGCCGCTGATCCCCGCCGCCGTGCAGCGTCAGCGCGAGCGCTTCCTCGAACGCTGGCAGGAGGCGCTGAGCGCCACCGGCGCGGCGCAGACGATTTCCGAGCAGACGCTGCAGGAGCGCGCGATCAACGAGGCGGCCGCGTATGCGCTGCGCATCGACGTCGCCGAGGAACTGACGCGGTTGCGCGCTCACCTGGACGAGGTCGAGCGCATGCTGAAGAAGGGCGGCGAGATCGGCAAGCGGCTGGACTTCCTGATGCAGGAGCTGCACCGCGAGGCCAACACGCTGGGATCGAAGGCAGTGGCGATCGAGCTGACCAACATCTCGGTGGAAATGAAGGTGGCGATCGAGCAGCTGCGGGAGCAGGTGCAGAACATCGAGTAGGTTCCCCGAACGCGACCGGCCGCCACCCGTGATGGGACCGCGGCCGGCGCCCTGCACTGCGCCGCGGCCTGAACTGACGCCCGGGCGCTTGCCCGCGCCGCGGCCCACGCGCGAAATCGGCGCCCCTCCCACACACGCCCTCCAAGTTGCCGAGGCCTTCTCGGCCAATCCGACCACGCGCTCGCGGCACCCCGCCGCTGCCCCTGTCGCGCGCACCTGCCAACGATGACGGCCATGCCGCCGGGTCTTCCGGCGCTGCCGGCCGCCCCGGTCCGGACCTTCGTCGATCCCAACCCTGAGGTGCCACGACATGGCCGATTTCAACCAGTACCTGCCGACCCTGCTCCGCTTCGAGGGCGGCTACGTCAACGACCCCAAGGACCCGGGCGGTCCGACCAACATGGGCATCACGCTCAAGACCTTCCAGGGCCTGGGGCCGTCGGCGGGCTTCACCGACACCAGCCTCGACGCGCTCAAGCGGCTGAGCCAGGCGGACGCGGGCCGCCTCTACAAGCTCAAGTACTGGGACGCCGTCGACGCCGACGCCATCGCGCTGCAGCCGCTGGCGGAGATGCTGGTGGACTTCCACGTCAACGCCGGCGGCCATGCGATCCGCGAGCTGCAGGCGCTGCTGGTCGAGCGCGGCGCCGCCATCAAGCCCGATGGCGCCTGGGGCCCGCAGACCGCGCAGGCGCTGCAGCGCATCGACCCCACCGACGCCTACCGCGCCCTGCGCGCGCGCCGCATCGCCTACTACGAGCGCCTGGCCGCTCGGCAGCCCGACCTGCGCAAGTTCCTCAAGGGCTGGCTCAACCGCGTCAACGCCTTCCCCGTGCTCTGACGCCGAGTCCCGCGGCGCCGCGCCCGCGCGCGCCGACCGCCACCACCGACCTCCAACCATTCCGCAGGGAAGGACCCTCCCATGAGCTCACGTGTCGACTTGAAGGAACTCATCGAGGCGCTCGCCGGTGCCGTCATCGATGCCCAGGACCGCATCGAGCAGCACCAGATCGCCAAGCTCGGCCAGTACTTCGACGAGGACAACCGCCCGCGCACCGTCGTCATGCGGCTGCCGTCGATGCAGCCCGACGCCGAGCCCGGCACCGAGGACCTTTACCGCGCGCCGCTGCTCGGCCTGGTGCCGGCCAACGCGCTCAAGATCAAGGACGTCGAGATGCGCTTCGACGTCGACCTCGGCGCGCTCTCCGACGACGCGCTGCCCGGCGCCCGCCCCACGGCCACCGGCAGCGACTGGCAGGGCCCGGCCGGCGCCGCGCGCAAGAGCGTGCAGGTCCACACCCGCGGCCCGCTCGTGGGCCGGCGCAGCACCGCGCACGTGGTGCTGCGCGTCGAGGGCTGCGAGCCCACCGAAGGCCACGCGCGCCTGGTCGGCCAGCTCAACCAGGTGCAGGGCGTCTTCGACACGCAGCAAACGCTATGAGGCCCGGCCGGCCCGCCGCCGGCCCGCCATGGATCGGCGGACGGCACCGCCGATGCCGGCGCCGCAACGGTTGTGGCGCCGTCGTGACCCTGCCGATTCAAGGAGCACTGAATGCCTTCCGATCTCGTCAACATCGCCGACCAGTACAAGGGTCTGCCCATGGGCGAACTCATCGGTTCGCCGCTGACGGCCGCCTGCGACGCGCAGATCCGGCTCGCCAAGGCGACCGCCGACTTCATCCAGACCGTCGGTTTCGACGCCGACGCCAGCGGCAATCCGGGCGCGACCCGCCAGGTCAACTTCAACTTCAAGCGGCCCACGGCCAACACCAACAGCGCCGACGGCACCTTCTACGAGGAGCAGGTGGAACTCAGCGTGCCGCTGCTGGCCATCGTCAAGGTGCCCAACCTGAGCATCACCAAGGTGGACATCGTCTTCGACATGGAAGTGAAGTCGTCCTTCGCGTCCAAGGAGCAAAGCAGCGCGCAGGCCTCCGCCTCCGGCACGGCCAGCGTGGGCTTCGGCCCCTTCAAGGCGTCGGTGACGGTGAGCGGCTCGGTGTCCTCGCACAAGGAGAACACGCGCAGCTCGGACAACTCGGCCAAGTACCACGTCGAGGTCCACGCCGTTGACGACGGCATGCCCGAGGGCCTGGCGCGGGTGATGGACATCCTGCAGTCCGCCGTGGCGCCGCGCAAGGTCGGCGCGCCGACCGCCGTCTGACCCGGGCCCGAGCGCCCGCCACGCAGGTCCGTCCGCGCCCGGGCGCGGGCGGGCCTTCCCCTCGGAGCCGTCATGTTCGATCAAAGCAACGTCAAGTACATCAAGCGCCTCGTCGTGGGGAGCGACAACCCCGCACGGCTGTGCACGCGCGAGGAGACCGAGGCCCAGATGGAGGAGCTCAACGACTGCCTGTCCGGCGCCTCGCATCCGCGCGGCACGCTGCTGGCGGTGGAGCGCAGCTTCACGCTGGTGCGCATCGGCGACCACCAGGTCGTGCTCGAGTGGATGGCTTATCACGTGGGCTTCGCGCGCAAGCCGGCGCCCAAGCCGCCGCGCCAGGCACCCGCCGCCGCCCCGGCGCCGCACGACGCGCCCGAGCCCGCGGCCGCCGGCGCGTCCCGGGCCGGTTCCGCCGCGGAGCCCGGTGAGGTCACCGACGTTCCCTCGACCGACGTGGCCGACCCGGCCTGACTTCAACCTTGTCTTCAACACTGCCGCTACACGCGGCCCAGGAGATCCCATGATCGCTTTCCGGAAGAATCGCCGTCCCGCCCCGGGACGTTTCGCGCCAGCCGCCTATGCGGTCTCGGTGTCCGTCTCGCTGGCCGGCGCGCTGGTGCTGCTGTTCGCGCCGCTGCTGCCCGCAGGCGCCTGGGCGCAGCCGGCGTCCGCCGCCGCGGAGGATCCGCCGGCGGCAACCCTCACCGGCCGGATGACGCTCAAGACCAAGCCGGGCGAACTGCCGCGGCTGGTGCCGGTGACGCTCACGCCGCAGGCCAAGGGCGGCTACGACGTCCACTATGAGGAACAGCTCCGCTGTCACGTCCTGCTGGCGTACAACGGCTACGTCCCGGAGGCGGGGCATCTGTACACGGCCTCGGTCGCCGGGACGGCTTCGGGCGGCATGGCCGCCTACTGCTCCAGCGTTGGCGGCAAGGGCAAGCGCGTGCTGCTGCGGCCGCTCGGCGGTGGCCAGCCGGGCTACTCGTACGAGGACCAGGCCCCGTCCGGCAGCCCGGTCCTCGTCGCGCCGGCGGCCCCGGCCAAGCGGTCGCCGTGAGCGCCCGGCGCTGACGGCCATGGCCGGCCCGCCCGCCATCGCAACGCCCTCCCCGGCATCCGGCGCGGCCGGTCCCGCCGGGGCGCCGCCGCAGGACCGCCTGGAGGTGCTGGCGCAGCTGCGCGCCGAGATCACCGCGATGCTGCGCCACGCGCTGGCGACGGGGCGGGAAGTCCCGCCCACGCTGATGCGCACGGCGCTCGAGGCGCTGAGCCCGGGCGATGACGCGCCGGCGCCGGGCGCCGCCGCGCGGCCTCCTTCGGCGGGCGATCCGGAGACGCTGTCGCGGGTCCACGCGCGGCTGGCCGCGCTGGTCGCGCCCGCGCGTCCGGGCACCTTGCGGCTGATGCACGCCGCGCGCGACACGGGCGCGCTGCCGCTGCTCGGTCCGATGCGCAACGTGCGCTGGCTGACGCTGGCGGCCTTCGGCTGCCTGGTCGCGTTCATGGTGGTCGCGCAGTCGCCGCTGATCGACGGGCCCGCGCTGTCGTCCGACCTGCTGGCGCTCAACGGATTCCAGCAGGTGGCCGTGACCACCCTGCTGCTGACCGCCGCGGGCCTGGGCGCGACCTTCCAGGCGCTGTTCACCGCCCAGACCTACGTCTCGCGGGCCACCTACGACCCGCTGTACGACGCCTCGTACTGGATCCGCATCGGGCTGGGGCTGGTGTCGGGCCTGATGCTGGCGGTGCTCATCCCGATCGACAGCGTGAACAACGCCGGCTCGCTGCAGCGCCCGCTGCTGGCACTGCTGGGCGGCTTCTCCGCGCGCCTCACCCACCGGGTGCTGCAACGCCTGGTGGACACCGTGGACTCGATGTTCGACAGCGACCGTCGGCAACTGGTCGAGCAGACGCGGACCCACTCGCAAGCCGAGGCGCGGCAGTCGGCGATGCAGACGCGGCTGGCGCTGGCGCGGCAGCTGATGGGCGTGCAGGGCGAGCTGCTGGCGGCCGCGCCGGACGACGCGGCGCGGCAACGGCTGTCGGCGATGCTGGACGAGCTGCTGGCGGGAGCGCCAGCGTCCGGCGCGGCCGCCCCGCCGGACGAACCCGGCGCGCCCGGGGCTCCCGGAACGCCGGGCGGACCGGGCACGCCCGGCGTGCCGGACCGGCCCGGTGCCTGAGCGGTCACGGACGGGCGAGTCCCTCCCGGATGGCGTAGCGGGTGATGTCGGCCACGCCGCGCAGTCCGAGCTTGTGGACCGCATGCTCGCGGTGCGAGGCGACCGTCTTCTGGCTGACGCCGAGCTGCGCGGCGATGTGCTTGGTGGACAGCCCTTCGGCGAGCAGTTGCACGATCTCGCGCTCCTTGGGCGTGAGCCGGACGAAGGCGCTGGGCGCGGCCGCCGGATGCGCGCAGGCGATGACGGCGGCCTCGGTCAATGAGGGGCTCAGATAGAACTGGCGCCGTCCGAGCGCACCGATCGCGCGCACCAGCTCATCCACGCCGCTGTCCTTGGCGAGGATGCCGCTGGCGCCGGCGTCGAGCGCCGCGCGCATGCGATGCGGCGGTTCCTCGTCGGCCAGGCAGAGCACGCGGGTGGAGGGCGATGCCGCCACGATGCGCTGCGTCGTGTCGACGCAATTGAGCCCGGGCAGCTCCATGTCCATCAGCACCACTTCCGGGCGCAGCCGCACGGCCAGCCGGACCGCCTCCTGGCCGTCGCCCGCCTGGGCCACCAGTTCCTGCCCGCCCTGTTCCTGGATCAGGGAGGCCAGGGCCTCCCGCAGCAGTTGATGACGCGCGATCACCATCAATCGAGTTCGCATGCTTGTTTTCTCCCTGTGAATCGAGCCCTGCGACATGGGCTACGTGGGCGATTGCAAACAGGATTGGGAGGCTCCGCAATCGAGGCGATACCGCGAATGAGGTCAGCGATTCACCGAGACGCGCCTCGGTGCGCGACCGCGGCCCGATGGCTGCGCGAGGCAAGGCGCAGAGCGGGTGGGAGATCGGGGGCGCGCAACTGTAATGTCTTGCAGGATGGGCGTTGCGACCTCGCGACTTGGCCTGCGCGCCGCATGCCGCCAGGGCGAGCGCATCGTCGGTTGTCCGGGCCGGACGCGCACGAGCGTCAATGCAGCTGCAGACGCGCGCGGATCTGGGCTCGGGAACTCTCAAGCACCTTCATGGCGAAGCTCGGGTTCGGGACGGCCCTCGCCAAGGTGAGGGCCCCGACCATCTCCATCTGGACGGAGCGGGCGAGTTCGCGGGGCTGCTCGTAGCCGACTTCCTGGAGCAACGCGGCCAGGACCTCCAACGCCTTCTTCACGCCTTGCTCGAAGGCTTCTCGAACGGGGGACGACATGCGCGGCAGGTCGCTGGCGAGCGCCGCCATGGGACACCCCGCGTCTCGCTGCTCCAGGTGTTCCCGGCTCAGGTAGCGGTCGATGAGGGCCGCCAACCCTGCGTCGGCGGACAGTCCCTCCAGGCATTCCTCCAGGGTGCTGGCGCTCTCCTCGAACATCAGGGTGATCGCCTCCTGGATCAACTCGTCCTTGGATCCGAAGTGCGCATAGAAGCCGCCATGGGTGAGCCCGGCCTGGGACATCAGCGCCGCGATCCCGATGTTGTCGGGGCCGTGCAGCCGCACCGCCTTCGCGGCCGCGGCCACGACCCTCTCGCGGGTGCGTTGTTTGTGTTCCGAGTCGTAGCGCATAGCCCCCTCAACCATTCGAGTGCGGTCCGCTGGTCCCGCAGACCAGCCCGCAGTTCTCGGAAATCATACGGTTCGGATTGGACTGAGCTCCCCAACCCGTCGTCCGCCGTTTTATATTACGCTCAACATTCAATGCGCTGATCGGGCGCATCTACCCATCAATCGACGGGCTGGGAAGCCCTGCAAGAGGAGACCGAGAAGATGATGTTCCGCAAGAATCACCGGCAGTCGATGCTCGTGTTCGTCACCGGGATGGCCTGTGCCACCCTGGGCCATGCCGCGGCCTTCAAGCTGAAGGAACAAAGCGCGGCGGGTCAAGGTCGGGCTTTCGCGGGCTCGATCAGCGAAGGCGGCGATGCCTCCGTGATCGCGAACAACCCCGCCGCCATGGCCCTGCTCGACGGGCGCCTCTTCCAGGCGGATGCGGCGGTCGTGAACTACTCGGCCAAGTTCAATGGCGCAGGCCGCGATGCGCTCGGACGCCCGCTTTCCGGCGGCAATGGCGGCGACGCGGGACAGACCGCGGCGATTCCGTCGCTGTACTTCCACTCGCCGTTGACGGACCGGATCCATCTGGGTTTCTCGGTGACCGCTCCCTTCGGATTCAAGACCGAGTACGACGATGGCTGGGTCGGCCGCTACCAGGGCGTCAAGACCTCGCTGAAGGTCATCGACGCTGGCGTGTCAGGCTCCTACAAGGTCAACGAGGCGCTGTCCCTCGGTATCTCGGTGTTCGCCGAACGCCTTGATGTCGAGCTCCGCAACGCGGTGGACTTCGGCGCCCAGTTGGCAGCCTCCCGCGTCCCCGGCTTCCTGCCCACCAGCGCGGATGGCTATCTGGACGTCAAGGGAGACAACACCGAAGTGGGTTACACCCTGGGCGCGCTGCTGCGTCCCGCTGAAGGCACCACGATCGGCCTGGCCTATCGCTCGGAGGTCAAGCACAAGGCCAAGCGCGCCGACGTCACCTTCACGATCCCGGCGGCCGCGAACGCGGTGCTCTCCGTCGCGGCACCGAACACCTTCGTCAACACCACCGTCAATACCGAGCTGACGATGCCCGCCTCGTGGACGCTCAGCCTCAGCCAGCGGCTGAACGATCAATGGACGGTGATGGCCGACTACTCCCGTACCGAGTGGAGCAAGTTCGACAAGGTCGTGCTGGACTTCGCGTCGAACCTGCCGAATCAGACGCTGGACTTCGGCTACCGCGACTCGTCGTTCTACTCGGTGGGGGCCGAGTACAAGCTGAACGACGGCTGGACCCTCCGAGGCGGCTTCGCCTACGACCAGACGCCGGTCACCGATGCCGTGCGGGATGTGCGCGTTCCCGATGTGAGCCGCAGGTGGTTGTCGCTCGGCGCGACCTGGCGCGCAAGCAAGCAGCTCGCCTACAGCATCGGCTTCACCCACCTCTTCATCAAGGACACCAGCGTCAATCTCACCTCGCCTTCTGCCAGCACGCTGCAAGGGACCTACAAGGTGGGCAGCGACATCCTGGCGGTGTCCGCGCAGTACAGCTTCTGAAGGGAGCGGCCCTCGCTCTCGAGGTCCTTCCGCTCGCGTTTCAAGCAGTCGTCAGGCGAAAGCATCGGCGCGCCCGACTGAAGCGACGCGGACAGGCAGTTCCAGGGGTTGTCGTGCGAGTCCCCTCACACGCAACTCATTCACCCCGGACGGCAACGTCCGGGGTGTTTTTTCTGGGTCAATGAAGACCTCCCACGCGCGTGCGGGGCCCTACCCCTTCATCGGCTTGCTGAGGAAGCGCGAGCCCGCCGCGACAAAACGCCAGGGGCGATCGACCGCCTTGCTGATGCCGATGCGGGTCCCGCAAAGCACCTCGGCCTGGCGCGACGGCGGCAGCAGTTGAAACGGCGGCGCGTCGAGCGAGGCCCCGCCCAGCGAGCGATCGATGCCCAGGGCCTCCCCGACCCGCCCCGGCCCCGAGGCGAGCAGGCGCGGCACCGCGGTGCCGCGCCGTTCGGCCATGCGGTCGATGCCATGCGTCGGTTCGAGCGCGCGGATCAGCACGCCGGCGCCGTGGCCCTCGGGACGGCACACGAAGTTCAGGCACCAGTGCAGGCCGTAGCTCCGGTACACGTACGCATGCCCCGGCGGGCCGAACATCGCCGCGTTGCGCGGCGTCAGGCCGACGAAGCAATGGGAGGCCTCGTCGTCCTGGTCATAGGCCTCGGTCTCGACGATGACGCCGCCGACACCGTCCACCAGCACCGTCCACCCGATGAGCTGCCGCGCCACCAGGACCGGGCTCTCCATGAAATCGATCTGCTGCATCGCGCCAGTATTGCGGATCGGCGCCCCGTGCCTGCTTCGGCGTGAACGAGTGCGCGGTCCCCGCGGCCCGCGGCCGGGCGGCCTGTCGAAGCCTTCACGCCGTCCTCTATAAAATCGCGCGATGGAATACCCGGGCAATCTCTTCGTTGTCGCCGCCCCCAGCGGTGCCGGCAAATCCAGCCTCGTCAAGGCGCTGCTGGAACTGGACGCCAAGCTGAGCGTCTCCGTCTCGCACACCTCGCGCGCGCCGCGCGGCCAGGAACAGCACGGCCGCGAATACCTGTTCGTCACCCCGGAGGAATTCCGGGCCATGGTCGACCGCGGCGAGTTCTTCGAATGGGCGCAGGTCCACGACAACCTCTACGGCACCTCCCGCGCGGCGATCGAGGCGCGCATCTCGCATGGCGACGACGTCGTGCTGGAGATCGATTACCAGGGCGCGCTGCAGATCAAGCAGTTGTTCCCGCATGCGGTGCTGATCTTCATCCTGCCGCCGAGCTGGGAGGAACTGAAGCAGCGCCTGGTCCGGCGCGGCGACACCGAGGAAGCGGTGATCGCCAAGCGGATGCAGACCGCCCGGGAGGAAGTCGCGCAGGCGAAACACTTCGATTTCGTGGTCATCAATGCCGTCTTCGAGACGGCGCTTTTCGACCTGAAGGCCATCGTCCAGGCGCAGCGGCTAAAATACGCGACCCAGCGCCGCAACCGGTCGACCGTGTTCCGCGCGCTCGACCTCATCGAGTAACCCCGTCCCCTCAGGAACCCGCATGGCCCGCATCACCGTCGAAGACTGCCTGACCAAGATCCCGAACCGCTTCCAGCTGGTGCTCGCCGCGACCTATCGCGCCCGCATGCTGAGCCAAGGCCACGCGCCGAAGCTGGAGTCGAAGAACAAGCCCGGCGTGACCGCGCTGCGCGAAGTCGCCAACGGCGACGTCGGCGTGGAAATGCTGCGCCGCGTGCCGGTCTGATTCCCGGCCGACCGCTGGATCGAAACGCCCCGCTCGCGGGGCGTTTTTCATGGGGCGCTCACCCCCGCCCCGCCCGCTCCCGCCAGAACGCCGCGTCGATCTCCACCGCATTGCCGCTCTTCTCGTGGATGACCCAGAAGCGCGCGCCGTCCGCGGCGATGCGGTCGACCTCGCCGACCAGCCGTCCCGCGGCGATCCGCAATCCGCGCGTGTTGAAGGGAAAGTCCGCCGCCCGGGCGAGCGTCGACAGCGGCACGGCCTCGCGCGCATCGCCGGCCAGCCGCAGGCGCTGGACGATGGGCGCGAGCACCTCGTTCGTCAGGTCCGCGGGCGACAGGTAGATCACCACCTTCGCCTGCGCGCGGCTCAGTGCGACGTTGAGCAAGCGCCGCGCCTCGTCCGTGCGCAGGAAGGGCTGGGTCCCGTCGGCCGGATCGAAGAACACCACCGGCGCCTCGCTGCCCTGCGCGCGGTGCACGGTGCTGACCCGCACCCCGTCGTCGACGCCCGCCGCCGCCAGGCGCTGCCGGATCAGCGCGCGTTGCGCGCGGAAGGGCGTGAGCACGATGAGCTCGTGCGGCGCCCAGGCGCTGCTGGCCAGCGCCTCGGCGATGGTGGCCGCGATCGCGTCGGCCGACTCCCTTCGGATCGGCCCGCGGTCCTTCGCGGACCAGCCGCCTTCCCGCGTCACGCGCCGCACCGCCACATGGACCTCCGGCGGGATGTCCCCCAGCGCGCGCGAGCGCGCGGCCAGCCAGTCCGCCGACGCCAACGCCTCCTCGGCCACGCGCAGCGCGCCGTCGTAGAACAGGTCGCTCACCAGCGCGCCGATGGGGGGCGCCATGCGCGACTGCTCGTCGAGCATCGCCACCGCGGCCCCTCCCTGCCCGCCGCCGGGCATGGCCGCGAACGGCGATCGTCCCAGCCAGAGCCGCGCCAGCCGGTCGTCGCCGCGCAGCACCGGCGACAGCTGCCGCGGATCGCCGGCGAAGAGGCGCGCCCGCCCCAGCGGCATCAGCGCAAGCGCGTGGGCCAGGCTGACCTGACTCGCCTCGTCGAAGACCACCAGGTCGAAGGGCGGCATCGCCGTCGACGTTTCCGACGGCGCATCGGGTGAAGCGAGCTCGCGCAGGGTCTTCAGCGTGAAGACCGCGCGCGTCGTCGTCATCGTGGCGAGTCGGCATTGCCGCAGCACCTGCTGCGACGGGGTGCCGGGACTTGGGATCAAGTGCTCGCGACCGGCATAGGCCTGGGCATCGAACCGCGAGCCGAGCCGGCGGATCGTCCCGCGCAAGGCCTCGCGGCGGCCCTTCTGGAGCGCCTTGTCCACCGCCAGTGTCGCCAGGTCGACCGCATGGTTGGTGGTCGACAGCAGCAGCACCCGCGCCGCGGGGCAGCGGTCCAGGTACTCGGCGACCAGCACGCCCAGCGTCGTCGTCTTGCCGGTGCCGGGCGGCCCCCACAGGAAGGCATCCTCGAAGGCGACCAGCCCCAGCGCCTGTCGCTGCGCCGGCCGCAGCCAGCGGAACGGCGAGCCGTCCAGGCGCGGTCCGGCCGGATGAGCCGCGGGCGCGGACAGGCCCGGCCAGCAGTCCGCGGCGCGGCGCGCCCAGGCGTCATCGCGCCAGGCGTCGGCCACGGCCTGCAGGAAGCGCGGCGGATAGATCCGGATCAGGTGCCCCTCTCCCGGCGGCGGCGCGCTCGCGTCCTGCAGCACGAGCTGGTCGTCCTCGACCACCACCGCCCGCACGCTCGCGCCGCCCTTGGCCGGCGCACCCCACCAGGCGGACGCGCCCTCCAGCCGCTCGTCGAGCAACGTCTGCGCCGACGCCTGCCCGGGCCGCTGGCCCTCGGCGTAGACGTAGCCCGCCTCGAGCGTCACCCGCCAGCAGGCGCCGTCCGGCTCGCTGCGGAGCACGCGGAAGTCGTAGAACTCGGGCGTCGCGGCCAGTTCGGCCTCGATCGCCGCGCGGATGTCGGCGATGGGCATGGACGGCGACGGTCACCGGCGGACGCCGGCAGGAATGCGGAGGAGGCGGGACTATAGCGGCCGCCACCGTGACGAGCGGGACGGACGGCTCCTCCGGCACGGTGACGGCCGGCGCACGGGTCGACCCGCCGCGCAGCGCGGCCACCCCGCTCGGCGACCCGAAGACGCGGTCGCCACCGCGGGCCGTGCTCGCCGGCGCGCGTTGGCACGACGGGGCGGCACGGGACGCGCCACGCAGGACCGTCGCCGCGGCCGACCGGTCCGCGGACGCAGCGACGGATCGGCCGGCGCGCGCATGGCGACGCGCCTCAGCCGAGCAGCGCGCCGATGAAGGCGATGTCGGCCACGCCTGTCGCCGGCAGGCCACGCGCGCGTTGCACCTCCTGCACGCAGCGCATCGAGGCGCCACCGAAGACGCCATCCGCCTTGATGTCCGCACCCAGCCCGGACAGCGCGAGCTGCACCCGCCGCACGTCGAGCCCGCGCTGCAGTGGCGCCTGCACCGACAGCGCGCGGCTGCCGGGCGCCGGCCCGTCGTAGCAGCCGGGCGGCGTGCCGTTGAGCGTCGTCATCGAGATCTCGGCGCCGCGCACCACCAGCGGCAAGGGCAGGCCCCATTGGCCGAGGTCGATCAGCCGCCGGAACGCATCCATCCGGTAGACCGTGCCGCGCAGGATCGCGATGCTGTGCGTGGCCAGCCATTGGCGGCGCAGCCGCACGTAGGCGTCGATCCAGGCCTGCTCGCCCGCCTGCGCGGTCGCGCCGACCTGCGCGTCGGTGGCCGCGCGGATCCGCGCCCAGGAGCCGTGCACGAAGCTGTCGTAGACCACCGCCGTGCCCAGCGCCGACACGATGCCCAGCTTCCCGGCCGCGCGCGCGGCGGGCTGCCAGAAGTGCTCGTCGAAGAAGAGGTCCTGCGTCTCGCGCATCACCGGGTCGTCAGCGCAGGCGCGCAGGAGGTTGTGCAGGCGCTGGTCGGTGTCGAGCGCCGCGCCGGCGGCAGCCAGGGCCGGCAGCCAGTCGCCGATCGCGGCCCCGAACTGCGCGCCCGGGTTGCCGGCGTACTGCCGCAGCAGTTCGACCAGCTTGCCCGACCCCAGGGTCGTCTGCGAGCGGCCATAGGTCAGCCGCCCCGGATCGCCCTCCAGCACGGTCACCTGGCCGTAGTCGCCCAGCACATGACCGGTCTCGAAGAGATTGACGATCGCCTGGGCGGTGCGGATCTGCGAGGGCGTGAGGAAGGACATGGCGCACTCCCGCCGGGGGGACCCGGACGGCGGCAGTCTGGCACCCGCCCCTCCCCCGCGCATCCGTCATCCAGGGGATGACCGCCCGCTCAGGCCAGCGCGTAGGGACCGCCGCGCTCGAGCGCCCGCTGGTAGGCGGGCCGGGCATGGATGCGCTGGAGGAATTCGGTGATGCGCGGCTGCCGTGCCACGGCGCCGCCTCGCTGCGCCGCGGCCTCGAGCGGGAAGCTCATCTGCACGTCGGCGGCGCTGAAGTCCGCGCCGGCGAACCAGGGGCTTCGACCGAGTTCCGCTTCCAGGTAGTTCATGTGGTTGTCAATCTGCGGCTGGACGAAGCTCGCCTTGGCCTTCGCCGCGATGCCCCGGGCGATTGGCTTCACGAAGAACGGCACGGGCGCGCGTTCGATGCGGTCGAAGACCAGCTTGAGGAGCAGCGGCGGCATCGCCGAGCCCTCGGCGTAATGCATCCAGTAACGGTAGCGCAGCGCCTCGGGCGTGCCGGCGGCGGGCTTGAAGCGGCCTTCGCCGTAGCGGTCAACGAGGTATTCCAGGATCGCGCCGGACTCGGCGATCACCAGGCCCCCGTCGCTGATCACCGGCGACTTGCCCAGCGGATGCACGGCGCGCAGCTCGGGCGGCGCGAGCATCGTCCGGGGATCGCGCTGGTAGGGCTTGATCTCGTAGGGAAGCCCGAGTTCCTCGAGCAGCCACAGGACCCGCTGCGAGCGGGAGTTGTTGAGGTGGTGGACGGTCAGCATCGGCGCACTATGGCACGCGCCGTTACTTGTTGTCGGGCCGGTAATGTCCCGCCCGGCACGTCAGCGGGGCGCCGCGGCGGCACGTTCTCAGACGCATGCAGACCCGCTGGAGGTTCCTCATGCGCACATTTCGTCCCTTGCTGCTCGCCCTGGCCGCCGCGCCGCTGGTCGCGAGCCTGACCGGCTGCGTCGTGGTCCCGGCGCATCGTTATTACGGCTACGACCGGGGCCCCGGCTATACGGAGGTCGTGCCCGTCACCGGCACGATCTGGATCGATGGCTACTGGGACACCCGCGGCGGAGGCCGGCGCTGGATCCCGGGCCATTACGGCCCCCGCCGCTGAGCCCTCGTCCCTCTTTCCTGTCTCCCTCGAACGACGAAGCCGGCTCAAGGCCGGCTTCGTCAGTGGCGGCGTCCCTCACGGGCGCCGCCTCATCGGGCTCACTTTGGGGTCACTTCGAGCTCACTTCGAGCAGTTGAAGATCGCGACGCCGCGGTACTTGCTCGCGCCGACCTTCACCACATACCCGACGATCACCGCCTGCTTGCTGGCATCCAGGCCCTGCGCCATGGTGAGCTGCAGGCCGGACGAGCCGCCCAGCATGCCGCCGGTGTAGGTGATCGTCGTCGGCGAGCTCAGCTTGCGCCCGGTGGCGGATTCCGTGCCGGCGCTGCCGTCGGCCAGCGTCACGGTGATCGACGCATCCAACTGCGCGCCCGAGGCGTCGAAGCTCAGCGAGGCCGAGCCCTTGGCCTGCCCGACCTCGGTGCCGGGGGCGACATCCAGGGTGGGCACGGTGAACTGGCCCGCGTCGCAGGAGAAGCTGCCGCTGGTGGGGAGCGCGTCGGGCGCGTTGTACACCGCGTAATGGACGGCGGTGCCGGTCGCGCCGAGGGTCTTCGTGCTGCTGCCGATCACGGCCGATCCGTGGGTCCAGCGTCCGATGGCGAAGGAGACGTCGCCGGCGATGTCCGCGATCGCGCGGTCGATGCCGCTGAGCGCGTTGCCATTCATCGTGATGACCTCGCCCGTCGTCTGCTGCTCGATGGTCTCGAGCCGGCCCGCGTTCTGCGAGGACGAACTGATCATCAGGTAGCGCGCCGTCTGACCTTTCACGAAAGCCGCCTTCACCTTGGGCCGGCTGGTATCGCCGGTGCCCTGCAGTCCGGCGGGCGTGGCCGGCCCCGAATCTCCACCACCACCACCACCGCCGCCGCAGGCCGCCAGTGCCGCGATCAGCGGCAGCACCGCCAGGGCTTTCGTCATTCCAGCTTTCATGAGATCTCCAATCGTTGATGTTCGTGGTCGCCGTGCGGCTGCACGGCGGGGCGGTTAGTCGCGGAATGGAGAGGGACGCTCGCTCGCATGGAGCGAAGAATGAAGGGAAATGTCAAAGGCGATGCTCGCGCGGCTCCGATCGAGCAGGCGGGCCGACGGGGCCCGCCCGGAGGGTCATCGCGCGCAGAGGAAGGTGGCGATGCCGCGATAGGCCGCATCGCCGCCCGCCGTCACTTCATAGGCCGCGATGATGCGGAACTTGCCGTTGCCGCTGTCGCCCAGCGTCAGCATCATCCCGTCGCCCTGGCTGAAGAAGTTCCCGGTGACGGCCGAAGCGCCGGGTGCGATCGTTCGTCCGGTCGTCGACACCGTGCCGGTGCGGTGACCGGCGGTCGCGGTGAGCGACACGTCGACCACAGCGCCCGCGTCGTTGAAGCTCAGCGCGGCCGACCCCGTCGCGACACCAAGCGCCGGCGCCGAGGGGTTGCTGATGACCGTGGGCCGCGTGAACGTGCCGGCATCGCACCGGAGCGTGCCGCCGGCAGGGAGATGGGTCGCGGGGAGGTGCACGACGTAGTGGTAGGCGGCGTTGCGCGCGCCTCCCAGGGTCGAGATGCTGCCGGCGGCCAGCGCCGTGCCCTTGGCCCACCGGCCCTGCGCGAAGGTCTCGTCGCCGGCGATGTCCGCCACCGACAGGTCCGGGCCCGTCAGCGTGTGGGCGTTCATCGCCACGACGCCGCCCGTCGGTTGCTGCTCGAGGGTCTCCAGCGCCCCGGTGGATTGCAGGCTGGTGCCGAGCAGCAGGTAGCGCGCGGTCGTGCCACGAGGCGAGATGTGGAACAGCTCTGCCACCGCAGGCGTGGTGGGCGTGTCCTTGGTGTCGCCGTCGGTGGCCGGCTGGCCGGTGCCCGCGCCCGCGCCGTCCGCGCTCCGGTTCGTGTCGACGGGGCTGCTGTCGCCCCCGCCGCCGCCACAGGCCGCCAGCGCGGCCACCAGCGGCAGCAGGACCAGCGTCTTCTTCAATTCGTGCTTCATTGGATTTCCCTTCATGGATGACTGTCGTCGCCATGGCTGATGCATGGCGGCGCGTCAGTGACAAGCCATGAGGGCCCGGCAGCGCGGTTCGGCCGGAAATATCAAGGTTTCGCGGGGCGCGGCCCTGTCCGGAAGGACGATCCGTGAAGCCGCTCACGAACGGCGGCGGTGCCCCCCCGCGAAGCGGGCCGGGCTCAGTTCGCCTGCTTGAAGGCCATCACGGCCTGGTTGCGCAGCGTGCGCAGCAGCGAGAGCTGCTTCTCGTCGAGCACCACGCTGCCCGGCTCGGGCTTGTCCGCGTAGATCATCGCGAAGGGCGCGCCGCGCAGCGCCATCGGCAGGATCAGGAAGCTGTGCGCCTTCGCGCCGCTCAGGAACCACGCCGGCAGCCGCTCGGCGATCTTGGGTTGCGAGGCATCCGCGATCAGGGTGTCCACGCCCTTGGTGCAGATGGCCGTGAACAGGTCGGCCGGCATGCCGGGCATGACCCTCAGCGGCACGCGGAAGCTCGGCACCACCGCCTCGACGCCCTCGCCCAGGCCGAAACGGCCGGTCAGCGTCTCGGTCTTGGGATCGCGCAGGCAGAAGATCACCCGCCGGAACCCCAGCCCGCGGTACATCGTCTCCAGGATCATCCGCAGGATCTCGTTGAGCTTGAAGCTCTCCACCATCGCGTTGGTGATGTCCTGGATGCCGGCGGCCAGCGTCGCCGCCGCCTGCTCCGCCGAGATGACGCCGCCCGCCGGCGCCCCCTCGACCATCGTCGCCTGCAGCTGGTGCGGCGACAGCGAATCCTCCGCCGACGGCGTCAGCGGCGCCAGCAGCCGCTGCGCGGGCGAGTTCTTCGCCAGTTTGATGTCCATCGCCTGCGCCAGCTGCGTCAGCCGCTGCCGCGCTTGGTCGGCCGCGGCCTCGAAGGCCTTGGCCTCGACGCCCAGCGCGCGTGCGTAGCGCTGCGCCATCGCGCGCACCTTGGCATGGGCCTCGGCCGGATCGCTGTTCAGGATCACGTCGGCCACGTCGTTGCTGGCGCGGCCCAGCCAGCGCATGCGGTCCGTCGAATGCTCGACCAGCCGCGCCGGCGCGTCGCCGTCGGGCCGCTGCATGCTGCGCTGCAGGCTGTCGGGGAAGCCCCACTGCCGCGCCACGCCCAGCCCGAGGCTCTCGTAGCTCAGCCCCAGCACCTGCGCCGAGGCCGCCGCCTCGCTCATCGGCGGCGCGGCCTGCTCGCCCATGCCGCGTTCGGGCCGCACGACGCGGCGCACCTGCTGCGCTTCCTCGGGCAGGTAGAACTCGGCCAGCAGACGACCCAGCCCCTGGAACATCGTGGCGAGGAAGGACTCCTCGTTCTCGCGCGGCACCAGGCACAGCTCGCGCGCGAGCGAGCCCGCCATCAGCGCGCGCAGGAACTCCTCCTTCAGGCGCTGCGCGTGATGCTTGTTCTCCATGCGCTCCAGCAGCACCAGCGACAGCGCCAGGTTGCGGATGCCGCCGAAGCCCACCAGCGCCACCGCGCGCGACACCGTGCTGATGTGCCCGCCGCCGGCGTGGCTGAACTGCACCGTGTTGACCAGCCGCAGCAGCTTGTTGGTCAGCGCGACGTCCTTGAGGATCTCGTTGGAGAGCGTGGTGAGGCTCTCGTTGTCCGACTGCGTCATGCGCTGGATGCGCGCCACCGAATCGGCCATCGCCGGGAAGTCGCTGCGATGGCGCATGCGGCGCAGCAGGAACTCCAGCGTCGCGTTGCCGCCCTCGCCGGCGTCGGGGGCCTCGCCGGCGGGATGCAGCCAGGCGGCCAGCGCGTCGTGGAAGGCCTTGGCATCGGACCAGCGCTGCGCCGACTCGCGCGCCAGGCCGCGCAGCAGCACGGCGCGCAGCGCGTCGTCGCTGTCCGGGCCCAGGTCCGCGGGCGGGTCCAGGGTCTGCTCCATCGCGCGGCGCACCGCGCGCCACGGATCGGGGTCGTAGTTCAGGCGCTGGCCGGACAGCATCTCGCTGAGCATCACGGCCGCCGCGAACACGTCCATCACCGGCGAGGGCGCATCGCCGCGCGCCGCCTCCGGCGAGATGTAGCCCGGCGTGCCGACGATGCGGTTGGGCCGGGCCGCGCTGCCGCCGGCGGCCACCCGCCCGGCGATGCCGAAGTCCATCACCTTGGGCCGGCCGGTCGAGTCGATCAGGATGTTGGACGGTTTCAGGTCGCGGTGCACGACGCCGGCCTGATGGGCCGCGTGCAGCCCGTCCAGGATGCCCAGCATCAGCGTCACCGCCTCGCGCGCGGGCAGGCGGCCGCGCTGGCGCAGGCGCTCGGTCAGCGTGCCGCCGGGCACGTACTCGAAGACCATGTAGGTCTGGCCCGCCTCGATGTCGGCCTCGAAGACCGGCACGATGTTGGGATGCGTCAAGCGGCTGACCGCGCGCGCCTCATGCAGCCAGGCATCGACGCTGGCGCGGTCCACCGCCTGCGTCAGCACCTTCAGCGCCACCTCGCGGTCCAGCCGCGGATCATGAGCCAGCCACACCGTCGCCTGGGCGCCCTGCCCCAGGCTGCGCAGCGGCTTGAAGCGCCCGACGGCGGGCGGCATGGCGGTCATGGGCGGTCCTTGCCGGGCTCGGGCATGCGCGTCCCTGGCGAGGGTGTCGTCGGGGAGGACGAGGCCTGCGCGGTGGCCGAGGGCGCCGCCCCGGCGGACGGAGCCGCCGCCGGCACGCTCGCCGGGGCGCCCGATTCAGCGCGCTCCCGCAGCCGGGAGCGCGGCGCGGCGGTCGCGGCCGCGCCGATCGACGGATCGGTCATCGCGCCCAGGCCGCTGTCGCCGGCGTCGGCGATCGCGCCGCTGGCGCCGAGCGCGTCGTAGATCTCACGCAGGCCCAGACCGAGCGCGCGCGCATAACGCCGCGTCGCCAGCTCGATCGCCGCCTGCCGCTTGCGCTCCGGCGCGGCCAGCGCGTCCACCAGCTCGTTGGCCAGGCTGCAGGTCAGGCGCAGCAGTTCGATGTCGCCATCGGCATGGCGCACCGGCGCCTCCTGCGGCTGGCGGCGCATCATGTGCTGCAGTTCGTCGCCCAGGCCCCAGTAGCGGGCCACCGCCAGGCCCAGACTCTCCAGGTCGCAGCCCAGCACGGCGTAGGCGGCCGACTGCTCGTTCATGCCGCGCGGATTGGGGTTGTCCTCGGTCGCCTCGGGCGCGACCTGCAGCTGGCGGATCTGCTGCGCGTCGTCCGGGAAGTGGTACTGCACCAGCAGCCGGCCCAGGTTCTGCATCAGCGAGATCAGATACACGACCTCGCCGTCATAGCCCGCCGGCCGCAACGCCTGCGACACCTGGCCGGCGCGCTGCACGCGGCGCATCACACTCTGCATGAACTGCGCCTGGCCGTCGTTCATCGGGCCGGGCCAGGGCTTGAGCGCGCGGGCCGCGTCCTCCAGCCCGTTCAGGCCCAGCATCGCGATCGCGCGCTGCAGGTTCAGCACCGTGCCGCCGCTGGTCGGGCCCTGCTGCCGCAGCGCGTTGTTGACGCGCCGGATCAGCTCCAGCGACAGCGCCATGTCCTTGAGCGCCATCGCGGCGAGCTGGCTGCCGTGCTGCGATTCCATCGAGGACGAGGCCACCGTCGTCACCAGCCGCGTCGAGGTGCTGGGCAGATGGCCGAAGCGCTGCATCTTGTCCTTGAGCAGCGCGATCGGGCCGCCGTCGTCCTGCTCGGCCGACTGGCGCCAGCCGTCCAGCGCGCGCCAGAAGCTGCGCGCCAGGTGATAACGCTGGCGCGTCTGGCGGTCGCTGGCACGGTTGACGATCGCGCGCAGCGGCTCCGGGATCGGATACGGGGTTTCCCAGCCCAGGCGCACCAGTTCGTGGCCCTGCGGCTGCATGCGCTGCAGCACGGCCTGCAGGTCGGGCTCGTCCAGCACCGGCTTGCCGGTCAGCAGGCGGTGCAGCAGCAGGCCGATGCTGACGACGTCCTCCTCGGCCGCCTCGCGCACCGCGCGCCGGGTGGCGGCGTTGAAATCGGCGCTCGCGGGGACGATCTCCTGCGCCACTTCCAGGCCCAGCACGCGCACATGGTTCGAGCCGTCGAGGACGAGGTGGGCGAGCTGGATGTCGCGGTGCGCATGGCCGGCCTCGTGGGCGAAGGCCAGGCCCTCGAGCGCCTGCGCGGCCCAGCCGGCCGCGTCCAGCGGCAGCGGCGGGCCGCCGCGAGCCAGGCGCTCCTCGAGCGTCTCGCCGAGGGCGCGGTCGTAGGCGACATAGGGCCAGGGATCGACGCGGCCGGTCTCGATGACGTGCGCCAGGTTGGGATGATGGATCCGCGAGGCCCCGTCCACCGTCTTCAGCCAGTGCAGCATCGCCGCCTCGCTGTTGGGCTTCTCGCGCGGCATCATCAGGTACATGTCCTGGCCCGACGCCGGGTCGAACACCACCCACAGCATCGAGCGCTGGCTCTTGTGCAGGAGCGCGCGCAGCTCGAAGCGGCCGAAGCGCCGCATCGGGGCGGCGGTGGATGTTGTGTTGTTGTCAGACACGAGCGATGAGCGACACCCGGTGGTGCGGGGGCCACGGACCTTTTGTAGCTTGGATTGGACCGAAAACCCGATGTCCTCGCCTGGAGAAGTAGGGGCGATTCTCCGCTCAGTTTTGTAACTGGGACCACACCTTTTCCAGGCGCTTGACGCTCACCGGCTGCGGCGTTCTCAGTTCCTGTGCGAAAAGGCTCACCCGCAGCTCCTCCAGCTGCCACCGGAAATCGTCGATCCGGGCATCCGGCGTGCCCTTGAGTTCCGCCACGCGGCGCGACCAGCGCTGCTCCAGCGGCCGCAGCTCCGACAGCAGCTTGGCGTCGCGCGCCGCGTCCGCGCGCAGCTTGTCCAGGCGCAGCGTGATCGCCTTGAGGTAGCGCGGGAAGTGCTGCAGCTGGCTCCAGGGCGTCTGCAGCACGAAGCGCTTGGGCATCAGGCGCTGCAGCTGGGACTGGATGTCGTCGACGACTTCCTTGGAGGCCGAGCGCGTGTCCTTGAGCTTGCGCAGCGCGCCCTGGTACTCGATCAGGACGTTGAATGCCAGCCGCGCCACTTCCTGCGCGATCAGGTTGAGCCGCGCGCGGCCTTCCTCGACGCGCGCCTTGAAGCTGAATTCATCGGTGGGGAGCGGGTCGGCGAGGAAGGCGCGGTCCAGCGCGACAGCGACGATCTGGTCGCGCAGTTCCTCGGCGGTGCCCAGGCTCATGTAGGCGACTGCCATCTGGGTCAGGTCGGGAATGTTCTTCTCGAGGTACTTCAGCGGCTCCTTGAGCTGCAGCGCGATCAGGCGGCGCAGGCCGGCGCGGTGCTTCGCGGCGGCGAGCTCGGGTTCGTCGAAGACTTCGATCTCGACGTGCGCGCCCTTGTCGATCAGCGCCGGGAAGCCGATCAGGGTCTGGGCGCCCTTGCGGATCTCCATCAGCTCGGGGAGCTCGCCGAAGGTCCAGGCGGTGAAGGTCTTCGTCGCTTCGGCGGCGGGCTTGGGGGGCGGCGCGATCGTCGCCTTGATGCCGCGGGAGGGTTGGGCGGCCGGGGAAGAGGCTGGTCCTTCGGCGGGCGCTGCCCTCACCCCTGCCCTCTCCCGCGAGCGGGAGAGGGAGTTGAGACCCGCGCCCGCACCCGCGGCAGCGCCTGCGGCCTTGCCTGTGCCTGCGCCGGCGTCGGTGCGGGCATCGGCGCTGGTGGCGGTGTCGGTCGACGGGGTCGAGGATTGCAGCTTCAGCGCGGCGAGGGCCTGGAAGGCGGAGCGGGCCTGGCCGCCGAGTTCCGCCTTGAGCGTGGCCAGGTTGCGGCCCTGGCCAAGCTGGCGGCCGTGCTCGTCGACGACGCGCAAGTTCATGAACAGGTGCGCAGGCACCTGCTCGAGCTTGAAGTCGTTGCGCTGGACCGCCAGCTGCGTGCGCTCCTTCACCGCCTTGAGCAGCACCTCGACCAGGTTGCCCTGGGCGAAGGGATGCAGCTCGACGAACTCGGCGACGAACTCGGGCAGCGGCGTCAGCCGGGCGCGCGGCTTCTGGTGCAGGCTCTTGAGCAGCGCGGTGACCTTGGCCTCGAGCATGCCGGGCACCAGCCAGTCGGCGCGCTCGTCGCTGACCTGGTTCAAGGCGTAGATCGGCACGGTGACGGTCAGGCCGTCGCGCGCGTCGCCGGGCTGATGCAGGTAGGTCGCCGTGCAATCGACGCCGCCCAGCCGGATCGTCTTCGGGAACGCATTGCTGGTGACGCCGGCGGCCTCGTGCCGCATCAGCTCGTCGCGGCTCAGGTGCAGCAGCTTGGGATCGGCCTTGCTGGCCTCGCGGTACCACTTCTCCAGCGTCGCGCCCGAGTACACGTCGGCCGGCAGCTGCTGGTCGTAGAAGGCGTGGATCAGTTCGTCATCGACCAGCACGTCCTGCCGGCGCGACTTGTGCTCCAGCTCCTCGACCTTGGCGATCTGCTTCTGGTTGTGCGCCAGGAAGGGCAGCCGAGTCTCCCAGTCGCCATTGACCAGCGCCTCGCGGATGAAGATCTCGCGCGCGGCGGCGGCGTCGATGCGGCCGAAGTTCACGCGCTTGTTGTTGTAGAGCACGATGCCGTAGAGCGTCGCACGCTCCAGCGCCACGACCTCGGCGGCCTTCTTCTCCCAGTGCGGCTCCAGCAGCTGGGTCTTGATCAGGTGGCCGGCGATGCCCGGCAGCCATTGCGGCTCGATCGCCGCGATGCCGCGGCCGAACAGCCGCGTCGTGTCGACCAGCTCCGCCGCGACGATCCAGCGGCCCGGCTTCTTGCTCAGGTGCGCGCCGGGATGGCGCCAGAAATTGATGCCGCGCGCGCCCAGGTACCAGTCGTCGTCATCGGCCTTGACGCCGATGTTGCCCAGCAGGCCCGCGAGCATCGACAGATGGACCTGCTCGTAGGTCGCCGGCGCGCCGTTCAGGCGCCAGCCGTGCTCGGCCACGACGGTGTGCAGCTGCGAGTAGATGTCGCGCCACTCGCGCACGCGGCGCGGGCTGACGAAGTTGTCGCGCAGCAGTTGCTCCTGCTTGCGGACCGACAGCTTGTGCTCCCCTTCCCCTCCCCGCGCGTCGCCGAGCCACTTCCACAGCTTCAGATAGCCCATGAACTCCGACTTCTCGTCGTCGAACTTCTTGTGCTTCTCGTCGGCCTGCTGCTGTTGCTCGGCCGGGCGGTCGCGCACGTCCTGGCCGGACAGCGCGCTGGCGATGATCAGGATCTCGCTGAGCGCGTCGCGCTTGCGGGCCTCCAGGATCATGCGACCCACGCGTGGGTCCAGCGGGAGCTTGGACAGCTCGTTGCCCATGGGCGTGAGCTCGTTGCGCTCGTCGACGGCGCCCAGCTCGTTGAGCAGCTGGTAGCCGTCGGCGATGGCCTTGCGCGGCGGCGGCTCGATGAAGGGGAAGTCCTCGACCTGGCCCAGATGCAGCGCCTTCATCCGCAGGATCACGCCGGCCAGCGAGCTGCGCAGGATTTCCGGATCGGTGAAGCGCGGCCGGCCGAGGAAGTCCTTCTCCTCGTAGAGCCGCACGCAGATGCCGTTGCTGACGCGGCCACAGCGGCCGGCGCGCTGGTTGGCGGCGGCCTGGCTGATGTTCTCGATCTGCAGCTGCTCGACCTTGTTGCGGTAGCTGTAGCGCTTGACGCGCGCCAGGCCGGGATCGATCACGTAGCGGATGCCGGGCACCGTCAGCGAGGTCTCGGCGACGTTGGTCGCCAGCACGATGCGCGGCTGGCCGTGCGGCTGGAAGACGCGGTTCTGCTCCTGCTCGGACAGCCGCGCGAACAGCGGCAGCACCTCGACGCCGGGCGGATGATGCTTGCGCAGCGCTTCGGCGGCCTCGCGGATCTCGCGCTCGCCGGGCAGGAAGACCAGCACGTCACCGCGCCCTTCGCGCCAGAGCTCGTCGACCGCGTCGCAGATGGCGTCGTTGACGTCGTACTCGCGGGACTCCTCGAAGGGGCGGTAGCGCTGCTCCACAGGGAACAAGCGGCCCGAGACCATCAGCACCGGCGCAGCCCCCTTCGCGGACGCGAAGTGCTGCGCGAAGCGGTCCGCATCGATGGTCGCGGAGGTCACGATGACCTTCAGGTCGGGCCGGCGCGGCAGGATCTCGCGCAGGTAGCCGAGCAGGAAGTCGATGTTGAGGCTGCGTTCGTGGGCCTCGTCGATGATCAGCGTGTCGTAGGCCTGGAGCAGCGGATCGGTCTGGGTCTCGGCCAGCAGGATGCCGTCGGTCATCAGCTTGACCGAGGCGCCGGGCTGCAGCCGGTCCTGGAAGCGGACCTTGTAGCCGACCACGTCGCCCAGCGGCGACTTGAGCTCCTCGGCGATGCGCTTGGCGACGCTGGAGGCGGCGATGCGGCGCGGCTGGGTGTGGCCGATCAGGCCGCCGCCGTTGCCGCGTCCGCGGCCCATGGCCAGCGCGATCTTGGGCAGCTGGGTGGTCTTGCCCGAGCCAGTCTCGCCGCAGACGATCACGACCTGGTGCTCGGCGAGCGCCCGCATGATCTCCTCGCGGCGGCCGGAGACGGGCAGCGATTCGGGGAACTCGATCGGCGGGATCGGGTTGGCGGGAGCGGGAGGCCGAGGAGCGGCCTGCTGGCGCGGGCGGCGCGGCGGACGCGGGGCGCGATCCGTCTTCGGAGCCGCCGGGGCGGGGGCGTTGGTGTTCTGACTCACGGGGCGCGGATTATCTCGCGCCCCGCAAGCGGGAGCCGGTCGTCAGGCTGCTGGCATCTCGGCGTAGGTGATCACGTTGATCACCGCGCCCTGCGGATCCTGGAGCGTCGCCATCCGTCCCACGGTGGGTACCTCCATGATCTCCATCAGCACCTTGGCCCCCATCGCCTTGGCCTGCGCGACCGTCTCGTCGACGTTGTCGACGGTCACGTACACGCCCCAGGCCGGTGGCATGCCCTGCTGCGGACAGGCCATCAGCCCGCCGATCGCGTCGTCCCCGCCCTTGGCGGTCTTGATCAGGTAATACGGCGGCGCGTCCGCCGGCCCGCCGGGCATCGGCATCACGTCGATCTTCCAACCGAACAGCTTGCCGTAGAACTCCGAAGCCTTCTTCGGATCGGTGGTCAGCAGCTCCGACCAGCTGAAGGCGCCATGGGTCTTGAAGACTTCCATCGTCTCGCTCCGGGGGGGTGTTGTGGAGGCGCCATGCTCCGCCGCCGGACGGTGTCCCGCAAGTGACCTTCCCGCCGCGTTGGGGGGACAGCCTGTTGCACAATCCGCGCCCATGAGCCTGGTCTTCCCCCATACCTTCGTGCCGTGGTTTCGCGCGGTGGCCCCTTATATCCATGCGTATCGCGGAGAAACCTTCGTCGTCG
>Ga0157319_1000022_pt1 | contig 83966 bp, 74 predicted proteins | sample MCvi2old240510_FD_105326 | JGI IMG/M metagenome (GOLD analysis project Ga0157319, IMG submission 105326) | Arabidopsis rhizosphere microbial communities from North Carolina - M.Cvi.2.old.240510 | ecosystem: Host-associated > Plants > Roots > Rhizosphere | place: USA: North Carolina | collected... | reverse complement strand
CGATGGGTCGACGGGTCGCCCGCAGTCGCTACCGCGCCGTCGCGGCGCTCACCGTCGCGGCGACTTCGCCGGCCGCTTCGTGCCCGAGGCGTCGGCGGGCGCCGTCGTGCCCTTGACCGCCGCCTGCGCCAGCTTGAAGAACACATCGGTGTTGTCGATGACGCCGGTGAAGGCCAGCGCGCCGGGGCCGAAGGCCGACAGCGGGATGTCCGTCGCCGTGTGCACCGCCTGCTCGCCGGGCACCTGGCCGGTGACCAGGAATTCGCCCTGCGCGTCGTCGCGCTCGGCCGCATTGGCCGGGTACCACTTCAGCGGCTCCGACTTGGCCAGCGGCTGCTGCGCATCGCGCAGCGGCGTCTGGTTGGTGCGCCAGTCCTCGTAGCGGTCCGCGTTCGCGCCATAACCCACCAGCAGGCGGTAGTCGATGTCGGTCGCTTCCGGATAGCCGTCGGCGGCGATGCGATAACGCGGGAAGCCCGCCTTCTCGTAGACGCCGACCACCTTGTCGCGCAGGTTGGCCGCGCCCTTCTTCGTCGCCGCGTCCAGCAGCGCCTGGTCGGTCAGCATCGAGCCCCCGATCAGCGCCGCGCCCGAGCACTCGTGGTCGGCGGTGACGATCACCAGCGTGTCGCCCTGCTCCCGCGCGAAGTCCTGCGCCACCTGCACCGCACGGTCGAACTCGATGGTGTCGAGCATCCAGCGCTCGCTGTCCATGTTGTGCGCCTGCTTGTCGATCGAAGCGCCCTCGATCATCAGCACGAAGCCCTGGGGCTGCTTGCGCAGCGTCGCGAGCGCGGCCCGGGCCATCTCGTCCAGCATCGGCTGGTCGGGGAAGCCGTAGTCGTCCACGACGCTGCCACCGGCCAGGCCCTTCTTCGCACCGCGGCGGCCGTCGATCTTGTCCAGCGCCACATTCATGTTGGAGAAGGCGAACAGGCCCAGCAGCTTGTCGGCGCCCGCGCCGGCGACGGCGGCGTCCAGCGCCGTCCGCGTCGGCGCATAGCGGTAGCCCGCGTCCTGGAACTCACGGATCAGGTCGCGGCCCTTGTCCTTCGCGCCCGGCGCCGCGCCCCAGCGCTTCACGATCTCGGCGGTGTGCGGATCGCTCGCGGAGAAGGCGTAGTCGTTCGCCTCGGCGCGCTCGGAGCCGGCCGTGCCGGCGGGCAGGAACCACTTGCGACCGCCGCCCAGCAGCACCGTCAGGCCGGTGCGCGCGCGGTCGTCGAAAAACTGGTCGACGATGCCGGTGCCCGCGCCGCGATTGCTGGTGTGCACCGCGTTGCCGGCCGGTGTCGCGTCGAAGACGTCAGCGGTGGTGACGACGCCCAGCGCCTTGCCCTGCGTGCGGTGCAGGTATTCGGACAGGTATTCGATGCGCGGGTTGTCGAAGGCATCGACCGTGTCGTCCGGGAAGACGCCCTCTTCATTGTTGTTGTTCTTGTTGCCGGAGACGTAGGCCGTCATGCCGGGCGCCGAGTCGGTCACCACCGAGTTCAGCGAGGCCGTCTTGACCATCCCGGTCGCCGGGAAGGTGTCCATCGCCAGCGGCTGGATCACCTTGCCCTGGGCGTAGCCGCCCTTGACGATGCGCGCGGCCGTGCGCTGCGCCGCGCCCATGCCGTCGCCCACCAGGATGATGAGGTTCTTGACCTTGGGCCCCATGGCCGCGGTGAAGGGCACCACATCGAGGTTGCCGGTGGCGCTGACCGTCTGGCCGTCGGCCTGGGTCGCCTCGACGCTGAAGGTGTGGCGGCCGGCCTTCTGCAGGCTGACCGCGCGCACCGTCGCGATCGCGGTCTCCGCCGCCACGCCCTTGACGCAGCCGGCCGCGCAGTCGCGCAGCGCGACGGTCGCATCGACCGGCTTGCCGTCGATCAGGAAGCGCGTGGCGGTGATGCGCTGCCCCGCATCGGGCTTGATCGTGGCCTGCAGGTCGAAACGCTGGCCGGGCAGGAAACGCGCGATGACCGGCTCGGGACGGCCGCTCGAGAACAACTCGCTAGGCGGCGTGAGGCGCGTCACGGTGGGAGCCGCGTGGGCGGCGCTCAGCGCCAGCAGCGCGCAGGCGCCGGCGAGCAGGGAAGGCAGGTGTTTCATCGTCGGAGCTCGAATCGAAGGAATCGAAGGAATCGGTAGAGGGGCGGCGGGCGTGCGCGGGCGCGCTCAGTGGCGATGGCCCGCGCCATCGGGCCGCGCGGCCGAGGCGGCTGCGGCCTCGAGCGCTCCGGGCGGCAGTTGCAGGCGGATCCAGGACACGCGACCGGTCTCGTCCTCGACGCGGCCCACCGACAGCGTGCCGGTCAGCGACACCAGCCCGTCGCGATGGGCGACAAAGCGATCCTGCTGCGACGGATCGAGCAGCACGGTCACTGTCGCGGCGGGCAGGTCGTCGGCCTCGCCGTCGGCGTGTTCGCTCATGCGCACCGGGCGCGGCGTCAGCCAGAAGCGGCCCGGCCGGGCCTGTTCCTGCGCGACCATGTAGCCGACCAGGCGCACCGGACGGCCGTCGGCGGCGCGCAGCACGTCCGACAGTTCCAGGCCCGCAGGGCCGATCGGCGTCTTGAAGAACTGGGAGAACTTGAGATCGGCCACCTCGGTCGCCGTGGCCACCGGCGCGGGGGTGTCCCGGGCGGCGGGTTCGGCTCGGGCCGTCGGCATCGTGGCCATGACGAGCAGGGCCGCACAAAGAGGCGGGAGGACGCGGGCGGCACGCCGGGCAAGCCGCGTACCTGTGGTGAGTTCGACGCACATGGGCCGCGATTCTTTCGGCGGCGGGTGACGGTTCCGTGACGCACCGTTTTTCTTGCTTGACACCGCGCGAGGCGCCACGCGAAGCTGGCCCGCGAAAAAAAGGGAGCTCATGAACACGCCCGACACCCGGCCGGCGCTGCAGGCCCTGAACGCGCTCTACGCGCGCCGCGCGCCGATCTACGACTACGAGCTGATGCCGGTGGCCCCGCTGCGGCGCGAGGCGATCGCGGCGCTGGATCTGGCGCCGGGGCAGACGGTGCTCGACATCGGCGCCGGCACGGGCCTGAGCCTGCCCGGGCTCAGCCAGGCGGTCGGACCGACGGGGCGGATCGTCGCCGTGGAACCCTGCGAGACGATGATGCGGCAGGCCCGCCAGCGCGCGCTCACCGATCACCTCGAAACCCCGGTCGACTACCTCCCGACCACGGCCGAGGAGGCACCGTATGCGTCCGCGCTTGGCGCCCGCCGCGCCGACGCGGCCCTGTTCTTCTTCACGCACGACGTGCTGCAGAGCATCGAAGCCGTCGACCGCGCGCTGGCCGTGCTGAAGCCGGGTGCGCGCATCGTTGCGGCCGGGCTGGCCTGGGCGCCGCCGTGGATGCCGATGAGCAACTGCTTCGTGCTCGGCGCGGCGATGCACTCGATCCTGCGCATGGACGGGCTGGACTGCCCCTGGCGACATCTGGAGGCCCGGATGGCCGACGCGGAGGTCGAGCGCCGCTGGCTCGCCTCCGCGTACCTGCTCAAGGGCCGCCGCTGAGCGGCCGAAGCGTCAGTCCTCGATCGGCACGAAGATCCACAGCAGGAAGTACAGCAGCATCCCGCCGCCGGCACACATCGTCAGCGCGACGAAGACGATGCGCCAGAACCATGCGGCCAGGCCGCTGAGCCGGGCGAGGCCGCCGCACACGCCGCCGATCCAGCGGTCGTCGCGGCTGCGCCGGAAGGCATTGATCGCGTTGACGGCCGGTGCGCCGCCCTGCGGTGTGGCATAGGCGTAGGCGCTCGACGCGGACGGGCGGGCGCCGGCATTCAGCACCCGGTCCTTGGCCCTGGCGAACTCCTCGTCGCTGAGCGCGCCGCGCTGGTGGAGATCGGCCAGGCGATTGAGTTCTTCGCTGTCGGACATGGGGGGCTCCTTTTCCTGAAAGTCGCGCATCGAGGGATGCGATGGAACGCAGGCTACGCAGCCGCCTGCGCCGCCGCGACCCGCGTGCGACCGGATGCAGGTGGGCGCGATGCGGAGCGGATGTCGCGCGACAGGGCGTTTCCACCCAGTGCCGGCACGGCATCGCGGACTAGCATTCCCGCCCATGACGCTCGAAACCATTGAATTGCAGACGCGCGAGGCGCCCCGTTTCAGCCTGCTGGTGTTGCACGGACTGGGCGCGGACGGCAACGACTTCGTGCCCGTCGTCCAGGCGCTGGACCTGTCGCCGGTGCTGGCGCAGGGCGGCTTGCGGGTCGTGCTGCCGAGCGCGCCGGAGATCCCGGTGACGATCAACGGCGGCATGCGCATGCGCGCCTGGTACGACATCCGCCATGGCGACCTCAGCCAGCGCGAGGATGCCGACGGCCTGCGCGCGTCGCAGGCGCTGATCGAGGAGCTGATCGCCCGCGAGGAGCGCGAGTTCGGCATCCCGCCGGAGCGGGTGGTGCTGATGGGCTTCTCGCAGGGCTGCGCGATGACGCTGATGACGGGCCTGCGCTATCCCCGGCGGCTGGCCGGTCTGGTCGGCCTGTCGGGCTACCTGCCGCTGCTGGACACGACCGAGGCGCAGCGCAGTCCCGCCAACGCGGCCACGCCAATCTTCCTGGCGCACGGCACCGGCGACGGCGTGGTGCTGCCGGCGCGGGCGAAGGCCTCGCTGGCCGAACTGCGCCGCCTCGGCCATGCGGTCGATTGGCACGAGTTCCCGATGGCGCACGAGGTCAGCATGGATGAGATCCAGGCCCTGCAGGCCTGGCTCGTGAAGACCTTGACCGCCGCCGCCTGATCGAGCGCCCACCCCGCGCTCACGCGGATGCCGCCCCTCGCCCCTTCCGCCCCATTTGCCCTCTCGACCCCATGTCCTCGTCCTCGACCATGCCCACCCGGCTTCTTCCGCCTTCGCTGGCCGCGCTCTCGCTGGCGCTGCTGCCCTTCGCCCCGCTGAACGCGGCCACGCCGCCGCAGGCGACCACGCCGGTCGCCGCCGCGGCCGCAAGCGCTGTTCAGCCCAGCTCGGCCTTGCCGCCGATCACGCACGACGTCTACGCCACCTGGCGCAGCATCCAGCACACGCAGCTGAGCCGCGATGGGCAGTGGATCGCCTACGCGCTGGTGGCGCAGGAGGCCGATGGCGAGCTGGTCGTACGCCGCGTCGCCGATGGCCGCGAGTACCGCGCGCCGCGTGGCACCGCGCCGCAGTTCAGCGCCGACGGCCGCTTCGTCGCCTTCGCCGTGCAGCCGACGCGCGTGGAGATCGACAAAGCCAAGAAGGACAAGAAGAAGGGCGACGACGCGCCCAAGCCCGGCGCGGCCTGGATGGACCTGGCGACCGGCAAGGTCGAGACGGTCGAGCGCGTGAAGCGCTTCGGCTGGGGCAAGGACGGCGGCGTGCATCTGGCGATGCTGCTGGAAGCACCCGCGAAGAAGGACGGTGCGAAGGATCCCAAGGCGCCGGCCGCCAGGGCCGACAGCGAGGCAGGGACTGCGGGCGAGGTCCTGGTCGACACGGAGCTCGACGCCGGCACGGGCCGCGCGAGGGCGGACGCCACCCTGGACCAGGAAGCGCCGGCCGAAGGCGGCGCGCCATCCACGAAGAAGCTGCCCGGCAACGATCTGCTGCTGATCGACGCCCAGACCGGCCAGCGCAACACCTTCAAGGACGCCGCCGATTTCGCCTGGAACAACGGCGGCACCCTGCTCGCCTACGTGGTCTCGGTGAAGGATGCGAAAGCCCCCGCCGGCGCCTCCGGCGCGGCGAAGACGACGCCTGCCGCCGCGCCGGAGCCCCGGCCCGTGGAGCCGTCCGCACCGGCCTCGGCGAATCCGCCGGCGCCCGCCGCTCCGCCAGCGTCGGACGCGCTCGGCGCCGTGCCCGCCGCCACGCCAGTCGCGGCGGCGAAACCCGCGGCCGACGACAGCGCCCGCGAAGGCGTCTACCTGATCGACCCGAGCGCGCCGACACGGGCACGCGCGGTGATGTCCGGCGCGGGCAGCTACAAGCAGCTGCGCTTCGACGAGGCCGGCCGCCGCCTGGCTTTCGTCAGCAACCGCGACCACGTGGCCGAAACCCGCACCACCGAGAAGGCCCGGGAAGCCGAGGACCGGAAGGACGGCGCCAAGGACAGCGCGAAGGACGCAAAGGACGGGAAGGCCGACAAGCCCGATCCGACGCCGTTCAAGCTCTTCCTCTGGCAGGCCGGCCAGGACCGCGCCACGGTGCTGGTCAGCGCCGCGACCGCCGGCATGCCCGCCGGCTGGACGCCGAGCGAGCACGCGCCGCTGGCCTTCAGCAAGGACGGGCAGCGGCTGTTCCTCGGCACCGCGGAACTGCCCGGGCCCGAGCCCAAGGACGCGCCCGAGCCGATGAAGGTCGACCTCTGGCACTGGAAGGATCCGGAGCTGCAGTCGGCGCAGAAGGCCAAGGCGGAGCGCGAACGCACGCGCAGCTATCGCGCCGTCGTGCACCTCGGCCAGGACGTGGACGCCGCGCGCTTCGTGCAGCTCGGCACCGTGGACCTGCCGACGATCCAGGTCAACGAGAACACCCGCGTGGCGCTGGGCCTGAGCGAGCTGCCGTATCGCCCGCTGATGTCCTGGGAAGGCGTGTACATGGACGCCTACGCGGTCGACCTGGACACCGGCGCGGCCACGCCGCTCGCGCGCAAGCTGCGCCATGCGCCGACGCTGTCCCCGACCGGCCGCTACCTGCTGGGCTTCGACGCGCCGGCCGCGCGCTGGATGGCCTGGCGCACCGACACCGCGCAGGCGATCGACCTGACCGGGAAGATCAAGGCCCGCTTCGACAACGACGAGCGCGACGTGCCCGACCTGCCAACCGCCTACGGCAGCGCGGGCTGGACCGCCGGGGACGACAGCGTCGTGCTCTACGACAAGTTCGACCTCTGGGCCGTGCAGCCGGCGACCGGCCAGTCGCGCAACCTGACGCAGGGCTGGGGCCGCAAGCGGCAGGTCCAGCTGCGCGTGGTGCCGCTGGACCCCGAGGACGCCGACCAGCGCGCCCTGCCCGCCGATGCGCTGATGCTGGCCGGCACGCAGGACCTGACGCGCGCCAGCGGCTACTTCCGCGTCGATGCCAGCGGCGGCGTCCCGACCACGCTGCTGCAGGACGACAAGATGATCGGCGGCCTGATCAAGGCCAAGGACGCGGACCGCCTCGTCTTCACGCAGCAGACCTTCACCGAGTTCCCCGACCTGTGGACCTCGACGCTGAGCTTCGAGCGGCCGCAGCGCATCAGCGAGGCCAATCCGCAGCAGTCGCGGTATGCCTGGGGCACGCAGGAGCTGATCGAGTACACCGCGGCCGACGGCCGGAAGCTGCGCGCGCTGCTGGCCAAGCCGGCCGACTTCGACCCGAAGCGGCAGTACCCGATGATGGTCTACATCTACGAGAAGATGAGCGACAACCGCCATCGCTACGTGCCGCCGGCGCCGGGCCAGAACATCAACGTCACGCGCTACGTCTCCAACGGCTACCTGGTGCTGCGCCCGGACATCGTCTACACCACCGGCCATCCGGGCCGCAGCGCGATGAACACGGTGCTGCCGGCGGTCCGCCAGCAGATCGCCAAGGGCTATGTCGATCCGAAGCGGGTGGGCATCCAGGGCCACAGCTGGGGCGCCTACCAGATCAACTACCTGATCACCCGCACCCACGAGTTCCGCGCGGCGGAGGCCGGCGCCTCGATGGCCAACATGATCAGCGGCTACGGCGGCATCCGCTGGGGCGCGGGCATCAGCCGCGCCTTCCAGTACGAGCACGGCCAGAGCCGCATCGGCGCCACGCCCTGGGAGCGGCCCGACCTGTACCTGGAGAACTCACCGATCTTCCGCGTCGACAAGGTCACCACGCCCTACCTGACCATCCACAACGACGAGGACGACGCGGTGCCCTGGTACCAGGGCATCGAGTTCTTCACCGCGCTGCGCCGCCTGGGCAAGGAGGCCTACTGGTTCAACTACAACGGCGAGAAACACGGCCTGCGCGACCGCGACAACATGAAGCACTTCACCGTGCACATGGCCGAGTTCTTCGACCATTACCTGCTGGGCAGTCCGCGGCCCGCCTGGATGGACCAGCCGGTGCCCTACCTCGAGCGCGGCAAGCGCGACGTGATGGGCCAGTTCAAGCCGGGGGCGCCGGCCGCCGCGACCGCCGTCGCCAAGGGCCAGCAGGAGGCCGCCAGCGGCGGCAGCGCGAAGTGAGCCGCCGGCGGCCGGGGCCGCTCGCCCCGCGCCGCCGGCCCCGGGTCAGCGCACCGGGTCCGCGTTCTGCGCGGCGCGACGGGCGCTCTCCAGGCGCTCGCTGATCGGCGGGTGCGACGACAGCCACTCGACGCCCTCGCTCGTGTGGCCCTCGCGCCGCATCGCGTCGCGCAGCTTGAGCCACACGCCGACCAGCGTCTCGTTGGGCAGGTGCTCGCGCAGGATCAGGCGCTGCGCCTCGGCATCGGCTTCGCGCTCCGCGTTGCGCCCGTAGCGCAGCGTCTGCACCGAGGCCATCGAGCTGGCCGCGACGGTGGAGAAATCGCCCATGACCACGCCGGCCACGGCCACCAGGCCAACGCCCTGCACCAGGTGGCGCATCGCATGGCGATGCTTCACATGCCCGGCCTCGTGACCGAGCACGGCCATCACTTCGTCGTCGCTCAGGTCCTGCGTCATCCCGTCGAGCAGGAACAGCGTGCCGTTGGGCAGCGCGAAGGCATTGAAGCCGCCGCTGTTGCCCAGCCGCGCGAAACGCAGCTTGAGGGTCTGGCCCGGGAAGGTCCGCCCGGCGATCTCCTCGAAGCGCTGGCGCAGCGCGGCCTGCCGCGCCGGCGCGACCGTCGACGGCTTGAGCCAGCGCGCCGTCACCTCCTGCTCGACCTTGTCGCCGACGGCGATGTCGAGCTGCTTGGGCACCAGCGGCAGCGCCGCGCGCGCCAGCAGGCCCGCGCCCTGGCGGTCGAACCAGGCGACCAGCGCGACCAGCGCGATCAGGCAGCACAGGGACATCGCCCAGCTCGAGATCAGCTGCGTCGTCAGCGACTGGCCGCCCAGGGCGCGTCCCATCGCGTTGTCCGCGGGGATCCAGAGCGTGCCGCCGTCGGGCAGGCCGACCGGCGTCGGGCTGCCGCGCCACCATTCGCCGACCGACAGGCCCTTGCGGGTGTAGCGACGCAGCCCCGGCAGCGACGGGCGCGACGCGGCCAGCTCGGCCTCCGACGGCGGCATCGAGGACGAGGCCTGCGGACGTGGCGGCCAGGGCATGAACTCGAGGTGGTGGCGGCTCAGGCGCACGCGCACTTCCTGCGGGCGGTTCTCGACGCCGTCGAACCACCGGGCGGTGGCGGTGTAGCTCTGCGATCTCATGGCGATGTCTCCCCGCTCACCAGCCGATGTCCAGGCCGAAGGCATCGGCCACGCCGTCCCCGACCGCGCCGGGGCCGCGCCGTCTGGCGGCGCGCACCACCAGGGCGTCCAGCGGCTCGTCGGACAGCACGGTCATGCCCTCGATGCGCAGCTTGGCGATGCGCACCGCGAGGAAGGGCCAGTACAGGCCCAGCGTCAGCACCGTGAGCAGGCCGTGGCCCATCACCGTCTTGAAGAGGGAGAAGGCGGGCAGCTGGTAGGCGAACTCGATGCCGCCGGCGAGTCGGGTGTTGTCCCAGATCAGCTTCTGAAGCCGCGCGATGTAGATCGGCCAGCCGATCACCCACAGCACGCCCATCGTGGCCAGCGGCGCGAACATCGCCACCAGCGACGCCTGCGCACCGAAGACGGCTTTCAGCGCGCCGATCGCCACCGCGGCGATCACGCCGGCGACGAAACCGCCCAGCAGGCCGACGCCGACCAGCGTCAGGTACAGGCCGTAGAACTTGCGCACCGGGAGCTCGAAGTCGAACTCGAGCGCGCCATAGCGGGCATGGCGGTGCTGGAAGCGCTTGAGCCAGCCGTGCGCCAGCGGAAAGAGCAGCCCCACCGCCAAGCCGGCGATGCCGATGACGATCGGCCCCAGCCCCATGCCGGCGCCGACGGACACGACGGTCCACGCCACGAGCAGCGGCAGGCAGGAGGCGTAGACGGTGGCGGCGCTGGCCTGGAAGCCGAAGCGCACGCCGCGCCAGCTGGTGTTGCCGAGCTTGAAACGCTGGGCGCCCGCGAACAGCATCGGGCCAAACGCGTAGAGCACCGCCAGCATCGCGAAGCCGGCGCCCTTGGACCACTCGAACGCATGGCCGTAGCAGACCAGCAGCGCCAGCGCCAGCACGCGGCCGATCAGGATGCGGTGCGGATCGCCGTGGAAATCGAAGCCGTCGCCGGCCAGCAACGTGTGCCGCGCGAACCAGCTCGCCTTGCGGCGCTTGGCCCAGGCGGAGTAGACGCCCAGCGTCGCCAGCGTCAGCAGGGCGTTGACGACCCAGATGCGGAAGTACTCGCTGCCGGTGCCGGTGAACTCCAGTCGCTGCTCATGCAGCTTCGCGAGCAGGCCGGTGGCCATCGGCCCGGCCTGCTCCGACGGCGCGGCGACCGCCGGCTTGAGGACCGGCGCGCGCGGCGCCGGCGGCATCGGCGCCGGCGGTGCGGCTGGAGGTGCCTTGGGCAACAGCTCCAGCTCGATCTTGTTCTCGATCAATCCCTCTTCTCCCAGGCCGTCCTGGCCCGGGCGAGAGTCTAGTGAAGCCGGCGGTCCCCGCCGATCCCCCGCCGGGGCGAGCGGGGAAAACGCCACGGTCGCGTCATCGCTCGGTCCGGGGGGCCGGACGCCCCCGTTCGAGCGACTGCAGGTCGGCCTCGGCCGGCTCGAACAGCGCCACCAGCGCCGCCATCAGCGCGCGCGCCTTGGCCGAGTTGTCGCCACCGTAGTTGCAGACGTAGACATCCAGCGTCACCGCGGCCAGTTCGGGCCAGCTGTGCAGCGCCACATGCGACTCGGCCAGCAGCAGCATGCCGGTGATGCCGCCCGGCGAGCCGTCGGCCGCGGCCGGGAAGCGATGCCAGTGTTCGCCCACCACGGTCAGTCCGGCCGACGCCACCGCCTCGCGAGCCTGGCGGGCCAGGCCGGGGGCGTCCGTCAGCAGCGCCGCGCGCGCGCAGCCGGACAGGTCGGCGGTGAGATGCAGGCCGTTCATGGCGGCAGAGTGTAGGGCGGCGCCGTGTGGGGCGGCGCGACGCGCAGGGTCGGGTTTCGTCCGCGCGCCGCGGTCAGCGGGTGGCGGCTCAGCTGCCGACCGGCTGGCCGGCCTCGGCCAGCAGCGCGTGGCAGCGCTCCTCGTGCTGGGCGATCTCGGCGAGGGTGACCTCGATGTCGCTGAGCTGCTGCTGCAGCTGCTTGCGGTGCTGGTCCAGCACGCCGAGGAAAGCGCGCAGCTGCGGCACGGTGTCCGACTGGTTGTCGTACATGTCCACCAGCTGCTTGATCTCCTGCAGCGACAGCCCCAGCCGCTTGCCGCGCAGGGTCAGCTTCAGCCGCGTGCGGTCGCGCTGCGTGTACACGCGATTGCGCCCGGCGCGGGCGGGCGTCAACAGGCCCATGTCCTCGTAGAAGCGGATCGCGCGCGGGGTGATGTCGAACTCGGCCGCCAGCTCGGTGATGGTGAACAGCGGTCCCGCGTCGTCGCCGGCTTCGGGCAGCGCGTCCTCGGGCAGGTCATCGGCCGGGGTCGGGCGGGAAGAGGGGCTCATGGCTACACTGGCTAATGACGTTGACGTAAACGTAAGTCTAAAGCCATGGCCAATCCCCGCGAATCGGAACTCACCTACCCCCTGGGCGACACCCTCCCCGGTCCGGGCGAGGCGCTCGATCTGCTGCCCGGCCTCCGGTGGGTGCGCATGGGCCTGCCCTTCGCGCTGGACCACATCAACCTGTGGTTGCTGCGGGACGTCCAGGACGGGCGCGAGGGCTGGACCATCGTCGATTGCGGCATCCACAGCGATGCGACGAAGGCGAACTGGGAACGGGTCTTCGCCGAGCGACTCGACGGCCTGCCGGTGCTGCGCGTCATCGTCACCCACTTCCACCCGGACCACATGGGCCTGGCCCACTGGCTGACCGAGCGCTGGCAGTGCCGGCTGTGGATCAGCGCGACGGACTATCAGCTGGCGCGGGTGGCGTCCTCGTCGACGGTGGGCATGGGCGGCGAGGCGGCGGCGGCCTTCTTCGGCAGCCACGGCCTGACCGATCCGGCGGCGCTGGACAAGATCCGCGGCCGCGCGAGCTATTACCCGAGCATGGTCCCGTCGATCCCGCCCGCCTTCCGGCGGCTGATGGACGGCATGAGCGTGCGCATCGGCGATCACGACTGGCGTTGCCTCGTCGGCCATGGCCACGCGCCGGAGCACATCAGCCTGTTCAGCGAGACGCTGGGCGTGATGATCTCGGGCGACATGGTGCTGCCGAGGATCTCCACCAACGTCTCGGTCGTGGACGTGGAACCGGAGGCGGATCCGCTGCAGCTCTACCTCGATTCGATCGCGCGGCTGAGCACGCTGCCGGCCGACACCCTGGTGCTGCCCGCGCACGGCAAGCCCTTCCGGGGATTGCACGCGCGCATCGACCAACTGCAGCAGCACCACCAGGAGCGGCTGGCCGAAGTGCTGGAGGCCTGCACCGCCAAGCCCTGCCACGCGGCCGAGCTGCTGCCGATGATGTTCCGCCGGCCGCTGGACCTGCACCAGACGACCTTCGCCATGGGCGAGGCGGTGGCTCACCTGCATCGGTTGTGGCTGGGCGGGTTGCTGCGGCGGACGCTGGATGCGGATGGCATCCATCGCTTCTCGGCCTGAAGAAAAACGAGGCCCGGAAAGACAGTCGCCGCCGCCCCGGTCACGGGACGGCGGCGCTGCGCCTTGTTATGCATCAGCTTGTCGGCTCTGAGCGCGGGTCGACCGGACGCAGCCGGGAAGGCTGGGGGACCAAAGCGCCGCCGGGAGCGGAACGCGGGAGGAGGTTCTGACTCAGATGCGAGTGATGACAGCGGTATCCAGTGTGCAGCCCCACCCAAATCAGCTACAAGCCCCCCCAAAGGGGGAAATGCGAACGTTTACCGCTATCAAGCGGAACGATTGACGAAATCCCGACGCGGCATCAGGCCTCTTCCATCAGCGGCAGCACCGCCTGCTTGAGGCGATCGCGCGCGAGTTCGTATTCCGGGAACACCGACCGCACCACCGCCCAGAACCGGGGGCTGTGGTTCATCTCCTTGAGATGGGCCAGTTCATGCGCGACGACGTAGTCGATCAGCGCGGGCGAGAAGTGGATCAGCCGCCAGTTGAGCCGGATCATGCCGTCGGCGCTGGCGCTGCCCCAGCGCGTCTGCGCGGAGGACAGCCGCAGCCCGGTCATCGTGACGCCCAGCGGCCCGGCGAAGTGTCTGCAGCGGGACTCGAACAGCTGCCGCGCCTGGCGCTGCAGCCAGGCCTGCACCGCGTCGCGGATCTGCTCCGACGCCGCGGTCTGCGGCAGGCCGAGGTAGAGCATGCGGCGCGGCACCGTCGCCAGCGTCGGCTGCGGATCGGCCTGGCCCTCGTCGAGCCGCGTGCCGCTCATCGACGGATCGAGCACGACGATCAGCGGCTCGCCCAGGTAGGGCAGGCTGCAGCCGTCGCCCCAATGGACACGGGCCGCCTGCGTCCGCTTGGCGCGCTCGCGTTGCTCGACCAGCTTGCGCAGGATCCAGTCGCCCTTCTGCTGCAGCGCGTTGTCGATGTCGCCCAGCGGCACCCACTTCGGCGCGGACACCCGCAGGCCCTCCTCGCTCACCGTGAAGCCGATGCTGCGGCGGCGCGCGCGCTTGAGCTCATAGGGGATCGCCTGCCCCTGCAGCAAGACCTGACGCAGCGACGCGCCGGCCTCACCGCGCAAGCGCGGCGTCGGGGCGACGGGATCCGGTGCGGGCGGCGGAGGCGCGGGCGGGGGCTCGGTGTCGAACAGCGACAGCTGCGTGAAGTTCAGCAGCGCGCCCAATCCCCGCAGCTTGGAAGGCAGCATGGGCTGCGAGTGTAATCAGGCGGCGGCCGACGTGGACGGCGGGGCCGGCGGCGCGGGCGGCACGCCGGTCATCGCGGCGGCGCCGTCGGCGGGATAGGCCGCCGGGTCCAGCACCCGCATCTCGGTCTCGATCCAGCCCTGCACCTCCTTCATCAGGTCGGCCGGCGTGCGGCCCGTGCTGGGGATCATCGGGCCGATCGAGATGTCGACCACGCCGGGACGCAGCAGGAAGCTCTTGCGCGGCCAGCAGCTCGCCGAGTTCATCGCGATCGGCACCACCGGCACGCCGGTCTCGACGGCCAGTCGCGTGCCGCCGGTCTTGTACTCGCCGACCTTGCCGCGCGCCACCCGCGTGCCTTCCGGGAACATGATGATCCAGTTGCCCAGCCCGGCGATGCGCCGGCCCTGCGCGGCCACCTTGTTCCAGGCCTCGTTGCGCTTGCTGCGGTCGATGTGGATCATGTCCAGCCGCGCCATGGACCAGCCGAAGAACGGGATGTAGATCAGCTCGCGCTTGAACACGTAGGCCAGCGGCCGCGGCATCAGCATCGGGTAGGCGAAGGTCTCCCAGGTCGACTGGTGCTTGGACAGCAGGATCACCGACTGGGCCTTGTCCGTGGGCAGGTGCTCCATGCCGCGCACGCGCCAGCGCACGCCGCAGATCAAGCGGGCGCCCCAGATCGCCACGCGCAGCCAGTTGGCGCACATCCAGTACAGCTGCGTGCTGTTGAGGAACAGCGAGCAGACCACGACCGCGGTGCCCCAGGGCACGACGGTGACGATCAGGTAGAGGACGAAGAGGATCGAACGCAGCGCGATGAGCATCAGCCCAGGTCTCCAGGAGCGGTATCGGGTTCAGCGGATTCGCCGCGCGACTCGGCGCGCGCGCGGCGTTCCTCATGGATCAGGGCCTCGGCGAAGGCGGCCAGGTCCTGGTGCACGCGCGAGCCGGGCACCAGCGCGATCTGGCCCTGCAGCTGCGCCTCGTCGACGCCGGCCAGGCGATCGCCGCGCACCAGGTGCGGCACGCAGCCGGCGTTGTGAGCGGTCTGCAGGTCGCGCACGCTGGCGCCGACCATGTGGACCTGCTGCAGGTCCACGCCGAAGCGCTCGCCGATCTGTTCGACCAGCCCCGGCAGCGGCTTGCGGCAGTTGCAGTTCTCTTCCGGCGCATGCGGGCAGAAGAACGCGGCGTCCAGCCGGCCGCCCTTCTCCGCCAGCAGCTGGTTCAGCCGCAGGTGCACCGCGTTGAGCGAGGCCATGTCCAGCAGCCCGCGGCCGATGCCCGGCTGGTTGGTGGCCATGACGGTGTGCCAGCCGGCGTGGTTCAGCCGCGCGACGGCCTCGAGCGCGCCAGGCAGCGGCTCGAGTTCCTCGGGCGACTTCACATGGTCGTCGCGGTAGCGGTTGATCGTGCCGTCGCGGCCCAGGATCACCAGCTTCATGCCATGCGGATGGTCGGACCGGTTGGGCATCGAAGGCTCCGTTCTGCGTCAGGCCGCCAGGCGTGACAGGTCCGCGACGCGGTTCATCGCGTCGTGCAGCTGCTTGAGCAGCGCCTGGCGATTGGCGCGCAGCGCGGGGTCCTCGGCGTTCACCATCACGTCGTCGAAGAAGGCGTCGACCGGCGCCTTCAGCGCGGCCAGCGCCTTGAGCGAGCCGGCGTAGTCGTGCTGCTCGAACAGCGCGTCGGCCTGCGGCTTCACGCCGGCGAGCGCGTCGGCCAGGGCCCGCTCGGCCGCCTCGGTCAGCAGCGCGGGCTGGACCTCGGTCGGCAGCTCGCCCTCGATCTTCTTGAGGATGTTGCCGACCCGCTTGTTGGCCGCGGCCAGGGAGGCCGATTCGGGCAGCGCGGCGAAGGCGCGCACGGCGCCCAGGCGCTTGGGCACGTCGCCCAGGCGGGCCGGGCTCAGCGCCAGCACCGCGTCGACCTCCTGGGCGCTGTAGCCCTGGTCGCGCAGGCTCACCGCCAGGCGGTCGGCGAAGAAGCCCAGCAGCGGCTCGGTCGGATCCTGGATCAGCTCGCCGAACGCGGGCAGCGCGCCCTGGATCAGCTCCGGCAGCGACAGGTGCATGTGGTTCTCGACCAGGATGCGGATGACGCCGAGCGCATGGCGGCGCAGCGCGAACGGGTCCTTGTCGCCGGTGGGCAGCTGGCCGATGCCGAACAGGCCGATCAGCGTCTCCAGCTTGTCCGCCAGCGCGACGACGGTGCCGGTGTGGTTGCGCGGCAGCGCATCGCCGGCGAAGCGCGGCTTGTAGTGGTCCTCGATGGCCTTGGCCACGCCGTCGCGCAGACCTTCATGGCGCGCGTAGTAGCCGCCCATGATGCCCTGCAGCTCGGGGAACTCGCCCACCATGTCGGTCAGCAGGTCGGCCTTGGCCAGCAGCGCGGCCTCCTGGGCCTTGCTGTCGAGCACGTCGAACTCGTCCTTGGCCTCGACCGTGTACGGGTGCTGGGCCATGCGCAGCTGGTTGACGATCGCATGCGCGATCGCGCGCACGCGCTCGGTGCGTTCGCCCTGGCTGCCGAGCTTGCCGTGATAGACCACCTTGCCCAGGCCCTCGACGCGCGAGGCCAGCGTCTTCTTGCGGTCCTGGTCGAAGAAGAACTTCGCATCGGCCAGGCGCGGGCGCACGACGCGCTCGTTGCCCTCGATGACCTTGGACGCATCGTCCGGATGGATGTTGCTGACCACCAGGAAGCGGTGGGTCAGCTTGCCCTGCGCGTCCAGCAGCGGGAAGTACTTCTGGTTGGCCTTCATCGTCAGGATCAGGCACTCCTGCGGCACGGCCAGGAACTCGGGCTCGAACTGGCAGGACAGCACGTTGGGCAGCTCCACCAGCGCGGTCACCTCGTCCAGCAGCTCGGGCGCATCGATCGGCGTCAGGCCCAGCGGCGCGGCCTGCGCCTGCAGCTGGCGCAGGATCTCGTCGCGACGCTGGTCGAAGGACGCGATCACCGCGCCCTCTTCGCGGAGCTGGCGCTCATAGCTGTCGGCGCTCTGGATCGTGATCGTCCCGGCCTTGGACTCGAAGCGATGACCGCGCGTCGTCCGGCCGGCGGTGAGGCCCAGCGCGCCGATCTCGACCAGGTCCTCGCCATGCAGCGCGACCAGGCCGTGGGCCGGACGCACGAACTTGACGTCGCTCCAGCCGTCGGCCAGCTGGTAGGTCATGACCTTGGGAATGGGCAGCTTGGCGAGCGCCTCGTCCAGCGCCTTCTGCAGGCCGTCCTTGAGCGACACGCCGGCGACGACAGTGTCCAGGAACAGCGCCTCGGCCTTGCCGTCGGGGGCGCGCTTGAGGCTGGGCACGACGGTGGCGTCGGCACCCACCGACGCCAGCTTCTTGAGCAGCGCCGGCGTGGCATTGCCCGCGGCGTCCAGGGCCACCGCCACCGGCATCAGCTTCTGCTGGACGGCGCGGTCGGCGGCCTTGGCGGCGACGCCGGCCAGATGCACCGCCAGGCGGCGCGGCGTGGCGTAGGCGGTCACGGCCGCGTCGGCCGGCGCCAGGCCCTGCGCCTTGAGCGCATCGGCCAGCACCGCCGAGAACGCCTCGCCCAGCTTCCTCAGCGCCTTGGGCGGCAGTTCCTCGACAAACAGTTCGACGAGCAGGTTCTTCGTGGTCATGGGGCGGTGTTCCTCGTCGTCAGGCGGCGGTCTTCTTGTCCGACTGCTCCGCGGCCTTCCCGGACTTCGCGGCGGCCTCGGCGCTCTTCTTCTCGATCTGCGCGACGACCTCGTCGGCCCAGGCCTTCGGGGCCATCGGGAAGCCCAGTCGCGCGCGGCTGTCGACGTAGCTCTGGGCCACGGCGCGCGCCAGGTTGCGGATGCGGCCGATGTAGGCGGCGCGCTCGGTCACGCTGATCGCGCCGCGGGCATCCAGCAGGTTGAAGGTGTGGGCCGCCTTGAGCAGCTGCTCGTAGGCCGGCAGCGCCAGCCGCGTGTCCATGAGGTCCTTGGACTTGCGCTCGTAGGCGCCGAAGGCCTGCAGCAGGAAGTCGACGTCGCTGTGCTCGAAGTTGTAGGTCGACTGTTCGACCTCGTTCTGGTGGAACACGTCGCCGTAGGTCAGACCGTCGGTATAGACGAGGTCGTAGACCGATTCCTTGCCCTGCAGGTACATCGCCAGGCGCTCGAGCCCGTAGGTGATCTCGCCGGTGATGGGCTTGCAGTCGATGCCGCCGACCTGCTGGAAGTAGGTGAACTGCGTCACCTCCATGCCGTTGAGCCAGACCTCCCAGCCCAGGCCCCAGCAGCCCAGCGTCGGGTTCTCCCAGTCGTCCTCGACGAAGCGCACGTCGTTCTTCTTCAGGTCGAAGCCCAGGGCCTCGAGCGAGCCCAGGTAGAGCTCCAGGATGTTGGCCGGCGCCGGCTTGAGCACGACCTGGAACTGGTAATAGTGCTGCAGCCGGTTCGGGTTCTCGCCGTAGCGGCCGTCCTTGGGGCGACGGCTGGGCTGCACGTAGGCGGCCTTCCAGGGCTCGGGACCCAGCGCGCGCAGGAAGGTCGCGGTGTGGCTGGTGCCGGCGCCGACCTCCATGTCATAGGGCTGCAGCAGGGCGCAACCCTGCTTGGACCAGTATTCCTGCAGGCGGAGGATCAGTTGCTGGAAAGTCAGCATGGGCGTCGGGCCGTCGGGCCGGCGGTGGAGCAAAACGCCCGATTCTATGTGCGGCCCGGGGGAGACACCGGCGTGCCGCCCAGGGACGGCGGGCCCCGATCAGGCGACGCGCCCCGCGCCGTCGCGGCGGCGTCGCCAGGCCGGCACCAGCACCGGCAACAGTCCCGCCGCGGCCAGCGCCCACAGCGGCCACAGGCCCGCCGCCGACAGCCAGCGCGCATAGGGCGTGACGCCGCTGCGGCCCTCCACGGTGACCTCGAGCACGCCCGCCTGCTCCGCCGGGAGCCGGGCCAGCACCTGCCCGCGGTGGTCGACCTGCGCGGTCGCGCCGGTGTTGGTCGCCCGCACGATCGGCCGCTGGAATTCCAGCGCCCGCATCTGCGAGAACTGCAGGTGCTGGTCCTGCACCATGCGCGGCCCGAACCAGGCCAGGTTGCTCACGTTGACGAAGACCGTGGCCGCCGCGTCGCCGCGGTCCAGCGCGCTGGCGACGACGTCCTCGCCGAACAGGTCCTCGTAGCAGATCAGCGGCCGCAGGCGCTGGCCGGCGAAGGCCAGCGCGCGCTGGTGCGTGCCGCTGGCCTGGTCGTCCATCGGGATGTTCATCGCCCTGACGAACCAGTGGAAGCCGGGCGGGATGAACTCGCCGAAGGGCAGCAGGTGGCGCTTGCCGTAGTCGTACTCGCCCGCGAAGCCGATGCCGGCCAGCGAGTTCACGAAACCATCCGTCGTGTTGCCCAGGAAGGTGCCCAGCAGCAGCGGCCGCTGCCGGGCGTCGCGGCGCAGGCGCTCCACATGCGCCTCGTCGAGGAAGGCCAGCGGCACCGGCAGCACCGATTCCGGCGTGATGACGACCTGCCCGCGGGCCGACTCGATCAGCGCGGTCAGCTGGTCGAGGTTCTGATCGAAGCGATCGCGGTCGAACTTCTGGTCCTGCGGGATGTTGGGCTGCACCAACGACACGGCCAGCGTGCCGGTCGGGCGCGTGAACTCCCGCGGCAGGAGTTGCGCCAGGCCGATGGCGACGACCAGCGCGCCCAGCAGCGCCCAGTGGCGCAATGCCAGCGCCGCCGCCAGCAGGGCCGCCACCGCGGTGATGCCGTAGACGCCGACATAGGGCGCGAGCGCGGCCAGGGGCCCCTGCGCATGCGCGTAACCGCTGGCGATCCACGGGAAGCCGGTGAACCAGCTCGCGCGGGCGAGTTCCGCGCCCAGCCACAGGGCGGCGAAGGCGAGCACCCGCCGCATCGGCGCCGCGCCGGCGGACCAGCGGGCCGCCAGGCCCATGCCGGCGGCGTAGTAGAGCGAGAGGAACAGCGCCAGCGCCAGCACCGCCAGCGCCGACACAGCCGCGGGCAGATGCCCGAAGTCGTGCATGCTGATGTAGAGCCACCACAGCCCCGAGGCCAGCCAGCCGATGCCGAACAGCGCGCCGGCCAGCGCGGCGCGGCGCGGCCGCACGCCATCGCAGGCGGCGACCAGCCAGGCCAGCGCCAGGGGCTGCAGCCACCAGGCGGGACTGGGCGAGAACGAGGCGGTGTGCAGCGCCCCGGCGACGAGCGCGAGCGCCGGATGAAGCAGCCAGGACCACCGGCCGTGGCGGGCCCCGCCGTCGATCCGGTCCGACAAGGAGCCGCGGCGCATCAGCCGCTGTGGTCGTCGGCCTCGGGCGCCGGCGCGCGGGTCACCTTGAACCAGCGCACCGCGCCGCCGCGGTTGATCATCACCGAGAAGCGCAGGCCGGCGACCTCGACGGTCTCGCCACGGCGCGGCACGCGGCCATGCTCATGCGCCACCAGGCCGCCGATGGTGTCGAAGTCGGCGTCGGACAGCGACAGCCCGAAGGCGGTGTTGACCGCGTCGATCTCGGCGTCGCCCGCGACGCGGTAGCTGCCGTCGGCCAGCGTGTAGATGCCGGCATCGCCGTCGCCGACGTCGAATTCGTCCTCGATCTCGCCGACGATCTCCTCGAGCACGTCCTCGATCGTGATCAGGCCGGCGGTGTTGCCGAATTCGTCGATCACGATGGCCAGGTGATTCCGGTTGGAACGGAAATCGCGGAGCAGCTCATTGAGGCCCTTGCTCTCGGGCACGAAAACTGCCGGGCGCAACAGCGCGCGCAGATTCAGTTCCGGAGCGCGCTGGAGCTTGAGCAGGTCCTTGGCCAGCAGGATGCCGATGATGTTGTCGCGCTGGCCGTCGTAGACCGGGAAACGCGAGTGACCGGTGTCGATGACGGCGGCCAGCAGTTCGTCGGGCGGCGACTGGATGTCCAGCAGGTCCATCCGCGGCGCGGCGACCATGACGTCACCGGCGCTGAGTTCGGCCATCCGCAGGACGCCCTCGAGCATCTGGCGCGATTCGGGCGCGATCAGATCGCGCTCCTCCGCTTCGGCGAAGTTCTCGATCAGCTCGCTGGTCGAGTCCGGGCCGGGGTGCAGGAATTCGAGCACGCGATCGATGAGACCGCGTTGGTCGTTGCCACGCCCGCCATGCTTGGCGGGCCGACTAGGCTGGGGATCAGACACTGTCGTGTGTGCCGTCGTTGAGGAGGCGCCAGAATAACCGATTGACATTGACATTCGCTTGAAACACAGTCATCCGCCCCCAGTTGCCGGGCCCAAGCTTCTCCATAGATTGGTCGTTCACCATGTCGTCCGTTCCTGACACCGCCGCCCCGGGTTCCGCCAGCGGCGCAGCCACGAGTCCCGCCCCGGGACTGATCCCCGCCACCATCCTCACGGGCTTCCTCGGCTCGGGCAAGACGACGCTGCTCAAGCGCGTGCTGACCGAGGCGCACGGCCAGAAGATCGCCGTCATCGAGAACGAGTTCGGTGAGGAGAACATCGACAACGACATCCTCGTCAGCGAGACGCAGGAGCAGATCATCCAGCTCAGCAACGGCTGCGTCTGCTGCACCATCCGCGAGGACCTGCGCACCACGCTGGCCGACCTGGCCGCCAAGCGCCGCAAGGGCGAGCTGGACTTCGAGCGCGTGGTCATCGAGACCACCGGCCTGGCCGACCCCGGCCCGGTCGCGCAGACCTTCTTCATGGACGACGAGATCGCGGAGACCTTCCTGCTCGACTCGATCCTGACGCTGGTCGACGCCAAGCATGCGAACGACCAGCTCGACACCCGCCAGGAAGCGCGCCGCCAGGTCGGTTTCGCCGACCAGATCTTCCTGAGCAAGACGGACCTGGTCGACGCCGCCGCGGTGGACGCGCTGTCGCACCGCCTCAAGCACATGAACCCGCGCGCGCCGCAGTCCAAGGTGCACTTCGGCGAGGTGCCTATCAAGGACGTCTTCGACCTGCGCGGCTTCAACCTGAACGCCAAGCTGGAGATCGATCCCGACTTCCTGGCCGCCGACGAGCACGACCACGGTCATGACCATGGCCACGACCATGCCCATGATCATCACGACCACGAGCACGGCGAGCACTGCGATCATCCGCACCATCACCACCATGACGACGACGTGAAGTCCTTCGTCTTCCGCTCGGAACGCCCGTTCAACCCGGCCAAGCTGGAAGACTTCCTGGGCGCGATCGTGCAGGTGTACGGCCCGAAGATGCTGCGCTACAAGGGCGTGCTGAACATGAAGGGCACCGACAAGAAGGTCATCTTCCAGGGCGTGCACCAGCTGATGGGGTCCGACCTCGGCCCGAAGTGGATGCCCGAGGAGAAGAAGGTCAGCAAGATGGTGTTCATCGGCATCGACCTGCCGAAGGACATCCTGATGCAGGGGCTGGAAGGCTGCCTGGCTTAGTGCCACACTGACCGATGGTTCAGACCCATCGGCGGCGCGGCGGCGGAGGTGGCTACAATCCGCCGCGCCCGAACCAGGCCCCTGCGCAAGCGCGGGAAGCCCCGGCTTCTCATGTCGAGCAGGTATAAAGAGCCGCTAGGAGAGTGAACGTGAGCAAGACACCGGCCTCCAAGACCGCCGCGCCCAAGGCCGCCGCCAAGGTGGCCAAGGCTCCGGCGGCAGGCAAACCCGCCGACGCGGACGCGCCCGACAGCACGGTCTCTCTGCTGGACAGCCCTGTCCGGCCTTCGACCCCGACATCAACGAACCAGAACAGCCGCCCTGCCGTGAAGACCGATCCCAAACTCTCGTCTGCCTGGAAATCCAAGGCCGGTGCCGAACTGACCGACGCCGAAGTGCTGGCGATGCCGGACAGCGAGTACATGAACGACAAGCAAGTCGACTTCTTCCGCGCCAAGCTGACGCAGCTGAAGGAAGACATCCTGTCCAACGCCGGCGAGACGACCGAGCACCTGCGCGAGGACACCTCCATCGTCCCCGACCCGGCCGACCGCGCCACGATCGAGGAAGAGCACGCCCTGGAGCTGCGCACCCGCGACCGCGAGCGCAAGCTGCTGAAGAAGATCATGCAATCGCTGCAGCGCCTGGAAAGCGGCGAGTACGGCTACTGCGACGAGACCGGCGAGCCGATCGGCCTGGGTCGCCTGATCGCGCGCCCGACCGCCACGCTGTCGCTGGAAGCGCAGCAGCGCCGTGAGCTGAAACAGAAGATGTTCGGCGATTGAGCCGGACAGCGCGCAGAGCAAGGTCCGCCAGAGCATGACCGACCCCAAAGACGGCACCAAAGAAGGCGAGAGCTTCTTCCGCAAGGTGGCGCGCTTCGTCGCCAATCCGACGACCGACTGGGCGGAGATCAACTCCCGCCAGGACGATCCCGAGGCCGATGCCGCCAAGGCCGAGCTGCGGGCGATGGTGGAGCGCAAGCGACGCAACGATTTCGTGCGCAAGCGCGAGCTCGACATGCTGCGCAAGATCCGCCGCGAGGGCCTGACGCCTGAACAGCTGGCCGCGCTTGGCGGCCACGCGACCTCCGGCATCGACGAACTGGGCCGCATCAGCGAGATCCAGGGCGCCCGCCGCGATGAAGCCAGCGTCAAGGCCAAGATCGACCAGATCGAGCAGCAGATGGTGGGCGAAGGTTTCGTCCCCACGCAGGTGCAGGGCCAGCACTCGCCCGGCTTCTTCGAGACCAGTACCAAACCGGTCAATTTCGCCGCGACGCAGCCGGCGGACCAGATTGGCGCGCGGGTGTCCGATCACGCCTCGCCGGCCGACATCGAGCGCCTGGACCTGTCGCCGGCGCCTGCCGCGGCCTCGATGGGCGGCGGCATGGCCCCGCAGTCGGCCGCCGCGCCCGCGCCGATCCCCGAGCTGAAGAAGGAGATCCCGACGCTGAGCTTCCGCGTCGCGGATCCGCAGGTCGAGGTCAGCGAGGTCGTCCACGACGCCGAGCTGGACGAGGCGGTGATCGCCTTCGCCAATGCCGACTACGAGCACTGCGAGCGCAGCCTGATCGACCTCACCCGCGCGGGCGGCGCGCGCCACGATCACGCCGAGACCTGGCTGGTGCTGTTCGACCTGTACCGGGCGACCGGCCAGCAGGGCAAGTTCGAGCAGCTGGCCAACGACTACGCGCAGCAGTTCGGGCTGTCCTCGCCGCAATGGTTCTCGCTGCCCAAGCTGGTGGCCGAGGCGGTGCAGCAGGAGCGCGCCCCGCGCGGCCGCGCGAGCAGCGTCTCCTGGACGGCGCCGGAATACCTGGACACCGAGGCGGTGACGCAGATGCGCACCCGCTGCGAGAACCTGCCGATGCCCTGGGTGATCGACTGGGCGCCGCTGCGCCAGATCGACATCGAGGCCTGCGCCAAGCTGCGCGACCTGTTCCGCGCCTGGGCGCAGCAGGCGCTGGACCTGCGCTGGCTGTCGGGCGACCACTTCTTCAACGTGCTGCGGGAGCAGGCCCCGGTCGGCAGCCGGGACGCGGATCCCATCCTGTGGATGCTGCGCCTGGAAGCGCTGCGCCTGGCCAATCGCCCGGACCAGTTCGACGAGGTCGCGATCGACTACTGCGTCACCTACGAGGTGTCGCCGCCCAGCTGGGAAAAGGCGCTGTGCCATGTCCGCATCAGCGGCAATGCGCTGTCGACGAGCTCGCCCTCCTCGATCCAGCCGGCGGCGCCGGACACCGGCATCGCCTTCCTCGAGTCGACGATGACCGACGCGGTCAACACCGCGGCGCTGATGGAGCTCTCCGGCCAGTTGAGCGGCGACATCAGCGAGACGCTGGCGCTGATGACCGAGCAGCTCGGCGCCGCGTCGCTGGTGACGATCGCCTGCCCGAAGCTGATCCGCCTGGACTTCATGGCCGCCGGCGACCTGCTGAACTGGGTGCTGGCGCGGCGCAGCGAGAACCGCGCGGTGCAATTCAGCGACGCGCACCGGCTGGTGGCGCTGTTCTTCGGTGCCATGGGCATCAACGAGCACGCCCGGGTCAAGGTGCGGCACGTCTGACGACCGCCGCGCGCCGGCTTCGGCCTTCGCGACCACGGGGCCTCTGGCCCCGTTCTTCATCCGGATGTCCGATCATCGGCCTCGTCAACCGGCATTCGCACAGGCGGGGCCGCTCCCTTTTCCTCACCTTGTGATTCCCGCGCGGGAACCCACGTGAGGCCTTCATGACGTTCAAGGCGTCCCCGCACGTCCGCTCCACCATGTCCCAAGATTCCTCCTCCCCGCTTGCGCCGTACCACGGCACCACCATCGTCAGCGTGCGGCGCGGCAACCAGGTCGCGATCGGCGGCGACGGCCAGGTGACGCTGGGCTCGATCGTAGTGAAGTCGACGGCGCGCAAGGTGCGCAAGCTCTACAAGAACCAGGTGCTGGCGGGCTTCGCCGGCGCGACGGCCGATGCGTTCACGCTGTTCGAGCGCTTCGAGGCCAAGCTCGAGAAGCACCAGGGCCATCTGGTGCGCGCGGCGGTGGACCTGACCCGCGACTGGCGCACCGACCGCGTGCTGCGCCGCCTGGAGGCGATGCTGGCGGTGGCCGACCGCACGGCGTCGCTGATCATCACCGGCAACGGCGACGTGCTGGAGCCCGAGCAGGGCATCGTCGCCATCGGCAGCGGCGGCGCCTATGCGCAGGCGGCGGCGAAGGCGCTGCTCAACCACAGCGAGCTGAGCGCGGTGGACATCGTCAAGCAGTCGCTGGTGATCGCCGGCGAGATCTGCATCTACACCAACGGCAACCACACGATCGAGACGCTGGACTGACCGGCGCCGGAGCACACGAATGAGCAGCAGCATGACCCCGCAGGAGATCGTCTCCGAACTCGACCGGCACATCGTCGGCCAGGCCGATGCCAAGCGCGCCGTCGCGATCGCGTTGCGCAACCGCTGGCGGCGCCAGCAGGTCGACGAGAAGCTGCGTGGCGAGATCACGCCGAAGAACATCCTCATGATCGGCCCCACCGGCGTGGGCAAGACCGAGATCGCGCGCCGTCTGGCCAAGCTGGCCGACGCGCCCTTCATCAAGGTCGAGGCGACCAAGTTCACCGAGGTGGGCTACGTCGGCAAGGACGTGGACAGCATCGTGCGCGACCTGGTCGACATCGCCGTCAAGCAGGAGCGCGAGCGCCAGATGCGCTTCCAGCGGGCGCGGGCCGAGGACGCGGCCGAGGAGCGCATCCTCGACGCGCTGGTGCCGCCGCCGCGCTCGTCGACCGGCTTCGCGCCGGCGGCGGACAGCGCCGGTGGCGACAACACCGCCCGGCAGGTGATGCGCAAGCGGCTGCGCGAGGGCTCGATGGACGACAAGGAGATCGAGATCGAGCTGGCCGAGGCACGGCCGTCGATGGAGATCGTCGGCCCGCAGGGCATGGAAGAGATGGCGGAGCAGCTCAAGGGGCTGTTCTCGCAGATGGGCCAGGAGCGCCGCAAGGCGCGCAAGCTGAAGATCGCCGAGGCGATGAAGCTGCTGGTCGAGGAAGAAGCCGCCAAGCTGGTCAACGAGGACGAGATCAAGACCGCGGCGCTGGCGCATGCGCAGGACAACGGCATCGTCTTCATCGACGAGATCGACAAGGTGGCGACCCGTGCCGAGCACAGCGGGGGTGCGGACGTGTCGCGCCAGGGCGTGCAGCGCGACCTGCTGCCGCTGGTGGAGGGCACGACGGTCAACACCAAGTACGGGATGGTGAAGACCGACCACATCCTGTTCATCGCCTCGGGCGCCTTCCACCTGAGCAAGCCCAGCGACCTGATTCCCGAGCTGCAAGGCCGCTTCCCGATCCGGGTGGAGCTGAAGTCACTGTCGGTGGAGGACTTCGAGGCCATCCTGTCGAGCACGCATGCGAGCCTGGTCAAGCAGTACCAGGCGCTGCTGGCGACGGAAGGGCTGACGCTGGAGCTGAGCGCGGACGGCATCCGCCGTCTGGCGCAGATCGCGTTCGAGGTCAACGAGCGCACCGAGAACATCGGCGCGCGACGCCTGGCGACGGTACTGGAGCGACTGCTCGATGACATCAGCTTCGATGCGCACAAGCACGCCGGCCAGACCGTCACGATCGCCGGCGCGCAGGTCGACGAGAAGCTCGGCGCGCTGGCGCAGAACGAAGACCTGAGCCGGTTCATCCTGTAAGGGCGGCACGGCTTCGGCCTGGGACGATCACGCGGAGAGGCAACCGCCATTCGGCGGCCTCTACCGTGCACCGCACGGCAACCTCACCCTGCGCTCACATCCGGCTCATCCTGAGCACCGCGCCGATGGCGAAACTGGCCGCTTTCCACCAGGAAAGGAACCCGTCCGCCATGAATCGCCTGCTCATTTCCGTCCTCCTGGGTCTGCTGGTCTGGAACGTCTCGACGGCCCTGCTCATCGACCTTTACGTCCCCTCCCCCTGCGACGCCAGCGGCCGCTGCGACGGCGACATGATCTTCACCCTCAAGGTGGTCGGCCTGTGGCTGGGCATGTTCTGGCTGAGTTCCGTCGGCGTGCTGCTCTACAACGTCGCGCGATGGCAGCGCGACTGGCGCCTGCATCAGCAGGGCGCCCGATGACCGGCGAGCGCCGGCCCCGTCCCCGTCGAAATCCGCCGCCCTGGATCGTCGTCTCCACGGAGCCATCCCGCTTCAAGGAGACACACCATGACCGATGACCCGATCCATGCCTTCCTGGGCGACTACGCGGCCGCCGTCCTGGAGCGCGACTTGACGCGCTTCCTGGACCTCTACGCGCAGGACGTCCAGGTCTTCGACAGCTGGGACCGCTGGCACTACGCCGGCCGCGAGGACTGGGGCGGCATGATCGCCGCCTGGTTCGACGGCATCCGCGACGTGCGCGTGCGGGTCACCGCGACGGAGGTGACGACCTGGTGCGACACCCAGGTCGCCGGCGGCGTGGCGACGCTGGCGTTCACCGCGCTCGATGCCGGCGGCGAGGCGCTGCGCGCGATCGAGAACCGGCTGACCGTGCTGATGCGACGCGAGCAGGATCGATGGCGCGTCGTCCACCAGCACAGCTCCGTGCCCGTCGACTTCCAGAGCCGCCAGGTCGTCGCGCGATAAGCTCGCGTTCCCGTCGCCCCTCATCGCAGCGCCCATGCCGAGCACCCTCATCGAAATCCGCCGTGCCTGTTCCCCCGAGCAGGAAACCCAGTTGATCGAAGCGGTGCAGGCCGCGCTGGTCGAGGGCTTCAAGATCCCGGCGGAGGACCGCTGCGTGCGCCTGATCGCCTACGAGCCGCATCGCTTCATCCATCCGCCGCGGCTCTCGCGGCCCGAGTGCTACACGCTGGTCACGGTGACGGCCTTCTCGGGCCGCACGATCGAGGCCAAGCGCCGCCTCTATCGCGCGATCGTCGACCGCCTCGGCGAGCTCGACGTCCCCGCCGACCACGTCAAGATCATCCTCAACGAGGTGGAGCGCGAGAACTGGGGCCTGCGCGGCGGCCAGCCGGGCTCGGAGATCGACCTCGGGTTCAAGGTCGACGTGTAAACGCGTCGGGCGCGGCCGACGCACCCCGAGCGCCGAGCCGTGCCGCCTAGAGCGCCAGGCGATGGGCCTGCAGTGCGAGCAGCCCGTCGAAGATCAGCGAGTCGATCAACTCGTGCGGGATGTCCAGCGCCGGCGAGACCTTCCAGCCCGCGCCACCGGTCATCAAGGTGACCGGCTCCTGCCCGCAGCGCTTGACGATGTGACGGTGCATGCGCTCGATGGCGCCAGTGATCGCGTAGTTGCCGCCGCTGGTGAGCGCATCCGAGGTGTTGGTGGGGAACTCGCGCACCTCGCCGGTCGGCACGCGCAGGCCGGCGGTGCCACCTTCCAGCGAGCGCAGCATGATCCCGTGCCCGGGCAGGATCAGCCCGCCGAGGAAGCGGCCGTCGGCGTCGAGCGCATCCACGGTCACCGCGGTGCCCACCATCACCACCAGCGCCGGTCGCGGCGTCTGCCCGCGCATGCGCGCCAGCACGTGATGTCGCGCGCCGATCAGCGCGACGAAGCGGTCCGCGCCCAGGCGCCCCGGGTGCTCGTAGCCGTTGATCACGCCGCCCGCCTGCGCCGACGACGCCACCCAGCGCGGTTCGATGTCCCACAGCTCCATCTGCTCCTCGACGCGGTGCCGCATCGCGTCGCCAGCCACGTTGCTGCCGAGCATGCTGCCCGGCGTCGCCGGCAGCCGGGCCCAGTCGTGCTCGGCCAGCTTCTCGATGTTCTCCAGGAACTGCGCGCCGTGCGCCAGCATCGGGCTGCCCGGCTGGGGGCTCGCGTAGAGCGCCCACTTGAGGCGTGTGTTGCCGATGTCGATGGCCAGGAAGCTCATGGGCGTGGCGGGACCTTCTGTGGAGTTCTGCGGGATCGGGCGGCCGGCGCTGATCAGGGCGGCAGGTTAGCAGTGTTTGTCCTCAAGCCGGTGCCCCCTTCGGCCGATTTAGGATGGGATGCAGGTCGACTGCACCATCCCGGGGCAGCCCCCGACCCAACACAAGGCGCCAGACCGATGAAGTTCTCGATCGCCACGCGACTCTGGATTCCCGTTGCCGTCATGTCCGTCATGACGGTGGTGATGTCGCTGGGGGCGGCCTCGCGCACCCGCAGCCTGCTCGAGGTCGCGCAGGCGACCCAGGAGAAACAGCAGCAACGCTTCGAGCTGGCGCTGCGCTGGCGCGGCCTCACCGAGGCCAACGCGAGCCGTGTGCAGGCCGGGCTGGCGGCCAACGACAACGCCGTCGCCGATGCGATGAAGGGCGACATCGCCAAGACCACCGAGACGATCAACGAGATCCAGAAACAGCTCGAGGCCCTGGCCGAGGGCGACGATGACAAGGCCGCGATGGCGCGGATCGCCGAACGGCGCCAGGCCTACATCGCCACCCGCAACGAGGCGAACAAGCTCAAGGCCGGCGGCGATGTGAACGGCGCGCACCAGGCGCTGCAGCAGAAGGTCGTGCCCGCCATCGAGCAGTACCTGGTCGCGCAGCAGGACTTCGTCACGCTGCAGCAGCGGCGCTCGGCGGCGCTGCGGGACGCGGCGGGGGCCGAGCGCATGCGCACCGTGTGGGGCGTGGCGGCGCTGATGACGCTGATCGTGGGCCTGCTGGCCCTGGCCACCGCCTACTTCGTGCGCACGATCTCCGCGCCGCTGAAGTCGCTGATGGCCGAGGCCGAGCGCATCGGCGAGGGCGACCTGTTCCATGTCGACCGCGACTACAGCCGCGACGAGATCGGCGACGTGCAGCGCGCGCTGGCGGCGATGAAGAGCTCGCTGCGCAAGGTGATCCGCGAGGTGCGGGCCAGCGCCGACGGCATGCAGACGGCGAGCCAGGAGATCGCCAGCGGCAACCAGGACCTGAGCCACCGCACCGAGCAGACAGCCTCCAACCTGCAGCATGCGGCGTCCTCGCTGGCGCAGCTGACCGGCACGGTGCAGCAGAGCGCCGACAGCGCGCGCACAGCCAACCAGTTGGCCGGCAGTGCGGCCGAGGTGGCCGAGCGCGGCGGCACGGTGGTCGGCGAGGTGGTGGGCACGATGGCGCAGATCGATGCCTCGGCCAAGAAGATCAACGACATCATCGGCACCATCGACGGCATCGCCTTCCAGACCAACATCCTGGCGCTGAACGCCGCGGTGGAAGCGGCGCGCGCCGGCGAGCACGGCAAGGGTTTCGCGGTGGTGGCGTCGGAGGTCCGGGCGCTGGCGCAGCGCAGCGCAGGCGCGGCGCGCGAGATCAAGGCGCTGATCGGCGACAGCGTGGCCAAGGTCGAGGCCGGCTCGCAACTGGTGCGCGATGCCGGCGCCACGATGACGGAGATCGTCGCCAGCGTGCAGCGGGTGTCGGACATCATCGGCGAGATCAGCGCGAGCACCGTCGAGCAGAGCCAGGGCATCGGCAATGTCAACGGCTCGGTGGCGCAGCTGGACCAGATGACGCAGCAGAATGCCGCCCTGGTCGAGGAGTCCGCCGCCGCGGCCGAGTCGCTCAGCGACCAGGCGCGCAAACTCACGGCGCTGGTCGGGCACTTCAAGGTCAGCGACCCCAAGCCGGGGTCGGTCGACGCGGTGGGCGTGACGCCGCCACCAGCACCGGCGCGGACATCAGCGCCGACGCCGAAGCCAGCAGTCGCCGCCTCGATGGCGAAGCCGACGACCACGCGGCCGGCGGCAGCCAAGCCCGCGGCCGCGCGCCCCTCGCCGCCCAAGGCGCCTGCCGCCTCGGTCGCCAAGGCAAGACCCGCCCCCGCGGCGCCGTCCACGCCCAAGCAGGCGCCGGCAGCAGCCCCCAGCCCCAGCGCCACGTCCGCGCCCGGCGACGACTGGGAGACGTTCTGATCCGCCCCTGGCAGGTCTCCGCCGGCGGCATCGCCGGCCTGATCTTGAGCATCGGCCTGGCGCGTTTCGCCTACACGCCGCTGCTGCCGCTGATGCAGCAGCAGGCCGGCCTGAGCGACGCGATGGGCGGCACGCTCGCGGCCGTCAACTACGCCGGCTACATGAGCGGCGCGGTGATCGCCGCGCTGATCGACGACCCGCGCTGGCGCTCGCGGCTCTACCTCTGGGGCATGGTGCTGGGCCTGCTCGCCACCGCGCTGATGCCGCTCGCGCCCAGCCTGCCGCTGTGGGCGCTGTCGCGCTACCTCGGCGGGCTCAGTGGCGCCGCCGGCATGCTGCTCGGCTCCGGCCTCGTGCTCGGCTTCCTCATGCGCGCCGGCAAGCGGCCGGAACTCGGCGTCCACTTCCTCGGGCTTGGCCTGGGCATCGTCGTCTCCGCCCTCGGCGCGATGGCGATGGACCGCCTCGCGCTCGACTGGGCCGGCCACTGGTGGGGCTTCGTCGTCGTCGGCCTGCCGCTGCTCGCGCTGACGGCATGGTGGCGCCCGCCGGTGCCGCCGCCCGTCGCCGCGACGAGCACCGCCGCCGCCCCCGATCCACGATGGATGCGCTGGATGATCGCCGGCTACTTCTGCGCCGGCTGGGGCTTCGTCATCAGCGCCACCTTCACCGTCGCGATCGTCGAGCGCCAACCGCTGCTGCACGGCCAGGGCCCCTGGGCCTGGCTGCTGGTGGGCCTGGCGGCCACGCCGGCCGTGTTCCTGTGGGACCGCGTCGCGCGCCGCCTCGGCGATCTCAACGCGCTGCTCGCCGCCTTCGCACTGCAGATCGTCTCCGTCGTGCTGCCGGCGCTCTCCGGCAGCCTGGCCGCCGCGTTGATCGGCGCGCTGCTCTACGGCGCGACCTTCATCGGCCTGGTCAGCCTTACGCTCGCGCTCGTCGGCCGGCGGTCGCCCGGCAATCCGGGCAAGGCGATGGCGCGCCTCACGCTCAGCTACGGCGTCGCGCAGGTCACGGCGCCCGCGCTCGCCGGCGCGATGGCGCAGGCCAGCGGCAGCTACCTCGCCTCGCTCTGGCTGACCGCGGCGGTGCTCACCGTCGGCATGGGGATCATGGGACGCCTGCGCGCGCTGGAGCGGCGCAGCCCCGCCTGACGCGCAACGGCGTCGCGGCGGCGCTCCTCTGCGCCTCGTTCAGGCCGCGCGGAACGTCGCCAGCGGCTCGCCGACACGGCCGGCATCGGCATCGCTACCCGCGCCGGCGCCCGTCAATCCGGCATCCTCGCGCCATCGCGGCGACAAGGCGACCACCTCGCCGATCACGAGCAGCGCCGGACTGGGCAAGCCCTCGCGCTCGATCGCGGCCGGCAGCTCCGCCAGCGTCGTGAAGCATTCGCGCTGCCGCGGCGTGTGCGCCGCGCTGACGATCACGGCCGGCGTGCCCGGCGACAGGCCACCGTCCTGCAAGGCCTGCGCAATCGCCGCCGCGCGCGCCAGGCCCATGTAGACCACCAGCGTCAGCCGGCTCTTCGCCAGCGCCGCCCAATCGGGCGCGATGCCGTGCTCGCCGTTGTGCCCGGTCACGAAGGCCACGCCCGGCGTGCAGCGACGGTCCGTGACCGGCACGCCCACCGACGCTGGCGCCGCCAGCCCGGCCGACAGGCCGTTGATCACCTCGACCTCGATGCCGGCCTCGCGCAGCGCGTCGACTTCCTCGCCGCCACGACCGAACACGAACGGATCGCCGCCCTTCAGGCGCACGACACGCGCGCCCGCCCGGGCCTCGCGGATCATCAATTCATGGATGAAGCGCTGCTCCGTCGACACACAGCCGCCGCGCTTGCCCACGCGCAGCACCCGCGCCGTCGGTGGCAGGCAGGCGAGCACGCGCGCATCGACCAGGTCGTCGGTCAGCACCACCTCGGCCTGCTGAAGCCGCTTCATCGCCTTGACGGTGAGCAGCTCCGGATCGCCCGGTCCCGCGCCGACGAGGGACACGCTCGGCGCGCCGGCGGACGTGCTGTCGCATGAAATGGCGGATGAGCTGGCGTTGGCGCTGGCATCGAGGGAGGTCATGTCGCTTCCTTCACTGCATTCGAAACCGGAGACCCTGGCACGACGGTCTGGACCATGCGGCGCAGCGCCGGCAGGCAGGAGCCGCACTGCGTGCCGCAGCGCAATGCGCCCTGCAGCGCCGCCAGGCGCGCCTGCGGCGCGTCGTCGGGCAGCTGCTGCAGGCAGGCGGTGATCGCGTCCTCGCGGACATTGAAGCAATTGCAGACCTGCGGACTGACCGGCACGGCGGGCCCGTCCGCATCCGGCGCGAGCAGGCGGCGACCGAAAGGCGCGACCGGCACGCGCTCGCTCCACAGCGCGTCGAGCCATGCTCCCTCACTGCCCTCGCCGACGCGCAACAGCGCCCGCAGACGCGCTTCGGCGCCTTCGCCATCCAGCCGCAAGGAGCGGCTGCGGCCGCGCCGCCCATCGGCATACCGCAGCACGCCGACGCCGTTGAGCTGCAGCACCGTCGACAAGGCCTGCACCACCGGCGCGGGTGGCGGCTCGGCAAACGCCAGCTCCAGGCTCCAGCCCTCCAGCCCGTCCTGCGCAGGTCCGGGCAGGCAGCAGGCGTACTCGGCCTGGTCCATCAGCACCCGCAGCTGGCTGCGCAGCGCGGCGGCCTGGCCCGGCTTCACCCAGGCCGCGCCGAACACGCGCCAGGGCAGCGCCACCGCCTCCACCAAGACGGCCGCGAACTTCAGCTCGGGCTGCCGCGCATCCGGACAGAACGCCGATTGCGTCAGCGCATTGATGCCCAGTTGGCCGCGCCCGCCGAGGAACTCGCTGCCCCAGTGCATCGGCAACCAGGCCTGCTGCGGGCCGACGCCCTCGTCCGCGCGCAGCGGCACGATCAGCGGTCCGCGACGCGACTGCACGCGCACCAGCGCGCCCGCCGTCAACCCGCGGCGCGCGATGTCCTGCGGATGCATCGACAGCGCGGGCGCCGGCTCGCCGGCAAAGAGCCGCGCAACGGTGCCGCTGCGGCTCATGCCGTGCCACTGGTCGCGCAGCCGCCCGGTGCTCAGCGCCAGCGGGAATTTCGGATCCTGCATCTCGGCCGTCGGCTTGAAGGGCTTCGCGATGAAACGCGCCCGACCGTCGGCATGCGCGAAGCGACGATCCTCGTAGAGCCGGGCCTGCGCGGCCTCGGCGCCGGCCGGCCATGGCCACTGCCGCGGAGCCTCCTCCAGCATCGCGTAGCTCAGCCCGCCGATGTCCAGGTCGCGCCCGCGCGTGGCTTCACGATGCTCGATCCACGGCTGCTCCGGCGTCTCCCAGTCGAAAAGGCTGGGCCGGCCCGGACGCAGGACCGTCTCCATGCGCTGCGCGACGTCGCGCACGATGCGCCAGTCGGCGCGCGATTCGCCGGCCGGCGACAGCGCGGCGCGCACGCGGCTGATGCGTCGTTCGCTGTTGGTGACGGTGCCGTCCTTCTCCGCCCAGGTGGCCGCCGGCAGCACCACGTCGGCGAAGGCCGCCGTCGCCGTGCCGGAAAAGGCTTCCTGCAGGATGACCAGCTCGCAGCGCTCGAGCGCCGCGCGCACCAGCGCCTGGTCGGGCATGGACTGCGCCGGATTCGTGCAGGCGATCCACAGCGCCTTGACCTCGCCGCGGGCAGCAGCCTGGAACAGTTCCACCGCCGTCTTGCCCGGCTGGTCGGGCATCGCGTCGACGCCCCACAGCGCGGCCACTTCATCGCGATGCGCGGCGTTGCCTGGATCGCGGTGACCGGGCAGCAGCGTCGCCATGCCGCCGCTCTCGCGCCCGCCCATCGCGTTGGGCTGGCCGGTGAGCGAGAACGGCCCCGCCCCGGCGCGGCCGATCTGGCCCGTCGCGAGGTGCAGGTTGATCAGCGCCGTGTTCTTCGCCGCGCCGCTGCTGCTCTGGTTCAGGCCCATGCAGTACAGCGACAGCGTCGACGGCGACTGCGCGAACCACTGCGCCGCCTGCAGGATCTGCGCTTCCTTGAGGCCGGTGAGCCGCGCCGATTCGCTCGGCGTCATCGTGCGCACCAGCGCCTTCAGTTCCGCGAAGCCGGCGGTGTGCCGCTCGATGAAGTCCGCGTCGATCCAGCCCTCCCAGATCGCCGCGTGCAGCATGCCGTGGAACAGCGCGATGTCGCTGCCCGGCTTGATCGCGAGGTGCAGGTCGGCGAACTCGGCCGTCTCGGTGCGGCGCGGGTCCACCACGATGATCTTCATCTGCGGCCGCGCCGCGCGGGCGGCCTCGATGCGGCGGAACAGGATGGGATGCGCCCATGCGGTGTTGGAGCCGGCGATGAACAGGCAGTCGGCCCGCTCCAGGTCTTCGTAGCAGGTGGGCGGCGCGTCGGCGCCCAGCGACTGCTTGTAGCCGACCACCGCCGAGCTCATGCACAGCCGCGAGTTGCTGTCGATGTTGTTGGTGCCGACCAGGCCGCGCGCCAGCTTGTTGAACGCGTGGTAGTCCTCGGTCAGCAGCTGGCCCGAGATGTAGAAGCCGATCGCGTCCGGCCCATGCTCGGCGCGGATCGCCAGCAGCTGCTCGGCGATGCGGCGCGTGGTCGTGTCCCAGTCCTGCGGCTCGAGCGCATCGTCGCGCGTGGGCCGCCAGGCCGGCTGCAGCAGGCGTTGCTGCTGGCGCACCAGCGGCGTCGCGGTCAGGTGCAGCGTCGAGCCCTTGGTGCACAGCCGGCCGAAGTTGGCCGGATGGTCGGGATCACCGCGCACGCCGACGACGCGCGTGGCATCGCCCTCGCCCGCCGTGTCGATCAGCACGCCGCAGCCGACGCCGCAGTACGGGCAGGTCGAGCGCGTGCTGCGCACGCCCTCGGCCGGCGCGTCCGTGGACGCGGCGGGCTCGCGATCCTGGGGCACCCGGGCGTTCATCGGCCGGTGCCGTTCAGCAGGCCACGCGGGTGCAGGGACCGGCCATGACCGGCGGCAGGTCGATGCCCACCGTGTCCAGTTCCTGCCGGTCCAGCAGCACGACGCCGTCCTCGACCTTGACCTGGAACACCGGCGTGCGGCCTTCATCCGGCTCGCGCGCGCAGCCGTTCTCCAGCGCGATGGTCCAGTTGTGCAGCGGGCAGGCGACGGCGTTGCCGAAGACGATGCCCTGGCTCAGCGGCCCGGCCTTGTGGGGGCAGCGGTCGAGCAGCGCGTGGATGCGGTCGTCGGCGGTGCGGAACAGCGCCACCTGCGGGCCCTTGGCGCGGGCGACGCGGCGCGAGCCCAGCACGGGAATGTCGGTGACGGCGCACACGGAGATCCAGTCGGTCATGGCGGGGCCTCTTGATCAGAAGGGGCCGCGCAGCGGCGCGGCGGGAACGGGTTTGGCGCCGGCACCGGCGGACTCGGCGGACCCGGCGGACGTCGCGCCGGCCGGGACGGCGACGCTGGCCACCGGCTCGAACTGGCGCACGTCGACCTGGGCCTTGGCGAACTCGAACCACGGATCGGGCTCGCCATCGAGCGCGTACTGCAGCTCGGCCCACAGCGCCTTGCGGCCCTCGTGGTCCTCGAGGATGCGCTGCTTCACATGGTCCAGCCCGACGCGGCTGACGTAGTGCACGGTGCGCTCGAGGTACCAGCCCTCCTTGCGGTAGAGCTGCATGAAGGCGCCGGTGTACTCCATCACCTCCTCGGCGGTCTTGAGCTTGACCAGGAAGTGCGCGACCTCGGTCTTGATGCCGCCGTTGCCGGCGACGTACATCTCCCAGCCGGAGTCGACGCCGATGATGCCGACGTCCTTGATGCCGGCCTCGGCGCAGTTGCGCGGGCAGCCGCTGACGGCGAACTTGACCTTGTGCGGCGCGTACATGCGCCACATCGCGCGCTCCAGGTCCTTGCCCATCTGCGTGCTGTCCTGCGTGCCCATGCGGCACCACTCGGAGCCGACGCAGGTCTTCACCGTGCGCAGCGCCTTGGCGTAGGCATGGCCGCTCGGCATGCCGATGTCCTTCCAGACGTCGACCAGGTCCTCCTTGCGCACGCCCAGCAGGTCGATGCGCTGGCCGCCGGTGACCTTGACGGTGGGGATCTTGTATTTGTCGACGGCGTCGGCGATGCGGCGCAGCTCGTCGGCGCTTGTCTCCCCGCCCCACATGCGCGGGATCACCGAGTAGGTGCCGTCCTTCTGGATGTTGGCGTGGCTGCGCTCGTTGATGAAGCGCGATTGCGGATCGTCCACGGCCTCCTTGGGCCAGGAGGAGATCAGGTAGTAGTTGAGCGCCGGACGGCAGGTCGCGCAGCCGTTGGGCGTCTTCCAGTTCAGGCGGTCGTAGACCTCGTCCAGCTTGACCAGGTGCTCCTTGAAGATGGCATCGCGCACCTCCTGGTGGCTCAGCTCGGTGCAGCCGCACACGGCCTTCTTCTTCGGCGTGGCCGAGTAGTCGCCGCCGGCGGTGAACATCAGCAGCTGCTCGACCAGCCCGGTGCAGGAGCCGCAGCTCGCGCTGGCCTTGGTGTGCTTGCGCACCTCCTCCAGCGTGAACAGGCCCTTCTCCTTGATCGCCTTGCACACGGCGCCCTTGGTCACGCCGTTGCAGCCGCAGACCTCGTCGCTGTCGGCCATCGCGGCGGCCTTGTTGTGGCCCTGGTGGCCGACGTCGCCGATGTTGCTTTCGCCGAACATCAGCTTGTCCCGGATGTCGCCGATCTTGCGGCCCTCGCGCAGCAGCTTGAAGTACCAGCTGCCGTCGACGGTGTCGCCGTACAGGCAGGCGCCGACCAACTGGTCGTTCTTGATCACCAGCTTCTTGTAGACGCCGGCGAAGGGGTCGCTCATCACGATCTCCTCGGTGCCCTCGCCGCCCATGAAGTCGCCGGCCGAGAACAGGTCGATGCCGGTCACCTTCAGCTTGGTGCTGGTCTGGCTGCCGAGGTAGCGGCCGATGCCGAACTGCGCCAGGTGATTCGCGCAGACCTTGCCCTGCTCGAACAGCGGCGCCACCAGGCCGTAGGCGATGCCGCGGTGCGCGGCGCACTCGCCGACGGCGTAGATGCGGGGATCGGTCACCGTCTGCAGCGTGTCGGTGACGACGATGCCGCGGTGGCAGTGCAGGCCGGCGCTTTCGGCCAGCGCGGTGTTGGGGCGGATGCCGGCGGCCATCACGACGAGGTCGGCGGGGATTTCCTCGCCGTCCTTGAAGCGGACGGCCCGGACCCGGCGGCGAGCCGGGGCCTCCTCATCCAGGCGGCCGTCCTCCTCGCCGATCAGCGCCTCGGTCTGCGCGCCCATGCGGAAGCGCAGGCCGCGCTCCTGCAGCGACTTGCGCAGCAGGTCGCCGGCCTGGTCGTCGAGCTGGCGCTCCATCAGCCAGTCGCCGATGTGCACGACGGTGACCTGCATGCCGCGCAGCATCAGGCCGTTGGCCGCTTCCAGGCCCAGCAGGCCGCCGCCAATGACGACGGCGTGCTGGTACCTGGTGGCCGCCTCGATCATCGTGTTGGTGTCGGTGATGTCGCGGTAGCCGATCACGCCGTCCAGGTCCTTGCCGGGCACCGGCAGGATGAAGGGGTTGGAGCCGGTGGCGATCAGCAGCCGGTCGTAGTCGGCCTCGGTGCCGTCGGCCGCGATCACCTTGCGCTTGATGCGATCGATCTGCGTGACCGTCTTGCCCAGGTGCAGCGTGATGCCGTTCTCCTCATACCAGGAGAGCGGGTTCAGGATGATCTCGTCCAGCGTCTGCTCGCCGGCGAGCACCGGGCTGAGCAGGATGCGGTTGTAGTTCGGATGCGACTCGGCGCCGAACACGGTGATGTCGTACAGATCGGGCGAGATCTTCAGCAGCTCTTCCAGGGTGCGGACGCCGGCCATGCCGTTGCCCACCATCACCAGCTTCATCTTTTTCATGCGGCACGCTCCAATCGGATTCGGGCGATGACGGCAGAATCGCCGCCACCATGAGTTTTGACATCGCCATCGGCCTGGCCAGCGACCGCGGTCCGCGGGAACGCAACGAGGACTTCGCCGCCGTGCAGCGGCCGCAGGACGCGCGCGAGGCCGGCAAGGGCTGGATCGCGGCGCTGGCCGACGGCGTCTCCGGACAGCCCGGCCAACCTGGCGAGGGCGGTGGCCGCATGGCGGCGCAGACCACCGTCGGCGCGCTGGTGCGCGACTACCACGCCACGCCGCGCCACTGGGACACCACCGTCGCGCTGGACCGGCTGATCGCCGCGCAGAACGGCTGGCTGGCCCATCACAACCGGCGCGGCGAGCGCTCGGCACTGACGACGCTCAGCGCCGTCGTGCTGCAGGGCGGCGGCTACACGGTGGCCCATGTCGGCGACAGCCGCGTCTGGCTGATCCGCGAGGGCCAGGCCACGCAGCTGACGCAGGACCACGCCATCGACCAGAGCGACTTCGCCCGGCTGACGCGCGCGATCGGCCTCGATGACACGGTGCGCGTCGACTACGCGCAAGGCGACCTGCGCGCCGGCGACCGGCTGCTGCTCACCAGCGACGGCGTGCACGGCCCGCTGCGCGCGAGCCAGCTCGCCGAACTGGCGATGGGCGAGGACGCCCAGGCCGCGGCCGAGGCGCTGGTCCGCGCCGCGCTCGAGGCGGGCGGACGCGACAACGCCACCGCGCTGCTGGTGCTGGTGCGCGCGCCGGGCACCGCCGATTACGACGACCTGCTGCGCGGCGCGCAGCGCCTGCCCGTCCCGCCGCGCATGAAGGCCGGAGATCTGCTCGACGGCCTGCGCATCACCGCGCTGGTGGCCGACAACGGCGTGCACCGACTCTTCCGCGCCCGCCGCGACGAGGACCTTGGCGACCTGCGACCGCTCGCCTTGAAGACGCTGGCCGAGGCCCGCGGCGACGACCCGCAGGAGCGCGCCATGCTCGCGCACGAGGGCTGGGTGACGCGCCGCGTCGGCGACCACCCCGGATTGGTGCGCGGCCACGAGACGCCGGATGCCAGCGCGCTGTACCTGCTGGCCGACTGGCATGACGGCCGCACGCTCGAAGACCTGATGGCCGAGGGCCGGCCGGCGCTGGCCGACTTCCTGGCCGCGGCCGGCGAGATCGCCGCCGCGCTGGGCCGGCTGCATCGCGCCGGCATCGTGCATCGCGACATCAAGCCCGGCAACCTGCACTTGGGCGACGACGGCCGCTGGCGCCTGCTGGACCTGGGCGTGGCGCTCTCCGGCCACGAACCCGAGGCGCTGCGCGACCTGCATGCCGGCACGCCCAGCTACATCAATCCCGAGCAGTGGGACGACCCGCCGGCGCCCGCGGACGCCGGCAGCGATCTCTTCGCGCTGGGCGTCACGCTGTACCAGTGGCTCACCGGCCGGCTGCCCTACGGCGAGATCGAGCCCTACCAGCGCGGCCGCTACCGGCATGACCCGCGTCCGCCCTCGCGGCTGCGGCCCGATGTGCCGATCTGGCTCGACCGCCTGCTGCTGAAGGCCGTGCATCGCGAAGCCGCGGCCCGCTTCGAGACCGCCGACGAGTTGCTGCTGGCGCTGGAGCGCGGCGCCTCGCGCCCGCTGCCCGCCGCCGGCGGCAGCGCGCTCGCCCGCCGCAACCCGCTCGCAGCCTGGCAACTGGCCTTCGGCCTGTCGGCGCTGCTCAACCTGCTGCTGCTGGTCTGGCTGCTGTTCCTGCCGCGCTGAACGCGGCCGGGCCGCGTCAACGCGCTTCATAGGCCCTCCCGTGGGACGGCGCCGAGGCGGCGCTGCTCGCCGTGCCTGCGGCGGGCACGCGGGCACGGCCGCCGCGCTCGGCCCAGGTGCGGGTCCAGCGGATCTGCATCACCCGCATCACGCCCAGCATCAGCAGCGACAGCACCGCGAAGATCGCGAAGCCCCAGAAGTAGGTGCCGGCGTATTGCTTGGACAGGCCCATCAGGTTGGGCACCAGGCCGCCGCCGAGCGCGCCGACCTCGCCGATCATCGAGCCCGCCACCGCCGTGGCCGCGGGCCAGCGCAGCGGCACCAGCTGGAACAGCGCGCCGTTGCCCGCGCCCAGCGCGGCGAAGCACGCGATCAGCAGCAGCGTCGTGGCCACCAGCGAGCCGCCGGCCAGGCCCACCAGCAGCAGCGTCACCGTCACCGCGACCAGCACCACGGTCAGCGTGTTGACGCCGCCCCAGCGGTCGGAGATCCAGCCGCCCATCACGCGCACCGCGGCGCCCATGAACGCCGCCAGCATCGTCAGCTGGCCGGCCTGCACCTTGGAGACGCCGAACTGGTCGTAGTAGTAGGTGGGCAGGAAGGTGATGAGCCCGATGAAGCCGCCGAAGGTGACCGCATAGATCAGGCTGAAGGCCCAGCCGTCCTTCTCGAACAGGCAGGCCATGTGGCTGCGCAGGCCGGCATGGCTGTCGACATCGGGCGGCTCCTTGGCGAAGACGATCATCACGAGCATCGGCACCAGGATCGCGGCGCCGGCGACCGCGTAGACCGTCTGCCAGCCCAGCCACTGCGCCAGCGGCGGCGCCACCAGCACCGACACCGCGGTGCCGACGTTGCCCGCGCCCACCAGGCCCATCGCCAGGCCCTTGTACTTGGGCGGGTACCAGCCCGAGCCCAGCGACAGCGCGACGCCGAAGCTCGCGCCGGCGATGCCCAGCAGCACGCCCATGGCGAGCAGGTCGTCGTAGCCCTTGACCATGAAGAAGCCATAGCCCATGGCGACGGCGATCAGCGCCATCTCGACCAGCGTCGCGTTCTTGCGGCCGATGTATTGCGACAGCACGCCCAGTGGGAAGCGCATCAGCGCGCCGGCCATGATGGGGATCGACAGCATCAGGCCCTTCTGCGCGGCGGTCAGCTGGTAGGCCTCGCTGATGAAGGGCGCGAGCGCGCCGTTCAGCACCCAGATGCAGCACGAGAACGCGAAGTACAGGAACGCCGCACCGAGGGTCGGGGCGTGACCGGAGCGCAGGAAGGTGCGGAACGCTGCCATGGCGGGGAGGCTCTGGGTGGCTGGAACGAAAAAAGGCCGCGTCGAGCACCGGGCTCGGCGTGGCCTTCTGACGGATGGGGCATCGGGTCGCTCGGCGGCCCGCTGCGAAGACCGCGAGGCCGGAACCCCGCGCGGGTGCGGCGCGTCATTGCGCCACGAGCTTCCCTTCGCAAGTCGCGTGCCAGTTTGCTGCACCGCACCCAGGCCGCCCGCCGTCGGCGCGAAGGGCTTATGCTGCGACGCGCCGAGGACCACCCCGGTTCCCGGCGCCCCGACGAGGCGGCCGACGCCGCCTTTCTCCTCTGTCGCGCCCCGCCTGCCGCCCATGTCCGCGTCCCTGCCCGCGCCCGCCTCACGCCCCCTCGATGACGCCGCCGACGACGGCGATGCCCTGCCCCGCCGCGTGCTGCTGCTGGGCGGCGATCGCGTTCCGACCGACCTGCTGGACCCGCCGCCGCACTGGATCGTGGCGTCCGTGCACCAGCCCGGACGCGACAGCTTGGTGCGTGCCGCACAAGAACAGGCCGTCGAGGCCTTCGTGCTGCTGGCCGACGCCGACCAGGTCGACGGCTGGCTGGATGCGATCGAGGCCGCTGGCGAGTCCTTCCGGAGGTCGCCCGGGGTCGATGCGCCGGGCGCGCTGCCCGGCCTGGCCGTCGTGCCCGACGCGCCGGCGCTGCCGCCGCCCGTCCAGCAGCGCGCGCTGGCGCTGGGGGTGCAGCTCATCCTGGAAACGATGCTTCCCGCCGAGGCGCTGCGCCGCCAGCTGCGCTGGGCCGTCTGGCAGGCCGGCCGCTTCGCGGCGGTGCGGGCGCAGCTCGACGACCGCAAGTGGACCGAGCGCGCCAAGGGCCTGCTGATGTCGGCGCGCGACCTGGACGAGGACAGCGCCTTCCGCCTGCTGCGCGAAACCGCCATGCACGCGCACCTGCGACTGGGCGAGGTGGCGCGCTCGGTGGTGCAGTCGGCGCAGCTGGCCGAGGCGGTCAACCTCGCCGGACAGCAGCGCATGCTCAGCCAGCGGCTGGTGAAGCTGATGGCGCAGCGGGCCGCCGGCATCGAAGCCAAGCGGGCGAAGACGCTGCAGGACGAGTCCTGCGCGCGCGTGGCGGGCAACCTGTCGCGGCTGCCGGCGCTGTTGCCCGCGTTGCTGTCGCCGATGTCGCCGCCGATGTCGCCCGCGCCGACCGCCGCGATGTCGCCCTCGATGTCGCCCGCGCCGGGGCCTTCGTCCTCCGCCGCGCCGGAGTCGGCCTCATCGCGGGCCGCGCTGCAGGTCGATCCGGTCATCGACGCCTGGCGGCGCCTGGAGCCGCTGCTCGCCGGCAAGCCGACGGCCGAGGCCCTGCTCGCCGCCGACGCGGCCGCCGAGGACCTTCGCGCGCACTCCGATGCGCTCGCCTCGGCCATCGCGGCCTGCGGCGGCGGCAAGCCGCTGCATGTCGTCAATCTGTGCGGTCGCCAGCGGATGCTCAGCCAGCAGCTGGCGAAGGAAGCGCTGCTGGCGGACCTGCTGCCCAGCCGGAATCCGGCGGTGCTGCTCGACAGCCTGGATCGTTTTGCCGCCGGGCTGGCGGAGCTGGAGAGCTCGCCGCTGTCGAGCGACGCGATCCGCGCGTTGCTGGCGGAGGTCGGCGCCGAGTGGCTGCGACTGATGCGCAGCCTGCGTGACGCCCATGGCCGCGAGGCGGCCGCGGGACTGGCCCGCAGCAGCGAGATCCTGCTCGACCGGCTGGACCTGCTCACCGCGCATTACCAGCAGAGCTTGCAGATCATCCTCGGCTGAATGCCCCTCACCCCTGCCCTCTCCCGCAAGCGGGAGAGGGAGCAAGAAGAGCGAGCACTGCCTGGACTCCCTCGCCCGCAAGCGGAGGGGCAAGAAGAGCGAGCGCGGCCGGTATTACTCCCTCTCCCGCTTGCGGGAGAGGGCGGGGGTGAGGGTCTTCAAGCCGCCCGGGCCTCCGTATGGCGATGCCGCGTGTAGAGGAAGTCGATCACCGCCTTGCGCGCATGCACGTAGACCGGATCCTCCGCGAGCGCGACGCGATCCCGCGGCCGCGCCAGCCGCACCGGCAGCACCTCGCCGATCGTCGCCGCGGGCCCGTTGGTCATCATCACGATGCGATCCGACAGCAGCACCGCCTCGTCGACATCGTGCGTGACCATCACCACGGTGCTGCGCGTCGCGGCGACGATCTTCAGCAGCTCATCCTGTAGATGCGCCCGCGTCAGCGCATCCAGCGCGCCGAAGGGCTCGTCCATCAGCAGCACCTTGGGCTCCATCGCCAGCGCCCGCGCGATGCCGACGCGCTGCTTCATCCCGCCCGAGATCTCATGCGGCCGCTTGAACATCGCATGCCCCATGCCGACCAGGTACAGCGCCTCCTCCGTCCGCGCCATCAGTCGCGGACGCAGTTCCCGGCCGCCGAAGACGGACTCGACCGCCAGCAGCACGTTGTCGAAGCAGGTCAGCCACGGCAGCAGCGAATGGTTCTGGAACACGACCGCCCGCTCCGGCCCCGGACCGGCGATCTCGCGGCCGTCGCAGAGCAGGCCGCCGCCGGTGGGCCGCAGCAGGCCGGCGATCAGGTTCAGCAGCGTCGACTTGCCGCAGCCCGAATGACCGATCAGCGTCACGAACTCGCCCTGGGCAATGTCCAGGTCGATGTCGCGCAGCGCGTGGAAGCGTCCCTGGCGGGTCGAGAACACCATGTCGGCCCGCTGCACGCGGATGAAGGGAGTGCTCATCAGGATCTCCTGGTCGCGCTTGATGCGCTCAATCGTCGAAAGAGAAACGCCTGGCCAGCGCCATCAGCGCCCATTCCAGCAGCAGGCCCACGATGCCGATCACGAAGATCGCGATCAGGATGTGCCGCACGTTGAGGTTGTTCCACTCGTCCCAGACCCAGAAGCCGATGCCCACGCCGCCGGTCAGCATCTCCGCCGCGACGATCACCAGCCAGGCCGTGCCCACCGACAGCCGCACGCCGGTCAGCATGTAGGGCAGCACCGCCGGGAACAGGATGCGCGTCACCAGCTTCCACTCCGACAGCCGCAGCACGCGCGCGACGTTCAGGTAGTCCTGCGGCACGCGCTGCACGCCCACCGCGGTGTTGACCACCATCGGCCAGATCGAGCAGATGAAGATGGTCCAGATCGCCGCCGGATTGGCGCTCTTGAACACCAGCAACCCGATCGGCAGCCAGGCCAGCGGCGACACCGGCTTGAGCAGGCTGATCAGCGGCGACAGCATGCGGCTCGCGAATTCAAAGCGGCCGATGATGAAACCCAGCGGGATGCCCACCGCCGCCGCCAGGCCGAAGCCCAGCCCGACGCGCTCCAGCGAGTTCAGGATGTTCCAGCCGATGCCCTGGTCGTTGGGGCCGTTGCGATAGAACGGATTGGCGAACAGCTGGACCGCGGCGTCCCAGGTCGCGCCGGGCGTCGGGAAGGCGCCGCCCTTGAGCGTGGCGAGGGTCCAGACGAGCCATAGCAGGCCGAGCCCGAGCACCGGCGGCAGCACGCGCATCCACAGGCTGCGCCAGTCGATGCCGGCGCGCGGCGGGCGCGCGGACGGCGCGGCCGGCGTGGACGGCGCGACCGGTTCGTTGGCCGCGTCGCGGGCCAGCGGCTTGGGCGGGACCACCGGGGCGCTCATCGGCTCGGCGGCGTCGGTGGGGGAATGGAACACGGCACTGACCATGACGGCCTCCTGCGGGGATCGGATGAAGCGCCGCTCAGGCGCGGACCTTGAAGGCATCGGCGTACTTCGCCGGATCCTTGCCGTCCCAGACGACGCCGTCGAAGAACTTCGCCGACCGCATCGTCTCCTTGGGCACCGAGACGCCCAGCGCCGTCGCGGCCTGCCGGTAGAGCTCGACCTGGTTGACCTGGCGGGCCACGCCCAGGTAGTCCGGATGCTCCTTGATCAGGCCCCAGCGCTTGTGCTGCGTGAGGAACCACATGCCGTCGGACAGCCAGGGGAAGTTGACCTGGCCGTCGTTGAAGAACTTCATGTAGTTGGGGTCGTCCCAGGTCCGGCCCAGGCCGTTCTGGTACCGGCCCAGGATGCGCTGGTTGATCGCGTCGACGCTGGTGTTGACGTAGGCCTTGTCGGCGATGGTCTCGGCCATCTTCTGCTTGTTGGACAGGCTCGCGTCGATCCAGCGGCCGGCCTCGAGCACGGCCATGATCACGGCGCGCGCGGTGTTCGGGTACTTCTTCACGAAGTCGCCGGTGGTGCCCAGCACCTTCTCCGGATGGTCCTTCCAGATGTCCTGCGTCGTGGCCGCGGTGATGCCGATGCCATCGATGATGGCGCGATGGTTCCAGGGCTCGCCGACGCAGAAGCCGTCCATGTTGCCCACGCGCATGTTGGCCACCATCTGCGGCGGCGGCACGGTGATCACCTTGGCGTCCTTCATCGGGTTCACGCCCGCGGCGGCCAGCCAGTAGTAGAGCCACATCGCATGCGTGCCGGTCGGGAAGGTCTGCGCGAAGGTGTAGTCGCGCTGCTCCTTCTTCATCGCGCGGGTCAGCGACGCGGCGTCGACCGCGCCCGCCTCGGCGAGCTTCTTCGACAGCGTGATCGCCTGCCCGTTGTTGTTGAGCGTCATCAGCACGGCCATGTCCTTCTTCGGACCCGCCACGCCCAGGTGCACGCCGTAGATGAGGCCGTAGAGGACATGCGCCATGTCGAGCTCGCCGTTGACGAGCTTGTCGCGCACGCCGGCCCAGGAGGCCTCCTTGGTCGGCACGATCTTGATGCCGTACTTCTTGTCGAAGCCCAGCGCGGCGGCCATCACCACCGACGCGCAGTCGGTCAGCGGGATGAAGCCGATGCGGACCTCCTCCTTCTCCGGCTTGTCCGAGCCCGCGGCATAGGCGCCACCGCCCGGCAGCGCGGACAGCCCGCCCAGCGCCGCTCCGGCGGCGAGCAGCTTGCGACGCTCAGCGCTCATCAGACCCTCCTTGGAACCGTGTTGCATTCAAGACCTCCGGGAAAGAAAACAAAAAAGGCGTCGCGATCGGACCCGGCGCGGTGCGCGGGTGCGATCGGACGCCTTTGTCCGAACCTTGTTGGGGCGGCCCTCACGCCGTTGCGAGGGCTTGTCGATCACTACGCATGAAGCGTGCCAAGGCCGCGCACGCGGCGTGCCCGCGGAAGCGGTTTCGAGGGGCGGCGTGAACGTCGGCCGTCGGCTAACTTCCGTGAAGCCGCCGCGAACGATGCGGCAAGGGAGACCGCCATGCATCCACTACCCCGCAGCGCGCGGCCGCTGGCCGCCGCCGTGCTCGCCATCGGCCTGTCCGGGCAGGCCCTGGCGCTGGAGATCACCAGCACCAAGCAGGCCGCGATCTATCGGGACGGGGCGGCCACGCCGGTCGCCGGACCGATCAGCCGCACCGGCACGCTCGCCTCGGGACAGCTGGACTCGGCGAACCTGACGGTCACGGACAACTCGTCGGGTTCGCTGCTGGCCACCGCCACGGGCTGGAGCCAGGGCAGCCGGACCGGCCTGTCCAACTTCGCGTCGGCCAGCGTCTTCCTGAACACCCTCGCGTTCGAGCGGTCGGCCTACGTCGAAGTGACCTCCTCGATCTCCTTGACCGACACCTTCGTCATCACCTGCCCGACCTGCGTCAATGGCACCATCGCGTGGGCGGGCCTGGCCGTGGGCGGCAACCTCGGCCAGTACATCTCGACCGGCGGCTTCAGTCCCTGGACCGGCCAGCCCGAAGGCGCCTACCAGACGACGGCGCTGAACTATTCCACCTCCAACGGCGCGTCGAGCACCGGCGTCCCGCCCCCGCCCTGGGGCGAACCGCACCAGGACCAGGCCGGATCCTCGTACACCCTGTACGACATCCAGAGCAACGGCAACCACTCCGCCTGGGAGATCCGCGACGACGGCGCCGTGATGTTCCAGTTCGTCTACGGCGAGCCGATCACCTTCGGCCTCCACCTGCACTCGTGGGTGACGGCCGCCGTCCAATCCGGCACGAGCGGCCAGACCGACGCCTGGGCACTCGCGATGTCCAACCAGATCGACAACATCACCTTCGGCGGCGTCTACGTCACCGACCTGGACAACAACCCGGTGGGGAACATCTCCGCGCTGAGCGCCGATGGCTACAACTACGCGCTGGCGGCCGCCGTCGTGCCCGAACCCGGCACGTGGGCGCTGATGCTCGGCGGCTTGGCGGCGCTGGGCGCGCTGGCGCGACGTCGGCGAGGCTGATCACGACCGGCGCCTCGCACGCACCGTCCTGCGGCGCCCATGCGCCGCGGCGGTGCGTTCAGCCCCGCAGCAGCTCGTGCGCGTCGATGACCCGCCGAGCGACCTGCGCGATCGGCTCGCCGCGGTCCATGGCGAGCTTGCGCAGCCGCTGGTAGGCCTGGTCCTCGTCCAGGCCCTGCTCGCGCATCAGGATGCCCTTGGCCTTGTCGACAAGCTTGCGCGACGCCAGTTGCGCCTGCGCGTGGCTCAGCTCGGTACGCAGCGCGAGGTCCTGCTCGAAGCGCGCGATGGCGACGTGCAACACCGGCGCCAGGCGCTGCGCCTGAAGGTCCGCGACGACATAGGCGCTGACGCCCGCCTGGATCGCGCGACGCATGGTGCCGCGGTCCTCGTCCTCGGCGAAGACGACCACCGGGCGTGGCATCTTGGCGGAGAGCGTGGCGAGATTCTCCAGCGTGTCGCGCGTCGGCGATTCGGCGTCGACGATCACGACGTCCGGCTGCAGGCGCAGCACGCAGTCGTGGATCAGCGTCGCCTGCTCGATGACGCCGACCACCTCGTGCCCCTGGCGCGCGAGCTCGTCGCGCAGCAGGTCCGCGCGATGCGCGCCGTCATCGATGACGAGCACGCGCAGCCCCGCCGGAGCGGACGGCTCCGGGCTGGCAACGGGGGCTTGCGGCGGCTTCACCGCCGAGACGGCGCAAGTTCCATGCCGAGCGCACGGGCCGGGCGGAACGCGCCAGCGCGGAGCAATCGCCGCGCCTGCCACCGCGCAACCACCGTGCCCGCGGTCCTGTTTGGGAGGGGCCGCGCGATGCGGCGGATCGCCGTACTGTCGCAGCTTGCGGCACCCCCCGCCGCAGGGAGAGCGCCATGCGCCACATTTCGCATCGAGTGTCCGTCGAGGTCCTGCTGGTCGCGTTGCTGTCGCTGGGAAGCGCCGCCGCCGGCGCCGCCGAGTTCAAATCCATCGCCACCGCGAGCAGCCAGACCGCGGCGCGCAGCGCCGAACAGATCGGCGAATGGAAGACCGGCGGCTCGTCCATCTGGTCGGCCGCCGACGCCGTGCTGCTGGACCAGTCGTCCAGCCTCGTGCAGAACGCCGAGGCGCGTTCCTCGGCCACCGCGACCTTCGGCCACCTCACCTTCGTGTCGCGCACCGCGACGACGCAGACCTCGGTGTCCGGCGTGCAGCCCGGCACCCGTGCCGAGTCGATGGCCAGCGCGGAGGGGGCCGACAGCTTCGTCATCACCTGCCTCACCTGCGTGGACGGCACCCGCGGGGTCATGAACTTCCGCGTCGTGCTCGAGGGCGACGTCGGCATGAGCCATTCCTCCACCAACTCGACGACGGGGCAGCCCATCCCCGGTCCCGACCGCGAGATGTCCTATTTCTGGAGCGCCAACCTCACGATGCGCGCCTCGGGGGTCGCGGCGGAGTTCCCCGGCCCGGGCTGGGTGTCGCAGTACGGGTACGACTATCTGGCGATGGTCAACGACCGCGTCGTCGCCGGCGCCTCGCGGGAGGGCACCGGGATCTACAACCTGCAACTGGAGTTCGAGTTCGGCCGTCCCATCGAGATGCTGTGGCAGGGCACCGCGATGTCCTCGTCCTTCCTGCATGACAGCGCGGACACGGTCATCGGCGCCCTCACCGCGCAGTCGTACGCCGCCTTCACCAACAGCTTCTACTGGGACGGCATCTCCTCGGTCACCGATGCCGACGGCAACGCCATCAGCGGCTTCACCGCGCTGAACGGCGCCGGCGTCAGCTACGCCCAGTCCTTCGCCGACGTGGTCGTCGCGGTCCCTGAACCGGGCATGGGTGCGCTGACCCTCGGCGGGCTGGCGCTGCTGGCGACGCTGGCCCGACGCCGCCGCGGCTAGCCCCCTCGCCCTAGGGATTACCCGCCCTTCGCGCCTCGACAAGCGCGGGCTTCTCACGTTTACGTAAACGTCAACCGGCACCTAGAATCGGCGCCCATGGTCGGTCCCCAGAAGGGATCGACCCACGACAGGCGCCGCGGCGGGACCACCCTCGCCGTCCGCAGGCGACCGCGCCCCCCAGCCGGAGACACACGCATGACCGAGATGTCCGCCGAGTACAAGGCCCTGGCCGAGTACCGCCCCACCCAGAAGGTCCGTTTCGTGACCGCCGCCAGCCTCTTCGACGGCCATGACGCGGCGATCAACATCATGCGGCGCATCCTGCAGAGCATGGGCGCGGAGGTCATCCACCTGGGCCACAACCGCTCGGTGGACGAGGTCGTGACCGCCGCGCTGCAGGAAGACGCGCAGGGCATCGCCGTCAGTTCCTACCAGGGCGGCCACGTCGAATATTTCAAGTACATGGTCGAGCTGCTGCGCCAGCGCGGCGGCGACAGGATCCAGGTCTTCGGCGGCGGCGGCGGCGTGATCGTGCCGGCCGAGATCCGCGACCTGGCCGACCAGGGCGTGCGCATCTTCAGCCCCGAGGACGGCCAGCGCATGGGCCTGCAGGGCATGATCGGCGAGATGGTCATGCGCTGCGACCAGGACCTCAGCGCCGCCGCGCCCGGCGAGATCGCCGCGCTGCAGGGCCATTCCGAAGCCGCCTGGCGTGCGCTCGCACAGGCCATCACCGCGCTGGAGAACGGCCGCGCCGACGCCGCGTTCAAGCAGTCGCTGCGCGACGCGGCCCGCGACCTGCGCATCCCCGTGCTCGGCATCACCGGCACCGGCGGCGCCGGCAAGTCCTCGCTGACCGACGAACTGATCCGCCGCCTGCGCCTGGACCAGGACGACGCGCTGCGCATCGCCGTCATCTCGATCGATCCCTCGCGCCGCAAGAGCGGCGGCGCGCTGCTTGGCGACCGCATCCGCATGAACGCCATCGCGCCCTGGGCCGCCGGTCCGCGCGTGTACATGCGCTCGCTGGCCACGCGTGACTTCGGCTCCGAGATCTCGCAGGCGCTGCCCGACGTGATCTCCGCGGCCAAGGTCGCGGGCTTCGACCTCGTCATCGTCGAGACCTCCGGCATCGGCCAGGGCGACGCGGCCATCGTGCCGCACGTGGACGTGCCGATGTACGTGATGACGCCGGAGTTCGGCGCCGCCAGCCAGCTCGAGAAGATCGACATGCTGGACTTCGCCGAGTTCGTTGCGATCAACAAGTTCGACCGCAAGGGCGCGGCCGATGCCTGGCGCGACGTCGCCAAGCAGGTGCAGCGCAACAAGGAAGCCTGGGGCAAGAAGGCCGAGGAGATGCCCGTCTTCGGCACCATGGCCAGCCGCTTCAACGACGACGGCGTCACCGCGCTGTACCAGGCGCTCAAGCCGCGGCTGGCGGAGCTCGGCCTGAACCTGCGCGACGGCCGCCTGCCGATCGCCGCGACGCGCTTCAGCACCCACCAGACGCCGATCGTGCCGCCAGCGCGCGCGCGTTACCTGGCCGAGATCAGCGACACCGTCCGCGCCTACAAGAAGCGCGCCCGCGCGCAGGCGCGGCTCGCGCGCGAGATCCAGCAGCTCAGCGCCAGCGCCGCGATGCTGGGGCAGTCCGATGCGTCGGCGGACGTGGCGGCGCTCGAGGCGCTCGCCGCCTCGCGGCAGGCCAAGCTCGACGCCGACGCACGCCAGCTGCTGGCGCAGTGGCCCGACATGCAGAAGGCCTACGCCGGCGACGAATACGTCGTGAAGATCCGCGACAAGGAGATCCGCACCGCGCTGGTGTCGACCTCACTGTCGGGCACCAAGATCCGCAAGGTCGTGCTGCCGCCGTACGAGGACCAGGGCGAACTGCTCAAGTGGCTGATGCTGGAGAACGTGCCGGGCAGCTTCCCGTACACGGCCGGCGTGTTCGCGTTCAAGCGCGAGGGCGAGGATCCCACCCGCATGTTCGCTGGCGAGGGCGACGCCTTCCGCACCAACCGCCGCTTCAAGCTGGTCTCCGAAGGGATGCCGGCCAAGCGGCTGTCGACGGCCTTCGACTCGGTCACGCTCTACGGCGCCGATCCCGCGCCGCGGCCCGACATCTACGGCAAGGTCGGCAACTCCGGCGTCAGCATCGCGACGCTGGACGACATGAAGGTCCTGTACGACGGCTTCGACCTGTGCAACCCGACGACCTCGGTGTCGATGACGATCAACGGCCCGGCGCCGTCGATCCTGGCGATGTTCATGAACACCGCCATCGACCAGCAGCTGGCGAAGTTCAAGGCCGACAACGGCCGCGAGCCCACCGCCGACGAAGCCGCCAAGATCCGCGCCTGGGTGCTGACCAACGTCCGCGGCACGGTGCAGGCCGACATCCTCAAGGAGGACCAGGGCCAGAACACCTGCATCTTCTCCACCGAGTTCTCGCTCAAGGTGATGGGCGATATCGCGCAGTACTTCGTCAACCATGACGTGCGCAACTTCTATTCGGTGTCGATCAGCGGGTACCACATCGCCGAGGCGGGCGCGAACCCGATCTCGCAGCTCGCGTTCACGCTGTCCAACGGCTTCACCTTCGTGGAGGCCTATCTGGCGCGCGGCATGCACATCGACGACTTCGCGCCCAACCTGAGCTTCTTCTTCAGCAACGGCATGGACCCGGAGTACACCGTGCTGGGCCGCGTCGCGCGCCGCATCTGGGCGGTGGCGATGCGCGACAAGTACGGCGCCAACGAGCGCAGCCAGAAGCTGAAGTACCACATCCAGACCTCGGGCCGCTCGCTGCATGCGCAGGAGATCGCGTTCAACGACATCCGCACCACGCTGCAGGCGCTGATCGCGATCTACGACAACTGCAACTCGCTGCACACCAACGCCTACGACGAGGCGATCACCACGCCGACCGAGGAATCGGTACGCCGCGCGATGGCGATCCAGCTGATCATCAACCGCGAGTGGGGCCTGGCCAAGAACGAGAACCCGAGCCAGGGCGCCTTCATCATCGACGAGCTGACGGAGCTGGTCGAGGAGGCGGTGCTGACCGAGTTCGAGCGCATCGCCGAGCGCGGCGGCGTGCTGGGCGCGATGGAGACGGGCTACCAGCGCAGCAAGATCCAGGAGGAGTCGCTGCACTACGAGATGCTCAAGCACACCGGCGAGTACCCGATCATTGGCGTCAACACCTTCCGCAACCCGCACGGCGACCCGGTGCCCGAACACATCGAGCTGGCGCGCTCGACCGAAGACGAGAAGCAAAGCCAGCTGACGCGCCTGGGCGAGTTCCATGCGCGCCACGCGGCCGAGTCGCCGGCGATGCTCAAGCGGCTGCAGCAGGCGGTGATCGACAACGGCAACGTCTTCGAGGTGCTGATGGACGCGGTGCGGGTCTGCTCGCTGGGGCAGATCACGGCGGCGCTGTTCGAGGTCGGCGGGCAATATCGGCGCAGCATGTGAGCCCGGCCGGGCGCATGACCCGGCCCCTGCCGCACAGCCCCCGACCCGAGGGGCCCGGGCCTTCCCTGCCTTGCCGTGTCCAGGGGGCACTCCCATAATCGATCGCACCCACGTCGACGGGAGTCCGCCATGCTGCAGACGCTGAACCGGATGAAGATCACCACCCTGCTCCAGGTCGGCTTCGCGGCGGTGCTCGCGATGGCGGCCCTGATGACCGGCGTGGGGGTGATGAAGCTGCGCGAGATGGTGCGCCTGAGCGACGGCCTGCATGTGCTCGAGCAGCGCCGGCTGATGGCCACGAACTGGCGCGCCGCGACCGAGCTCAACCTGAACCGCGTGATGGCGATCGCCAAGTCCGGCGGGCACGACGGGCTGACCGCATTCCTCTCCGGCGAAATGACGCGCACCACCGAGCGCATCAACCAGCTCCAGGCCGACCTGGAGAAGGCCATCGACGACCCGGAGCAGAAGGCGCAGCTGCCGGTCATCGCCGCCGAGCGCCAGCGCTACGTCGACATCCGCAAGGGCGTGATGGACGCGATCAAGGCCGACCCGGCGGCGGGCGGCCGGCAGGTCGACCAGACCCTGATCCCGGCGGCGACCAGTTACCTCGCATCGGTCGAGAAGCTCGTGGCGCTCATCTCCGAGGACACCGACGCCTACGCCGCGCGCCAGCGCGAGCAGGCCTCGCAGGCGGCGACGCTGATGCTGGCACTGACCGGCCTGGCGGTGGTGCTGGGCGTCTTCATCGCGTGGCGGATCACGCAGTCGGTGCGGGCGCCGATGGTGCGCGCCGGCGCGGTGGCGCAGACCATCGCCAGCGGCGACCTGAGCCAGGACATCGTCGTCGATCGCAGCGACGAGATCGGCGTGCTGCTGCGCGAGCTGAGCGCGATGCAGGACGCGCTGCGGCGCATGGTGCGGCAGGTCCGCGACGGCACCGAGACCATCAACGTCGCGACGCAGGAGATCGCGACCGGCAACCAGGACCTGTCGGCGCGCACCGAGGCGACGGCCTCCAACCTGCAGCAGACGGCCTCGTCGATGGAGGAACTGACCGGCACGGTGGCGCACACGGCGAGCTCGGCCCAGCAGGCCAACGCGCTGGTGAGCGCGACGCGCGAATCGGCCTCCAAGGGCGGCGACGTGGTGAGCGAGGTGGTCGAGGTGATGCAGCAGATCGAGTCGAGCTCGCGGCGCATCAACGACATCATCGGCGTCATCGACGGCATCGCCTTCCAGACCAACATCCTGGCCCTGAACGCGGCCGTGGAGGCGGCGCGGGCGGGCGAGCAGGGACGCGGCTTCGCGGTGGTGGCCGGCGAGGTGCGGGCGCTGGCGCAGCGCTCGGCCGGCGCGGCCAAGGAGATCAAGGCGCTGATCGGCGAGAGCGTCTCGCGCGTGGACGCCGGCACGCGGCTGGTGCAGGACGCCGGCACGACGATGGGCGAGATCGTGCAGGGCGTGCGCCGCGTGGCTGACATCGTCGGCGAAATCGCCACGGCGGCCGCCGAGCAGAAGGACGGCATCGGCCAGGTCAACGTCGCCGTGCAGCGGCTGGACGAGATGACGCAGCAGAACGCCGCGCTCGTCGAGGAGTCCGCCGCCGCGGCGGGCAGCCTGCGCTCTCAGGCGGAGCAGCTGAACGCGCTGGTGAGCGCGTTCAGGCTGGCGGCGTAGGACGCTGGGGGCCGGGCGCTGGCGCAACGGCGAAGCTTCGCCCCGTCCGGTGGGCCATGGACCGCGCTCGGGCGGCCCGGGTCATCGACCGTGAAGCCTCAGGGCACGACCGCCAGGAACAGGAACACGACGAACACCACCATGTGCACGGCGCCTTGCAGCACCGTGGCGCGTCCGCCGCCCAGCGTGAGGCCGCCGACGATGAAGGTGAGGAACAGCAGCACCATGCTCAGCGGCGTGAGCCCCAGCACCAGCGAATGCGGGAACAGCGGCGACAGCACCGCCACCGTCGGGATCGTCAGCCCGATGCTCGCCAAGCCCGATCCCAGCGCGAGGTTCAGGCTGGTCTGAAGCCGGTTGTGCAGCGCCGCGCGCACCGCCGCGACCGTCTCCGGCAGCAGCACCAGCATCGCCACGATCACGCCCACCAGCGACGGCGGCGCGCCGATCGCATGCACGCCGCGCTCGATCGTCGGCGCCAGCAGCTTGGCCAGGCCGACCACGCCCACCAGGCACACCAGCAGCAGCGCCAGGCTCAGCCCGGCCACGCGCCAGCTCGGCGGCTCGGCATGCGTGTCCTGGTCATCGACGCCGGCCACCGGCAAGAAGTAGTCGCGGTGCCGCACCGCCTGCACGAACACGAAGGCGCCGTACAGCACCAGCGACACGCCGCCCGCGAAGAGCAACTGCGCGGTGGTGAAGGTCGGACCCGCTGAACTCGTCGTGAAGGCTGGCAGCACCAGCGTCAGCACCGACAGCGCCGCCAGGACCGCCAGCGTCGGGCTCGTGCCCTCGACGCGGAAGGCCAGCTCCTGGTGTTTCCAGCCGCCGACCAGGATGCACAGGCCCAGCACGCCGTTGCAGACGATCATGATCGCGGAGAACACCGTGTCCCGCGCCAGCGTGTTGGTGGACTCGCCCCCGGCAAGCATCAGGGACACGATCAGCGCCACCTCGATGATGGTCACCGCGACCGCCAGCACCAGCGAGCCATAGGGCTCGCCCACCCGGTGCGCGACCACCTCCGCGTGATGCACCGCCGCGAGCACCGCGCCGATCAGCAGGACGCTGACCACCGCCAGCACCAGCGTCGAGTTGCCGCCGGCCGTCAGCCCCAGCAGCGCGAGGATCGCCGCCAGCGGCGCGAGCAGCGTCCAGATCGGCAGGGCCGCCGGCAGGCGGGCGAGAAGGGAGTTCGAGGGCTTGGCGCGCATGGGGACCGAGCATAGACCACGATGGTCGACCGCCCGGGGACGCGTTAGGCTGCGACGCCATGCCCACCCTCGATCCCCGCGTCGATGCCTACATCGAGCGCGCCGCTCCCTTCGCGCAGGAGATCCTGCGGCACTGGCGCGCGACCGTGCACGCCCACTGCCCCGAGGTCGTCGAGACGATCAAGTGGGGCTTCCCCAACTTCACCTACCGCGACCGGATCCTGACCGGCATGGCCGCCTTCAAGGCGCATTGCTCGATCGGCTTCTGGCATGGGGCGGCGGCCGTCGGCGCGGCGCATGCGAAGGACGGCGCCATGGGCGACCTTGGCCGCGTCGCCTCGCTCCAGGACCTGCCGGCCCCGGCGGAGCAGCAGGCCATCCTGCAGCGCGCGATGCGCCTCATCGAGGACGGCGCGAAGGCCCGGCCCGCCAAGGCGGCCGCGCCCCGGCCACCGCTGGCGACGCCGGACGACCTGGGCGCGGCGCTCCAGGCCAACGCGGCGGCGCGAGCGACCTTCGAGGCCTTCCCGCCCAGCCAGCAGCGCGAATACATCGAGTGGATCGTCGAGGCGAAGCAGACCGCCACACGCGAGAAGCGCCTGGCGCAAGCCATCGCGTGGATGGCGGAAGGCAAGCGCCGCAACTGGAAGTACGAGCGCCGCTGAACCTCAGGCCGCCGGGCTCTCCATGCCGAGCTCCCAGCCGCTGTCGTGCAGCTGCACGTTGTTGCGGCCACCGTCCTTGGCGCGATAGAGCGCGCGGTCGGCGCGCATGAACAGCTGGTCGGCAGTCAGTTGTCCGCCCGGCGCCGCCACCGCGATGCCGGCGGAGACGGTCAAGGCGAAGTCGTGGCCCTCGCCGTCGCACAGCCGCAGCGTCGCCACCGCCTCGCGGATCTGTTCCACCAGGCGTGCCGCGCCCGGTCCGTCGGTCGCCGGCAGGATCAGCCCGAACTCCTCCCCGCCCCAGCGCCCCACCACGTCCGACGCGCGCAGCCGGGCGCGCACCTCCGCCGCGAAGGCGCGCAGCGCGTCGTCGCCCGCATGGTGGCCATGGCAGTCGTTGACGTCCTTGAAGTGGTCCAGGTCCAGCAGCACGAAGGCCAGCGGCGTGCCCTCGCGTCGACCGCGCTCCAGCTCATGCCGCAGCAGCGCATCCGCCGTCATCCGGTTCAGGCAGCCAGTGAGGCCGTCGGTGGAGGCCATCTCCTCCATGCGACGCGCGATGCGCTCGAAGTTGGCGAGCACGAAACCGAAGCCCGCGCCGATCAGGCAGATGAAGCTGAACAGGAAGGTCAGGCCCTGGCCCAGGCTGCTCTGCATCAGGTCGCGGTACTCCTCCGGATTGGTGAGCGCATGCACGCTGCGCAGCAGCAGGCTGGCCGCCGCGGCGACCAGCGTCAGGCCGACGGCGCGCAGCGACGACTCGCCGCGCCAGCCCGGCCCCAGCAGCACGAGGATGGCCGGACACAGCAGCAGCGCGAAGACCAGCGAGATCGCACTGGTGCGCAGCGCCAGCGGCCAGGTCAGCATCCAGGCCGTGAGCGTCCAGGCCACCAACGGGGCGCTCCACCACATCCAGCGCGGCAGCGAGCGACCCAGCACGTGGCGATGGATGGCCTCGTTGTAGAACACGATGCCCAGCGCGATCAGGCCGTTGCCCAGCAGCGCCGACACCCACACCGGCACCACCAGCCGGGCCGTCAGCATCGCGAAGCCGGCCAGCAGCGTCCACGAGCCCCAGGTCCACACCGCCAGATCCAGGTAGCGCAGCCGGCTGCGCTGCGCCGCCCACAGCTGCACGCCGAGCATCGCGAAGCCGCTCAGCAGCGCCAACATCAGCGTGGGGATGTGGATGGACGCCATGACGAGCGAGTGTAGTGATCCCGGACCGACGGCCGTCCCCCTACATCGCGGGCCCGAGCCGTCAAGGTGGCGTCAAGCCGTGGCACCCGGACGAAGCTCGGACGAAGCTCCGGAAGAGATGCTCAGGTCAGGCGGTCGATCAGCGCCATCGCGGCGGCGGGCGCGCGTTCCTTGGCGCCGCTGATGAAGAACACGAACACGTCGCGCGGCCGCCGCGGCGGCGTGCGGTCGGCCTCGACCAGCGGCAGGCGGTCCGGCTGGCCGCCCGAGGCCCAGCGCGAGGCGCTGGCGGCGATGCCGTCGAGTTCCTCCTCGGTGACGCCGGTCACCAGCTCGGACCGGGTGCGCATCACGCGGGTGTAGACGAAGTCGGTCGTCAGGTCCGGGATGGGCGGGTAGTCGTCCGACTCGGTGAACACGACGGCGGCGTCGTGGTCGCGCGCCATCGCCAGGAACTCGGCGCTGCGGAAGCTCTCGTGACGCACGTCGAGCGCATGGCGCAGCGTCACGCCACCGGACTGCGCCGGCAACAGCTTCAGGAAGGCGCCGAAGTCGACGGGATCGAATCGCTTGCTCGGCGCGAACTGCCAGACGATGGGCCCGAGCTTGGGCCCGAGTTCCGCGACGCCGCTGTCGATGAAGCGCATGACCGATTCGCCGGCCTCGGCCAGCACCCGCCGGTTGGTCGCGAAGCGGTTGGCCTTGAGCGAGAACACGAAACCCTCGGGCGCGGTGTCGCGCCACTTCGCGAAGGTGGCCGGCTTGAAGGTCGAGTAGTAGGTGCCGTTGACCTCGATGGCGGTCAGCTTGCGGCTGGCGTATTCCAGCTCGCGCGACGCCGGCAGGTCCTTCGGGTAGAAGGTCTCGCGCCAGGGTTCGAAGTTCCATCCGCCGATGCCCACATGGATCGAGGTGCTCATGTCGTCGTGTCCTCCAGCAGTCGTTCGAGTCGGGCCTGTCCGCGCCGCGTGACGCGCAGCGCGCGGCTGTCGGGATCGGGGTCGAGCCAGTCCTGCGCCAGCATCGCCTGCAGCCAGGCCGCGCCCAGCGCGCCGCCCAGGTGCGGCCGGCGTTCGCTCCAGTCCATGCAGGCGCAGGCCAGGCGCCGTCGACGCGCGCCGGTGGCGGCGGCGACATCGACGCCCAGCGCGCGCAGCGCATCCAGGCCCTCGTCGGTGCAGCGATAGCCGCGGGCTTCGTCGGGATCGGGCGTCATCCAGCGCTGGCGCAGCGCGTGGTCGTGCAGCCGCACGCCCCAGTGGCCGGCGAGGTGGTCGTAGCAGCGCCGCGCCTGGCGCAGCGCGGGTGGGGTGCTGGGCTCGAAGCGCGGGCGCGGCAGCCCGGCCAGCACCAGCATCGCCTCCAGGGCCTGGCCCACCTCGGCGCCCGCGAGCCGGTAGTAGCGGTGCTTGCCCTGGGCCATGCAGCCGACCAGCCCCTGCGCGAGCAGCTTGGCCAGGTGGGCGCTGGCGGTCGAGGCCGCGACCTCGCCGACGGCGGCCAGCTCGGTGGCGGTGCGCGCGTGGCCGTCCATCAGGCAGCAGAGCATGCGCGCGCGGACCGGCTCGGCCATGCTGGCGGCGATGTGCGCCAGTGCCTCGTCGGCGGTGGGGGCGTCAATCATGTTTCGATGCTAAGCGAAGCGTTCCCGGCGATCCATCGCGAAGATTCCCCCATCTCCCTTCCCCTCGCCCACCCGGGCGCCCACGCGATGACCACTTGTCCCTTCCATGCGCGGCACGAGGCCGATGCCCAGGCCGTTGACGCCGATGCCCCGATCGCCGACGCGCTGAGCATCGATGCGCCGCTCGCGCCACTGCTCGACCCCGCGTTGCGGATGCGGCCGCCGGACGAGCCGCTGCCGCCGCCGCTGCGGGCCCAGGGTGGGCCGCTGGCCGAGGTCTTCTCGCGCTGGCTGCGGCAGCGCGACGACGTGGACCATGCGCCGGAGAAGGCGGTGCTGTCGCGCGCGCTGCTGGCGCTGTCCGATGACGACGTCCGCGCCCATGCCCGTCGCCAGGCGGCCATCGCCGCGCGGGGCGGCTGGTCCCACTGGCATTGGGCGGTTCCGGCATCGACGGTCGCGAGCCTGCTGGGCCTGCCCATGGACGAGCTCGCGGCCCAGCGTCGACTGCACGAGCAACTGCGCGCGATGGCGGCCGGCCTGGGCGCCCTGGCGACGGGTGAGGCGGTCCGCGCCAGCGGCGAAGCGGTGGCGACGCTGCTGGGCGCGCTCGACGACGCCGAGCACCGCGCGCCCGATGCGCCGTTGCAATGGACCTTGCTCCGGCACGCCGCGCCCTCGCGCTGGACCGACCGCGCCGCGTTCACCGCGAACCGGCTCGCGCTGATCTGGCAGAGCCATGAAGCGGGCGCCGCGCTGCTGGGCCATGCACTGCTCGGCGATTCCTGGGTGAGCGGCGCGCCGACGCGCGAAGCCCTGCTGCGCCTGGCACGCGAGGGCGGCGCCGTGCGCGTGACCCGGCGTTTCGACGTGCGGCAGCAGCCCCCCGCACCGGTCACCGTGCAGCTGGCCGGCACCGATCACCCCTTCGGCGACGGCGCCCACCGCTGCCCGGGACAAGGCCTGGCGCTGGGCACGTCGCTCGCGTCGCTGCAGTGGCTCGCCGAGCAACCGGGGCTGCGTCCGCCGACCGCCGTCGCGCCGCTGGCGTTGCCCAACATGGACATTCCGCAATTCAAGGACGAGGAGCTTTTCCCATGATCGCCGTCATCTTCGAAGTCACGCCCAGCGCCGACGGTCGCAACCGCTACCTCGAGCTCGCCGCCGAACTCAAGCCCCTGCTGCAGGAGATCGATGGTTTCCTCAGCATCGAGCGCTTCCAGAGCCTGACCGACCCGGGCAAGCTGCTCTCGCTGTCCTTCTGGCGCGACGAGGCGGCGGTGCAGTCCTGGCGGCGTCTGGAGGCGCATCGCCAAGCGCAATCGGAGGGCCGCGCGGGCGTGTTCGCCGACTACCGGCTGCGCGTCGCCGCGGTGCTGCGGGATTACGGCATGCAGGCGCGCGACGAGGCGCCCACGGACAGTCGCGAGCGCCATCGCGCCTGAAGTGCCATGGCGCCGGTGATGTCGGCGGCATCGGCGGTGTCGGGATAGGCGCATCGGTCGCGCGACGCTCGAGAGCCGCGTAACGCGCGTAACGGTTCTCGCGCTGCCGACTCGTCCATCGCGCGGGCGATTTCGTCGCAGGATGGCGCCGGCGCCGCGCGGCGTGCCGAGAATCGCCGCCATTCCAACGACGCCGCCTCGAAGCCGGCTGCTTGCGTCCATGTCCTCTCCTTCCCTGCCCGCATCGGGCACCTCGCGCCTGCATGGCCTGGACGCGCTGCGTGCCGCGGCCATCCTGCTGGTCTTCGCCTACCACTATCAGGTCTTCGTCAGCGGCGAGTCGACCTTCGGCTGGCTGAGCCGCATCGGCTGGGCCGGCGTCGACCTGTTCTTCGTGCTCAGCGGTTACCTGATCGCCAATCAGCTGATGGGCGGGATCGCGCGCGGCGAACGCCTGTCGCTGCCGCGCTTCTATGGCCGGCGCCTGCTGCGCACGCTGCCCAACTTCTACGTCGTGCTGGCGCTCTACCTGTTGCTTCCCCAGCTGATGGGCGGCCGTGAGCCACCCCCGCTGTGGCGCTTCCTGACCTTCACCCAGAACATCGGCCTGGCGCCGGGCACGGCGTTCTCGCACGCCTGGTCGCTGTGCATCGAGGAGCAGTTCTACCTGATGCTCCCGGCCGCTCTGATGCTGGGCGCGGCCCTGAAGTCGGGCCGGCGCGTGCTGGCCTGGTCGCTGATCGCCGGGCTGATGCTGGCCGCGATCGCGTGGCGCGATCACCTGTGGCGGCGCTACGGCACGCAGGATCCGTCGCTCGGCTATTACCCGCAGCTCTATTACGGCAGCCTCGCGCGCCTGGACGAATTCCTGCCCGGCGTCGCCATCGCCCTGCTGAAGCATGGCCATGCGGACCTGTGGGCCGCGCTCATGCGTCGCGCGCGGATGCTGCTGGTCGTCGGCGTCACGGCCAGCGTCGGCATGCTCACGCTGATGCTGCACTTCTATTACATCGACGGCTACGGCTATGGCCACGCGATGAGCAGCTGGGGCTACAGCGCACTCGCATGGAGCTTCGGCCTGATGACCCTGGCGGCGCTCGCACCGCGTGGCGCGCTGTCCCGCGTCGAGGTCCCGGGCGCGAATGCGCTGGCGCGCTGGTCCTACGCGCTGTACCTCACCCACAAGCCGATCGCCCATGCGCTGATCCAGCCGTTGGCGGCGGTCGGGCTGACGCGCACGTCGGGCGCGGCGGTGCCGGTGATCGCGGCGGCCTGCCTGCTGGGCGGATGGCTGCTCTACCGGACGGTCGAGCGGCCTTTCCTTGGCTGGCGCGACCGCTGGATCCCGTCGCAGTTTGTTGACGCGACGCGTGCTACAACCGCGGGCCAAAGGAGTCCCCAGCATGCCTAGCCCCCGTTCCTCCCGCCCTCGCCGTCCGGCGGTCCTGTCCCTCGGCGCCCTGGCGCTGAGCCTGCTCGCCACCGCCTGCATGGGCGCGAACGCCGAGGAGATCGGCGACGTGAGCACGGTGTTCAAGTTCATCGGCCCGAACCACAAGATCGTCGTCGACGCCTACGACGACCCGGCGGTGAACGGCGTGACCTGCTACGTCTCGCGCGCGAAGACCGGCGGCATCAAGGGCGGCCTGGGGCTGGCCGAGGACAAGTCCGAGGCCTCCATCGCCTGCCGCGCGGTCGGTCCGATCAGCATCCCCAAGCCGCTGCCGCGGCAGGAGGAGGTGTTCTCCGAGCGCGCCTCCCTGGTGTTCAAGCGGCTGCGCGTCGTCCGCATGGTCGACGCCAAGCGCAACACGCTGGTCTACCTGACCTACTCGGACCGCGTCATCGAGGGCTCGCCGCAGAACAGCGTGACCGCCGTGCCGGTGGACCGCGGCACCGTCATCCCGGTGAAGTAAGGCGCGGCGGTCCTCCATGCCCGTCATCACCGTCTTCACGCCCGACGAGGTCGAACACCCGGACAGACCGGCGCCGCTGTCCGACTTCAACCGGCAGTTCATCGCCCAGGGCGACTCCTGGTTCTCGATGGGCGGGCTGCCGCTGCAGTCCTCCAACCTGTTCGACGGCATGTCGACACGGACCGCCGCCTGCGCGGTCAATTTCGCCTCGCCCGGCGCCGTGCTGAGGCGCATGACGGATACGGTCCGGGAGCGCCGCTTCCTGCGTCACCTCAACGGCCCGCGGTCCCGGCGCTGGAGCGCGCTGCTGCTGTCCGGCGGCGGCAACGACCTGATCGGGGCGGCCGCGGTCGACCCCACGCAGCCGGCGGCGCTGCGCCTGCTGGCCACGCAGGCGGAGTGGGGCGCCGGCGTCGCGGAAGACCGCTATCTCTCCGACGCGGGCTGGCAGACCTTCAGCGTTCACCTGGATGCGGTCATGCGGCAACTGCTGCGGGAGCGCGACCGGGGCCTCAACCGCGGCATCCCGGTGGTGCTGCACACCTACGACCTGGCCGTGCCGCGTGCGAGCGGCGCGGGCTTCGGCCGCGGCCCCTGGCTGCAGCCCTCGCTCGTGAAGTACGGCATCCCGCCGGACGCATGGGCCGCCGTGAGCGCGTTGATGCTGCGTCGGCTGAAGGCTTTGCTGTTCCAGATCGCGGCGGCAACGCCCGATGGATCGGTGCAGATCGTCGACACGCAGGGCACCTTGACGCCGGCACGCGTGACCGACACCGGCGCGACCGCCGACTGGCTCAACGAGATCCATCCGACGAGCGCCGGCTACCGCAAGCTCAGCGCGCACTGGGCGCCGGTGCTGAACCGGCTCTGACACCCGCCGCGGATCGCGTCAGGGCGCGGCGACGACCGGCGACAGCGCGCGTTCGACCTCGAAGCCTTCGTCGATCCAGCCGGTCAGGCCGCCGATCATCAGCTTCACCGGCCGGCCGAGCCGGGCCAGCCGCACCGCGCCGCGATGCGCGCCGTTGCAATGCGGGCCGGCGCAGTACACGACGAACAGCGTGTCCTTCGGGTACGCCGCCATCTTGCCTTCGGTGATCTTGCGGTGCGGCAGGCTCAGCGCGCCGGGCAGGTGGCCGCGCTGGTAGAGCTCGTGGCTGCGCACGTCGAGCAGCACGAAGTCCTGGACGCCGCGGGAGAACGCATCGTGGACGTCCCAGCAGTCGGTCTCGAAGGCGAAGGCCTGCTCGAAGTGGGCGAGCGCCTGGGCGCTGGGCGCGGCGGGAATGGCGGAGACATGCGAGCTCATCAGGGGTTCCTTGCTGGGTGGAGATCGATGGCAGCCAGTGTCGCCAAGCGTGGTGTCATGCACGAGTGGCCGGAATGCCGCGTATCGGTAACATCGCGCCATGCCACGCGCCCGTCATGAATCGAGCCTCCCTCCCCGCAAGGGCAGCACCGCCGGCGCGAGGCCCGTCGCCGCCCGCGCCAACGCCGCCAGGTCGAGCCGATCGGTCCAGGCGGCCGCCTCGACCGAGGCGCCGCTGGTCGCGATCCTCGCCTACGACCGGCTCTGCATGTTCGAGTTCGGCTGCGCCGTGGAGCTGTTCGCGCTGGACCGGCCCGAGCTCGGCGTGGCCTGGTACCGCCACGCGATCTGCGCGGCCGAGCCCGGCCCGCTGCGCGGCACAGGCGGCGTGCGCGTCGAGGCGCCCCACACGCTGGCGATGCTGCGGCGCGCCGACATCGTCGTCATCCCCGGCTGGCGCGACGCCGCCGAGCGGCCGCCCGAGCCGCTGCTGAAGGCGGTGCGCGCCGCCCATGCGCGCGGCGCGCGGCTGTGCACGATCTGCTCCGGCGTCTTCGTGCTCGCGCACGCGGGGCTGCTCGATGGACGGCGCGCGACCACCCACTGGCGTTATGCCGAGCGCCTCGCCCGCGAGTTCCCCCGCATCGAGGTCGATCCCGGCGCGCTCTACGTCGACGAGGGCCAGGTGATCACCTCGGCCGGCTCGGCCGCCGGGCTGGACATGCTGATGCACCTGGTGCGACGCGACCACGGCGCGCGCATCGCCAACGCGGTGGCGCAGCGGCTGGTGATGTCGCCACATCGCGAGGGCGGCCAGGCGCAGTTCGTGCCCAGGCCGATGCCCAGCGACGAATCCAGCCCCATCGCCGTGCTGCAGGACTGGTTGCGCGCGCATCCGCGCGAGGCCCACACGGTCGCGTCGATGGCCGATCACGCCGCGATGAGCGCGCGCACCCTGCAGCGCCGATTCAAGGCGGCCACGGGCCTGGCGCCGCTCGAATGGCTGACGCGCGAGCGCGTCGCCATCGCCAAGGAGCTGCTCGAGACCCGCGAGTCGCTGGACGTGGAGGCGGTGGCCGATCTCTCGGGGCTGGGCTCGCCGGAGTCGATGCGGCGGCACTTCCGCTTGCTAGGACTGCCCGCGCCTTCGCGCTACCGGCGGCAGTTCGGCTGATCAGGTCGCGCGATGGGCGATCGCGGCGTCGTCGCGTCGTCGCGTCGCCGCTGCCCTGCCTGTCCGTCGCTCAGCGGAACACCACGCAGGCCGCGCCCGGCATGGCGATGAAGCGGCCGTCGAAGCGCGGCAGCGCCTCGCCGTCGAGCCGGAACACGCAGAGCTGATGACTGCGCTGCAGGCTGACCCAGAGCTCGTGGCCGTCCGGGCTCAGCGTCACACTGCGCGGGTAGCTGCCCTGAGCCCAGACTTCGCCGCGCCAGGACGGGCGTCCTTCCGCATCCAGGTCGAAGACGGCGATGGCGTCATGCAGCCGGTTCAGCGCGAAGAGCCGGCGGCCGTCGGGCGTGACGAGCAGGTCCGACGCGTAGCTCAGCCCTTCGAAACCCGCCGGCAGGCTGCTGATGCGCAGCCGATGGGTCAAGCGCCCCGCGGCGTCCAGGCCCAGCCAGTCGAGCGCATTCGCGGCCTCGTTGAGCAGGTAGAGCTGCCCCGCATCCGTCGGGTGGAAGACGAGGTGGCGCGGCCCGCTGCCCGGCGGCAGCGACAGGCCCTCCAGCTCGACCGGCATCTCCCCGCCTTCATCGACGCGCCACACGCGCAGCAGGTCCTGACCCAGGTCGGTGGCCAGCATCAGCGGCCAGCGCGGATGCCGGCGCACCATGTGCGCATGCGGCTCGGCGCCGGCTCGGGGAGCGATCGACCGATCGGGCGCACGCAGCGCACCGTCGCTCTCCACCACGGCGCGCCGCACGCTGCCATCGCCGTAATGCGCGATCCATGCCTCGTGCGCGCGGCCGGCGTTGTCGTCGAAGGCCAGATGCACCGGCAGCGTGCCGCCCGTCGCGACCCGCGACATCAGCGTGAGCGCCCCGTCGTCGGGATCGACCGCGAAGCTCGCGAGCTCGTCACTGTCCTCGAGTAGCGCGTGCAGCCGCCGTCCGCCCTTGGCCAGATGGAGCCAGGTCGGGCTGCCTTCGAGCGGCGCCGCAAGCCGCGCCCGCACGCGACCACCGTTCTCCCGCACCAGCGCGTGAACGCCGCCGCAGTGCGGTCCATATCCGCCGGCGAAGGCGAACGGCACGCCCGGCCGGCGAGCTTGGGCGGACGGGAGGGTGGTCGTCAGGCTCATGGGGCCGCGACTTTACGTGCGCGGCCGCATCGGGGCCACAATCGCCGGTCATGACCAGCTCACGCCCGCCTCGCCGGCGGGTGCCGCGCGTATGCGTTTCGACGTCCCGACGCTGTTCAGCCTGATGCTGATCCAGTCCCTGGCGCTGGCGCTGCTGCTGCCCTTGCTGCTGGGCTGGTGCGACAGCATCGCCGCCCGTCGCGCGCAACTCGGCGCCGCCGCCCAGGCCGCCGGCTGGGCCCTGCTGCTGCTGCCGCCCGAAGGCTCGCGCCTGGCCGCGACCGCAGCGCTGGGCCTGCTCAGCGCCAGCGTGACGCTGCTGTGGATGGCCGCTGACCGCTGGCTGCCCGGGCGGCTCGGCCGCTTCTTCCAGTACGGCATGCCGGTGCTGGTCATGGTCGGCTACGGCGCCGGCTGGGACAACTACGCGCTGCGCCTGGCCTGGTCCAACGGCTGCATCGGCCTGCAGATGCTGGCGTTCGGCGTCAGCCTGATGCAGCCGGTCAAGCGCGGCCCCGTCGGCCACCTGCGCTGGCGCCTGCTGTTCACCGTCAGCCTGGGCCTGCTGGCGCTGCTCAACCTGGCCCGCGCCTACCTGGCCGGCTTCGACACCGGCAACCTGCCGCGCTTCGACGCGCCGCATCCGCTCAACATGGCCTTCGCCGTCGTGGCCAACGTCTGCGTGCTGGCCGCCGCGATCGCGATCCTGGTGGCCTGGCGCGGCGAGAGCGAGGTCGAGTTGCGACGCCTCTCCCAGGTCGACGCCGCCACCGGGCTGGCCAACCGGCGCGCGTTCCAGCAACGCTCGGTGGACATGATCTCGATGGCGCGTCGCTACAGCGAGCCGCTGATGCTGCTGGTCATGGACCTGGACGGCTGCAAGGCGATCAACGCCACCCACGGCGAGCTCAAGGGCGACCAGGCGATCGCGCTGTTTGCCCGCTGCCTGGACGAGCAGAAGCGCCTGGGCGACGTCATCGCGCGCATCGATGGCCAGCGCTTCGCGGTGATGATGGCGCGCTCGGACCTGGTCGGGCCGCCGGCGCTCGACCGCCGCGTCCGCGAGGCGCTGCTGGAGTTGGCGCCGCGCGAGCTCGGTTTCACGCTCGGTTATTCGGCCGGCTGGGCCAAGCTGCGCAACGGCGACCGCAACATCGAGGACCTGCTGCACCGCGCCGAGGCCGCGCTGTATGCCGCCAAGCGCCAGGGCAAGGGCCGCCTGTGCGCCGAGCCGGGGCTCGAGGCGGAACTCAGCGTGGCGGTGCCCGCCTGAGCCTGAGCCTGAGCCTGAGCCTGAGCCTGAGCCGTCACCGCGCGGCAATCGCCCGCGCGATGCGGCCCCGCGCCGAGCTGGCATGACGTTTGCGTCAGGGTTTTCCAGGTCCCGGCCGCGATTCACGAGATCGGTCGGGCAGCCGCAGTCCCACCTGGAGTTCCCGTCCATGCACGTCGCCCTCAGCCCCACGGCCGTCCACCCCCGAGCCGCGCGCGCCCTTCATCCACAGGCCAGCGATACCGCCGCCTTGCCACGACTGGAGCGCGCGCCGATCGAGATCCTCAAGCTGTCGTCCCGCGACCTGCAATGGCTGCCCGCCCTGACCCACCTGCTGATCGACAACGTCCATCTCGGCGCGACGCTCGGTTTCCTGGCGCCGCTGTCGCGCTACCAGGCGCTGGACTACTGGCATGGCGTCTTCGCGCGACTGGGCCAGCACCACATGCTGTGGATCGCCTGCGAGTCCGAAGGTCCCGGCCGGCTGCTGGGCGCGGTCCAGCTCTCGCTGTGCCCGCTGGCGAATGCGCACCACCGCGGGGAGGTCCAGCGGCTGATGGTGCATAGCGAGGAACGCAGCCGCGGCGTGGCGGGCCAGCTGATGTCGCGCCTGGAATGCGCGGCGGCGACGCAGGGGCGCTTTCTGCTGCAGCTCGAGACCTGCGCCGATTCGCAGGCCGAGGCGGTCTTCGCGCACCTCGGCTGGCAACGCGCCGGCCAGATCCCGGACCACTGCCATGGCGCCGAAGGCCAGCTGCAGACCGCGGTGCTGTACTACAAGCGCCTGCCGCACCTGGTCTGAGCCCGCGCCCGGTCCGAGCCCGCGCCTGGACGACGGTCGGCGCGCCTCACCCGGCGCCGACCAGCCCGGCCAGCAGCGCCTCCACCCGCTTCGCCCGCGAGACCGCGCCGCCGAGCGCCAGCCCGTCCTGCTCCAGCATCACCAGCCCGTGCAGGCCCGACCACAGCGCGGCGGCGCGCGCGGCGGGCAAGGCGGCCGGCGCGATCAACGCGTCCAGGCCCGTGATCAGCGCCTCGCGCAACGCGACCGGCGTGTCGAGCATCAGCAGCCGGTAGTCGTGCGGATGCTGCAGGCCCCAGGAGACGAAGGCCCGCGCCACCGCGGCCGCCTCGCCGCCGGGCGCCGCGCCGTCGACCGCGCCCTGCAACCGCGTCAGCACCGCCTGCAGGCTGTCCTGCGCGAGCCGCGCGAGCAGCTCGCCCTTGTCGTGGAAGAAGCTGTAGAGCGTCGCGTGCGAGTACCCGACCGCCGCGCCCACCTCGCGCAGCGTCAGCGCCTCGGCGCCGCGTTCGGCGAACAGCTCCCGCGCGGCGGCCAGGATGCCGGCTTCCAGCGCCTGCTTGTGCGCCGCGCGACGCTGCTGCGACGCCGTCGGCGGCAGCCCCGCCTCGTCTGACGGCGCCAGCGCGTTCGCGCCCTCGGCGCCTGCATCGCTCATCGCCTTGCGCTGCGCCTGTCGCTTGAGCGGCCCTTCCGGCTTGGCCACCTTCTGCCGCACGCGCGGTTGCGGCTTGGCGGCCGGACGCGCGTCGGCCGCGCCCGCCGGGCCGGCCTGCACGACGCCCGCGGTGGGGTGCAGGCCCTTCGGACCGCTCGGGCGCGGATCCGGCAGGGGCGCCCGGCCGCCGCTTGTCGATTTACTGACCATTGGTTAGGATTTGATCATTGGTTCAAACGAAGCCTGAACAATGCCACAAACGCCTGCGATTGGCCAATCCGCAGCGCCTTGCATCGCCATTACCCTGGAGGCCGTGTCGGTCGACCACCCCGACGCGGCACTGCTGATGCACCAGCTCAACCAACGGTTGGCATCGCTCAGCGGTGATTCCGGCGCGAGCCGCTTCGAGGCCGCCTCGATGCCCAAGGGGCGCTCGGTGTTCCTGGTGGCTCGCGGCGACGGCGGCGCGCTGCTTGGCTGCGGCGCGGTCCGGCCGCTCGCGCAGGCCGGCGAGGCGCCGGTGGCGGAACTCAAGCGGATGTTCGCGCGCGACGGCACGCGCGGCGTCGGCGCTGCGCTGCTGGCGGCGCTGGAGCGCGAGGCGATCGCCATGGGCTACCGCGCGCTGTGGCTGGAGACGCGCCGCGTCAACGAACGCGCGCTGCGCTTCTACCGGCGCCACGACTATTCCGAGATCCCCCGCTATGGCGCCTACGTTGATCGCCCCGACGCGGTGTGCCTGGGCAAGCCCCTGCGCGCCCCCGTGGCGACCGCCTCCTCCCCGCTCCACCAGGAATCCCCATGGAACTGATCGACCTCCGCGGCACCGACCGCGACTGGATGCCCGCGCTCGGCGAGCTGTTCTTCGACGTCATCGACGGCGGCGGCTCGCTCGGTTTCCTCGAGGACATCGACGAGGCGCAGATGCGCGAGTACTGGGAGGGCGTCTTCGACCAGCTCGGCCCGCGACACCGCCTGTGGGTCTGCCGCGACGGCGACCGGGCGCTCGGCACGGTGCAGCTGTCGATCTGCAGCAAGCCCAACGGGCGCCATCGCGCCGAGGTGCAGAAGCTGATGGTGCATCGCGACGCACGCCGGCGGGGCGTGGCGGCGCAGTTGATGGCCGCGCTGGAGCGCGTCGCGCGGGACGAGGGCCTGCGGCTGCTGGTGCTGGACACCGAGGTCGACTCGCCGGCCGAGACCTTCTATCGCGCGCAGGGCTTCCAGCGCGCCGGCGAGATCCCGGACTTCGCCACCAGCCCGCAGGGCGAACTGCGCGGCACCGCGCTGTACTGGAAGCGCCTGCCCTGACGCGATGCGCGTCAGCGGTCAGCGCGACAGCCGCATCAGCTTGCCGCCGTCGGTGACGATGAGCAGCGCGCCGTCGCGCGCCTGGATCAAGTCGCGGAAGCGCTCGCCCAGGTCGCCGAACATCTTTTCCTTGGCCGTGACGGTCTCGCCGTTGATCGCGATGCGCCACAGCGCCGTGCCCGCCAGCGATCCCGAGATCAGCTGCCCGCGCCATTCCGGGAACATGCTGCCGGTGTAGAACACCAGGCCGGCCGGCGCGACCGAGATCGGCGTCCAGGTCGTCAGCGGTTCGACGTAGGTGGGCGCGTGCGTGCCGCCGCCGATGCGGCAGGCATCGCCCACCGGCGAGCCGTACGGGCAGCCGTAGCTCTTGACCGGCCAGCCGTAGTTCTTGCCGGCGCGCGCGATGTTGAGCTCGTCGCCGCCCTGCGGGCCGTGCTCGGTGATCCACAGCTCGCCGGTCTGCGGATGCAGCACCGCGCCCTGGATGTTGCGATGGCCGTAGCTCCAGATGCCGGGCCGCGCGCCGCCGGCGAAGCTCGGGTTGTCCGACGGGATGCCGCCATCGCGGTTCACGCGGATCACCTTGCCCAGCGTCTGCTGCAGGTCCTGCGACGGGCTGCCCTTCATGCGCTCGCCGGTGGTGATGTAGAGCGTCTTGTCGCGCGCGAAGACCAGGCGCGAGCCGTAATGCCCGCTGCCGTCGACCTTCGGCGCCTGCCGGAAGATGACCTGCACGCCGGTCAGCGCGTCGCCCTCGAGCTGGCCCCGCGCCACGGTCGTGCCGGCCTTGCCGGCTTCGCTGCCGCTGCCCGCCTCCGCGTAGGCGAAGTAGACCCAATTGCTGCCCGCGGTCCCGAAGTCCGGATCGATCGCGATGCCCAGCAGGCCGCCCTGGCCGCTGTCCAGCACCGGGGGCACGCCGGAGAGCGTAGCCTCCGTCCGGCCGGCCGCGGACAGCCGCACGATCGCGCCGCCCTTCTGCGTCACCAGCAGCCGGCCGTCCGGCAACTGCGCCAGGCCCCAGGGGCGGTCCAGTCCGCTGTTGAGCGTCTGCAGCGTCGGCGCCGCGGCACCGCCGCCAGGCTGCGACGGTACGGCGGTGTCCTCACCGCCGCTGCCGCCACCGCCGCAGGCCACCGCCGCCGCGGCGACGGCCAAGGTCGACATCCATTCCGCCACGCTCATGTCCGCTCTCCTGATCCGGGTGAAAGGCCGCGGCCCCGGCGGCCGCGTCACGATGCCGTGAAGTCCGGGAGTCTAGGCGTCCCGCGCGTCGGTGCGACCGGGCGCGCGCATCGGCCCCGCCGTCGTCGATGCCTCGTGCGCGCGGGGCAATCGGCGTGCACGCCGCCGCGCCCGGCGACCTGCGGCCCGGATGGCCCTGGCCTTGTGCGGGCCCGGCGCTTCCTCTACGCTGGCCGCAATCCGGCTCCAGACCCACGTCCAACTCTTCCCGAGAGGAGCGAGCCATGTGCCCCAGTCCCACCCCTGACTTGGAAGGCGCCCCCGCCGGCAGCCCAGGCAGCGCCGCGGTGCCCCAGCATCCCGGCATCGCGGCGATCCGCACCCTGGCGCTGGCCGGCCCGGCCGGCGCCGGCAAGACCTCGCTGGCCGAGGCCCTGCTGCTGAAGGCCGGCGCGATCAAGAGCGCCGGCAGCATCGAGAAAGGCAGCACCGTCAGCGACCACGACCCGCTGGAGAAACGGATGCAGCACTCGCTGCAGGCGGCCCAGATGCACCTGCTGCACAACGGCCTGCGCGTCCACCTGCTCGACACCCCGGGCGCGCCCGACTTCATCGGCCAGGCGCTGCCCGCGCTGGAGGCGGTCGAGTCGGTGGCGATCGTCGTCAACGCCCAGAACGGCCTGGAGCTGATGGTCAAGCGGATGATGGAGGCCGCCGCCGGCCGCGGGCTCACGCGGCTCATCGTCGTCAACAGGATCGACGCGCCCGGCGTCGACGCGCAGGCGCTGCTGGGCCAGTTGCAGGAGGCCTTCGGGCGCGAATGCCTGCCGCTGAACCTGCCGGCCGCGGGCGGCACGCGCGTCCAGGACTGCTTCTTCGGCTGCAGCGGCGACAGCGACTTCGGCTCCGTCGAGGCCGCCCACCGGGCGCTGGTGGAGCAGGTGGTGGAGGTCGATCCGGACTTCGTCGACCGCTACCTCAATGACGGCGACGTGCCAGCGACAGAGCTCCACGCGCCGCTGGAGCAGGCCTTCCGCGAGGGCCACCTGATCCCCGTGTGCTTCGTCTCCGCCCGCACGGGCGCCGGCGTGGCGGAGTTGCTCGACGTCATCGAGAAGCTGCTGCCCAACCCCTACGAGGCCAATCCACCGCAGTTCCTGCGCCGCGAGGGGGAGGAGGCCGAGCCGCTGGTCATCACCATGGATCCGGCCCGGCACGTGGTGGCGCACGTCTTCAAGATCCAGTCCGACCCCTACCTCGGCAAGCTGGCGATGCTGCGCGTCCATCAGGGCACGCTGCGCAGGAACGCCCAGCTTTACGTCGGGCATGCGCGCAAGGCGGTGCGGGTGGCGCATCTGTTCATGCTCCAGGGCAAGGAGCATGTGGAGATCGAGCAGGCGCTGCCCGGCGACCTGTGCGCGCTGGCCAAGCTCGAGGAGCTGCATTACGACGCGGTGTTGCACGACGCGCCGGAGGACGAGCACCTGCATCTGGCGCCGGTGGCGCTGCCGACGCCGGTGCATGGCATCGCGATCCGGCCCAGCCGCCATGGGGACGAACAGCGGCTGTGGGAGGTGCTGACGCGCCTGGTCGAGGAGGACCCCTGCCTGCGCCTGGAACGCGGCGGCGACCAGGACGGCCTGGGCGCGCAGGGCGGCGAGACGCTGGTCTACGGGCTGGGGGAACTCCATCTGCGCGTGCTGCTGGAGCGGCTCAAGGAGATCTACAAGTTCGACGTCCAGACCCAGCCGCCGCGGATCGCCTACCGGGAAACGATCTCGGCCAAGGCCGAGGGGCATTACCGGCACAAGAAGCAGACCGGCGGCGCGGGCCAGTTCGGCGAGGTCTGGCTGCGCATCGAGCCGCTGGCGCGCGGCGCCGGCTTCGAGTTCCGCGACGAGGTCAAGGGCGGCACCATCCCCGGCCAGTTCATGCCGGCCGTCGAGAAGGGGGTGCGCCAGGCCCTCGCCCAGGGGGTGGTGGCCGGCTATCCGGTGGTGGACCTGCGCGTGACGGTCTTCGACGGGAAGCACCATTCGGTGGACTCCAAGGAAATCGCCTTCATCACCGCCGGCAAGAAGGCGCTGATCGCCGCGGTGCGCGAGGCGCGCCCGGTGGTGCTGGAGCCGATCGTGCAGGTCGAAATCAGCGCCCCGGAACACGCCACCGGCGACATCACCGGCGACCTGGCGTCCCGGCGGGGCCAGGTGCTGGGCACCCGCGCCAGCGTGCCGGGGCAGATCGGCGTCGAGGGACTGGCGCCGCTGGCAGAGCTCAGCGCCTACCAGAACCGCCTCAATGCGATGACCAGCGGGCAGGGGCGCTACACGATGGTGCTGTCCCATTACGAACCGGTGCCCCCCAACACGCAGGCCCAGTTGGCGGCGGGCTACCACCTGAAGGACGAGGAGTAGTCCCCCGTCCGCCGGGGATCGCCGGAGGGGGCGGGCCAGGCGTTTGTGAACGAAGCTTTATCATTGCGGGATGTGTTCCGCCCCCCGCGATGTCGCGCAGATCCGCCTGGACAACGCGATGCGCTTGTTCGACGAGTTCGTCGCCGCGACGATCAAGCATCCCGATGCCGCCGCCCTGCGCGGCCTGGAGCGCCGCTTTGCCGAGCGCCTGCAGATCCAGCCCAGCTACTGGAGCCAGATCAAGAGCCGTTCGCGCCAGATCGGCGAGCGGCTGGCCCGCCAGTTCGAGCAGCTCAGCCACAAGCCCAACGGCTGGATGGACCAGGAACACGGGGCGCTGGACGCCGCTGCCGCGGGCCCGGGCGGTATCTCCCAGAGCAACGGGGCTTTATCAAGCGCGCACCGGCCGGCCGCGGCGGACAACTCCCCCAGCCTGCCGCAGGACGATGACGAGCGCTTCATCGTCGGCCTGGTGCTGACCTACTACCGCCGCCATCCGCAGCGGGCCCGCACCCGGCTGCTCGACCTCCTGGGCGAGGTGCTGACCCCGCCCGCTCCGAATGCGCCGCCCGCGCCCGCACCGCGGGCAGCCGCGCCGGCGACCTCCGACGTCGACGATTGGCGCAAGCTGCAGCAGAGCATCGCGCCGCTGAAGCCGAAGAAGCGCTGAGCGCGCGCCCGGCGGCGTCGCGCGGGCAATCCTTTCGACGTCCCTCGCCCCTTCCGTTCCGCCTTCCGTTCCGCCTTCCGTTCCGCCTTCCGTTCCGCCTTCCGTCCCGCCTGGTCCTCGGCCCTCGGCGTGCCGGAGGTGTGCGCCTGCGCGCGTAACCGCTGCCACCCCGCCGCCGAGGCGCTGGCTCCCGGCGCGGCGTCGTCCCGTCGCCGAGGGACAACGCCAGATAAAAACCGCTTGCGCTTGATAATCAGATGTTTATCATCTGCGCAACTTTGGAGCCCCCGCCGCAACGGCCGCGCAGTTGGCGCCCGTCCCGGGACCGAGGCGCTCCCCTTTCCCTTCCGTCCCGTCCGTCATCACAGGAGGCTGCCATGGCCCAGTTCATCACTCCCCGTCCGCGTCTCGCAATGACACCGCGCAAGCCGCGCAATCCCTTCGTGGCCCTGAGCCACGGCCGTTCTGCGGGCCGTCACGGCCCCACCGCCGGCGGTCGACGCCAGCAGGAACAGCAAGCCCTGAAGCGCGCGCTTCAGCGGCACGACGACTTCAGCCCTTGAACGGGCCGCCTCCGACGGATCGGGACGTCTTCCCGGTCCGGCGCAGGCCGCCCAGGGAGACAAGACATGCAAGAGATCACCTTGATGCCGGGCCGCATGCATGGCCTGGCCCGCCAGCAGACCCTGCGGGGCTGGCTGGCGATCCTGCTGCTGGGCGCCGGCGGGCGCCTGATCAGCTGGGCGTGGCAGGTCGCTCCGGCGCCCCGCCGCGATGAACCGGCCACCGGGCTGGAGTTCCACGGCGACGCCGACGGCGCCGGCCGGCTCTACGTCGACGGCCAACTGCAGGGCACCCTCGCGGGTGTGCAACGGCTGTGATGCCGGTCTGGCTCGCGGTCGCCGTGGCCGCGGTGGGGATCAAGCTCGCGGGCGCCGAGCCGATATACGATGAACGATCACCGTGTATCGCCGCCCGCGCGGCGACCTCGCTTCATGACCCAGAGCGTTCCGCCCGCTGCCTCTGCCCCGTCCGGGAGCGGAGCGGGGAATCCGCCGGTTCCCCCGCCGTTCCAGCCGCTGACCCGGCCCTTGCCGGACCTGGCGGCGTGGACGGCGCACCTGCGCGGCATGGAGATCCCGGTGCTGGCCAGCACGGCCGAGCAGCTGGAGATCTGGCGTGCCAATGAGGACGCGGTCGACGCGCACCTGCTCGGCGAGATCCTGAGCAAGGATCCGCTGATGACGCTCAAGCTGCTGGCGCATGCCGCGTCGCAGCGCTCCAGCCGGCTGCTGACCGACACCGAGACGGTCACCGCCGCGCTGGTGCTGATGGGCATCACCCCCTTCTTCAAGGCCTTCGGCGCGCAGCCGACGGTCGAGCAGCGCCTGGCCTCGCGCCCGGACGCGCTGGCCGGCGTGCAGCGGGTGCTGCACCGCGCCGAGCGCGCCGCGCGCTTCGCGCTGGGCTTCGCGGCGCACCGCGCGGATCCCGATGCCGCGGTCATCCACAGCGCCGCGCTGCTGCACGATTTCTCCGAGATGCTGCTGTGGTGCGAGGCCCCCGACCTCGCGCTCGAGATCCAGCGCCGCCAGCAGGCCGATCCGGCGCTGCGCAGCGTCGCGGCGCAGCGCGCGGTGCTCAACATCGAGCTCGGCGACCTGGAACAGGCGCTGATGCGCAGCTGGCACCTGCCGGAGCTGCTCGCCCACATCGTCGACGACAAGAAGGCCAACGATCCGCAGGTCCGCAGCGTGACGCTGGCAGTGCGGCTGGCGCGGCATACCGCCCAGAGCTGGGAGAACCCCGCCGTGCCCGACGACCTGATCGAGATCGGCGCGCTGATGAACCTCTCGCCCGCCCACACGCTCAAGCTGGTCCACGAGGTCGACGGGGTGCTCTGAACCGCGGTGCGGCGGCGGATCGCCGCGACGCCATCGCATGGGCGCTGCATCGGCGCCGCATCGGCGTTACGCTGCGCGCTCCGACAGCATGCGACCGACGCGAGGAGACACCATGGCCGGCCCCGACCGCGAGTTCTGGCAACAACGCTTCGAGACCGGGCAGACCGGCTGGGATCGCGGCGCGCCGCATCCCCAGTTGGCCGCATGGTTGGCGGACGGGCTGTTGCCCACCGGCGCGCGCATCGTCGTGCCGGGCTGCGGTCGCGGCCATGAGCTGTCGGTGCTGGCACGCGCGGGATTGGACGTGATCGGGCTGGACTACACGCCGGCGGCGGTGGAAATCGCCCGGGCCGCGCTCAAGGAGGCCGGTGTGCCGGGGCGTGTCGAGCAGGCCGATGTGCTGGCCTGGCGGCCCGATCATCCGGTGGACCTGATCTACGAGCAGACCTGCCTCTGCGCGCTGCATCCCGACCAGTGGACCGGTTATGCCGAGCAGCTGCAGCGCTGGCTCAAACCCGGCGGCCGACTGCTCGCCCTGTTCATGCAGGCGCGCCGCGACGAGTCCGAGCACGGCCAGGTCATCGGCCCGCCCTACCACTGCGACATCAATGCGATGCGGGCGCTGTTCCCGCTGGCCTTGTGGAAATGGCCGGCGCTGCCCTACACGCAGCGCCCGCACGAGCGGGGATGGTTCGAGCTCGCGGTGGTGCTGGAACGGCGCTGAGCCGCGCCGCGGCCTTCATACCGGCAGCGCCGTCGTGTCCTTCAGCCGATCCAGCACGAAGCTGGTCTTGCAGTCCTGCACGCTCGGGTGGCGCAGCAGCGTGTCGCTGATGAAGCGGGCGTAATGGCTCATGTCCTCGACCAACACCCGCAGCAGGTAGTCCATCTCCCCCGTCAGAGCGGCGCATTCCACCACTTCGGGCCAGGTCTGGACCGCCGCCCGGAACAGGTCCATCGGCGTGCGCTTGTGGCTTTCGGTGTGCTTCTCCAGCCGCACGTTGATGTAGGCCGTCAGGCCGAGGCCCACCCTCTCCGGGCTCACCAGCGCCACGTAGGCGGTGATCACGCCGCCTTCCTCGAGCCGCCTCACCCGCCGCAGCACCGCCGACGAGGACAGGTTCACCTGCGCCGCCAGCGCGTCGTAGGTCATGCGGCCGTCGGCCTGGAGGGCGTGGAGGATGCGTCGGTCGATCGCATCGAGCTCGATCTGCTTGTCCATCCCGCGATTCTTGCAGGATTCCTGCGCCATCCCCGTTTCGGGCGCCATGGATCGCAGAAATCCTGCGCCCCCCTCCCCCTACAGTGACGCCATCGCATTCCTGACCAGATCCCCTTGACGGGGTAGCGGAGACAAGCATGGCATTCACTCCCTGGGACAACCCGATGGGCACCGACGGCTTCGAGTTCATCGAGTTCGCCGCGCCCGATCCCGCGGCGCTGGGCGCGCTGTTCACCTCGATGGGCTTCGTCGCCGTCGCCCGCCATCGCCACAAGGATGTGACGCTGTACCGCCAGGGCGACGTCAACTTCATCATCAACGCCGAGAAGGACGCCTTCGCGCAGCGCTTCGCGCGCCTGCATGGACCGTCGATCTGCGCGATCGCGTTCCGCGTCAAGGATGCGGCCTTCGCCTACCGCCGCGCGCTGGAACTCGGCGCCTGGGGCTTCGACAACAAGGCCGGCCCGATGGAGCTGAACATTCCGGCGATCAAGGGCATCGGCGACTCGCTGATCTACTTCGTCGACCGCTGGCAAGGCAAGAACGGCGCGGCGCCCGGCGAGATCGGCAACATCAGCATCTACGACGTCGATTTCGTGCCGCTGCTCGATGCCGAGGGCAAGCCGGTGCAGTCCACGCCCAAGGGCCATGGCCTGACCTACATCGATCACCTGACCCACAACGTGTTCCGCGGACGGATGAAGGAATGGGCCGAGTTCTACGAGCGCCTGTTCAATTTCCGCGAGGTCCGCTACTTCGACATCGAGGGCAAGCTGACCGGCCTGAAGTCCAAGGCGATGACCAGCCCCTGCGGGAAGATCCGCATCCCGATCAACGAGAGCAGCGACGACAAGAGCCAGATCGCCGAATACCTGGACCTGTACCACGGCGAAGGCATCCAGCACGTGGCGCTGGGCACGGACGACATCTATCGCACCGTCGAAGGCATGAAGGGCACGGGCGTGGTCTTCCAGGACACGATCGACACCTACTACGACCTGGTGACCAAGCGCCTGCCCGAGCACAACGAGGACCTGGACGAACTGCGCCGCCTGCGCATCCTGATCGACGGCGCCGCGCACCAGGGCGCGCCGCACGAGCTGCTGCTGCAGATCTTCACCAAGGAAGTGATCGGCCCGATCTTCTTCGAGATCATCCAGCGCAAGGGCAACGAAGGCTTCGGCGAGGGCAACTTCAAGGCCCTGTTCGAAAGCATCGAGCTCGACCAGATCCGCCGTGGCGTGCTCAAGGCGGACGCTTGATGGTCCGGGATGTCGGCCGGCCTCGCCGCGCTGACTTTCCACTGACGCGATCCTGATTCAACCCGCCCGGCTCACCCGCTGGGCGGTGTTCATCTGGGCCGGCTCATCGAGCAGGGCCAGCGCCCGCTCGAAGGCCTGCGGCTCGAACACGAGTTGCAGGTGGCCACGCGCCGGCAGGTGCAACACGCGGGCCCCGGGCAGCACCGCCGTCTCCGCCGGGAAGACGATCTGGTCGCAATGGCCGTAGAGGCAATCGAAATGGCTCGCGACCTGCGGCGGCTCCTGGCGCGCGAGCTCGTTCAGCCATTCCGAATCGCCGCGCATCTGGCGGGCGTTCTCGGTGGTGCCCAGCTTCGCCAGCAGCGTGCCGTGATGCGGCGTGCCCAGCGTCAGGATGCGATGGATGCGGTCGAAGGGGTGGCCCTGGCTGCGCCACCAGGCGCGCGCGCTCAATCCCCCCATGCTGTGGGCAACGATGAGCGGCGCCAGGCCGGTCCGGTCATGGAGCGCGCGCATGGCGGCGTCGACCTGCGGCGCGTAGCGGTCGATCGAACCGAAGGCCGGCTCCTGGGTGAGCGCGATGAACGGCGTCCCGCGCGCCCGCAGGGCCTTCATCCAACCGTTCCACAGGCCGCGATTGCAGCTGTAGCCGTGCAGGAACACGACGCCGCGGCGGCCGCGCGCCTGCGCTGGCGGCGGCAGGAAGTCAGGCTCGCGATGTTCGGCCCAGGGCTGCTGCCAATTGAACACCCTCGTGACCACGACGACCTCGCGCCACCAGGCCTGCAGCAGGTCGCCCAGCGGCGCGGTCGGCAGCCCCGGCGCGGGCGGGACGAAGCGCAACACCAGGAAGTGGGGGAGCATCGCCAAGGGCGGCCCCGCCACGAAAAGCGCGAGCAGCGCCAGCCCCACCCAAGGCCCCCAGTGACTGCCGGCCCACAGGCTCAAAAGCGGTCCAACGATCCAACGAAACAACGAGGTGAGGCGCTGCAGCCTGCCGTTCATCCGGGCTCCCGATCAAAACGACGAGTGTAGGCGCGGGCTGGACCAGGGCGTCGCTTCGGAAAACTCTGCGCATGGACATGCCTGGCCAAGGAATGGCGACCGGTTGTCCCTCACGTGACGAGGTGGCCTAGGGCATCCCCGCTACGACGCCTTCGCGCCAGCAGCCAGCATGGACAGTTCCTCAGGGGCGCGCCCCTCCGACACATCAAGAACGCGACGAGGAGACATGACTGCAACCACCGCACCGACCGCCGCGACGCTGGCGACCGCCCCACCGGCCGCGAAGCCCTGGCTGAAGAACTACCCACCGGGCGTCCCCGCGGAGATCCAGGTCGACGTCTATCCCTCGTTGGTGGCCCTGCTCGAGGAGGCATTCCGCAAGCATGCGCGCCGCGACGCGGCCGCCTGCATGGACCAGCGCCTGAGCTTCGCGCAGGTCGACGAGCTGTCCGCGGCGCTGGGCGCCTGGCTGCAGCAGCGCGGCCTGGTCCGCGGTGCGCGCGTGGCGATCATGATGCCCAACGTCCTGCAGTACATGGTGACCATCGCGGCCATCCTGCGGGCCGGCTTCGTCGTGGTGAACGTGAACCCGCTGTACACGCCGCGCGAGCTGGAACACCAGCTCAAGGACTCCGGCGCCGAGGCGATCATCGTGCTCGAGAACTTCGCCAAGACGCTTTCGGAGGTGATCGACCGCACGCAGGTGAAGCATGTGGTGTTGACCGGCCTGGGCGACATGCTGGGCTGGTGGCGTGGCCCGCTGATCAACTTCGCGGTCCGGCACGTGAAAAAGATGGTGCCGGAATTCCGCCTACCCTTGACCGGCGGGCGCAGCGTCTCCCGCTTCAATCAGGCGCTGGCGCAGGGCGCGGCCATGTCCCTGAAGCCGGTGCAGGTCGGCCCGGACGACCCCGCCTTCCTCCAATACACCGGCGGCACGACGGGCCTGTCAAAGGGCGCGACCCTGCTGCACCGGAACATCGTGGCCAACATCCTGCAGAGCGAGGCCTGGTTCGCGCCGATGCTGAACAAGCTCGGCGACAAGCCCCTGACCATCGTCTGCGCGCTACCGCTGTATCACATCTTCGCGCTCACGGCCTGCTACATGCTGGGCGCGCGGATGGGGATCATGAATCTGCTGATTCCGAATCCCCGCGACATTCCGGGGCTCATCGCGACGCTGCGCAATTACCGGGTGAACATGTTCCCCGCGGTCAATACCTTGTTCAATGCGCTGGCCAATGATCCCGCATTCGCCAAGCTCGATTTCAGCGAGCTGGTGATCTCGAATGGCGGCGGCATGGCGGTGCAGCAGGCCACTGCGGAGAAATGGGCGCGCATTACCGGCTGCCCTGTCGTCGAGGGCTATGGGCTTTCCGAGACCTCTCCGGTGGCGACGGTGAATCGCCTCGACCTGGCCCAGTTCAATGGATCGATCGGCTTGCCCGTGCCCAACACCGAGATCGCAATCCGCGACGACAACGGCAAGGATCTACCGATCGGCGAGCGCGGCGAGATCTGCATCCGAGGTCCGCAGGTCATGGCTGGCTATTGGAATCGTCCCGAAGAAACCGCGCAGGCGATTGGACCGGATGGATTCTTTAAGACCGGGGACATTGGTGTGATGGATGCGGAGGGATTCACCCGCATCGTGGATCGCAAGAAGGACATGATCCTGGTCAGCGGCTTCAACGTGTATCCCACCGAGATCGAACAGGTCGTGAACCTGCATCCCGGCGTGCTCGAGTGCGCGGCGATCGGCGTTCCGGATCAGCACTCCGGCGAGGCGGTGAAGCTGTTCGTCATCAAGAAGGATCCGGCGCTCGCCGAGGAGGACCTCGCCGCCTATTGCCACAAGCAGTTGACGGGCTACAAGCGGCCGAAGTACATCGAATTCCGCGATGAGCTGCCCAAGACCAACGTCGGCAAGATCTTGCGACGCGAACTGCGGCAGTGATGGGCGCCTCGCGCGGTGACGGCCGCGGCGCTTGCGTGTTGCCGTCGGGTGTCTCCGTCCTGGAGCGGGGTTGGCTCTCGTCCAACAACGTCGTGCTTCATGGCGCATCCCCGGAGGAGGGCGCAGTCCTTGTCGACACCGGCTACGCCAGCCATGCAGCGCAGACCCTCGCTTTACTCGATGCCAGCTTGCTGCCGGCTGAGTCGCTGCGCCTGATCGTCAATACGCATCTCCATTCCGACCATTGCGGAGGGAATGCGTTGATCGCGCAGCGGCATGGGTGTCCCATCCTCATTCCTCCGGGCGAATACACGGCGATCTCGACCTGGGACGAGGAGGCGCTGAGCTACCGCTCGACGGGCCAGCGCTGCGATCGGTTCACGCCAGCGGGAAAGCTCACGTCCGGCCAAGTGCTTCGTCAAGGAGGAAGGGATTGGCATGTCCATGCCGCGCCGGGGCACGACCCGCATTCGGTGATCCTATATGAACCATCCAGCGGGACGCTGCTGTCTGCAGATGCGCTGTGGGAACGGGGCTTCGGAATTGTCTTTCCGGAACTCGATGGCGAAGGCGCTTTCGAGGAAGTGGCTGCCACACTCGACATCATCGAACGGTTGAAACCCGAAATCATCATGCCCGGTCACGGGGCGCCATTTACTGACATCGCCAAGGCCATCGGAATTGCACGCGAGCGCTTGGACTACTTTCGACGGGAACCTCATCGCCACGCGGTGCACGCGGTGAAGGCCCTCACTGCGTTTCATATGCTTGAGGTGGTTCACAGTACCCGCGACGCGTTGCTCGCCTGGCTGGTATCAACGCCCATCTTTGTGAGTACTTGGCGACGATTCTTTCCCGACCGGGACCTGCTCCATTGGTCCAATGAACTGGTGGACCAGTTGATCGCGGCAAAGATCCTCGGAGCTTCGAGCACAAACGGCTCAGTGATGCTTCAAATCTCTAAGGCATGAGCGCCGAAAGCAGCGAGAAACTTTGCTACGCCCAAAAGCAAAAAACCCCTCGACTGTTTCCAATCGAGGGGTTTGCGGGATATTAGCCTGACGATGACCTACTTTCACACGGGAATCCGCACTATCATCGGCGCTGAGTCGTTTCACGGTCCTGTTCGGGATG
>Ga0157319_1000021_pt1 | contig 84514 bp, 67 predicted proteins | sample MCvi2old240510_FD_105326 | JGI IMG/M metagenome (GOLD analysis project Ga0157319, IMG submission 105326) | Arabidopsis rhizosphere microbial communities from North Carolina - M.Cvi.2.old.240510 | ecosystem: Host-associated > Plants > Roots > Rhizosphere | place: USA: North Carolina | collected... | reverse complement strand
TCAACCCACCCCCAAGGAGTCCAAGACCAAGAAGTTACCCACAGCCTGAGCCTCAGCGGCTCGAACAAGGGTGGGTCAAGATTGGATGGAAACGGTGGGTCAGGATCGCGCGGGAATCAACAGTGCAGAGGTTTTGTTCGAACAGGATAGGCGCAGACGAGGTCAGAGGCTTTATCGTCTCACTGGCTGAGGCTGTGAAGGTGCCCATCTTCTTGACCGGCACGCCGGAAGCCACCAGATTCTTTGGGGACAGTTTCGAGGTTGCGCGACGGGCCTGTCACCTGGGCGCGTTCCAACTGCATCGGGCGTCGAATCACGAGGACAAGACTTATCGGGCCATGGTGACATTCTTGCTAAATCACCAACTGGTAGACGTACCTCTCAAGATCGACGCGAATGGCGCAGTCTTCCAGAAGCTGTACGAGCTGTCCCTGGGCGTAACCTCTGTCCTTAAGAAGCTGCACATCGATGCACAGAAGATCGCTCTGTCCGCGCGAGACGCCCGCGAGGGCAATGTGGCGCTCGCTATCACACACTATGAGAAGGCCGCAAAGGCGCTCAAGGTCCTGACCAAAAAACTACGAGAGCTCAATCCTCGCCTGACGGAAGCCGAGCTACTTGCTGCTGCGGTGGCACGGGATGACGAGTCGCACGCATGAGCGACTTTGACGGTGTTCAATTGCCCAAGGGCCAATTCAGAATTCAGCTCGCCGTACGGCCCATCGAAGACGAGTGGATCATGGGTTTGGTGGCAAGGCTTCATCGCCTGTCGGGGCCCATCGGGTTCACGCGATTTTACAGCACGCGGTTTAACCTTCCCGTGCCCTATACGACCGCACATACGGTGCGCACTGTCGTCGCCTCCGGCGCCTGGGGGCCGCCAGACTTGGTTGCGGAGGAACGCACCTTCAGGAACTACTTCGCACAGTTTATGGGTGGGAATGGCACCGGAAGATTTCCTGAGTCCGAGGCAGACATGCTGTTCAGCGGACGATGCAAAAATGAGTCGGACACACCGCAGATGCCGCTTGGCCTGCGTGCTTGCCCCGCGTGCGGCAAAGAGCAGGATCGTGACCACGGTTTCCGTACGTACCTGAGATCGCATAATCTGCCAGGCGTGAAGGCGTGCTGGAGGCACGGCCTCGAACTCGTTCGGAACACCGCGGGTCCTTACGAACTCTCGGTACCGAGTGCAGTGGATCAACAGGAATGGACGTATGCCTCGCATGCAGACGTGTGGTTCGCCCGGGTGTCGCGCAACGCGCTCTTATCACCCGGCACTGGCACCCACTACCAGCACGAACTCCGTCATGCTGCCTCCGTGGCGTGCGGCGATAAGCTGGCCAGTTCGTTGACCCAGGAGCTGTTGGCAGCTTACCCGGGGCCGTTCTTGGAGGCACAAAAGCTAGACGCGAAAACACTGGAGCGTCGACTGCGGTTGCACACGCGCGGCTACCAGCACAGATCCATCGGATGCAGTCGCATCCTACTGCTGCTGTCCTCCTTGCGGCGCGGGTCCGGACCGAAGCTCGATGCGTCTCTTGTGGGGCAAGGCGGTCTCGCCCCAATTGGCCGCCTGAAGCCTCGTCCTGTGAATCCTCCTTAATTTCCTGTGCCAGTCAGAAGTAGAGGTCAGGGAATCGTTTTATACAGTACTCGACCGGCGGCACGCGCCCGAGCGCTTCATGTGGTCGACGGTGGTAGTAGCGCTGAAGCCAATCGGCGGTCATGGCTCGCACCTTGGCCAACGAGTCGAAGACGTAGCAGTCCAGCACCTCGGTGCGGTAGGTCTTGTTGAAGCGCTCGACATAGGTGTTCTGGGTTGGCTGGCCGGGTCGGATGTGACGTAGCTCGATGCCCTTGGCAGCGGCCCGGTCGCATAGCGCCTGGGCGATGAAATCCGGCCCGTTGTCCGGCCGACTCTACAACGGCGCGCCGCGCACTTCGACCAGTTCGCTCTAGGCCCGGATCATGCGCGCCTCCGGCAGACTCGTGTCGCCCTCGATGCGCAATGCCTCCCGGTTAAACTCGTCAATGACGTTTAACGCCCTGAGGCGCCGTCCTGGCCAGCGCGTCGACCATGAAGTCGCAGCTCCTGTGCTGATTGGGTTCCGGCGAGCGGTCCCCTCAAGTACGTACCCTCTAAACCATTTCCCTATTCCCCCCTCTTCGCTATGTGCCTAGAGTGGCGCTGCAGCCGTCGTGGCTGCAAGGGAGGAACCCATGGCATTCATCAAACCTGGCCCCAAGCCGAAGAAGGAAGACGGCACGGACGATCGTCGGCGTCATGTTGACGAGGAGAACTCGAAGAAGCATCCAACGCTTCCCATTCACAAGCATCCGCCGAAAAACAAGTAACGGGAATCCTGAGGCGCAATAACTGCGCCGAAGAGTACGAGCGGCGTCGGCACAATGAATGCAGGCGCCGCGTTGACCGTTCCAGCAAGCCTGTGCACTTGGTGCAGTCAACTGAACAGGCTTTGCGGGGCAGTGGACGGTCGGTTCTCAGCGCTTGCTGTCGGCGGGGCTGGTCATGATGCCCGGCTCCTGTCGTCCAGGAGCAGACGGTGAGCAGCGATCGCTTTCAGGTAGTCGAACAACCGACGACGGTACGCCCGACGTCTCCGGACGTCGGACGCTGGGCGCCCACTGCTAAACGCTGCTTGGCGCCCTAGAGGGTGAGTACGCTCATCCGGAACTCGCCAAGATGTGCGCGGTAGACGCATTCATCGAGATGCTCCAAGGACGTGAGTCGGAGGACTAGAGAGCTCGCCAAAGACGGGCGCCGACCGCTACTTGGAATGTAGGCGGTCAGCCATTTCATCTTGGAATCGCCGCGGTTCGGGGCCGACGCTGCGGAGGCGTGCACCGGGCGGATCATGTCGATGGCAGCGGTGCCGGTGCCGCGCGGTATCGGGCTCAAGGTTCGGGCGAGAGCATGCAAGCATGGTAACTCCGCTGCTTGTGCGGCTCAGGACGAGGAGTCTTTCCCGTTGGTGATTGGGTCAGCGGCGGCCGCTGCGCCGGATGGGCGCGCGCGCGCGTGGTCCGTAGGCCACCAGGGTTCTGATCGCGCGCCGGATACGGCTGGACAACAGCCTGCCGCCCACGGTGCGCTTGGGTCTAGCCTGAAAGCCAACCTGACCGTCCCGGGCGTAGAAGTAGACCCGCTGTCCCAGACGGAAGCTGTCAATTTCGGGAGGCAGGGTGATGCGACCACCGCGTCGAACCACGCTGGAGTAGGTGCGGTCCTTGGTGGGATAGCTGGGCAATTTCATGAACAAGCTCCTGATCCGAGTCTTGGCGGTACGCTTTCTAGGTGCCAAACGCCATGCAACATGGACCTTCCTAGCGAGGTTTCGTGGCAACGACAGTACAAGAGTACGCTGCCGAGGTTGGTGTGAAGCAGCTCGTGCACTTCACGCGCGAGAGCAATCTTGAGTCCATTTTGAACCGCGGGTTGGTGACGCGAGAGATGTTGACCCGAGAGAGTTTCAACGGCTTCACCCGCTGCAGAGCCGTCCTTCTGGCTTCGCTGCGCACGTTGCCGAACTTGGGGCCGAGCATCACCGAAATGCGCAGGCGTCCCAAGCGCACCGCCCAGTGACACAGGCAAGCGGAGGCCCGGCGATACAAATGGGCTCATTCGCAGCAACCGTCTCGTGCAACCTGAAGCTGGAGTCGCTCGGGGAACTCTCCGCCCTCCTTCGCCGCCCGAACTAAATCCGCTCATGCACAGCAAGCATCCTGTGTACATGTGAAGGAGCGTTGCCTGCTCAGTAAGCGTCCGGTGATCCCCGCCCCTCGGCGACCCGGGGGGCTGCGAGAATCGTGGACATGGCATACCGATTCACAGGATTACTGGCGCCAGGTCTTGAGGGCCTCGCAGACTCCGCCGATCTCCCTGCTGGTTCAGTCATCCGCTCCATCCAGACGCCGTTTGTAGGTGTTGGCATCGCGCTTCCATCACTGGCGGGGAAGACGCTCCAAATGTCCGAACTTTCGGCCGTAGCCAACCAGATGGGCATTGCGGCGGCGAAGGTGTGGCTGTTCATCGACTATGAGACGTGGGGTGGCGTCGATGCGGTTTATGCAGTTGGTTTTGCAGACGGCAGTTTCTTCGGCCCGTTTGACGACTCCAACGGTGAGACTGTCGAGGCGACCTACGTCGACGTCATGGGTCGCATCGGTGTGAGCAAAGACGACGCCCTCGATTTCGAGCCGTTCTACAGAGGCTTCTGGGGCGAGTAGCTGGCAGCGTCAGTCTGATCCGTGGTCACGGCAGCCGTGGCCTCCAACGGTGAGGCAGCAGCTCGCCAATACGACTGGCCGGCTGCGTCGGTAGCCGCTCCAGCACATCGCGCAGAAAGGCGTAGGGATCAAGCCCGTTGAGCTTGGCCGCGATGGGCCGGATGCGGTTCTCCACCCAGTTGTTGTCAATGGGAAGGTCTCCGTCATCGAGGTAGCGGGTCAATGCTGCCCAGCGCTTGAGGCTGTAGTCGATGGCCCTGGCAGTGGCTGAGCCATCCGGCACGCGCTGGCGCTGTTGCCGCAGCCACTGGTTCATTGCGTCGGCCAGCGGCCGTGCTGCCCGACGGGCTTCAAGCCTGGCTTGGCTGTCGGCATTGGCCGCTGTTCGCTCCACCTCGTAGAGCTGACCGAAGAACTTCAGCGCCTGTTCGCCGACCTGACTGCCGTGGTTGGCCCAGAGCTCATGGAACTTGCGCCGGGCATGCGCCATGCAGCCGACCTCGGTCACGCCCAGCTCGAAGCAAGCCTTGTAACCGGCGAAGTCGTCGCAGACGAGTTTGCCTTGCCAAGCTGGCTTGCTTGGCGTTCCGGGCAGTCCGAGGAAGTCGCGGGCATGCTGGCCGCCGCGGCTGTCGGCGAAGTCGAAGACGACGGCCTGCAACGGGCTGAACTGCGTGCTGCAGTAGCTCCACAGGTAAGCACGGTGTGTCTTGCCGTGGCCGGGCTTGAGCATGGCCACTGGGGTCTCGTCGGCGTGTAGCACCGGCTGGCACAGCAGTTCTGCGGCCAGCGCATCCACCAGCGGCTGCAGCTGCACGCCGCACTCGCCGACCCACTGGGCCAGCGTGGAGCGGGCGATGGCGTAGCCGGTGCGCTCGAAGATAGCTTCCTGCCGGTACAGCGGCAGATGGTCCAGATACTTGGCGACCAGCACCTGGGCGAGCAGGCCCGTCGTCGGCAGGCCCTTGTCGATGATGTGCGGGGCGACCGGCGCCTGCACGATGCGCTCGCAGCACTTGCAGACCCACTTACCTCGGATGTGGCGCTCGACAGTGAAGACGCCGGGCTGGTAGTCCAGCTTCTCGGCCACGTCCTCGCCGATGCGCTGCATGGCCTGCCCGCAGCCGCAGGCAGTGTTCTCCGGTTCATGGTGCACGTCGCGGCTCGGCAGGTGCGCCGGTAGCTTCTCGCGTCGGGGTTGTTGCCGCTCGCCAGCGGAGCGCCCTGGCTGAAGCGCCTCAATCTCTGCGGCAACGGCCGCCAAGTCGCTGTCCAGCGTCTCGTCGAGCAGGCTCTTCTGCTCGGGGCTGAACCGTTCGCTCTGCGCTGCAAACTTCAGCCGCTTGAGGAGGGCGTTCTCGTGCGTGAGCTTGTCGATGACGGCCTGCTTGAACGCAGCCTCGGCGCGTGCAGCCCGAAGGGCGTCGCGCAGTTGGTTGGCATCGAGCGTGTCGAGGTCGTCGGCAATCACGAGTGGCAATGTTGCCCGCCGTGGGCTTCGCCGCCCATCGGCAGATGCCGCAATGGACGCGGAGCTACAGCAGCGTGATGACGCCAGCCTCGCCGACGTGCTGCCAGGGCAGGCCAAGCACCAGGGCGTCGAACTGAGTGCGGCTCAGGCTCAGCGTGCCGGTCACGTCGCGGGGCCAGACGAAGCGCCCCGCGTTGAGGCGGCGGGCCGCCAGCCACACCCCGATGCCGTCATGCACGAGCACCTTCATGCGGTTGGCGCGGCGGTTAGCGAAGAGGTAGGCTTGGTTGGGGGTGAGCAGCGCCGAAGACAGCGACCACGCGCCGCAGGGCGGCCTCGGTGCCGGCCCGCATGTCCAACGGCTCGACCGCCAGCCACACCGCATCGACCCGGATCAATGCAGCATCTCGCGCAGCCAGGCGGCGCAGGCCGTCGCGCCTGTCATCGGCCAGCGCACGCGCACATGGACCGGGCCGCGCTGCAGTTCCAACTCGATGGACTGTGGCGGCTCGCAGGGCGGAGCCTCAGTAACAACCGACACAGGGACGAAGGCAGAGGAGTCAACAGGCTCGCTATCGTGCCCAGCCAGGCGCGTCCGTAGCCCAGGTGGCGATGAGCTACGGCCTCAACGCCAATCTCGTTGTAAGCGGCCAGGCAAGTCAGATTGACGGGTGACGGGTGACGGAGTGTGGGCTGTCGATGCCCCGGTCAGGCGCCGCGTTCACCCACGTCGTGCATGACGCAGATGAGTGGGTCGATGCGAAGCCAAACCCTGTCGTGCGACGAGATGGCGACCTCAAGTGTTTCGCGACCACTGTCGTTGTGGTACTTCACGTCGTCCACCCCGACTGCATTCAGTTCATAAAGTGTCTGGGAGCCAGACTTCCAAACAATTCGAACGTCTTTGTATGCCGGAGCGACCGCGATGGACAATGACATATCGCCCCGCTGGACCTCGTACACGAAGTCGTTGTATGGCCAAGGCACGTCCGGATCAAGACGCTTCGGCTCAACGCCGAAGAAGCCAAGCAACTCCAGTTCTTCGGCCGTTATACAAGTCACCTGAGTCCTCGTCCTCGCTCGATAACACCAGTCAGTGTCCGCAATCGTACTGGGTGAGCCGAGCCGTCAGTCCCGCCGTCAGGCGCTCCACCGGTGGGGCAGCAACTGGTCGATGTCGCAGGCACGCTGTGTGGTGTGGGCAACCGCTGCAGGACATCCTTCAGGTAGGTATACGGGTCATGCCCGTTGAGCTTGGCTGACTGGATCAGGCTCATGACGGCTGCGGCACGCTGCCCAGCGAGCAGCGTCCCCGCGAACAGCCAGTTCTTGCGCCCCGTTGCCCAGGGACGGATTTGCTGTTCGTCATGGTTATTGTCGATGGGCAGCGCCGGGTCGTCCAGGTAGCGCGTGAGTGCCGCCCAGCGGTTGAGGCTGTAGTCGATGGCCTTGGCTGTGGCGGTCCCGTCCGTGATCTTGCCGCGCTGCGCGAGGAGCCAGGTGTGCAGCGCCTTGGCGATGGGCGCGGCGCGTGTTCGTCGCTCGTGCAGCCGCTGCGGTGGGCTGAGCAGCTTCACCTCGCGCTCGATCCCGTATAACTGGCCGATGAGGGCGATGGCCGCCGCAGCGATGGTGCTCTTGTTGGCCTCGAGCAGCTCGACGAACTTGCGCCGCGCATGAGCCATGCAGCCGGCCTCCGTCACGCCCAGCGCGAAGCTGGCCTTGTAGCCGGTGTAGTCGTCGCACACGAGGCTGCCGCGCCAGTCGCCAAGGAAGGCCGGGGCGTGTTCACCCACTTTGGACTCGGTGAAGTCGTAGACGACGGCGCGCAACGGCTCGAACGCGCCGGCGGCATAGGCCCACAGGTAGGCGCGATGCGTCTTGCCGGTAACGTCGTCGAACGCATTCACACCCCCACTGGCTCGCCGTCATCGGCGTCAGGATGTTTCCGAGCACTTGATGATCTACGCTCTCAAGCGCCGCCGGGCTTTCTCCGCTACGCTGTCAAGTAGGTCCAGCGCCATCCAGCGAGGCTAGGAATTGCAACGACTGCGCTTCGAAGTCCTCGATTGCCCTCGTAGCCTGACGCTGTGACGCTGAGCCGCCAAACATCATGCCCGCGATGCCGCCGATGACCAGGCCGATGCAGGCGCCCAGCAAGAGATCTTGCGGGGCAACATGCTGACTTCCTGCGAACGCCAGCCCCAGCCCAATGAGGAGACCGATCGCCGATAGGCAGCCCATGATCATCCATGAGGCTCCGCCGCCCGCCAGGTTCCAGTGCCGGATGTCTCGCGGCAGGGCCCCGTTGAGATCGCTAACCGACGCCTGTGTCGTGTGATTGCGAAGCGCAAAGACCGGCCCGGAGCCGACATGAGCGGGAGCCCCCCAAGCAACCGAAATGACATGCCCCGGACGCATCGGGACAGACCAGTTCGTTAGATTGAACGGGTGCTCTCGACCATCTGGGGTCCTTAGCCACAGGTCAGTGTGCGATGTCGTGGAAGAACTCATCGCCCCCGGAATCACCCGACTCCCAAGGATCGTCGGGTCGGTCTGATGAATGTTCGTGGTATGGGTTTTATCGACATGGATGACCTCGCCCGTCAGGACCGAAAGCCAGCACTCAAGGCCGGATGAAAGCTTAAACCTGTGCTGCATCGCTCCCTCTATGTATATGGACCAGCCGCGGCACCACCTACGCCGATCCCCTGACGCTCGATCTCGCGCCAGTCCCACCCCGACGATTGTGACTTAAACGCGGCTGACTTAAAAGCATCATGCGTGAAGACTTCACGCCGTGCCCTCTCCGCAGACCGACAACCTCACACCGACGACGCCAGCCCGAGAGCTGTTGGCGCTGAATGTGATTCGTCTGCGGCAACAGCGTGGCCTGAGCCAGGAGGCATTAGCCTTTGAGGCCGGCCTTCATCGCACCTTCGTGGCGCACGTGGAACGACAGGCTCGGAACATCTCCTTGGACAACATCGAGAAGCTTGCCCTGGCTCTGGAGGTGCCGGTCTATCGCCTCCTCAAGCCAGCTGTTTCGAGATAACAGCCCATCACGCGCGCGACCTTGCTTGACATCCCATGGCGCCGGTCGGAATGGGATTTCTGAGCAGCGCCGCAGCATTGTGAGTTCGGCGGGGGAGGGTGCAATTGGCTTACGGGAGCAGGAATGCTCCCCCCGTTCTTCTCACGTGTGCGTCTAAGCAACGTGCACTCGTGTAGCGAATACTTCAAAAACCATCTGTCGCCAAATTGCCTTGGTGCTCTCGCGCGCATGTGCTTCACTGGATCTATGCGCTTGACACAGGAAACCGCGATTCCGGTTGACATCGAGGCACTCGCCGAGGATCCGGCGTGCGGGCCGGCAGCGAAGGGCCGTTCTTTAACGGAGCCGTCTCTGGCGCGCTCGTCATCAAGCGCTGGTGTAGGTCTAGGCACCGCGAGCCGCCCGCAACGCGATCACGTCCGAGGCCATGAAAAGTCCCGCGTCCGTCGGCTCTGTGAATGGCGAGCTGTGCTCAGCATCGATACCGGCGCCGTGCCACATTGAACGGCGACATGACTCGGCCCGTCCTCTTCTGCGGTGACCCGCATGGCAGATTCGACCAAGTGTTCGCGGCTGTCGATCAGACCGAGCCTGGCGCCGTCGTGTTCCTCGGCGACATGGAGCCTTTGCGGCCCCTGCATGTCGAACTGAAGTCACTCATCGAGCGCGAGCTCCCGCTCTGGTACATCCACGGCAATCATGACGCAGATTCCGAAGAGCTATGGATGCGGGTATGGGGCAGCGAGCTCGCCGAGCGCAATGTCCACGGCCGTGTGGTGGAGCTACCGGACGGTCGCCGCCTGGCGGGCCTTGGCGGCGTCTTCCGCGAGACCGTTTGGCATCCCGGCCCAGGCGCTGCTCGAGCAGGGGTGCCTGCATTCCGCACGCGCGCTCAGCATGCTAAATCGACTCCACGCCAGGACCGTTGGGGAAGCGGTCCACATCGGCGCCACTGGGGCAGCATTTACCCCGAGGACGTGGACGGCCTCGCAAGCCTGCAGACGGACATCCTCATCACCCACGAGGCTCCTGGGTATCACCCGCATGGGTTCGAATTGCTGGATACCTTGGCCCAGTCTATGGGCGCCGCGGTAGCCATCCATGGGCATCACCACGACGCTTTGGACTCTTCGGCACGTTGGGAGGCTCAGGGGTTTCGTAGCTACGGCGTTGGCCTGCGCGGTGTATGTGCGCTATGGCCGGACGATAGATGGGAGGTGGTCATCAAGGGGGAACTCGATGACCGGAGGAGCTCGCGATGACCGAAACCGATGGTCTGGCTGCACCTGTAGTTCTCAACGGCGAGAAAGCGAAGCAATTCGAAGAGTGGATGGCGTCGGAGCCCCGCCTCGAGGTTCAGTCTGCACTTCGAGCCGCCTTCCGGTCCGGCCGCCGGTTGCTTGAGGGGCGATCGTTGGTCCTGAAGTCCGGGCTCGTCGTGCGCTACCTGGGAACCAAAGCGGGTAAGCGAGCGGGTTGATATGGCGCCGAACCTGAGCCGCGGCATCGCGGCGCACCCTCCGTGGCCTCGAGGCCGTGTACCCGCCGTCGCACCCGATGTGCCAAACGACTGGCACGCGCCCGTCGATCAGCTGTACCCCGACATGGAGGCCGTACTCTGCTCCGATGCTTCTTCATGCCAGGTTCGTCAAGCCCAGTGGGAGGTCGGTTTCCAGCGCCTCCCCCGTCGGCCAGGGCACGGAGACTGTCGCGTCGATGACCTGTTGGTCGACGGCCGACGCCGTATCGCGGACTGCAAGAGCCAGGGCGGCGAGGTTCTTCATGATGTTCCCAAGTGTGGGCGCCTATCGATGCCGCTTGTGCGGCGTCGGAGCCCATCCGCGAAACGCGCGGCAATCCGGGACAGCGGCGAGACCATGGCGGCCGACTGGCCACGCGCTGGAAGCTCCATCTCGTTGGGTGGATGCCCAAGCATCGGAGGAGGTCTGTGAGATGCGCCTGTTGATCCTCTCAGACCTCCACCTTGAGCACGGCGCGGCGACGACCGTGCCAGTTGGTTTGGACTACGACGTGGTCGCGCTCGCCGGTGATATCGGTACGCCGGGATCGCGCGCGGTGCATTGGGCGGCGCTGGCGTCCTCGTTCCAGGGCCGGCCGATTGTGTATGTGCCGGGCCCCCACGAGTTCTATGGCCAAGAGATTAGTAGTGAGCTCCACGCCATGCGCGCTGCGGCCGCTGGTACCGGTGTCCACGTCCTCAGCCGAGGCACCGTCGTCATCGACGGCGTCCGGTTCGTCGGATGCACGCTCTGGACCGACTTTGCGCTGCCGGTTTACGAGGACTGTGGCCCAGCCGACGGCGTTCACGTGACCGACGTCGAGAGGGCCATGGCGATGGCCGGGGAGCGCCTAGCCGACTACCGCATCATCGAATTGGTGGATCCGTCCATCCTCTGCCGCTGCGATAGACCTTCCAAGCGGCGCCTGCTGAGACCCGCCGACACCCTGGCCATGCATCACATCGAGCGCGACTGGCTGCGCCGCGAACTCGAGGCTGGACATGCGGGGCCTACGGTGGTAATCACGCATCATGCACCGCACCGGCGCTCTCTCTCGCGCTATGACTGGCTGTCGCCGGCTTTTGTGAACGACCTGCCGGCCTCGTTTTTCGAGGGCGAGACCATGTGGTCCGAGGGCAAGCGACTGCAGAGCAGTGGACCGGCGCTCTGGATCCATGGTCACACGCACAAGTCGGTTGACTACATGGTTGGCGACTGCCGGATCGTGAGCAACCCGCGCGGCTACCGGGACAGCGAAGAGTTCTTTGAAAACAAGGCCTTCGACGCCGGCCTCATCGTCGAGGTGAAGCGGTGATCCTATTCTTGGATTTCGACGGTGTCCTCCATCCCGTGCGGCAACGGGCGACGGGTGACCACCTCTTCTGCCGGCTTCCGTTGCTTGAAGCGTGGCTGCGTAAGCGGCCTGGCGTGGATGTCGTCATCTCCAGCAGTTGGCGTGAGGCACATCCGCTCGACGAGTTGGTGAGCTACTTCGCCGGTGACTTGAAGGGGCGAGTCCTCGGCGCTACGCCGACCATCACGAGCGACGACTGGGCACAGTACGACGGGGAGCAGCCGCCGCTTCGTTTCAGGCGGGCAGTCGAAATTCGGCGATGGCGACATCAAAGTCCCACCCCCTGGCGCCCGTGGGCTGCGCTCGATGACCAGCCCTGGCTGTTTCCGCCCTTCTGCGAGTTTCTGGTCACCTGTGACGGAGATATCGGGCTCACCGCAATCAACCTCGATGAGGTTGACGGGGTGCTTGCGCGGCAGCAAGCGCAATGAACAAGGGCCGCTTAAGGCGTAAGCGTCCGGCGAAGGCATCTAGGACGGGACTCAGAGACGCTCGACCTCGTCGGCCTCCAAATTAACCGGCTGGCCCGTCGAGTCGGCGCCGTGTACCTCGAACTCTGTTGCGGCGCTGCGGAGCGCGCGACAGATGGCGCGAATGGTCTCAAGCGGCATCCCGCGATCGGGGCCACTCGCATATCTGAACACTGACGTTCTAGTCTCGTTCGGAGGAACCAGATGTGTTCGGGCAATGTCAATATCGTCGAAGGCGCCGAGAGTCCCAAGGGCCCACTCATCTTCGTTTTCAGCGTCGAACTCAACCGGGTCTAGCCCGACGAGTGTTGCGAGTTCCTCGAGTGAGAGCCCGGATCTGAAGGTGATCGACAGGTATGTCTTCATCGGGGGATTGATCGGTCTAAGCGGCTGGGGCGTTCATCAGACGATCGACAGCAGGCTCAGGAGTTAGAGGCTTAGATGCCTCGGATGCGCTCAACGAGGCAGTTCGGCGTCTCGCACCGAATCTCCAAGCTGTTGTTGTGCTCCAGGAACCTGAAGTGGCCGTTTCCGCAGCGAAGACAGGTCAATTCCGTGTGACCCTTCGCTTTGAACTCGCCATAGGCTGCATGCCCCCGCTCGTATTCGGAGTCAGTGAACTTCGAGCGGCGCGCGACCTCAGAAGCCACTGTGTGGTTCGCGAGCGAGAGTACATGAGTGCCGGGAGGCACTTGGTCCTTTGTGATCTCGCGTGGAAGCAGGATGGGAGCGGTGATCACAGCTGGCCGTGGTCGACGACCAATCATCTCGATGCCCCGCACCGTTGTATCGATCGACTGGCCGTCTGGCTTCACCAGTCGAATGGGGTCCCCGACACGAACGACGGGGCCACCAGCTTCGGCAACTGGCCCAGGCACGAGGACGCAGCCGCGGCCAGTGATCTGGAACGCATCTTCAACGACGAACAGCAGTGTCGGATCCACGATTGCCTGGCATCGACTGTGACGCCGAAGTGTATGTTGGTCCGGGACGAAGAGCTTCAGGTACCGGGCTGCCAGCGATGCGGGAGGAGTTCCGCAATGCGGCTCGCAGGGTGTGCAGGCAGCCGCTCCAGCACATCGTGCATGTAGGCGTAGGGATCATGACCGTTGAGCCGTGCCGAGTGGATCAGGCTCATGACTGCTGCCGCGCGCTTGCCGGCGCGCAGGCTTCCGGCGAAGAGCCAGTTGTTGCGCCCGAGCGCAATGGGTCGGATCTGGTTCTCAACCCAGTTGTTGTCAATCGGCAGGGAGCCGTCGTCGACGAAGCGCGTGAGCGCCTGCCAGCGGTGCAGGCTGTAGTCGATGGCTCGCGCCGTCGCAGAGCCATCCGGCACCTTGCGCCGCTGCTGGAGCAGCCATTGGTGAAGCGCATCGATTGCCGGCCTTGATCGCCGCCGTCGGACCTCTCGCCGACGCTCGGCGTCCAGGTCTGCAACTTCTCGCTCCACGTCGTACAGCTCGATGAAGAACTTCAGGGCTTGTTCGCCCACTTGGGTGCCGTGGTTGGCCCACAGCTCGTGGAACTTGCGCCGCGCGTGCGCCATGCAGCCGACCTCCGTAACACCGAGCTCGAAGCAGGCCTTGTAGCCGCTGAAGTCGTCGGTGACGAGCTTCCCAGTCCAGCCAGGTTGCTCGCCGGTGCCGGGCAGCCCGAGGAAGTCTCGCACGTGCTGGCCACCGCGACTGTCCGCGAAGTTGAAGACAACGGCCTTGATCGGGTTGAACTGCGTTGTGCAGTAGCTCCACAGGTAGGCCCGATGCGTCTTGCCGTGGCCAGGCTTGAGCATGGCCACCGGAGTCTCGTCGGCGTGCAGGACGCTTTGCCGCAGCAATTCGGCGCTGAGCGCATCGACCAGCGGCTGCAACTGCACGCCGCACTCGCCGACCCACTGCGCCAAGGTCGAGCGCGCAATTGCGTGACCGGCGCGTTCGAAGATCGCTTCTTGCCGGTAAAGCGGCAGGTGGTCGAGGTACTTCGCGACCAGGACCTGAGCGAGCAAGCCGGTGGTCGGCAATCCCTTGTCGATAACGTGCCGTGCAACGGGCGCCTGCACGAGCTTCTCGCAGCACGCGCAGACCCACTTGCCGCGGATGTGGCGCTCGACGCTGAACACGCCGGGCTGATAGTCCAGCTTCTCGGCAACGTCCTCGCCGATGCGCTGCATCGGCTGGCCACAGCCGCACTGGGTGTTCTCCGGTTCGTGCCGAAACTCGCGCCTGGGAAGATGAGGAGGAAGGACCTGCCGCTTGCGCTGGCCTCTGGCCTCGGCAGGCTGGGGAGCCGGCTGCAGCGTCTCGATCTCGGCGGACACGGCCGCCAAGTCTATGTCCAGCGTCTCTTCGAGCAGGCTCTTCTGCTCTACGGTGTAGGCCTCGCTTTTGGCGGCGAACTTCAGCCGCTTGAGCACCGCGTTCTCGTGCGTGAGCTTGTCGATCAGTGTCTGCTTGAACGACAGCTCGCGCTCGCGCTGAGCAAGCAGTTCGACCTTCTCTTCCAGCTCGGCGTGCATCTGCCGAAGCTTCTCCAGCAGTTGCTGCGGGTCGGTGGCGTCGAGGTCGTTGGCGATCACGAGGCGTGATCGTGCCGGTGCTCAAGGCGGCACGCCATTCGCGTATGCCGCAATTGCCGTCCTACAAGACGGTGATGATCCCGGCCTCACCGATGCGCTGCCACGGCAAGCCGAGAACGAGGGCATCGAACTGCGCTCGTGTGAGCGTCAGTGTGCCGCTGCAGTCCTTCGGCCAGACGAACCTTCCGTTGTTCAGACGCCGCGAGAGCAGCCAGACGCCAATCCCGTCGTGCACCAGGACCTTCATGCGATTGGCGCGCCGGTTGGCGAAGAGGTACGCGTGGTGCGGTCTGGCCCAGCCGAACACCGTGACCACGCGTGCCAACGCAGCTTCGGTTCCTGCGCGCATATCCAACGGCTCGACGGCCATCCACACCGCGTCAACGCGGATCACCGCAGCAGCTCGCGCATCCAGGCCGCCAGGTCGGCCGACGCCGACATCGGCCACAGCAGCTTGACGGTGATGGGGCCGCGGCGCAGTTCGACTTCGACGATGCGCTGCTCGACGCGCTCCTGTGCAACCTCGGCGACAGTCACTGGAATGAAGTCGTTCGCCGGCAACGGAGGCGCGGCGACCGCCTGCCGAGCCAGCTTCCGCCAACCATGCACGATGTTGGCGTTGTCGCCATGCGACATGGCCACCTTGGCGACCGATGCCCCAGGTGCAGCGCACTCGGTAAGAATCTGCGCCTTCAGGTCTGGGCTATAGCGTCTGCGCTTGCGACTCTCTTCGGCTTCCATCATGTCCAGCTATTGCTAACTGGACAGCATCGTTATCGCTTCGGGGTCGGATCTCAAGACGGGTTCGCCGTACGCATACCTTAAGGCACCGGAAGTGGCCGGGCAAGAGAAATCGGGGCGAGGACAACGTTCACACTTCTGGCTGCTCGCCTTGACCTCCAGCTCACTTGGAAGCGCGACTACCGCTTAAGGCTGACTGCGGCCGTTCGAGCCTTGAAGCTCAGATGGCTGCTGTAGACGCAATAGCCGTCCTCGACAGGCCCGACGATCTATCGCGAAGGTCACGCGGCACCACTCGGCGGACCGCGACTAGGGGTAGGCGATGCGTTGCCACACGCAGATCCCGCGTGGGGCCACAAGCAGCGTCACAATCTTTCGAGAAACGCCGGCCTGACGGTGGCTGTAGCTGGCTGAAGGTCATTCGCTGGAGGAATCGTTGATCCAGCCATTCATAAGGTAGTCCGACGGTCGCCGGAATCGCGGGTGGGGATCGGGACGCCACCAACGCCACCGTATGGCAAGATGGGCTAAAAGTAACAAGTTGATAGGGAGGATGGCGTGTGGCACGACATTGAGGCCGAGGTCGACCTGCTGAACTTTGGCGTGGTCGCGCGCGCTGCAGCGGACCTCATTCGCCAAGCCGGTGGCACTCCGCTGACCATCGGCGTCTCGGGCGGATGGGGTGCGGGGAAATCGACGCTGGTCAAACTGACAAAGGCTGACCTGGAGAAGGCCGAGCCGTCTGGCACCGCTGCCAGTCCGTATATCGTGATGGAGTTCAATGCCTGGCTCTATCAAGGGTACGAAGACGCTAGACAGGCGCTCTTGCAAGCTGTCTCTGACCGATTGCTCGAAGAGGCAAAAAAGCGCGAGGGCTTCGTCGACAAGGCGGTCGCTGTCGTCAAGCGCGTCAGGTTCCTCAAGCTGGCGCGCTTAGCTGCGCCGGTGCTTGCGCATGCCGGCATTGGCTCCATCGCCGGCGGGCCGCTCGGCACGTTCATTGGTGCAGCCACCGGCTTGGCCAAAGGGCTTTCCGATGAGGCCAAGCGCGAAGAGAACTTGGCTGCGCTCAGGGATGCATATGCAGACTTGAAACCTGAGCTTAAGGAACTGGTCGGCGAACGAGAAGACGACTCGTTGCCAAAGGAAATTGATGCTCTCCGCAAGGCGTTCGAGGAGTTGCTCGCAGATATGGGTGTGACGCTGGTCGTGTTCGTCGACGACCTGGACCGTTGCCTGCCGCACACGGCCATCGCAACCCTTGAGGCAATGCGGCTGTTGCTGCATGTGAAGAACACTGCGTTCGTCATCGCCGCAGATGAAGCCATGATTCGCGGTGCTGTCCGCGCGCACTTCGCTGGCATGGACATTGAAAGCGGTCTTGTGACGAGCTACTTCGACAAGCTCATCCAGGTGCCGCTGAAGGTCCCTCGCCTCGGCGTCAATGAAGTGAAGGTCTACCTCGCTCTGATGATGGCCGACCTGGCCGTCAGGCAGCAGCAGCTGACGCCAAAGTTCCAACCGCAAGGACAGATGGCGCTGCTCGCCCTGTTGAAGACAGCGTGGGGCAAAGGCATTTCACGCGAGGACTTGACGAAGGCCTATGGCGAGGGCGCGAAGAACATCGCCAGCGCGCTCGACATCGCTGACCAGCTTGCGCCGTTGCTAGTGAGTGCAACCGACATCGCGGGCAATCCTCGGCTCATCAAGCGCTTCATGAATAGCTTGATGATTAGGCTCACCATTGCCAAGGCGATGGATATGCCGATTGCGATTGAACAGCTTGTGAAGGTCCAACTGCTCGAGCGAGTTGCATCGCCAGCGGCCTTCGAGTTCTTCGTGAAGGCAGTCGCTTCAAACCCGGATGGCAAGGCGGAGTTCTTGGAGGCTTTGGAGCGTTCCGCTCAAGCCGATGAGGAATACGTCACCCCGCATCCGTCCTGGTCCACGCCCTTCTACGAACAGTGGGTGCGCCTGAGCCCACGTCTGAGCGGTTCCGACTTGCGTGCTCTGCTGCATCTCAGCAGGGACCGCTCGCTCGGTCTGGCGGCCTACGACGAACTTTCCGAGGAGGGCAAGCGTCTCCTCGAGGCAACGATGGAAGCCAAGGATGTCTCCAAGGTACTCGTGCCTCAGCTCATGACACTTGGGCAAGCGGACGTGTCTCGCATCCTCACCCGCGTCATTCGGAAGGCCCGAGATGGCCAGTGGAACGCTGTCGACCTTCTTCGGTGCCTCAATTGCACCGAGGCGCATCCGGAGCTGGGCGAGCAGTTCGTTCAAGCACTTGAAGAAATTCCTCCAGGCAGCAGGCCTTACGCAATCTTGCCCAAGCTCAAGAGCAAGCCATGGGCAGCTTTGTTGCTCGCAGATTGGCGTGACGACCCAGAGTCTGCGGAGCAGGTCAAGACGTATCTGAAGGCGTTCAAGGGAGGGAAGTGATGGGGACTTCAACTTCAAGCCGCGGCCCAGGTCCCAACGTCAGCCTGGACCCTCCATGGCTCGACGACGTTCTTGACGGGCTTGGCGGCAACGCAGTTCCGCCCGCCGATGGTGAGCCAGTGCCGCCAACTGGTGCTTCAGGAACTGCGCAGCCAGCGCGCTATGCGGAGGCGCGTCGAGAGTTCAAGAAGTTCATCAAGAGCGGCAATACCGACCAGCTCCGTGACGCCATCGGGCACTACTCGCGCAAGGGCAGCGGTGGGGCCAGCGCTGCGTCGACTCGCATGCGCGCGTCGACGCGAGGAGGCGCAGAGCTTTTCTCGTTCCTCAACGCGGTCAGCCAAGGCGCGTCGGCGGAGGCCCGCCATTGGGTGCAGGACCTTCAGAGCAAGAATCCGACGGCCGACGACGTGGTGGACGCCATCGTTCGTGAGCTGTCGCCGCCGGGCGGGAGTGCCGATGAGGAAGCACTTCGCGATTCCATGGCGTCGGCATTGACCGAGCTCGTCATCGAGAACCCAGACATCGACCTCATGCACCTGCAGCCGTCCGACATCTGGGAACTGATGAAGAGCTACCTCGCATCGGAGGTGGCGCACCGGCTCTGCTTTGACCTTGGGCCTCTCTTGGAAAGCGCAAAGGTCGACCCAGTCACCGCAGTGCAGCGCGAGCAGGACATGCGGATTTTCATCAAGGAGGAGGTTGGGGCACATCTCGACCTGCTTCGGGAGTCAAGGCCGAATCCCTCTCGTTCAGACCTTGATGCGATCTTCCAGGAGACCTTGAAGATGACCTTCGAACTGTTTGAGGCCGGCCTATGACTCGTGTCTTTTGCGGTCCGAAGGACCACATCCCTCCGCAGCGTGAGGTTGGTGTCGAGTACGTCTCCATGTACGAGCACGAAGGGCTGGCAGACGTCAGCACGGTGGGAACGTCGCTCATCAAGGACATCCTCGCTTCCGGCGTCGCGCCGAGTGCCCGCAGCTGGGACTTCCTGTCGTTGGCGCTGGCGGTCAACGCAGCGGACAACGTGCTTGAACGGGCCCCGAGCCCCGATGGTTGGACCCGGCAGATAGAGCTGGATGTGGTGCTCTACGAGTCCGAGCCGTACCAAGCGCTAGCCAAGGAAATCGAGCAGGCGTTGCGTTTTCTGACCGGCGACTTCTGGAGGCTGACTTTCATTGATGGAGGCTATCCGCCGCCGCGGCCTAAGTCGCCCGTGCGGTTCGACGCCGACTGCGTGTGCTTGCTCTCAGGAGGCCTAGACAGCCTGGTGGGGGCGCTGAACCTCACCGAACAAGGTCGTCAGCCGCTGCTGGTCTCGCAGACGGCAAAGGGCGACAAGGAAACGCAGAGCCTCTTTGCAACTGGGCTTGGTGGCAACGAGCGGCATTTGCAGTGGAACCAGAACATCCGGCCCAAGGTTGAGGACATCGAAGGTTCGACACGCGGACGGTCCATCGGCTTCTTTGCCTTCGCCGCAGTCGCCGCTGACCATCTCGCCACGGTGAGACCCGACCTTCCTGGGCCAATTGAAGTCGTTGTTCCCGAGAACGGCCTCATCAGCTTGAACGTGCCGCTCAATCCCGGCCGTGTAGGTAGTCTGAGCACGAAGACGACGCATCCCGTGTTCATGGACCGTCTGCAGAAGCTATGGGATGCGCTCGGCATTCCCGCGGTTCTGCACCTTCCGTATGCCGCCAAGACGAAGGGCGAGATGATGGCTGAATGCAAGGTGCCCGACGTGCTGGCCCAAGTCGCGACCCAAGCGACCAGCTGCGGTCGGTTTGTCCGGAACGGCTACAAGCACTGTGGCCGTTGTGTTCCATGCTTGGTCCGACGCGCGTCGTTCATCCGCGCCGGCATCGAAGACGGTACAACCTATGTGTATCCCATGCTCAGAGGCGCGCAGCTCGACAACGACCCCAACGACATCGGCGCAGTCGCCGCGGCAGTGCTGAAGGTTGAGCAGAACGGGGTGCGTGTCGTCACCGCGGGTCAGTTGGCCTTTGCTGAGCCAAGTCGGCGGCGAGAGTTCGAGGGAGTGGTCCAGCGAGGGCTGGCAGAACTGGGTGTGCTGATGCGACAGCAACATGTCCTGTGATTGACCTCCATTCGCACCTTGACTTGTATCCGGATGGGCTCGCCCTCGCACAGGAGGTGAACCGAAGGAATGAGTTCACGCTCGTGGTGACGACGAGCCCACGAGCCTACAGGGCCACGTCCCGGGTGTTCGCAGGGCTGCGAAACATCAAGGTGGCCCTTGGCCTGCATCCAGAGGTCGCCTTGGCCAAGCAGGGTGAACTTGACGATCTCGTTGCCGGCATCGCCAAGGTCCCCTTTATTGGCGAAATTGGGATGGATGGGTCGCCGCGATTTCGCGGCTCGCTGTTCATTCAGGAGGCCATTTTTCAAGCGGCGCTGTCCGAGTGCGGTCGACACCCCGGGAAGGTGATGAGCATCCACTCGCGTGGGGCAGAGCGGCGTGTGGTCGAACTGTTGGCGACGACGAGACATGCGGGCGTGCCGTTGCTGCACTGGTTTTCCGGTGCGCTTGTGGAACTGGAGAACGCCGTTCGCATTGGGTGCTGGTTCAGTGTTGGCCCTGCGATGTTGGAGGGCGAAAAGGGTCGGGCCGTGGTGGCGCGGATGCCTATGAATCGGGTGCTGCCTGAAACGGACGGCCCCTTCACGAGCGTCGGAGGAAAGCCGCTCCAGCCGTGGGACGCGTGGTCTGTACGCGAGTCTCTATCGGAAATCTGGGGCATGCCGGTCGAGGACGTTGGGGAGCAACTGCGGCACAACCTGCAGCGGTTGCTTCGCAAACCTGGTTAACTTCGACTTCAGCCTACCGACACCAGTCATTCTCCATCGACGGCTCATGGCCCGAGACCTGACCTTCGTGCCGATCCGTCCGTCCAACTGCACCCGCTGCACTGCTGGTATTCGCTTGGCCAAGTCGAGCGGCAGCTGATGGCCGGGACCTCCAGTTCGCCCGGACCCCAGATTGCCGCCGTTCAGAGCGGCCGGCTCGAGCTGACGCCGGCGCGGCCGCCAGCGAGCGCCTCAGATTTCCGTCTGCTCGGAGATCTCAAGGGCGTCATCCACCTCGATGCCGAGGTACCTCACCGTCGACTCGAGCTTGGAGTGCCCGAGCAGCAACTGAACGGCCCGAAGGTTCTTCGTGCGCCGGTAGATCAGCGTTGCCTTGGTCCTGCGCATCGAGTGCGTCCCGTACTCGGCGCGGTCAAGGCCTAGTTCATCGACCCAGTGCCCCAGGATCCGAGCGTACTGTCGGGTGCCCAGATGGGGCGAGTCGTGCAGCCGGCTCGGAAACAGGAAGTCCTCGGACTTCAGCCCGCCTTGCCTGATCCAGGTCTGCAAGACGTCCTGGGTAGCCTGCGTGATCTCGAACTGGACAGGTCTCTGCGTCTTGTGCTGCATGACGACAGTGCGTGTCGCTACCTGGTCACCATGACACACGTCCCTGACCTTGAGCGAGACGAGGTCGCAGCCGCGCAGCTTGCTGTCGATGCCGAGATTGAACAGTGCGAGTTCGCGCACCCTTCCCTCCATCTGGAGGCGGACGCGCAGTGCCCAGATGTCCTTGAGCTTGAAGGGCGCCTTCTGCCCAACGAGCTTGCCCTTGTTCCAAGGTTCGCGATGTGTGGGGTTGCCTGTGGTTCCCATGATGGTCTCCCATCGAGTTGAGGGCTCCACAGGATGCACGGGCAAGCCGGCCGAGGTCGCCGACTTGCGTGATCCGCGCGTGGTCGGCGCGAGACTATCAAGGTCAGCTGACGGCCAGATTTCCCGGGTGTTGGTGAAATGTCGACCCCGGCCAGCGAGCAGCCGTTCAGGAACGCCCGGTATCGGGCAGCGGAAAGCAATGAGCGCAGACGATCAAGTAGCCAACGCCCGGCACCACCGACCGACGTCGAGAGCTACGGCACCTGGTAGCCCCTACGGGAGCCTGCGGACTGCTGTGGGCCCAGCGGGCAGCCGTGGCAGTGCCGGGGGCGGCTCCTGCTTCTTCTTGCTTTCCCACCATGGGGGCTGGATGTCTGCCCATAGAGTGCACGCGGGAATGACTAAGCTTTTGCTCGTCCAAGGATCGCGTCGGCGCTTCCATTCGAAGCTCCGACTGATCAGGACCGGCACGCCCATCCTCGGCGTCACCCAGCGCTTCGATCGCTTGCTGTAGCCACCGGCGGACTGCTCCGCTCCATCTGCATACCAGGAGGTGGACTCGACCCACAGCTGATACTCGTCGAAGTGCACGGGCTGGAGGACCTCGCCCGCCGTCCAGTAGTAGACGCGGCCGTAGTACGCGGCGTGGCACCACTTTTCGAACTCCTTGGCACTGAACTTATCCGTCCGGAGCTCGTCTCTGGGCAGGAGAACCCAAAGCACCGCAATACCCAGGGCGTGATAGTTCGCCGTCCTCCGGGAGATCTCGCTCGCGCTCAGCTTGCTGCGCTGCACTTCGATGGCTACGGGTGCATCGCGGATCATCGCGAAGACGTCTGCGACGGAGGAGCCGAAGTCCTTTTCCAGGACCACGTCCGTGACGCCTGGTGCCACGCGTAGGGCGTCGAAGATCCCCAAGCACGCCGTTCGATGGGCCTCTGTCTCGCCGGCGCCCCAGCTGCAGGTGATCGGCGGTTTATGCGCGAAGTGGTGAATCCTTCGGTTCCCCTTGTGCAGCACCACCTCGCACTTGCACTTGGGGCATTGGAATGGCGCCTCGACCTTTGTCGAGTCGCGCCCGAGCACACGCTCCAAATCAGACACTCGCTCTGCTGTCAGCATGCGATCCTCCCCTGTTGATCGGAAGTCCCGATGCTAGGCGGCAGATGCGCTGACTTGAATGCCCGACTGCGGGGATGGACGCGGTCGCTCATATCGCGCAGCGACCTGCTTGCGTTTGACGATCTCCGCAAACCTGCGTCCGGCTCTGACACCTTGTCGTGCCTGCTCATTCTGTCTGGAGGTTCTGCATCCGTTCGATTGCGCGCGCCATCTCTGGCACACAATGCCGGGCTTGCGGATCCGAATTCGGAATGGGAGCAATAGATAGTGGGAACAATAAGACGTTTGGTGCTCAAGAATTTCAAGCGCTTCAAGACGCTTGAACTGGAGTTCGACCCTGAGCTGAACATCCTGGTGGGTGGCAACGAGGCCGGTAAGAGTTCAGTGCTGCAGGCAATGGACATCGTGCTTAGCGCCAGTCGCAGCAAGGTCGAAAGCATCGGGCTCGAAGCCCTGTTCAACGCCGACTGCATTGCGGAGTTCCTGGCCGGCGACCGCAAGGTCGGAAACCTGCCCGAGCTGCTGATCGAGGTCTATTTCGATGGCTTGCCGGGGCGGCATGACCTGGACGGCCGCAACAACAGCAAGGGCGCCGACCATCTGGGCATCAAGATGGTGTGCCGGCCGACCGACGAGTACACGCGGGAGATCCAGGCGATCCTGATCGAGAAGCACGACAACTTCCCGTTCGAGTACTACGGCATTCACTTCCAGACGTTCACCGACGAGGCGGTCTTTCCCCACAAGAAGCCGCTGCGGCATCTACTGATCGACAGCTCGCAGATCAACAATGAATACGCCACGCGCGAGTACACGCGCGCCATGTACGCCGCGCATGCGACCGTCGCGCAGCGTAACCAGCACGGCTTCGAGTACCGCAAGGCCAAGGCGAACTTCAGGGATGACGCCTTCAAAGCGATGAACGACGCGCTGAAGGACTACAAATTTGATGTCCGTACCAGTCCAAAGGCCAGTGTCGAGACCGACATCATCCTCACCGAGGATGACATCCCGGTCGACAGCAAAGGCAAGGGCCGCCAGTGCTTCATCAAGACTGAGTTCGCGCTGCGCAATCAGGAGCATGCGCTGGACGTGCTGCTGCTGGAGGAACCAGAGAACCATCTCAGCCACGTGCACATGCGCAAGCTGATCGAGCGCATCCGGGCCTCGGTGAAGAAGCAGCTCTTCGTCGCCACCCACAGCAGCTTCATCGCCACGCGGCTGAACCTGAAGAAGGTGCTAATCCTGAGCGAGGGGGACCCGTCGCAGCCGACAAGCCTCAAGAATCTAAGCCAAGGCACGGCGGAGTTCTTCATGAAGGCACCGGACAACAACGTGCTGGAACTGGCGCTGTGCAAGAGGGCCATCCTGGTGGAAGGCGATGCCGAGTTCATTCTGATGGAAGCGCTCTACAAGCGTAGTGCGCCGGGGCACAACCACGACGCCGATGGCGTCCACGTGATCTCGGTCGACGGCACCAGCTTCAAGCGCTATCTAGAGCTGGCCAAGCTGCTGCGCATCAAGGTGGCGGCCATCCGTGACAACGACGGCGACTACGCTGCCAACTGCGTGGCGAACTACGTCGACCATACCTCGGCCTCCATCCAGGTCTTCGCCGACGCGGACAACGCCAGGTACACCTTCGAGGTCTGCATGTACCGTGACAACCAGGCAGTTTGCGACGAGCTGTTCGCGCCGGGTCGCAAGAAGTTGAGCGTCCAGGACTACATGCTGAAGAACAAAACCGACGCCGCATTCCAGCTGTTGGAGAAGAAGGGGGCTTTGCTGGCCGTTCCGGGCTACATCCAACAGGCGGTGGCATGGATAAGAGCGTAGTTTTCGCGGTCGCCGGCTCGGGCAAGACCACCCGCTTGATCGCCTCGCTGGACGAGGCGCGGCGCTTTCTGCTGGTCACCTACACCGACGCCAATCACGACAACCTGCGGGCCAAGGTCATCGAGCGCTTCGGCTACGTGCCGCCCAACATCGCGATCTACACTTACTTCAGCTTCCTGCATAGCTTCTGCTACCGGCCGTTCCTGCGATCCAGGAAGGACACGCGAGGCATCACCTTCAGCACACCCGAGCGGTTTCCGAACTACCCCCTGACGGATGACCGGCGCTACATGACGGCGGGCCGCTGGCTCTATGCCAACCGGCTCGCCAAGTTCATCGAGCAGTGCGGCCTGCACGGCGCTGTGGTGGCGCGGATAGAGAAGTACTTCGATGTGTTTCTGGTGGACGAGGTCCAGGATTTCGGAGGACACGACTTCAACTTCCTGATGGCCATCAGCGCAGCGCGCCTGGACATGACCTTTGTAGGTGACTTCCACCAGCACACGTTCGACACGAGTCGTGACGGGAACGTCAACGCAAGCCTTCACGCCGACTATGGCGCCTACAAGAAGAAGTTCGAGCGGGCTCGGCTGAAAGTCGACGCCGAAAGTCTCAAGCGGAGCCGGCGTTGCAGCAAGAGCGTCTGCGACTTCATCACGCAGAAGATCGGCATTGAGATCAAGTCGCATGACGAGCGGGCCAGCGAGGTGCGGTTCGAGGACGATCCAGCCGCAGTGGCCGCGCTCTTCGAAGATCCGGCGACGGTCAAGCTGTTCTACAAGGAGCATTACAAGTACGGCTGCTTCTCGCAGAACTGGGGCGCATCGAAGGGCATGGACAGCTACGGCGATGTGTGCGTGGTCCTGAATCCCGGGAACGTGAAAGCGTGGCAAGCCGGCAGCTTCCACACAATCAACCCGGAGACGCGCAACAAGCTGTACGTTGCCTGTTCCCGGGCGAGAGGCAAGCTCACCTTCGTCCCCGAGTCCTTGCTGAAGGCCCACAGGCGGACCTGAGGCCGCTGCCGCCGGCCACGTGACTACCCTCGGCGTCACTGAGGTGGGAGCCGTCGTCTCCAGCGCCGTTCCCGCCCCACGACAGAAGGCCCGTCCGGCCCGCGGAACCGACTCCGCGCCGCACCCAAGTAGGCGCCGGCGTCGCGGACCCGGTTACGCCCGACCAGATGCGCGGCCGATATCAAGATGGAATGGCAAGCCTGTCCATCCATCCGGTTCTCGGGACTGCGAGTTCGAGCAGGGGTGCAACGATCACTGGCACGGGGCGAGCGTGCGGTGGATGCCTTTCGGCTGCAGTGGATAGTAGAGCCAACATTTGGGCCAGCGCCTGCCGCCGGGGCCCAGGACTGCTTAGCGCCATACAGCGTGATTTCGCTCGATGACGGTGGACGGCGGCGACCGCTGCAAAACGGTCAACGTCCCGCTCGTGCGAGGAGGGCGTCCGTCCTGGCCGTGTCGGTCTGGTCGAAGACCTCAACGGGGGCTGGCCGAATCAGCGCGCGCGCCTCGTCCACCGTGCCGGTCAGCCATGTCGCCCAGTGCTCCGGCTCGACCTGGATGACGGCGCGCTTGTCCTGCTTGTCGGCGGGCAGCTTCGGATCCGGCCTGTGCAGACGGGCGAGCATGGGATGGTCGTCGCAGTTGCACGTCAGCAGCGTGTAGTTCGGGACGATCTCGCCGGTCGTGGGGTCGGTCCAACGGTTCCAGATGCCGGCCAGCATCCATGGCAGGCCGTCGGTGCGCTTGAGCTGCCACCATACGTTGCGGCCCGTCTCCCAGTTCGGCTCCTGATACCAGGTGGCCGGGATCAGGCAGCGCCTGCCCTCGTTCCAGGCAGCGCGAAAGGTGGGCGACGTGGCGACGGTCTCGCTGCGCGCATTGTTCGTGCTGCGCGGCCGCGCCGCCGGTGGCTTCTTTCCCGGCACCGTCTTGGGCTGCATCATGTCCTTGCGCGCCGGCGCGCCCGGGCGGATCAGTCCCCACTGGCCAACCTCCCCGACCGCCCCGCCTTCGCCGTCCGTTCGCAGGAACAGTCCTGTGTCGAAGGGGCCCACAGTGGGCTTGATGCCCTCGGGCGCCGCCTCCGGCAGCCAAAGCCTTCCGAGGTGCCGACGGACGAAGATCTCGAAGTCGTCGCGGGGGCTCATGTGGTAGAGGTTGCACATCCGGCGCTCCACGTTCATCCGTGACTGATGGCTCCGCCGCCGCGAGCTCAGGCCATTGCGTCGAGAGCCTCGAGAAGACGTCGCACCTCCGGACTACTCACGGAGGAGGTTGGGGGGCGCTCCTCCGATTCTGGCGGCATTGGCCACGCCCATAGCACCTGCACGTAGGTGGTTCGTCGCTTTCTGTTCCATAGCTCCTCGTGCCCTCCAACCAGGATGCCGCGGTCCTCAATACGCAAAACTCGCGCTGAGAAGAGTTCCACGAGAGGAACCACCCCGCCCGTTTGCGGCATTAGCAAGCACACCTGCTTGCCGCGTCCGTCTCGGCCCTGATAGGTGCTGTCGCGGATCCGAAGCAGCCCGGCGAGCGGAACCTCGGCGCGGAGCTCCGCAGCGGAGAGACGGACGCCCTGCCTGCGAAGTCGAAGTGCTCGGACCAACATGATGAAATGCTGTATGAATGTACAGTATAGTGGTTGGACCAACTTGAAGGGGTGCGTATGCTCCTGGACCTCAACGATGCCTCATCCATCTTGGAATGGTGGGCGGTCTATCCGCAAAGACATGGGGCGCTGCTTGTGGACTGGTCGCGTCGGCGGCCCGAACACCGTGGCGCCATCATGGAAGCGCGTCGCCGCATCAAAGCTGATCCGTTGAAGCGTCGCCTGCTTGAAAGCACCCTGACCGAACAACCCGAGGGTTCGTGTCTGCCGCCGCCTCCCACGCACGATGAGCAGGCGGCTGGCGAGTTGGGGCCGGTCATGCGGGGTGATCCTCGGCCCTCGGGCCCGCTCATGCAACGCGTGTCAGCCCGGGGTTTTGCAGACCTTCCTTAGCTTAAACAGCTTCCTTTGCTGTACAGCTAAGCAAGTCTTTTGAGCTAAACAAGCGTCGGCCTCCGTCGCGCCCCGCCCCGCCTCGCGTCGGCGCACGGGCGCATGCCGCCGCCAGCTTTTACTGGTGCTCCGCGGCCGCTCGAAAGCAGGAACTCGAGACGCGACTCGCCTGATGATCATGGCGCTTGTCGACCGTGCTACCAAGAAGTGGCCGGGGCCGTTGCGCGAGATCACTGGCGCCTGAAGCGAAAAGGCCCGACGCGAAGCCGGGCGTTCGCTGGGTCGAAAGCACATTGTTCACGCCCAACGGCGGTGACCTCTTCTGCTTAACTTGGCAGGGTGGCGTGCGCGCTACGAGAGCCCGAGCTCTGCGCAGCACGTAAGCCTGCGCACTAGACGCGAGCTGCAGCTGCGACTGACTTGGCGCGAAGACCTTCAAGGCTCCAGTACATACATCGAAGCCATCGTCGCGAGCTGTTCCGCCGTCATTGCCGCGTAGTGCGGCTGCAGCGGCAGCGACTTCGCCAGCTGACGCGTGGGCTCGTGGACCATGTGCTCCTGGAGCGTGACACGATAACCGGCATCGGCGAACAGCGCCGGATACTCATGATGACGCAGGCGGTTCTCCCCTTCGCGCGTCAGCCGGTTCACCCAAGCATGCTTGCGCGCCGGCCAGGTCAGGAAGTTGATCTTGGTGATCGATTTGTCCGAGTGTTCGAGGTGGTCCGAGTGGTCCACCAAGTGCACCATGCGGCCGCGCGCCGACAGCTTCGGACGCAGCGCCTTAAACAGCTCGAGCAGCTCGTCTGGCGGAATGTGCTCGAGCACTGTGCGCGAGGTCACGAGGTCGATCGATCCGTCCGGAAGAGCGCTCACGTCAAACGGTGCAAGGTAAGTTAGGGGTAGGTCCGCGCGCGACCGGATCGCGCCAAGGCGTGCGTCATCGGGGAAGGTCCGACGCAAGAAGGCCAGCGTCGCGGCGAAGCTCACGTCGTCGAGATGGACGTTGAGGTCGGACATGTAGACGCGCTTCGCGCCTTGCAGGCATTGCAGGGTCGGAATGGTGGGAAACCAGCCGGTGCCGATCTCCAGCACCGTGGCGCCGTCGATTGAACCGCCGCTGCGTTCAAGGCCCTGACGCATCTGGGTCCATGCCTCTACCGTGCTGCGGAGGTTGCTCAGGTTGGGCTGGTAGCCGAAGAGCTTGCGCTTCGCGCGGCGAAGGCCGTGTCCGAACGGCAAACGCGCCAGAACGGCCTGACGGCCTACTTTCAATCGCCAATCCATCTTGTGCCCGCCTGTCCCTATTGGTCCGATGGGCGCGGATTCTCCCCGGTTTACGTCCAGCGCAACGATAGAGCCCCGGGAATGCGTGGGAAGGCGAAGAACCTCGGGCTTTCCCTCGGTGCTCGGTGTGGCGGCTCAACACATGCGACTTCGTCAAGGCAGCTGTCAATCGCGCAAACCTGTAGTGGTAGCGCAATCAGCGATCGGTCTGTCGCCAAAGTGCGTCGCCCCACAAAAGGGGGGACGACTTAATTCTTCAAGTCTGTAAATTCCGCGTCCACAAGAAGAGGGGACTGTTGTGAAGGATGGGCGTCGGGAGGTGCCGCAGGAGGAGATCCTGTGGGCGATGGGGTCGATGTGCGCGCTGCACCGCCGCCCCTTTTCAGCGGAGCTGGTGGCGAAGGAGTTCCCGCCACCCTGCACCACGCAGACGCTGATGGCCGCCGCCCGGGCGTTGTCTTTTCGCATAAAGCCGTTCATGGTCCGGCCTGCCAAGCTTGGACGCATGGCGCTGCCGCTGCTCGTGGCGCTGAAAGACGCGGATAGGAAGGAAGGTCAGACGGCCCCTCCGTTGCTCGCCATAGTCACCGCCGCTGAGGAAGGACACATTGTCTTCTTTCCCGCCGGTCAAAGCTCGCCACGGACAACGACGGTCGATGAGTTCGCCGCCCTTTTGGAGGGTACCGGCTGGATGCTCGCGCCACAGGGCAAGGCGGTCGACGATCCCGATGCGCCGACGACGGGGCGGCGCTTCGACTTCGGTTGGTTCGTACCGGAACTGATGAAGCATCGCGGGGTGTGGCGCGATGTCCTGATGGCATCGCTGGCGATGCAGCTGATAGCGCTTGCCACCCCGCTGTTCACGCAAGCGATCATCGACAAGGTCGTCGTCCATCGGACGCAGAGTACCCTGATCGCCGTGGGCATCGCGATGCTGATCTTCACGTGCTTCACCAGCTTGCTGACCTGGGTCAGGCAATACCTGGTGCTGCACACCGGCAATCGCGTCGACGCGGTGCTTGGCGCCGCGGTTTGGGACCATCTGCTCAAGCTGCCGCTGCGCTACTTCGAAAGCCGCGCCACGGGTGTGATCGCGGCGCGCATGCATGGGGTAGAGAGCATCCGCGAGTTCATCTCCGGCGCTGCGGTATCGCTCATTCTGGATTTGCCTTTCCTGCTGATCTGCTTGGGCGTGATGTTCTGGTACAGCGTGACGCTGACGATGATCGTCGTGGCAATGCTGGCGGTTGTTGCCATTGTCAGCGCGGTGGTAGCGCCGCTCTTTCAGAAGCAGCTCAACGAGCAGTTCCTGATGAGCGCGCGCAACCAGGCGTTCGTCACTGAACACCTTGCCGGATTCGAGACGGTGAAGTCACTGCAGATGGAACCGCAGCTCAAGCGCCGCTACGCCGACTATCTCGCGGCTTTCCTGCAGTCGGGCTTCCAGACCAAGCAGATCGGCAACACCTATAACGTCTTCGCCAACACGATGGACCAGGCGCAAACGCTGCTTGTTCTGATGATTGGCGCGTACACAGTGATGAACGAACCGTCGTTCACGATCGGCATGTTGGTCGCGTTCCAGATGTTCGCCGGCAAGCTGAGTCAGCCGGTGCTGCGTATCGTCGGCCTGTGGAGCCAGTTCCAACAGGCGAGCCTGTCAGTGAAGCGGCTGGGCGACCTGATGAATGCGCCGGTGGAACCATACAGCCTGATCCCGAAACGGATGACTGACGGGAAGGGGCGCATCGAGGTCGAGGGTTTGGGCTTCCGGTATGCGGATGACCGGCCGCTGCTATACCAGAACCTCGCGCTGACGATTGAACCGGGCAAGGCGGTCGCGATCATGGGCGCCTCAGGTACCGGCAAGAGCACCTTGGCCAAGCTGATGCTGGGCTTCTACCAACCGACGGCGGGCAGCATCCGCATCGATGGCGTCGATGTGCGCCACATGGCGGCCAATGAGTTGCGCAGCTATTTCGGCGTGGTGCCACAGGAAACGATGCTGTTCAGCGGAACGATCTACGCGAACCTGGTGGCCGGCAACCCAGCGGCCACGATGGAGCAGGCGGTGCAGGCTTGCAAGATGGCCGGCATCCACAGCGTCATCGAGGGCCTGCCGCAGGGCTACCAGACCGAGGTCGGGGAGCGCGGCGTGGGCCTGTCGGGTGGGCAGAAGCAGCGGCTGGCCATCGCACGAGCGCTGCTGAAACGGCCGCGAGTGCTGATCTTCGACGAGGCGACGTCAGCGCTGGACCAGGAAACGGCCGAAGGATTCGCCAGGACCGTCAACAACCTGAAGGGGAAAGTGACCATGGTGTTCATCACGCATGCGATGCCCAAGGCGTTGCAGATCGATGAGGTACTACAGCTTGGCAAGGACGGGTTGCAGCGCTTGACGGTGGTGTCGGCTACTCCGCGAGTAATTCCCGTGGCCGCCGCCGGTGGCTTGGAGCAATGAACGCCCGCAACGCGTCCGATGCTCTTCAAATTTCAGCACGGAAGCGGGAGACGAATGATCGATACCCGCTCCGTTTTTAGCGAATTTCTTTACGGGAGTAATGTCTATGAGGTGGATCCTCGTCTTGTTTCTGTGTATTGGCTGCCACTCCGCACAAGCATTGAGTCCGACGTCGCCGAAAGAGCCTTGGTGGGTTGGTGTTACGTTTGAAGAGGAATCTTCCAAACTTTCAGACCAACTGCAGCGGCAACTACGGGCGGCGATCGAGGAAATTCCGCAACGTTGCACCTTCAGCCCGCCTGTGCCGGGCATCGCGACCATCGAATATCGGTTTGCGCCGGAGTCGATGCCGCGCAACGACTATCAACTCATCGGCAATCGGATTCAAGAAATTCGAACGTTCCTCATAGGTTTTCGGCCGATGAAGATCGCCGTGTCCATCGAGGCGCTGGAACCACCCAACGTGCGCTCGCTAGATGGCGTAGCAGATCATCGAATCAGTGTCCGTTTTAACTGCCTCTAATCGACGCTATTGGCGGATCAAGCGTCCGCACGCGCGTGAACTGACGCCAGATGCGAATTGAATTTCCAATAATCACACTTCTGAATCGGGGGGGACATGAGTGATCAACTGAATCCGGCGCTGAAAGCGCTCTATGCCAAACTTGGCGCGACCAGCGCGGTCTTTGACTATCTTGCGGCCTCGCCGTTCGCCACCAGCTTGTTTAACGGTTTTGCCAACGACATTCGCCGCTGGAGCGGAGTTGCAGAGGACAAGTGGATCGTTGGAGGGGAGATCGATCCGACGATCACCAAGTTCCTTGAGAGGACATCCGGCAGTAGCGCATATGCGACTACGGTATCGCTAGGATTTGGTCAGGAAGGCCGAGGAATTAGGATCGGCGACGCATTTTTCGCCGAGTTAACCAGTCCAGTGGAAGGCACTCGGATGTGGGCCGAAATGCATACGGCCACCGTTCTGGTGCATGAGATGCAGCATGCCACTGGCAGCATCAAGGATGTAGGGGACTTCGTCTCTGCGACCGACTTTCTCAATATGCGTTCGCTGGGAGAAGGCAGATCGATCGCTGCTGAGTATCTGTTCATTATGGATCTACTGCAAGCGCAGAAGATTCAATACTCCCAATTGCTGACTACGCTTCCCTTCGTAACCGTCCTAGGGAGCAAATTTGACCCTGATCCGACGGCATCTCTAGCCTTCAGGGATAACCTGGTTGCCCAATGGCGCGCCATATATGACGGGTTAAAAAGCGCTGGAGCAAGCAATGAGGCAATCATGGCTGACTTGGCTCCGCGAATGGGGTTCATTAATCAAAACTACGCCAACCCAAGTACGAGCCCCTCGGAGACCTATGGCCAGTATGATCTGAAGCGCTTTCTCGGCGTTCGTCTCGGAATGCCTACAAAGGATGGGTCCTATGATTGGCTACCGACCGTCCCCCAAAACCTGACCATCGATGATCAAGGCTCGTGGATCATTGACTGGATTCTCCCTTCGGAGAGCGGAAAGCCTGCCGAACGATGGACAATCTCCGGCGGGCCAAGTGTTCTCGTCGCAAGAAAGTCAATCGCCCAAGATGACGGCGCGGGAGGGGTGAGATGGGTTCCTCAACGTGGTGAGGTGACCTATGGAACTGCTAGAGAGCGGGAGTCGGGAGCATGGGGTACGTTGCGTGGAATTCTGGGATTTGCGCCCGCCACGGAGAACGATAATCAGACGATTGATTTCAAGATTGGCTTGAACCCTGTTGGCGAGCCGATCATCGTCGGCATTTCCCAGCAGAACGGCGTGCCGGTGAGTCGGCCCGAGTTGGATCGGGCCTTGGCAGGCATGTCGATTACGCTTGATACCGCTGGTCAGCTCTATGTGGGGCAATCACCTGACGGTGTATGGAAAGTGAGCTTGGGCGGAAGCGCGGGGCGCACCATTATCGGCACCATTTCGATTGGTGATGACAGAAGCAGCGTCGCCGAGTGGACGGAGAATGGAAGCTCCGTAAGGATGACCTACGGATCGGACGGGCAGCTCTTCGGAAAGTCCGTTGAAGTCGTGGATTCAGCATACCGCACCACAACATCATTCTTCGATGGTGCTGGGAATCTGGTTCGCCAATCAGTGTTGCAACGAGCACTCGACGGAAGCTACTCCATCACCACCACCCAAGCGAATGGAGACGTTAGACGTGCGCTCTTCGATTCCTCCGGAAACGTTCAATCCGAGGAAACGATCTCCGCCGGGTCTCAGGCCATCACCGCCGCAGTCGGCCAACTCGCCAGCTTCCTCGGTCTCATCCAGGCCATCCAGTCCGGCAAGCCGCTGCCGCTCATTACTTCGGGCGTCAACGTCGCGGCTGCGGTGAGCGGCGACTCCACCCTGTCCGGCGTATCGAGTGGCCTGGGCAGCCTGGCCAGCCTCTACAACCTGAATCGCGCGCTGCAGCAAGGCGACACCCTCGCAGCCGTCACGGCCGGCGCAAACGCGCTTAGCCTCGGACTCAATGCCTACACCAGCCTATTCTCCCAGACCGCTGGCGCTACCGCCGTTGGACAGGCCATCGGTTCGCTGTCGACGCCCATCAGCAGTTCGCTGCCGGGCGGAACGCCGCTCGCCTACCTGAACCTGGTCAACGACATTGCTCACGGCAATGCGGTGGGCATCATCGCCGATATCGCGGCCATCGCGTTCCCGCCGGCGGCGCCGTTCATCATGATCGCGCAGATCATCTACTCGCTCGCTCAGGGCACGCCGAACCCGTGGGGCCAAGCGAGGTTCGTTTTTGACGAAAGCGGCAATGTCACGCTGAAGATCCTTGGGGACGACGGCGGCGAGGATTTGGTCAGATCGCAGGCGCAGGCGCTGCTCGACGGGCTCAAGCAATATGTCGCTACGGCTAACGCGGCCGGTCTTGACTTGGGCCTGATCCCTCAGCGACTGTCGGGCATCGGATTCGGCGACAGTATCTGGACGTTGAACCGCATCGACGAAGTCACCGGCGCGGACGGGACCATCCGCTACCTCGATGGCCACGCGCTCGACGTCCCCCTGGGGTCGCCAGAGTACTTCCGCACCCTTGGGGAGCAGTTCATCTATGACGTGGTCGCGCGCGAGGCAGTGGCCGCCAAGTGGGAGGTGGACACCGCTCGCTTGCAAACTGCCAACGGCGACCCGATGGCAGGGCTGACCGAGCTCCAGCGGGCCCAAAAGAACGGCAAGCTGGCGCGCCTTCTGCCTGCTGGCGCCGCGGACCAGACGTTCCGGCCCGTCGTGTTGGACCTGAACGGCGACGGTATCCAGACGATCTCGCGCGAGAACAGTGGTGTCGCGTTCGATGTGGACGACTCAGGCTTCCTCAAACATACGGCATGGGCCGGAGCGACGGAGGGGCTGTTGGTCATTGACCGCAACAGCAACGGTACCGTCGACGGCGGCAGCGAGCTGTTCAGCAACAGCAAGGTGGACACGTCGGTCCGAGGGCTCGCCGGCATGGGCTGGCTCGATGCGAACCAAGATGGGCGCATTGGGATCGACGATCCGGTCTTCTCGCAACTGCGAGTCTGGGCCGACGCCAACAGCGATGGTGTCGTCCAGCAGGGCGAGGCGAAGTCGCTCTCCGACCTCGGCATCAGCTCGCTGAACTATCGCCTGGGTACCTTCGTCCGCGACGGCGTGGCGCTGCAGATGGGCAGTCCCGACCTGACGGCGGACACCGCTGGTACTTCGGCGCACTTCGTCACCGGCGGCATCGTCGTGCAGAGCAGCAACGGACAGACGTCGCTGATCGTAAGCAAGGTCAACGACCTCGGGACGGCTCCGGGGGGCGGCAACCCAGGCGGAGGCGATCCGGGCAACCCGGGGGGAGGAGATCCGGGCAACCCCGGCGGCGGCACCGGTGTCGCCATGGGGAACGACGGTATCTCCGGTCCCGAAATTATCGAGGACCGCGAACTGCAGATTCTGGCGGGGGACCTGCTGGCCAACGACAGGATCAACGGTGATGCCGGCCCCTCGCTGAGCTTGGTGGAAGTCGGTAATGCTCGCCACGGCACCGTGAGCTTGGTAAATGGCGTCGTCCACTTCACGCCGGACCATGACTACTTTGGCGGCGATGCTGGCTTCAGCTATACCGCCCGCAATGCAGCCGGGGTCATCGGTCAGGCCAACGTGCTGATTGACCTCGCGCCCGTCAACGACGCGCCCGTGGCCGGGGGACAAGGCAATATCCTGCGCGACCTTTACGGGTTCGGCGGGTTCGACGAGGGAGATCTGTACCGAGACATCGCCTATCCGCGATTCCATCCGGGGTTCTGGCGCGAAGCGCAATATGACAACAGCCGCGGTTATGGCTGGCATGACACGCCGATCGTCACCGGCTATCCCGACCCTTTCAACGGAAAGCTCACCGTCACCGACGTCGACGACAGCGCCTTCACCTTCCGAATCAAGAACCAGGCGCAGTTCGGTACCGCCTCGATCGACAACGAGGGGAACTGGCACTTCGAGTTGAGCAGTCCTCAAGGGGTGATGGACGCGTTCCAGGTGGAGATCACGGACGCGCATGGCGGCACGACGATCAAGACGATCACCGTGGACGTGCCCGGCGTGCTGTTGGACGTCGGCGCGCCGATCGTGCTCGATCTGGACGGAAACGGGGCCTCGCTGAAGTCGCTGGCAGGAAGCCAGGCGCACTTCGACATGACCGGAGACGGTCTGCGCCATCGCACCGGTTGGGTCGACAGCAGCGACGGACTGCTGGCCTACGACGCCAATGGCGACGGCGATATCGCCGGGCAGAAGGAACTCAGCTTCAAGGGCTACAAACCCGGCGCGCAGACCGATCTCGAAGGGCTAGCGGCGTTCGACACGGACAATGACGGCCGTATTACCGCGGGCGATATCGGCTGGAGCCGGTTCAAGGTTTGGCGCGATCTCAATGGCGATGGCATCTCCGGGGTCGGCGAGCTGGTATCGCTGGACGCGGCGGGCGTCGCGAGCATCGCCTTGCAGAGCGATCGGCAGTTTGCTACGCAGGACGGCAACACCATCCATGGCAAGTCCGCGCTGACCTTCACTGATGGGCGGCAGAGTTCCGCCTACGACGTTGCGTTCGCTGTGTCGGACGACGTGCAGATCGTGCGCGCAGACGGCTCGGTCGAGACTGTCAACCGGCCGCCGAGTTCGTCCGATGCGGAGGTGCTTGGCACCGAAGTGGCCGACACGCTGATCGGGCACGTAGGTAACGACTACCTGCGCGGCCTAGGCGGCAACGACTTCATTTTCGATGACGAGGGCAAGGACGTGGTGGAGGCCGGCGCCGGCGACGACTCCGTGATGACCGGTGTCAACGACGATGTGGCGATCGCAGGGAGCGGCAACGACGCGGTCATGGCGGGCGCCGGCAACGATCTCGTGTTCGGAGAGGACGGGGACGATGCCCTTCTGGGCGAAGACGGCAACGACATCCTCTTTGGTGGTGCAGGCAACGACCTCGTGTCCGGCGGTGTCGGCAACGACGTGCTGTCAGGCGACGACGGTGACGACGTCATCACTGGCGAGCAAGGTAACGACGCGCTGTTCGGCGGTAAGGGGGCCGACCAGCTGATGGGCAACGAAGGCGACGACCGGCTGCAAGGCGACGGGGGGGACGACCTGCTCGACGGCGGCGCGGGCAACGACGCGCTCATCGGCGGGACGGGCAACGACCGCTATATGGTCGATGCGGTCGGTGACACGATCACCGAGCAGGCCGGCGAAGGCTGGGACCAAGTGGGCAGCAGCGCCGAAGCCTACACGCTGGCCGACAACCTGGAGGAGTTGACGCTCAAGGACGGCGCGCTTCGCGGCACCGGTAACGCGCTGGACAACGTGCTCACTGGCAATGCACTGGCCAACGTCCTGGAGGGCGGCTTGGGGGCCGACTTGATCGACGGTGGACTGGGGGCGGATACGTTGATTGGTGGACAGGGCAACGACGTCTATGTCGTCGACAACCCAGGCGACGTCGTCGTCGAACAGTGGGGCGGAGGCATTGATACGGTGCGGACGGCTGTGGACTACGTGCTGCCCAATCAGGTCGACAACCTTGTGATGACGGGTTATGCGCCATTGTCTGGAACCGGCAATGACCTGGACAACCATCTCACCGGCAACGACGCAGGCAACCGGCTCGACGGCGGGTTGGGCGCCGACACCCTGGAAGGCGGACGAGGCGACGACACCTACGTCGTGGACCAGTGGAGCGATCAGGTGATCGAGCGTTCCGGCGAAGGCTTGGACACCGTGACGGCCGGCGTCGATTACACGCTCGGCGATGCTGTCGAGAACCTGATCATCACCGGGTACGCTACCAGCGGAACCGGCAACTCGCTGGACAACACGCTGCGTGCGAACGACAACGGCAACACGCTGGCGGGCGGCGCGGGCGCCGACCTGCTGATCGGCGGCAAGGGCCGCGATACGCTGGACGGCGGAACGGGCGCCGACATCCTGCGAGGCGGCCAGGGCAACGACACTTACGTCGTCGACAACGTCGACGACGTCGTGGACGAGATGGCCAACGGTGACCCGGTCTTGCTCAAGACGATCCGCACGCTGAAGAACCAGATCGGATGGGTGCAGGGTGGTGCCGCGATGGTCGACGCGATGACCGACTACATCGCCGCACACCCCGGCCAGCTCATCGACGTGCCCATGCTCGCCGAGCAGTTCAGGGACATGGAAGCGGCGTGGATCATTGAGTGGAACCAGGACTGGTTCACGCCGCTGCTAACGCTGGATTACGCCAGCGGCTCGCGACTGGACGGCGGCAAGGACACCGTCGTGGCGTCCTTCGACTACACGCTGGGCGCCAACCTGGAGAACCTCACGCTCACCGACGGAGCGCTCGCCGGCACCGGCAACGCGCTGAACAACAAGCTTGTGGGCACCGGGGGCAACAACGTGTTAGACGGGAGATCCGGCGCCGACTTCATGGTCGGAGGAGAGGGCGACGATCTGTACTTCGTGGACAGCGTGGGCGACCGCGTGCTCGAGGCCGATGCCTTCGACAAACCGTGGAGTTATGGTCTGCGGGACATGACGCAGATCTTCAAGAACGCCGTGAGCGAGGACTGGTGGCCCGCACTGATCGATGAGCGCATGGGGCAGGTCCAAGCCTCTCTAGAAGCCGCTTATGAGCAAGGGGCCACCAGCATCTGGGAGACCGATGTCTCCTCGATCCTGATGGAGTTCTACAGCGCGCAATACAGCAGCCTGCTCGATGAGCCACTACCCTACTTCACTGACTTCTTGTCGATGAGTTGGGGCGATCCGCGTCTGATGGGTGGGCATGACACGGTGCATGCCAGCACGAGCTACGTGGCCGACGCGGGTGTGGAAGACGTGATGCTCACTGGTACTGCGGTCGCGGCGACCGGCAACCAGCTGGATAACCTGCTGACTGGCAATGAACTCGAAAACCATCTCGACGGTGGTTCGGGCAACGACACGATCATCGGAGGACTCGGCAACGACGTCATGATGGGAGGCGACGGCGACGACTTCTTCGAGTGGAAGGATGGCGACGGTCTGGATGCCATCAGCGACTTGTCGGGCTTCGACGTGCTTGGTTTCGGGGGAGCACTCTCGGCCGAGTCCTTTGACTATGTGACAGAAGAGGTCGACGGTAGGCTGCGCACGACCCTGATCCGCCTCGATGCTGAAGGCAACGCCACCGCCGAGGGTGTTCAACTCGAAGGCGGCGCGAGCACCGGCTTCGAGATTGAGGAGATCCGCTTCGCCGACGGCGCGACTCAGCGCGTTCAGGCGCTGCTCGACGCGATCGACGCGCGCAAGCAGCCTGCCGGCATGGACTTCTTCGGCACCAGTGGTGACGACACCTTCTACATGCGCGACGGCGCCCCGGATCTGGTCAACCGTTACCATGGCGGCCTGGGCTACGACCGAATCTTGGGCGGTTGGGGGCCCGATGTCCTGCGCGTCTCCTCCGACATGCGCAGCTTGGACGGCATCGAGCTCATCGATGGCTTGGACACCTACGCATACAGCAGCTTCATCGCCGGCTCAGAAGGGCGCGACGCCTGGAACTTCTCGGGGATGACGGTGCGCGGCTTCGTCATCGCGCCGGGGGACGGCGACGACGAGGTCATCGGCACCAGCGGCCACGATCTGATCCAAGGCGGCAAGGGCGCCGACACGCTGTATGGCGGTGCCGGTGACGACACCTTCTTCCTATCACCAGGCGACTATGAGATCGATCACTTCGATGGCGGTACAGGGGCAAACCGGCTCTACGCAGACTGGGGAGCAAAGGTCTTGCGCGTCGGTACGACGTTGGGTAGTTTGGTCAACATCCAACGGATCGAGAGCGTCGACCAGAATTTTGGCGCTGCCCGCATCGTCTCCACCGACGAAAGCGACATGCTGGACTTCACCGGCATCACTGTGAAGAACTTCATGATCGACACGGGCGACGGGAATGACGTAGTCGTCGGCGGCGACGGCGACGACTGGATCCGCGGCGGCCGAGGTGTTGATACGCTGTCGGGTGGCGCAGGCAACGACAACTTCGTGCTCACCGAAGGCGACTACGCTATCGATCTCTTCGACGGCGGCGCCGGCGTCAACGCGATCCGAGGCAGATTTGGCAGCGACGTGCTACGCGTCGACAACCACTTGGCGAATCTACGCAACATCCAGGAGATCGCCGGCGAAAACCCCAATCAGATGGCCAGCCGCATCCTTGGGTCGTCCGGCGACGACACTCTCGACTTCAGTGGAATCAAGATCAGGAACTTCGCGATCGATGGCGGCGACGGAAATGACGTGATTACTGGCAGTGCTGAGAGCAACGTCATCCACGGCGGCAAGGGCGACGACCTACTCGCGGGCGCGGGCGGTGGCGACCTCTACCTCTGGGAACGTGGTGACGGTAATGACCACATCAGCGATGCCCAGGGCGACAACATGCTGGACTTGGGCAGTTATGTCGATCCGGCGAAGGTCACCGTCGCGACGACCGAGAGCGGCTGGCAGCTTCAGGTCCGCCACGATGGCCAGATGTCGCTGTTGACCATCGACCGCTTCCAGGCATCAACGATGAAGGTCAGGATCTCCTCGAACACCTGGTCCATCGACAGTCTGCCGGCGGGCGACTACGTGACCCCGTGGGATGTCGCCTCCGGCGGGACTGCGATGGCCAAAGGTGCCGGATGGGCCAGCATGGAGTCAGGCGACAGCCAACGCCTGGAGTCTGAGCATGCCAGCAACGGTCTGATCGGCGGCGGCGCAACGCCGCGCCGTTCGACGGCGCTCTGATCGGCCCAGCAATACCTCGCGCCTCCATGCGCCTCCTGGCGGCGCCCCCCCCGAAAGAATGACCACCATGACTCAATCTCAAGACCAAACCGGAGGCGGGGCCGACATGGCTACCGCAAAGCGCGAACTGGCGAAGTTGCCACTGCTGGGCCCGGTGGCGTGGCTGCTCGCACGAGACCAGCAGCGCCGCTTTAACTTCTTCGCCGACATCGACTGGCGGTACACGCCGCCGCTCGTACTGGACCAGTGCAAGCTCTATAACCGATCCGAAGTCCCTTGGGCTTTTGTGAGTTGGGCGTGGGTGGACGATGCCGTGGATCAGCGCTTGCGCAGTGGAGTGCCCACGATCGCGCCACATGAGTGGCAGGCCGGTCCGCATCTGTGGTTCATCGATGTACTGGCGCCGTTCGGCGGCACTCGCGAGATCGCGTCTCAGGCACTGGGCGAGATCGCCGGGGCGTCGCGCGCGGCCTTCTGGGAGCTGCAGGACGACGGACGTCCGCGCTTGGCGGAGATTCAGCATGGCGGCTGAAGCAGTCACGCCCGGGCGCCTGATCAGCCTGGCCCCTGAGGCACTGGACTTCGCCCCCGACCTCCTCGCGCTGCAGGAGCGACCGCCCTCACGCATGCCGCGCGCGATCGCGGTGACTCTTGTGACACTGATATTGCTGCTGCTGGCCTGGGCTTGCTTCTTCAAGCTGGACATAGTGGCCAGTGCCGAGGGCCGGCTCGTGCCGCTCAGTTTTACCAAGGTCGTGCAACCGGCCGATTCGGGTGTGGTGGCGGAGATCCTCGTGGCCGACGGCCAGGCGGTGCAAGCTGGCCAGTTGTTGATGCGCATGGATGAACGCCTGTCTGCCGCGGACACGACGGCGCTGAAGAAGGACGTCGCGCTGCGGCGTCTAACGCTGCGGCGCATCGACGCGGAGATGGCCGACCGCGCGATGCGGCCGTCGGCTGGTGATCCGGCCGATCTCTACGCACAGGTCGAAGGCCAGTTCCGCGCACGGCGACAGGCCTATCAGGACGCGGTCGCGCAGGAGACCGAGGCGATGAACAAGGCCAAAGCCGACCTACTGGCTGCGCAGCAGGTGCTGTCCAAGCTCAGCCAGACTTTGCCGAGCTACCGCCAGTCGGCAGAGGCCTATCGCAAGCTGGTCCAGGAAGGATTCGTAGGCGAGCTCGCGGCGAACGAAAAGACGCGCGAGGCGATCGAGAAGGAGCAGGACGTCAAGACCCAGGCGGCGACGGTGACCAGCCTCAACGCGACGATCACGCAGTCGGAGAAGCGGCTGGCGGCGATGCGCTCGCAGTACCGGTCGCAGCTCGAGAACGAGCGTATGGAGACGGTGGCCTTGCTGAACCGCAGCGACCAGGAGCTGGAGAAGTCCAACGTGAAGGCGGGGCTTCTAGATATTCGCGCGCCCACGTCGGGTGTAGTGAAGGACCTCGCTACGACGACACAGGGCGCGGTCGTGCAGGCCGGTGCGGTGCTGATGAACATCGTGCCCAAGGAGGAGCCGCTGCAGGCTGAAGTCCTCCTGAAGAACGAGGACGTCGGCTTTACCGCGAATGGGCAGACTGTGAAGGTGAAAGTCGCTGCCTACTCGTTCCAGAAGTACGGCCTGATGGACGGCGAAGTCGCGATGATCAGTCCCGATGCTACCGATCCGAAGCAGCAGGTGCAGGGCCAGCCGGCGCTGACTTACCGGGCGATCATCCGCTTGAAAGACACTGCACTTGTCGATCCTCGCTCTGGCGAACGCTACCCGCTAAATGCCGGCATGCTAGCAACCGCCGAGATCCACCAGGGGCGCCGCACAGTGATGGAGTACCTTCTGTCGCCGGTGCAGAAGGTTGCGCAGGAGGCGGCGCGCGAGCGTTGACGCGAGTTTCCTCTGGCCCAAGACGCGGCACAACGCTAACGTCGAGCACACCCAGTTCGACACGCTAGCGCCAGGCCGGTCCGGACAATGCATCGGCGACGATGGCGTCATTTGGGTTGTAGCAGTGCTGCCCAAGAATGTGCCGACGAGCAGCGGCCCGTTCGCCCGGCAACATGGCTGTCCGCAGCCAGAGTAACGATGTGGCGCAGTGGTCGTAGGGCTCGGTTGTCTTTTGCCGCTCTTTCGCCGGGCTATGCCCCGGTACCCTCGCCACTGCTCTGTTTACACATTTCCATCCGCCACCGGACCTGCGGATCTCCCGCACCCGGCTTTCTTCCGACACATCAGGCCTCGCGTTCAAGCGGCGGCAGTCGTGTCAGCTTCAACTTCTCGTAGAGACCTCGTGATCAACGTTTGTGAACGTCATGGCTCGTTAAGTCGAGCTGCTGAAGAGGTGGTCACGCACCTGCTAAGCCCAGGCCAAAGAAAGAGCCCGGCACTGAGCCGGGCAAGGTCGTGTTAGGGATGGTGCCATTAAACACGAGACACGACCGTGTGACGGTAGCGGGTCAATGTCCCAGTCGCAAGTCCCCGACGGCCGCTTCAGGATGGGTACGGCCGTTCGCTGCGAGCAAGCCCACCAGCAGCAATCGACCCGTTTCTGCCATCCGCGGCGTCAAATTGGTCGCCGAAAGACTGTCGTTCAGTCCGACGACTTGCGGAAGGCAACTCGAGGCCCCTTGTGGTCGGCGGTGATGCCCGGCGCAAGCGCCGGGAAGCCGTCACAAGCGGCGGCAAAGCGGGATTGCCGCAGAGGTAACCCGCCGTGTGGGTGGCACCGGGCCGTCTGTAGCTATACCAAGAGGCGGGTTACGCCTTCGGCTAATCCACCGCACAAACGCACATGTGCCCGTATCACCTCCCTGCTGCGCCGGCTTTTGCAGCGCGGGCATGCGTGAACATTCGCAGTTTGTTGAGACCGGTGGGCGCCATACTGGCGCAAAAGTAAGCGGCTAGGTGCCTCACCCGACGCGCCCGCCGCCGCAGGCCATGGCGTGGCGTTAAGGAGGTGCGCATGAAAACCAGATGGATCGTCACAGGGTGCGCGACGGCGCTCGGGATGTTCGCCATCGCCTTCAGTCTGGTATGGCTGGGGCGCCTACCGTATCCGGCGGAGGTTTCCACGCTGGCAGAGCGCGGCGCGTTTGGTGACAGCTTCGGCGCCTTCAATGCAGTGGTATCCGCCTTCGGGTTCATGGGCCTGCTCATCACCTTGGCGTTTCAACAGCGCCAGCTGACGCTGCAATCCAATGAACTTCGTCAGCAGTCGGAGCGCGACGCTGAAGGGCGGCGGCGCGACGAAGTCGCCCAGTTCGAGCAACTGCTGTTTCGTCTTCTTGAGCTCTATCAGGCGAGTGTCGACGGCGTTAGGCTGATCCGGCGCGGCAAGGAGTACACGGGGCGCGACGCGCTGACGCACTACCTCGCCTGTATGCAAGCTGAGCTACGGAAACGGAAGCTCCACGCGATCCAACCAGCCCTCATGGCGAAGATCGAAAAGGGTAACGCTACGGACCTTGAGAAGTCCCTGCTCGACTATGTGGCGTCGGAAAATTGCAGAGTGCTGCAATACACGATCGGCTATCAGCGCCGCGTTGCGGCGAGCCTTTTGGCACTGCTGAGGCATCTGGAAAAGCGATGCCCAGACCACGCAGACCTGGAGACTTATCGGGCGGTCGTCTCTGCCCAGATAACCCACGTGGAGACCCAATACATCTTTGGCTTAGTTCTGATCTACGAGAACCAAGAGGAACTGCGAACACTGCTCGACGCTTCCGGACTTTTCCGAAGGGACTCGCCGCCCTACAACTTCAAGCTTCACCAGATGCTGTATCAAAGGTTCTGGGGGTTATCAGTGGGGGACGCATCCAAGGCTCGGAAACTCGCGGTCAGCAGCAAGCCGCTGCGAGCGTTGCTGAAAGAACCTGACTTCACCGCATTGCTGCGCAAACACGGAATCGCCTTGCCGATGCGACCAGAGGCGCTAAATGAGATGGTCGTCGGCGAACCTCCGAGCGACTGAACAGCGACTGGGAGACCGAGGCCGAACATAAAATGCTGTCAACGCGGGGCCTACGAAAGCGCTTGCGCGCCGTTCAATGATCAAGGTCACCTACACGAGTCCGGCAGTTCGATCGGTCACTTCGAAGCTGACCTTCAGCGCCAGGCGCATCCTTCAAGGCCCTCAACTCGATGGGAGACCATCATAGGCGCTACAGTCAATACCGTTCTTCGCGAGCCGTGGAACAAGGGCAAGCTCGTTGGGCAAAAGGCGCCCTTCAAGCTCAGGGCCTTGCGCGTCCGGCTGTAGATGGAAGGCAGGGGTCGCGAACTGGCACTCTTCAACCTTGGTATCGACAGCGGGTGCGACCTGGTCGGCTTCAAGGTCCGCGACGTCTGCCACGGCGACCAGGCGGCCTCACGCGCGATCGTTGACCAGCATAAGACCCAGCGCCCGGTTCAGTTCGAGATCATGCCCGCTGCTCGAGACGCCGTGCAAGCGTGGATCAAGCGGGCTGGCCTGAAATCCGAGGACTACCTCTTCCCGAGCCGACTGCACGACTCGCCACATTTGGGCACGCATCAGTACGCCAGGATCCTCGGGCACTGGGTAGACGAGCTGGGGCTTGACCGCGCCGACCACGGGACGCATTCAATGCGGCGGACGAAGGCGACACTGATCTTGCTGACCCGAAGCGTTTCCATGCGACCCCCTCGTTGCCCTGTCCCTGTGTTTAGTAGAGCTTTTGTGCGTCAAGCGGCCTGGACCGTGAGGTAGATAGGCCTTCGGCTCGGCCTCGGATGGCTTAAGGAAGCGCCGGAAGGGAGAACCGCTAAAGCGCGCCATATCACTGAGCCCCCTGTCCCGAAGCAGCAGCTTCAGCGCCGTTTCCTAGAGCCTTCAACTTGATGTTCAGTTCGTCGATGCGCTCAGGCAGCACGAACAGATATTCAATCAGGTCTTCGCAGAGGTCGAGGATCAGGGTCGCGACTTCTTCGGTCGCCTCTTCTTCAAGGCTGAAATGTGCCCCGAGGTTGCCGCCTTTCCGCACAGCTCCCGCCAAGTCCAACAGGGGCTTATTGAGGTCGACGTGCTTTGGAAGTGCCTCGATCTGTTTGGCTAGGACATCTTTCTGTAGCTTCTCTGGCAATGCCGTCTTGGTGATACCTTCTAGCAAGCGCCGGCAGGTCACCGCCGCGGCATTCCATTCCTGAACCCGGACTACATTGACGGCGGACCGGTAGGCCCGCTTCAACGGCTCCGGCAGACGGTCGCTCGCGAGGATGTGTGAGTCGGGCACACGGGCCTGCGCAGGCGGATACATGTACAGGCTACCGCCGCACAGTGAGTTGAACCCTGTGCCGACGTTCATCGTGAAGAACTGGACTGCCTGCCGGCACAGGGGGCAGTTGGCCGAAGCGTGCCAGTTGGAGGTTCCGACCGTCTGCCAGGCTCCCGCCGTGAACGACACGTTCTGGCGGCAGTAGGGACACATCCAGCCGATGTGCACCGGATGGCTACGCGACCCGTCGACGACCCAAGTGGCGACGCTGTTTTCTGGAAGCTGATGCACGCCCTGACCCTCCCTTGTTTGCCCGAAGTATGAACGTCTTCACCGGCCATCACCGCCAGCCGCCAGCCGCCAGCCGCCAGCCACAATCAATGTGCGTCGACGGCGCACGCAACGTCGAGATGCCGTCCGCGTTCGAGAGGCTTCAACCAGGGAGGAACAGATGGATTTTGATGAGATGACCTACGCCGACACCTTCGAGATCAGCGGCGTGTTGCACAAAGGATCGCGCGATCGCCGGAAGAACGAGGTGTCGATTCCGTACACCGACGCACCTGACGTTCGACTCGGCGACGTGATCGTCCAGCAGGCGGGGGCGAACCGCATCGAGCTCAAGGTTCTCGACGTCGATTTCCAGATCGGTGGCTCGCTTGAGATCGGGACGCACCACCCGCACATCTTGAATTTGTCGGTGGAGAATCTGTCGACAGCGGCGCACCGAACGCAGCCGGCGCCGTCGGCCATCCACATCGGCTCGGTGACCGGCCATCAGGTGCAGGTTGGTAGCCACAACTCGCAGGTCGTCAGCATCTCGCTGACCGAACTCGTCAAACAGGTGGCCGCCACGAGCGATCCGCAAGCCAAAGGCTTGTTGCGACAATTCCTGGAAAACAACACGGTCGCATCGCTCCTGGGCGCCGGCGCAACCGGGCTCATCGCCTTGCTTGGCGGCTAAGTCAACGTGGCGAAGAGCGGTCCCTCCACCGGCCGCGCCGAGGCACATACTCGAAAGCGATCATTTCTGTCCGCTACGAGCGACCGGTTCGTTGGGAGAGGCTGCTGATCACGACCGGCAGCCGTCAAGGACCGGGTTTTCGCCGTTGCGCTCCGTCAGATCCTGAACCAAGAACGACCGAGACCAGCCCTTGAGCAGTCAGTGATCTTGCCCGCCGCCCCCTGCGGTGCACGCGTTGCCGAAACGGTTGATCAGGTCGCGCTGAACCTCATGGTCAGTTGCGGCTGAAATATGCAGCTGCGCATTTCGGTGAACTTGACTGGCTTTCTCGACAACGTGAACACAAATGTTCGGCCACGTCCACACTTCGCCGACTCGGCTGGCTACGGGCGCAGTCACAACCGCATTAGCTCCCGCCTCTCCTGCAACATTTCACGTGTGGCACGCCGCGAAGGATTAGCCTCCAGCTTCGACGCGCATGAATTCGGAGTTGGGCCCTCTCTTCCATCAAGAGCGGGTACTCCCGGAGCGCAGCGGGGTTGGGGAGAGCCGTATCGGGTTCCGGTTGACCCACAGCCTGCACGGCCTTGTACTTGTCGAGCGGCATGTTAGCGGTCGGAGCGATGGTGTATTGGCTCGGGCGGTCGTGCACCAGCTTCAGGCCCTGCGGCATCGGCGTGGCCGCGTTGAACTGCCACACCTAGCCGCTCATGTCCCGCTCGGCTAGTCCTCCCTCGTTGACCACGCTTACGCCGGCGTTGTTGGCGATGACTACGACGATGTCGTTGACCTTCGTCAGATCCACATCGTGCGGTCGGATGTTGCTGAACTTCGGGCTGCTGGAGTTGCCGAGGCGAAAGAAGTCTCCGGGTCAGATGTAGAACGATGTAGACGACATGAACCTCTCCTGATGAGAGGTCAGTGGACCGCCGGACCGCGGCGAAGCGTAGTGACGTAAGCCACCTCATTCATAGGCGGGCGCTAGTCGTCGGCTCGCGTTGGTGGCGGACAACCAAGATGTGCGTGGTCAATCTGCTGCGCCGCCTGGTCGACGGCAAGAGCAGCACGCCACCGCCCGTCACAGGTACGCGGAACTACACACCATGAGGAAAGAAGACAGCAACCGAGATCCGACGGCTGCGTGCGACGGCGCACCGACGCCGCGTGCTGAATGGCGCAGCCTGTGGTCGCCACGGGCATGAGTGCGTCCCACCTTCCAAGGGTGGAATTGCGCGCGCCCGCTGCCTCAAACTCACGAAAGACTCGAAATGACGAAGCGTCAACATGGCAACAAGGAACTGAAGAAGCCCAGGCAGGAGAAGCGTCCCGAAGCCGATCGTCCCCCGTCTCCGGCGATTCCGGTCGCTCCCGCGGCGCGCCCGCGGGTTGGAAGGCGATAGATGGTGGATTCCCCTGCGCATCTGAGCAGTTTTAGCCTCCTGAGGCGTTGCACGGTCACGGGCAGCGACGGAAACATCGGGACCGTGCGGCAGGCTCTCATCGATCCCGCCGACTGGCGCATCAGCTTCCTCATCTTGGAAACTGGTGCTTGGCTATTTGGCCGCTGGGTCCTAATCCTGCCGTCGTTGCTGCTCCAGCCCATCCAACGTGGGAGCATGCACATGGATGTCAACCAGCGCACTGTCAGGACCAGTCCCACCTTGCATCCCCTGCAGGGCGTATCCACGCAACAGACGCGGGCCACCTTGCTTCATTACGGACAACCGGTCCCAACTTCGAGAGACCTATCCATGGTGTCCGATGAGGAACTGGTGGGATGCGAGTTGGTTTCGGAGGGCAGAGGTATGGGCAGCGTTGTCGATCTCATCTACGACGATGTTGCATGGACACTCCGCTACCTCTTGGTTGATACGTCTGCCTGGTGGCAAAGCGGGCCCCGTGTGCTGATCAGCCCCCTTTGGCTCACCGCGATCGATCCAGTAGCCAAGCAGATTCGACTGACAGTCCAGCATGCGGCCGTTCGGGCCAGCCCACGGTTCCAAGATATCGGCACGATCGACCGCGATTACGAGACGGCGCTGCACCGTGGATATGGACAGCACCCTTACTGGCTGGGACCCGCACACGGAGGTTGATCGTTCGTGGTTTGGCCTCCATTTGTGGCGACGCGGGGTGCGAGCCAAGCGATCGAACTAACATTCCCGCGTGCGTGTGATGGCACACAGACGCCGCGACGTCGAACGAACACGCTTGGACGTGTTGGAAGACTTCGCATGAGGAGCAGAACATGAACCCCCTTTTGATCTTTTCAGTGGCGCCTTTGGCAGTGCTGGGGGCAGTACTCGTGGCCACCGGCTGGTTCGGCTGGGGCGTTGCCTTCTGGGTACTGGCGATGGCATTGAGTCAAGCGTCATTCTTGGCCGATGTCTGGGCAGAGTACCGGCAGCAGGGCTCGAACGAAGTGTCCCTCTATGCCGCGTTTGTGACCTGCCTACGACGAAGCGTGTGACCGGAGCGTGGGATGAATCGCGTACGTGAAAGCCCCGCCTTCGCCTCGCAGATCACTTTCGGCGAGCGAGCGGAAGACACATTCACAGGCGAGGGCGGACGGCCGAATTCAAACACCGATGACACGGATCGACCGGGCAAGCTTGCAGTGGTCGATGACTCACCGCTCGCGCTGAACATGAAGGAGCTCGACATGCATGAATCAATCCTCGTTCCCATCGACGGGAGCCAAGCCGCTGACGCGGGGCTGGCGTTCGCGCTGGACTTGGCCACGGCACTGAAGTCTCGACTTGTTCTCTTGCATGTGGTCGATGTCGAGCCGCTCTTCCTGCAGTCCGCAGGCGACTTCAAGGAGCACCGGGACACTCTTCGCGAGTATGGCAACGAGCTGCTTGCGAAAGCCGCCGTGACCGCTCAGGACCGGGGGCTTGCTGTGTCGTACGCCCTGCACGAGACCACTGAGTCGAACGCCGCTTCGATCATCGTGGCGGAGGCGATCAGTCGCGGATGTTGCTTGATCGTGCTCGGGACGCATGGCCGCCACCAGCTCAGCAAGCTGCTGCTCGGACGAGATGCCGAACTGGTCCTGCGAGACAGCGCGGTTCCCGTGTTGTTTGTCCGTGCCACGCGTGCCTCGGAGACTGCGCCAGGGCTGCACGGATCGTCGCCACGCTCGATGAGAGACGCCCATGCTTGACCTCGAGACAGCACCCATATCCCGGCTGCCGTTGGCACTTGAGTCTGCGACCAAGGAGCATGCCCGTCTTTCGCAGGAGGAGCGTTGCGCTTGGCTGGCGTTCGTCTGGATTCGTGAAGGCGACGTTGAGTTTGTGCCGGGCTGGCGCAGATGGGTGATCGCTAGTGAGCGGCTGCGCTGCAGCGCTACACGCCTGTGGGAGCTTCGCATCGAACTACTGATGAACGGAAGAGCCGGGCTGCCCGATTCTCCCCTGCAATGTCCGGCCGGAAACGGTTGCTAGCATGGTCTCAATCTTGCCTTTCCGTGCGGCGGACGACGTCTCGACCGCCAGACGGAGAAGCAGTCATGGACTTACCCAGCACCCCGGAATCGACCTCCATTTACGAACTCGTTTTCGCGGCGTTGCACCGCGGATCGAACTTTAGCTTCCCATGCGACGCGCAAGGCGTCGTGGACATGAACGCCCTTAGCGACCGTGCCCGTCACAACTACCTTTTGGCCCGAGCCCTCGTGGGCAGCGAGTTCTCCGTTCCGCAGATCCTTAGAACTGAAGCGCCATCAGCTTGATTCGCACTCGTGGCCATGCTAAGAGATCAAGACCTGAATCCAGCCCAAGGCTAAATCGGAGCGAGGCGGCGTTCCGCACGCGTCGTCCCCGCGCGATCAGGCCTGCGCCCCAAGCAGTCTCGCGATCTGCTCTGGATCCGCCGGCTTGGTGAGATAGTGGGTCACACCGGCATCCCGGCCGCGATCGACGTCTTTCAACTGGCCGTATCCGCTAACCGCGATCACCAAAGTGTCCTCGTGACCAGGCATCTTGCGCAGCTCACGGCAGACCTCATAGCCGTTCATTCCAGGCAGGCCGATGTCCAGCACGACAGCGTCCGGCTGAAAGTCCTTCACCTGCGCCAAGGCGGATGGTCCGTCGTCGGCGACCCGAACGTCGTGCCCCTCTAACATTAGCAACGCAGCCGTGCTCTGACGCGCCTCGACGTTATCGTCGACCACGAGTACACGTCGCCGAATCTTCACCGAGAGCACTGTCGGCGACCTCGCGGGCAAGTCCGGCGCCTGCGCCTCGCCCGTGGCATACGGCAACCTGACGACGAAGCGGCTCCCCTGCCCCAAGCCCGAGCTGAATGCATTGACTTGGCCACCATGCAATTCGACGAGCCGGCGCACAACTGCCAATCCGATCCCTAGGCCGCCCATGTTCTGGCCCACCGAGCGGTCCGCCTGGACAAAAACAGTGAAGAGTTCCGCCTGGAATGCCTCGGTCATGCCGATGCCGTTATCCGTGATGGTCAGCACGGCATCCTGGTCGCCGCGCTGCAACGATATATGGATGACGCCTCCGGCCGGGGTGTACTTGATCGCATTGCCTATCAGGTTCGCAACGACTTGCTCCAGCCGCACCGCGTCACCATCGACGAGGATCGGCGATAATGGCAGGTCCAACGTTACCTCGTGGCGCCGGGCCTCGATTGGAAGGCGCAAGGCATCATGCGCTTGCAGCACGATCCGTCCCAAGTCCAAGCGTTCCATGTGCAAGGACACCATCCCGCGACTGATTCGAGAGACGTCCAGGAGGTCGTCCACCATGCGGACTTGGTTGCGCAGTTGCCGCTCGATGGTCGCGACCGCCTGGTACTTCGCTGCATCATCGGCGCCCTCGTGTCGCCACAGATGCATCGCGTTGGTCATCGCAGCCATCGGGTTGCGCAGCTCGTGCGCCAGCATCGCCAGGAACTCATCTTTTTGCCGGTCAGCCTGGGTCAGCCGGTCGAACGCACGGTGCTTGGTCGTGACGTCGTCGATCGACATAAGGATAAGCGTGCGGTCTGGCCAGGCGACGCGGGCCGCATTGACCTTGACCGTGCGCGCGCCGATGTGGGGGAACACCGCGCTGACCTCGTAGTCGCGCACCCGTGTGTGTCGAGGAACCAAAGTCTCCAGCAACTCTCGCAGGGCGGGGATGTCCCATTGCCCGTTGCCCAGCTCGTACAGCTTTCCGTCAATCGTCTCTCGCGGGTTGGTCTCATAGCACGCGTAGAAGGCCTGGTTGGCGCGCGTGACGCGCAGCTCGGGCGTCAGCACCAGAAGCGGCTGGGACATCGTGTCAATGATCGCGTTGGCGAAGTCGCGGCCTTGCGACACCTCATCGTGCAAAACCTTGAGCTCCCGGTTGCGGAAACGAAGCTCGTCGTTGGTCGTGGAGAGCTCTTCGTTCAGGGACTGAAGCTCTTCCTTGGCAGTCTCCAGTTCCTCGTTCGCACTCTGCAGTTCCATGTTGCTCGACTGCGTTTCCTCCTCGAGTGCCCTGAGCGCTTCCATGGCGCGATCATGCTCCTCGAGCATCATGCGAGTCTGCTCGTGCGTAGCGTGCAACTCGTCGGTCAGGCGCCGAATCTCACTGCGGTCCGCGTCGTTGCGTCGAGCGGAGCCGCTGCCAAGGCGAGCAATCACTGCGGCCCTAACTGCTTGTGTGATTCCCCGTTGAAGGTCAGTGCCGTGCTGTGGTGTGGCTTCCGGAGAGAGAAGAAAGAACACCAAGAACCAGCGCGGCTCCTTCCCGCTGGGGTAAAGCGGCACGACCTCGATCTCGCCGTCACGCAGTTGGCCAGGAGCTGTCTCCACCCGCAGCCCAGTCCGTCGCACCGGCACGGATTGGGCGCGTGCAGCACGCAAGGCTTCGTTGACTGCGCCGAAGACGCCGGGACGCGCCAGACGCCGGAACTGCAGCGTCGGTGCACCCGGGGGGAGCGTCAAGAACGCGCTGGTGTCACCGCGGAATTCAAGCACGTTGAGGTCGTCGTCACACAATACGCACGGCGGCGTGAACCGTGCGATCGAGATGCGGTCGATCTCGCGCCGAAGTCCATCGCGATCCGGGCTGGAAGAATCATCAGCAAAGCGGCGGCTGGTCGGTTCCTTGGTCGACGTCGGCACTGGCTTGGCAATCGCAGCGAGGACGCGATGCGGAACCGAACGTTTCAGAAACAGCTTGGAACGCTTGCCGTCCAGCGCAATGAAGAGCTCGGGATAAACACCAACACTCTCCGACAGGCCCAGCATCAGCAGGCCTTCGCTCTGGAGCGCGAAGTGAAACGCCGGCATGACGCGCTTCTGGAGGGTGGGATCGAGATAGATCAGCAGATTCCGGCAACTGATCAGGTCGATGCGCGAAAACGGAGGGTCGTACGCGACGTTCTGCCGCGCGAAGGTGCAACAGTCGCGCAGCCTTTTCGAAACCCGATAGTGATCGCCCTCCCGGATGAAGAAGCGAGCCAATCGCTCGGGGTTGACATTGCGGGTGATGTTCTCGATGTATCGGCCGCCGCGTGCGACGGCCAACGACTCTTCGCTGATATCGGTGCCAAAGATCTGAACCTCTCGATCAGGCGAGTGTTCGGCTAGATACTCCAACACACAGATCGCGATCGTGTAGACCTCCTCGCCGGTGGCGCAGCCGGGTACCCAGATGCGCAGCGGGCGTGTGGGTTCCACGTGTTGCAGCAACCGAGGCAATGCGGTGTCTGCCAGCGCCGAGAAGGCGTCGGGGTCGCGGAAGAACTCCGTGTAGCGGATCAGCAGATCACGGCACAACGCATGCGCCTCTCCCGGGTCAGCCTCCAGCAGCGGCAGGTAGGCTTCCAAGTGATTCAGCCCATGCAAAGCTAAGCGGCGCGCCAAGCGACGCTCAATCGTGCCTCGCTTGTAGTGGGTGAAATCGATGTGGCATACGGCACTGAGCCGGCGTACCACCCGGTCCATGTGTGCGCCGTCGCGCGAGACTACGGTTTCGTCCCTGTTTAGCGCCTGAGCATCGAGGAACGGGTTGCGCGCTAGGCGCACAAGTGCAGTGGCAATTTTCGCGGGAGGCAGTGTGAGATCGACACCGCCCAATTCCACCGCAGCGCGGGGCATGCTGGTGAACCGAGCTGAGTCGTCGTCCTGCGCAAAGCCGATGCCGCCGCAACCTTTGATTGCCTGCATGCCGATTGCGCCATCGGTGCCGCTGCCTGAGAGGATGATGCCAATGGCTTTGCTACCCTGGTCCTTGGCCAAGGATTCGAGCATGTCATCGATCGGCATCGGGGGCGCGAGGGTCTTGCCGCGAGGTTGGAGCACGAGACGACAATCCGCCACCGACATGGTGGTGTCAGGCGGGATGACGTAGACATGGTTCTCTTCGATCGGTTGCCCGTCCTTCGCCTCGGACACGGGGAGCGTCGTACGCTGGGCGAGAATGTCTGGAAGCAGGCTGGGATGAGCGGGGTCGAGGTGCTGGACCACGAGCAACGCCATGCCCACGTCCTGCGGCAGATGGGCCAGCAATTCGCCCAGCGCATCCAAGCCGCCAGCCGACGCGCCGATGCCCACGATGGGGAAGACCTGCTGGGTCATATCGGCGCTTTCGTGAGGGGAGAGCCCTGACCCATGGGAGTCCGGGGCATTGCTGTGAGTCGCGAAATGGGACCGCAACCCGTCAATCAGCCTGACGTGATACTACGCCAATTGCGAGCGCATGTCGGTCATCAGGCGGACCTACTTGCCATCGGATTGCACGCTTGGGCTCCGCACCCGCTCACCGGAAAACGTCCGCTTCAGGTGAGGATTACGGTAGGGACACGCGTTACTGGCCCCCGCACAGCTCCGAACGTGCAATTCGAGCATGCGGCTCCTACCTTGGGTGAGTGACGGCGAACCGCTGGTCAGGCAGGGATGAAGGAAGCGAGGAGAAGGTAGCCGGTCCGCCGCAAGCGCGTCATCCTTTACCACGTCATGCGGGTCTTCCGGCGGCGCCGCCGCAGCGTGGGTCGCCAGAGGTCGATGGCTAGTGCTGGAATGCGCCGATCGCCTTGGCGTTGGTGGGCACAGCGTGGTGAGCGAGCCACCCGATCACGCCGCGTCTTGCGCTGGAGCTGGAACGCCCCGCGCCGCGACTTTCCGCAGATGAACGTGAACCCGAGGAAAGTGAGGGTCTCCGGTTTGCCAAGCCCTCGCCGCTGGCGTCGTGCCGCCGCATGGTGGCCGAACTCCAGCAGTCGCGTCTTCTCCCCATGAAGCTCGAGCTTGAACTGCTCGAACCTCGTTCGCATCGTGTCTCAGAAGCGCCTCCCATCGGCTTCGTGCTCGAAGCCGGCCACGATGTCATCGGCATAGCCCACGACGATCACATGGCCCGTCGCCTCGCGACGTAGCCCCTGGTGGGCCCAGAGATCGAAGACGTAGTGCAGGTAGACGTTGGCGAGCAGCGGCGAAGCCACTGCGCCCTGCGGCGCCCCATCTCACTGACGCTCCAGTCCCCATCTTCGAATACGCCCGCCTTGAGCCACTTGTGCGCGAGGCGGATGACGAGCTTGTCGCCAATCCGATGCTCCTGGAACTCGATCAACAATCCGTGGCTGATCGCGTCGAAGAAGCCTCTGATGTCGGCGTCGAGAATCCAGTTCACCGGGGTCTTGCTCACGGCTACCGACAGTGCGTCCAACGCATAGTGCTGGCCCCGTCCGGGTTGGAGCCCGTACCGGAACCCGAGAAAGCCCATTGCTTGGCGGGGCCACATCCGCATAGCCACCATTTAGGGACCTGGTGAACCGTTACTTCCACTGGCCCAGCCATGCCTCCGGTAGCCATGAGATCCGCAACCTGCACAGCCTCGAACTGGACCGCCGAAACCCGGTCTGCGTGGGCGGTTGGCGCGCGGACTGTTGATGAGCCACGATCGGGCCAAAGGCGACGACTTCGCAGTCACGCACGAATGTGTGGCCAACCTGCAGGGGGTTCAACGGGTCGGTGTCATCCCAACGACACGGCTGCTCGCCCAGGTGCTCGTGGCCAAGTACCTCGACCACCTACCGCTGTACCGCCAGGAAGCGATCTTCGAGCGGGCCGGCATGGCCATCGCGCGCTCAACCCTTGCCCAGTGGGTCGGCGAGTGCGGCGTGCAGTTGCAGCCGCTTGTGGATGCGCTGACCGCGGAGCTGCTGAAGGCCCCGGTGCTTCACGCAGACGAGACACCTGTCGATGCTCAAGCCTGGCAAAGGCAAGACGCACCGGGCCTACATGTGGAGCTGGTGCACGACGCAGTTCCACGATGTCAGAGCAGTGGTCTTCAACTTCGCCGAGACCCGCGGTGGTCAGAACGCACGGGACTTTCTGCAGCTCGGCATCGATGCCAGTTAGACCGGCAGCCTGGTCGTCGACGACTTCAGTGGCTACAAAGCCTGCTTCGACCTCGGCGTGACCGAGGTGGGCTGCGTGGCCCACGCACGCCGGAAGTTGCACGAGCTCTGGGCCAATCACCAGAGCAAAGTGGGCGAGCAAGCGCTGAAGTTCACCAGCAGCGCGGCCTGGCTGTAGCGTCTCAATCTCGGCGGCGACGGCCGCCAGGTCGCTGTCCAGCGTCTCGTCCAGCAGGCTCTTCTGCTCGGCGCTGAACCGCTCGCTCTGAGCGGCGAACTTCAGCTGCATATTTCAGCCGCAGCTGACCATGAGGTTCGGCGTGACCTGATCAACCGTTTCGGCAACGTGTGCACTGCAGGGGCGGTGGTCAAGATCACCGACAGCTCAAGGCTGATCTCGGTCGTTCGCGACTTGGAACTGAGTGACTGGTCTCACCAGGAGCAGTAGTTTGAGCTGAATAGCGATGGCTGGCATGAGCACGCAGGGGAATCGGCCTCGCGCCACGGCCAACTTACGTCGGCGCCCCCTTGTCCTTGCGCTGACGAATGATCGAATTCGCGAATCCTCCGATTTGAGGGGAGTCGCTTTCCGCGCTGAGTCGAACGATCTCCGCCCTGCAGGCAGCGTCAATCTTCAACGCTTGCATTCCCGCTTTCGCCTCCAATGCGTCGATCACCGCGAGCGCTTTGTTGACGTCGAGGAACCCGCCTCGCTGCACCGCGTCACAAGCAATATGCAGCACGTGCTCCGTGGACGCCGAGTCGAGCGAGCCGGCGAAAGTTCCAAGCAGCCGCATTGAGATATTCCTGACCGCAGGATCCGGATGTGTCGCCTCTGGCATCGCCGCCTCAACGGCTGCCTTTGGAGCTCCAGCGTATTGAAGCAACTCCAAGGCCTTCACCTTGATGTCCGGGTTGCATCGCTTGGCTGCGTCGAGAACCGCGGCACGTTCCTCGGCCACGGCGCTCGCGAGCTTGTTTCGAGCTTCGTGAAGACGAGGGTCTTGGTAGTCGAGAGAACCATCCATGCCCACGAACTCTCGTCCGCTGCGTCCCCCTGTCTCATCGAAAACCGATTGCCGCGCACGCTCGAAGGCTTCGATGTCCCGATTGAGCGCTTCCGGAATTCCTTTGCCGTCCACGCATGTCCCCGCATAGCGAGGCGTGTAGCCGCTCGCCGAGAACGCGATCGCATAGGTGGCCTCGTTGTTCGCTCTGGCAATCAGGTTGCAGCTGACGCTGGCTCGCGGGTACTGTTCTCGGACCAGTCGACAAGCGCTGACGAACGCCGGATCCCGGGCCTCATATTGATTGCCAATGACGAGCCGGGTTGTCGAGCGAACGAGGTCCTTGTCAGCACCCTGGATGCCGACAACATCGATGTTCGAGAGCGTGATGCCGAGGGCGGCTGGCGCCCAGAGCAAGGAGATCGTGGTCCCGAGAAAGCTCGCAAGACCGATACGCATTCGAAGCATCATTTCTCCTTCAAGTCTTCGCCAGATCCCGGATCACAGTGTCGCAGTGGCGTGCTCGTTTCGCTCTCGGCTTGCGTCGATCGAAACGATTTCTTTGGTCCGCGGTGAGTTGAGCAGCTCTCGAAGTCGGATTTCCGGAGAGGCGGCATGGTATTTGAAATCGCGATGCGACCGCGCTTCCAAGAAGTTCACGAACATGTCAGTGACAGTAACCTCCGGCGCGCACTGCTCCATCCACATGAACTGCCCTTGCTCATTTACCTCGAAAAACACCCATTCCCCTGACGGCGTTACCGCAAAGTCGAAAGATCCCGTGACGATCCCTAACTCGTCCATAAGTGTGAAGCAAGCATGTTCGACGGCTGCAGGAACCGTGATTGGTTTGATGCCTAACAACTGAGGCTTGGCGGCTCGCCAATCTGTCGTGGATTCAAGCTGCTTCTGTGAGTCAATGGAGATCGCTAGTGCAGCTTTGCCGCAGAAAAATGCGCGCACCTCAAATACTTTGTCAATGCATTCTTGATATATTGCCGGGCACGCTTGAATAAATTGGTTGTCGGGAAGTTGTTCCTTATGGATTCGAGCTGTCAATGTGGAGACATTTGTTGACCCTTCAATCCAGTTCTGAGTTTGAAATGGCTTGACTACCGCATTGATCGATGAGATGAAATCGCGAATCTGCCTAGGATCGTTCGAGATCAATGTCCTAGGAACAGACAATCCCGATTTGCGAGCCATTTTCAGTTGCAGTATCTTGTTGTTTGCGCGCCGCCTCCCGTGCATCGAGTTCACCCAATTGGCATCGCTCCAGCAAGACTCCCAAATCGATCTGTACCAATGGTGCAGCTCTTCGTCTGTCAACTTTTGATCGTACTGGTCCAAGTATTTGGGGGCAACCGGCCATCGCGGACGACGCAACCACACCAAGTCGATGTCACCCACATCGAATTCGGCATCTTGCGTGCGAATCGAGCCATGTAGCGCGTCTAGATTCGACAATGCCAGCGTCGCCACCTGGCTCGAAGGAAAATCGTCGCCGATCCAGCGGACGACTCGATGTCCTCGTTGCTCAAGCGCGGATTGAATGGCGATGGCATGAATGTCCGATGCCAATGAGGGAATCAGAATGTTGCGCATAAAGAAAAGGGCGGCCGCGCCGCCCCTTGTAATCCCAAAGAAATCAGAAGTCCGCAACCGACTTGTCGGTGTCGTTGATCTGCTGATATTCGTCGCGGGTTTGCGTAGATTGCCCCCCGGTGAATCCACCATCATCGGGGCTGAGACCCACACCAGCCTCGGTTCCCCCAGAAACTTCCCTTAGTTGATCCAATGAGATCGGGGTCAGATCCTCGATCGGAAGTTCTTCGGCGACGGCTCGAATTACGATTCGCTTGTTCAAATCATTCCTCCATGTATAAGAGCGGCGACATCGCCGCAAGGTATATGGTGAGCCGATTTGGATCGACTGCAACCTGTAATGGTTGACATTGCGTCGGAACTTCAGCCGTGATAACCGTCAAAATTTATAGTCTTCGCCAGTGCCGAGCGCGTCCAGCACGCGGAAGTCTTCACGTTATCTTTACGCCGCCTTGACTATTGCAGTCATCGGGCTCACTAGTGCAGAGCGATGGAACTCTCCGGTTATTTGAAGCTGCTCGACCGACAAGGATGAAAAATTCCGCTAGGGACGGTCTGCAAAACCTCTCGTCAGCCCGACTGGTGGCTGGGCAGCCGGTATATATGCAGTCATCAGCCGTTTCTACGCCACAGGCGGGCAGTCCAGTGACCGCAGTGTGCTATAGACCGGTCGGACAAGACGCTGCATTGACCGACCGAGATCGCTGCAAAGGCGTCCTCCAACTTTTTGGCGTGGCCCCCAGGGGCGGAGCAAGATCCAGCGCTCTCCCGCCCTCAGGACATCCGCAAAGAGCGTCCGCAGCGCCTCGACGGCATCGATCGGAAAGTCGTCGCTTCGTTGCCGACCTGGCCGTTCTAGCCGCGTTGGCCAAGGTCGATGACAGCGTCCACCTCAGCGGGGTGAGTCCTCAAAAAATTCGCCTGTGATCACTCGGTCGATCAGCTGTCCCAGCATGCGCGTCGGGCAGGCTGCGACGGCACGCGACGGGCGGTGCCATGCACTTTGGACGGCATGAAGCCAGTACTTCGGTCGACCATCCGGTCCCGCGGCAATCGAAAAAATCGGGCCTCCGCTCATGCCATCGATGTCAGCAAGACCCTGCTTGGGCAAATGCACCTGGCCGTACCACCTGTCGGCCATCGTTTCCTTGAGTTCGGCGGGTCGCTCAGTTGCTTCATCGATCAGCAGCATCGCGCTGACCAAGTTGGTCACAGGACAGGACGGCCGCGCCAATTCGCTCGGAACGCCGATGAGCATGAAGGCGTCAGGCTTCTCCGGCTGCTGATGCCAGACTTGCTCCGTGAGGGGAACAATATTGTTCGCTTCGAGATTCCTCCGGGTCAGGTCATCGATGATGATCAAGCCGAAGTCATCGTCCGCATCCATGAATGGCCGACCGGCCAGTTCGCCGTTCCAGGCAAAGGGAACAGGTTCAACGAACTGAGCGCCCACGCCCATAGAGTCAAGCAGCCAGACATTCGCCACCGCCCATCCGGCGTCAACGTTCTTCTCGATGTCGTCCAGACAATGTCCAGCAGTGACGAGGTACCAGTTGTCGCGTACCGAGATTACGAAAGCAGAAATGATGCGGTGATGGACGTCGTCTCCCTTGCGAAAAGCGAACTGGATGGGAACGACGTGGCGATGGAAGAAGGCAACAAGGTGTCCTTCGTTCAGCTGCTGATCACCTTCCATCGCTGCTCCACATTTGAGTAGGTCCGCTGCAGCTGTAGTGGCCTAGCTGCGTTTCAAGTCGGCCGTCCGGTGAGTTTCCCCGTCAGCCTCGCGCGCGATGCGGTCGCGGGCCAGCGCGATAACGTCACGCTGGAACGCCATCCGCTCAAGCATCCTGCTGAGCGTCATGCCGCCAAGTATGAGGCCCGCTGAAAACGCGAGAGCACAGTAGGCAACGTTCACCGTCCCCACTACGGCGCGGCTGAAGACCGGATCGTCAATGGCCTTCCATGCACCCCATGCCAGCCCGAACACCACGAGCAGGGCGATCTTGTCACTCCCGCCTAGGATGCGAACCATCCGCCGCTCCATCCTTCGGCATTTTTGTTCAAGCCACTTGTCGGCCACCGCAAGCACAGCGTCGGAGTGGCGCACCAGTTCACTCGCGAGGGAGAAGTCGTAGGAAGCCTCCGCGACGAACAACTTGCCCGGCTTGAGCATGAATAGCGAAAGCCAAATTAGCTCGGAAAGAATCGACAGGACGGGTACCAACAGCGCCAGCGACCCGCCTGCGATCAGGCCCACCAATGGAACGCTTCCATAAACCTTGATCATGTGCGCTTCGTGCAGCACGACACTCAGAGGCACCGCCGCGAAGAACATGGACATCGCCACGATCAGACATCGATCAATCGCTCGTTGAAGCTTCAGTTCAAACGGTCCCTTGCCTGCGCTGAAGTTGTAGCGCCGCAGCTCTGTGATCTCCTTTATGGCAGCCGTCACTCGCTCTTCGAGCGCCGCTCCTGGACCTGCATATCGCTCCATATCTTCCTCCCTCTCAGTGACGAATCACCGCGAAGCCCCGGGGGCGGCTCTCGCGCTCCTCCAGGGCTTGATGGCTAGCAGCGTAACCGTGAAAGGAGGGGCGCGTCGCAGGTGAAGAGCTGTCGCCGCGAAATAGGTGAAGGAGAGGAGCACCGCCGTGAATTGTTGTAATCGACCATCACCAATCCAGCGCGAATAGGTTTGTTCGCACTTAAAGGCTGATTCTGACGCTATTGGGCCCGCGTAAGCCGTTGATGTGGTGAGGCCAACTGTTCGGACTGCCTTGTCGTTCACAGCGGGACTCCTTGACCTCCAGGTCCGCGAGGCCGACCAGCGTGAAGCTCGGCAACCCGTTGGCCAGATGGACTTCCACCTCGACCGCCGCCGCCGACAGGCCGTCCAGCGCGCGGCTGTGGATGATCGCGAGGGACATCGCCATGGCGTCGCGAAGGCCGATCAGCGCTTGGGCAGGCCCTTGAGCACAGTGCCGAATGCTTCGGTGACCGCCTTCAGCAGTTCGACGCCCGGCAGGGCATGCCCGCCCGTTGGCGCCTCGCGTTCCGGCGACACGTGCGCATCGGCGTTGATGCGCATCGAGAAGGTCGCGCGGACCAGGCCGAGGGTCAGGACGACCTCGCCGATCAGCAGGATCGAGATCACCGCGACGACCGTGCGGTGGAAGTCCTGCGCGGCGGCTCCGTTGCTGACCGTGGCGCCGGCCTCCACCATCATTCCAGCGTCTGGCGTCTGAGGCGAATCGAAGGGCGTGCCTTGCGCATGACCGAGGAACGCGCCGACGACTGCCTGCAGGCTGACCGCATTCAGGATCAGGACCATCGCGGTGAGGCAGAGCGCCAGCCCGCGGAAGCAGAGGCGGGCACGCGCATCGATGGTGTCGTTCGAGAGGTCCGCCGCGCCGTTGACCGTGGCGCCTTGCACCTCATCGATGGGCTCGCGCGTCGGAAGTTCGGAGGGGGTGGGGAGTGTCGTCATGTCCTTCTCCATCGACGCCGGACATCCGCCTTGGGTCACCGCCCAGCGCGCATCTGCCGGTATCGAAGCAAGAGCAGGTCCTCGGGGACCCACAGCGTCTTCAGGATCTGATCGACGTTTCTCATCCAGCCGCTGGTGACGCACCACCGCAGCTGGGCCGTCGGGACCAACAGGCTGGCGGCGAACTGGTTGGCGGCGCGATCCCGGTGGTCCGGTGCATTGGCCCCGAAGGAGGCCGGCGTCTCCAGATGCGGACGGTCATGCCGCAGGAGGATGTGGCCGAGCCCGTGCGCGATGGCGAAACGCTGGTGGTCGTCGCGCGCAGTCACGTCGACGACGATCCACGGCCGGCCATTGGGTCCGAGGAACACCGCACTGCGGTCGTCGGCGGTCATCGCGTAGACCTCGACGCCCATTCGCCTGGCAATCCGCTCCGGCCGGATCGGCATGGTGCCGTTCCCATACCGCGCCGCGACCCACTCGGCCGCCGTCTCCGGCCGCATGCGCGACAGGTCCACCGGCCGGACCGCCGTCGTCGATGCCGCGCCTGCCTCCGCCTCCTTCATCCACATCCCTCCGCACCCACTCGGGTCATGAAGCCGGCAGTGTCCTCACCGATGGATTTCACGCCTAGCACCCTGTTGGGGCGTTTCGAGGGTTAACCACTCCCCCTGTTGCGCCTGTTTTTGGTGCGCATTGACGCTTGACGGGGCGGTATCGGCAACCGTTCGTCGCGGCATGAGCCGGATTGGGGCTCTTTCGGGGGAGGAGCGCCGCTTGGCACAAAAGCTGCAAAGCCTCGTCCGGAAGCAGTCGCCCCGAGTCGCCCAACAATCAGGAGCCCCCGCGCATGAAGCCCTTCGCCGCCGCCGCCCGCGCCGCCGCCCTTGCGGTCACCGTCGTCGCCACCGCCCTCCCGGCGCTGGCGCAAGAGGCCAACCCGCTGTCCTTCAACGTCAGCGTCACCTCCGACTACCGCTATCGCGGCATCTCGCAGACCCGCCTGAAGCCCGCGCTGCAAGGCGGCGTCGACTACGCGCATTCGAGCGGCTTCTACGTCGGCGCCTGGGCCTCGACGATCAAGTGGATCTCGGACGGCGGCGGCGATGCCGATGTCGAGATCGACACCTACGCCGGCTACAAGACCGAGGTCGGCGGCGGCGTCACGGTCGACGTGGGCTTCCTGCGCTACAACTATCCGGGCAACGACCTGCCGGTCAGCGCCAACACGAATGAGCTGTACGGCGCCGTCTCCTTCGGACCCGCCACGCTGAAGTACTCGCACTCGATCAGCAACCTGTTCGGCTTCGCGGACTCCAAGAACAGCAGCTACCTCGACCTCAGCGCCACCTTCGACATCGGCGGCGGCTTCTCGCTGACGCCGCACATCGGCCACCAGAAGGTCAAGAACAACAGCGACTTCAGCTACACCGACTACTCGCTCACCGTGAACAAGGACTGGTCCGGCTTCACCTTCGGCGCCGGTTTCGTCGCCACCAACACCGACAACTACATCGGCGGCAAGGGCAAGGACCTGGGCAAGAACGGTGTGGTCGTGTCCGTCAAGAAGGTCTTCTGAATCTGAACCAGGAGGGCGCGGGCGGATGGCCGCGCCGCCCTCCGCGCCGCGCATCGAGGAGAAAACGTCATGAAACTGATCACCGCCGTCATCAAGCCCTTCAAGCTGGATGAAGTGCGCGAAGCCCTGAGCGCCATCGGCGTGCAGGGGCTGACCGTCACCGAAGTCAAGGGCTTCGGCCGCCAGAAGGGCCACACCGAGCTGTATCGCGGCGCCGAATACGTCGTCGACTTCCTGCCCAAGGTCAAGATCGAGGCGGCCGTCGCCGACGGCGTCGTCGAGCAGGTCATCGAGGCCATCGAGAACGCCGCCCGCACCGGCAAGATCGGTGACGGCAAGATCTTCGTCTCCCCGCTGGATCAGGTGATCCGCATCCGCACGGGCGAGACCGGCCAGGACGCGCTGTAAGCGCGCCGGCCGAGCGCTGAAACGTCGCGGCCGCCCCCGGGTGGCCGCTCCGCAGTCCGTTGCAGTCCCGCGCCGCGCGCCGCCCGGCCCGTCGCGTCCGCCGATCCCCAAGATCCAACGAAGAGAGTCCCGATCATGAAGAAACTACTCGCCTGCCTGGCCTTGGCCGCGGCAGCCTTCACCGGCCTGGCCCCCGCGGCCATGGCGCAGGACGCGGCCTCCGCGCCCGCCGTCACCGCCAGCGACATGGCGGCGCCGGTCGCCCCCGCGGCGGCGCCCGCCGCCTCCGCCCCCGCGGAAGCCGCCTCGGCCGCCGCCGCTCCGGCGCCGGTCCCCAACAAGGGCGACACCACCTGGATGATGGTCTCCACCCTGCTGGTGATCCTGATGACCGTCCCCGGCCTGGCCCTGTTCTACGGCGGCCTGGTCCGCAGCAAGAACATGCTGTCGGTGCTGATGCAGGTGATGGTGACCTTCTCGCTGATCCTGGTGCTGTGGGCCCTGTACGGCTACAGCCTCGCATTCACCGAGGGCAACAAGTTCATCGGCGGCTTCGACCGGCTCTTCATGAAGGGCATCTGGGACAACGCCGCGGGCACCTTCGCCAATGCCGCGACCTTCAGCAAGGGCGTCGTGATCCCCGAGATCGTCTTCGCCGCCTTCCAGGCCACCTTCGCCGGCATCACCTGCTGCCTGATCGTCGGCGCCTTCGCCGAGCGCATCAAGTTCAGCGCCGTGCTGCTGTTCATGGTCCTGTGGTTCACCTTCAGCTACGCGCCGATCGCCCACATGGTCTGGTTCTGGATGGGCCCGGACGCCTACACCTCGGCCGCTGTCACCGATGAGATGACCAGCAAGGCCGGCCTGATCTGGCAGTGGGGCGCGCTGGACTTCGCCGGCGGCACCGTGGTGCACATCAACGCCGCCGTGGCCGGCATCGTCGGCGCCTTCATGGTCGGCAAGCGCATCGGCTACGGCAAGGAAGCCTTCACGCCGCACAGCCTGACGCTGACGATGGTCGGTGCCTCGCTGCTGTGGGTGGGCTGGTTCGGCTTCAACGCCGGCTCCGCCCTGGAAGCCAACGGCTTCGCCGCGCTGGCCTTCATCAACACCCTGTTCGCCACCGCCGCCGCGGTGCTGGCCTGGTGCGTCGGTGAAGCGCTGCTCAAGGGCAAGGCCTCGATGCTGGGCGCCGCCTCGGGCGCCGTGGCCGGCCTGGTCGCGATCACCCCGGCCGCCGGCAACGTCGGCATCGGCGGCGCGCTGGTCATCGGCCTGATCGCCGGCTTCGCCTGCCTGTGGGGCGTGTCCGGCCTGAAGAAGCTGCTCGGCGCGGACGACTCGCTGGACGTGTTCGGCGTGCACGGCGTGGGCGGCATCGTCGGCGCGCTGCTGACCGGCGTCTTCAACTCGCCCAGCCTGGGCGGCCCGTCGCTGGTCGGCGACTGGGTGACCGCGAGCATGGTCACCGCGGACGCCTACTCGATCGGCTCGCAGGTGCTGACGCAGCTCAAGGCGGTCGTGCTGACCATCGTGTGGTCGGGCGTGGTGTCGGTGATCGCGTTCAAGATCGTCGACCTGGTGATCGGCCTGCGCGTCTCCGAAGAGGAAGAGCGCGAGGGCCTGGACATCAGCTCCCACGGCGAGACCGCGTACCACAAGTGATCTCCTGATCCGCTGATCCTGCAATGGCTGAGGCCGCCCTTCGGGGCGGCCTTCTTCATTGCGGCTGCCCATAATCCGCGGCCATGAACCTCCGCTTTGTCGAAGCCTTCCACTGGGCCGCCTCGCTGCGCAGCGTCACCCGCGCGGCGGAGAAGCTGCACATCACGCAGTCCGCGCTGTCCAGCCGCATCGCCTCGCTGGAAGAGGAACTCGGCGTGGTGCTGCTGGACCGCCGCGACAAGCAGTTCCGGCTCACCGTCGCGGGCCAGCGCTTCCAGACGCTGGCGCAGCGCCTGCTGGAGGTGCAGCGCCAGGTGAAGGAGGAGATGGGCGGCACCGGCGGCGGCGCCGGCCGGCCGGTGGTGCTGCGCATTGGCGCGATCGAGTCGGTGGTGCACAGCTGGCTGACCGGCTGGCTGCAGGAGATGCGGGCGGCGAATCCGGACTTCGAGCTGGAGCTGACGGTGGAGACCTCGCCGGTGCTGGTGGACCAGGTGCGGCGCGGCGCGCAGGACCTGGTGTTCGCGGCGATCCCGGCCGCCGATGCCGGCGGCGTGCGGACGCGCGCGATGGCGCCGATGCCGATGGGCTTCGTCGGCCGCGCCGACCTGCACACGAAGCGGCGTTACGGGCTCTCCGACCTCGCCGGCCACGACCTGCTGACCTTCCAGCGCGGTTCCCAGCCGCATCAGGCGCTGCTGCAGATGTTCCAGGAGTCGGGCCTGCCGCTGCCCCGCGTGCATGCGATCTCGTCGATCTCGGCGATGGTCCAGCTGGTGGAGGGCGGCTTCGGCATCGCGACGCTGCCGGTGGCGGTCGCGGAGCAACTGGCGAAGCGGCTCTCGCTGCGCGTGCTGCGCAGCGATGCCGAGCTCGTGCCGCTGCCCCTGCACGCGAGCTACCGCGAGGATCCCAGCTCGCAGCTCACCGAGTCGGTGCTCGACTCCGCGCTCGACTACGTCGCGCGCCAGCGTCCGTCCGGGAAACCCCGCATGGCATCGGCCACCGCGCGACGCTAAGCGGAATCGCTACTTGCCTCATCGAAAAAATCGATGAGGCGACGCGCAAAATTTCCATTGGATCGAGCAGGTGGGCGACTCCCACAATGCGTCGCATCGCCCGACAGCCTTCGCGATCCCGCCATGAACCTGCCGACCGCCCGCCTCGATCCCGTCGCCGATCTTCCCGCCGCCGATCTTCCCGTCCTGGACGCCGCGTCCAGCGCGCTCGAGGTGCGCCTCGCCGCGCGCCATGGCGGCTTCAGCGGCCACACCAGCGGCCTGGCCAGTGACCACGTGCAGGCCAACCTGGCGATCCTGCCGGCGGACCTGGCCGAGGACTTCCGCCGCTATTGCGCGCTGAACCCGCAAGCCTGCCCGCTGCTCGGCGTGAGCGAGCCCGGAAGTCCGTTCCTGGCGGCGCTGGGCGCCGACCTCGACCTGCGCACCGACCTGCCGCGCTACCGCGTCTGGCGGGACGGCGAGCTGATCGATGAACCGGTCGATGTCACGCGCTGGTGGCGAGAGGACCTGGTCGCCTTCGCCATCGGCTGCTCGTTCTCCTTCGAGCATGCGCTGCTGGCCGAGGGCATCCCGCTGCGGCACGTCGAGCAGGGCCGCAATGTCGCGATGTACCGCACCAGCATCGAGACGGCGCCCGCCGGCGTCTTCCGCGGGCCGACGGTGGTGTCGATGCGGCCGCTGACGGCCGCCGACGCGATCCGCGCGGTGCAGATCACCTCGCGCCTGCCGCAGGTGCACGGCGCGCCGCTGCACCTGGGCGATCCCGCGCGCATCGGCATCCGCGACCTCGCGACGCCGGACTACGGCGACGCCGTCGACGTGCGCGACGGCGAACTGCCGGTGTTCTGGGCCTGCGGCGTCACGCCGCAGTCGGCGATCGCCACGGCGCGTCCGCCGTTCTGCATCACCCATGCGCCGGGGCACATGCTGGTCACCGATCTCCTGAATCGCGCGTTGCTCGCGGCCTGAGTCCCCGCCGCGATCCGCCCGTCTCCGCAGTACCGTCCCGGCCGCCGCCCGCCCCGCGCGCGAGGCGACGGCCGTCTCCGTCCCCCGCCGGCGCGCGTCGCCGGCATCGAAGAAAGACGACACCATGTGGCTCCGAGACACCACGCCCCCCGAGCGGCGCACGCTGACCGCGACCTTCGCCGGCTATGCCGTCGACGGCTTCGACTACATGATCTACACCTTCCTCATCCCGACGCTGATCGCGGCCTGGGGCATGAGCAAGGGCCAGGCCGGCGCGATCGCCACCGGCGCGCTGCTGACCTCGGCCGTCGGCGGCTGGGCGGCGGGCGTCCTGGCCGACCGCTTCGGCCGGGTGCGCGTGCTGCAGTGGACGGTGCTGTGGTTCGCGCTGTTCACCTTCCTCAGCGGCTTCACCACCTCCTTCGAGCAGCTCTTCTTCACCCGCGCGATGCAGGGCTTCGGCATGGGCGGCGAGTGGGCGGTGGGCTCGGTGCTGATCGCCGAGACGATCAACGCCAAGCACCGCGGCAAGGCCGCCGGTCTGGTGCAGAGCAGCTGGGCGATCGGCTGGGCGGCCTCGGCGCTGGCGTTCTGGGGGCTGTACTCGGTGCTGCCGCCGGAGACCGCCTGGAAGGTGCTGTTCTGGATCGGCATCCTGCCGGCGCTGCTGATCCTCTACATCCGCCGCAACCTGGACGAACCGCCGGTCTACCTGGCCGAGCAGGCGCGTGCCAAGGCGCGCGGACAGCGCGCCAACTTCCTGCGCATCTTCTCGCCCGAGCTGCTGCGCAACACGGTGCTGGCCAGCCTGCTGGCCACCGGCATGCAGGGCGCGTACTACTCGGTGACCACCTGGCTGCCGACCTTCCTCAAGACCGAGCGGCAGCTCTCGGTGCTGGGCACCAGCGGCTACCTGCTGGTGCTGATCGCCGGCTCCTTCGCCGGCTACCTGACCAGCGCCTGGCTCTGCGATGCCATCGGAAGACGCCGCTGCTTCATGCTGTTCGCGCTGATGGGCGGCGTGCTGGTGCTGGCCTACACCCAGATGCCGATCACCGACGCGGCGATGCTGGTGCTCGGTTTTCCGCTGGGCTTCTTCCTGTCCGGGATCTTCTCCGGCATGGGCGCCTTCCTGGCCGAGCTCTTTCCCAGCGACGTGCGCGGCTCCGGCCAGGGCTTTTGCTACAACATCGGACGGGCGCTCGGCGCCGCGTGCCCGGCGCTGATCGGCCACTTCAGCACCCAGTACCCGCTGGGGCAGACGCTGGGCTGGATGGCGGCGCTGTGCTACGGGCTGGTGATCCTGGCGGCGCTGGCGCTGCCGGAAACCCGTGGCCGCGAGCTGGCGCCGGCCGCCGCCTGAGCGGCCCGAACCCTTCGAATCACGGGCGCCCGGCGCTGGATGCCGGGTGCTGGAACGGACCTCCTGGACCTCACGATGCAAGCCACTCCCACCCCCGATCGCTGGCAGTTCTGGATCGACCGCGGCGGCACCTTCACCGACCTGGTCGGCCGCGCGCCCGATGGCACGCTGCACACGCTCAAGCTGCTGTCCGAGAACCCCGAGCACTACCGCGATGCCGCGGTCGAAGGCATCCGTCGCCTGCTCGGCCTGAAGGCGGGCGAAGCGATCACCGCCGCGCTCGTCGACTGCGTGAAGATGGGCACGACCGTCGCGACCAACGCGCTGCTGGAGCGCCGCGGCGACCGCACGCTGCTGGTGACGACGCGTGGCTTCCGCGACGCGCTGCGCATCGCGACGCAGGCGCGGCCCAAGCTTTTCGAGCGCCACATCCAGCTGCCCGAGCTGCTCTACGAGCGGGTGATCGAAGCCGATGAGCGCGTCGACGCCCAGGGCGTGGAGATCAGACCGCTGGACGAGGCCGCGCTGCGCGTCGACCTGCAATCGGCCTTCGACGCCGGCCTGCGCGCCTGCGCCATCGTGTTCCTGCACGGCTGGCGCGCCCCCGAGCATGAGCTGGCCGCCAAGCGACTGGCGCAGGCGGTCGGGTTCACGCAGATCTCGGTCTCGCACGAGGTCAGCCCGCTGATGAAGCTGATCCCGCGCGGCGACACCACCGTGGTCGACGCCTACCTGAGCCCGATCCTGCGCCGCTACGTCGACCAGGTCGCCGCTGAGATGCCGGGCGTGCGGCTGTTCTTCATGCAGAGCTCCGGCGGCCTGACCGAGGCGCGCCGCTTCCAGGGCAAGGACGCGATCCTGAGCGGCCCGGCCGGCGGCATCGTCGGCATGGTGCGCACCGCGCAGGCGGCCGGCCACGACAAGGTCATCGGTTTCGACATGGGCGGCACCTCGACCGACGTCAGCCATTTCGCCGGCGAATTCGAACGCGCCTTCGACACCGAGGTCGCCGGCGTGCGCATGCGCGCGCCGATGATGAGCATCCACACGGTGGCGGCGGGCGGTGGCTCGGTGATCGCCTTCGACGGCGCGCGGCTGCGGGTGGGGCCGGCGTCGGCCGGCGCCAATCCCGGTCCGGCCAGCTACCGGCGCGGCGGTCCGCTCGCGACCACCGATGCCAACGTGATGCTGGGCCGCATCCAGCCGGCGCATTTCCCCAAGGTCTTCGGCCCGGCCGCGGACCAGGCGCTCGACGGCGAGGTCGTCCGCGCCCGCTTCGCCGACCTGGCCGGGCAGATGGCCGCGGCCGGCAAGCCGATGACGGCCGAGGACGCGGCCGCCGGCGCGCTGCAGATCGCCGTCGGCGCGATGGCCAACGCGATCAAGCGGATCTCGGTGGCGCGCGGCTACGACGTCACCGGCTACACCCTGCAGTGCTTCGGCGGCGCCGGCGGCCAGGCGGCCTGCCTGGTTGCCGACGCGCTGGGCATGACGCGCATCCTGGCCCATCCGTTCGCGGGCGTGCTCAGCGCCTACGGCATGGGGCTGGCCGACCAGACCGCGATGCGCGAGGCCTCGATCGAGCGCCCGCTGGACGAGGACGGCCTGGCCGCGGCGCGCGAGACCGCACGGTCGCTGGCGACGCAGGCGGGCGGCGAGCTGGCGTCGCAGGGCGTGCCCGACGGCGCGCTGCGCACGATCGCACGGGCGCAGGTCCGCTATCAGGGCACCGACACCGCGCTGAGCTGCCCGCTGCCGCTGGACGGCCCGGTCCCCGCCGCGATCGGCGCGATCCGCGAGGCCTTCGAGCAGGCGTATCGCCGGCGCTTCGCCTTCCTGATGCCGGACCGCGCGCTGGTGATCGAGGCGGTGTCGGTGGAGGCGCTCGCCGCCGGTGCGTCGCTGGAGACGCCGGCCGAGGCCGGCATTGCCAGCACGCATCACCCAAGACCGCTGGAGCGCGTGCGCATGTACTGCCTGGCCGACGACCAGCCGGCCGGCTGGCGCGACGCCGAGCTGCATCATCGCGATGCGTTGAGACCGGGCGCCCGCATCGATGGCCCGGCGATCGTCGCCGAACGCAATGCGACGACCGTCGTGGACGCCGGCTGGCGCGCCGAGCTGCAGCCCTCGGGCGACCTGCTGCTGACGCGCATCCGCGAGCGCGCCCGCATCCGCGCGCTCGGCACCGAGGCCGACCCGGTCGTGCTGGAGGTCTTCAACAACCTCTTCATGAACATCGCCGAGCAGATGGGGCTGCGGCTCCAGAACACGGCGCACTCGGTCAACATCAAGGAGCGGCTGGACTTCAGCTGCGCGCTCTTCGACGGCCAGGGCCAGCTGATCGCCAACGCGCCGCACATGCCGGTGCATCTGGGCTCGATGAGCGAGTCCATCCGCTCGGTGATCGAGCGCAACCCGGACATGGCGCGCGGCGACGTCTACGTGCTCAACGACCCGTACCACGGCGGGACGCACCTGCCGGACATCACCGTCGTCACGCCGGTCTTCCTGGACGAGGACGACGTCCGCCCCGGCTTCTTCGTCGCCAGCCGCGGCCACCATGCCGACATCGGCGGCATCACGCCGGGCTCGATGCCGCCGTTCTCCCGCGACATCACCGAGGAGGGCGTGCTGATCGACAACTTCCAGCTGGTCGCGCAGGGCCGCCTGCGCGAGGCCGAACTGCAGGCGCTGCTGCGCTCGGGGCCGCATCCGAGCCGCAACCCGGCGCAGAACCTGGCCGACCTGCGCGCGCAGGTGGCGGCGAACGAGAAGGGCGTGCAGGAACTGCAGGCGATGGTCACGCAGTTCGGCCGCGCCACCGTCGAGGCCTACATGCAGCATGTGCAGGACAACGCCGAGGCGTCGGTGCGGCGCGTCATCTCGGTGCTGAAGGACGGCGCGTTCACGCTGCCGCTGGACAACGGCGCGCGTATCCAGGTGAAGGTGACGGTGGATGCGGCGGCGCGACGCGCGACGGTGGACTTCACCGGCACCAGCGCCCAGCAGCCCAACAACTTCAATGCGCCCAAGTCGATCACGATGGCGGCGGTGCTCTACGTGTTCCGCACGCTGGTGGACGACGCGATCCCGCTCAACGCCGGCTGCCTCAAGCCGATCGACGTGATCGTGCCCGAGGGCTGCATGCTCAACCCGCGTCATCCGGCGGCGGTGGTGGCGGGCAACGTGGAGACCTCGCAGTGCGTGACCAACGCGCTGTATGGCGCGCTGGGCGTGATGGCCGCCGGCCAGTGCACGATGAACAACTTCACCTTCGGCGACGCGACCCACCAGTACTACGAGACCATCTCCGGCGGCTCCGGCGCCGGTCCCGGCTTCGACGGCACCTCGGTCGTGCAGACCCACATGACCAACTCCCGGCTGACCGATCCCGAGGTGCTGGAGTTCCGCTTCCCGGTGCGCCTGGACAGCTACGCCATCCGCCAGGATTCGGCGGGCGCCGGCCGCTGGCAGGGCGGGCAGGGGGGCGAGCGCCGCATCCGCTTCCTCACGCCGATGACGGCCTCGATCCTGAGCAACGGCCGCGGCGCCGGCGCCTTCGGCATGGCGGGCGGGTCGCCGGGCGCGGTGGGCGAGAACCGGGTGGAACGCGCCGACGGGCGGGTCGAGGCGCTCGGCCACATCGGCCAGGTGGAGATGGCGCCGGGGGACGTCTTCGTCATCCGCACCCCGGGCGGGGGCGGGTACGGCACCCCCTGAGGCCTCCCCTTGAGATGGGGCGGACAGCCCCCATGTGGGCGTGCCTAGAATCCGAAGACCCGCCCCACAGGCTGTCCAGGCGCCGCCCATCATGGTCCCTCACCTCATCACCGCCCTGACCGGGCCCATCAATGAACTGGAGCAGCGCGTGCTCGAGTCGATGCCGGCGATCGAACGCTGGTTCCGGCTCGAGTGGATGGAGCACACGCCGCCCTTCTACAGCTCGGTCGACCTGCGCAATGCCGGCTTCAAGCTGGCGCCGGTGGACACCAACCTGTTCCCGGGCGGCTTCAACAACCTGACGCCCGAGATGCTGCCGCTGGCCGTCCAGGCGGCGATGGCGGCGATCGAGAAGATCTGCCCCGAGGCCAAGAACCTGCTGCTCGTGCCCGAGGCGAAGAACCGCGGCAGCTTCTACCTGTCCAACCTGGCGACGCTGGTGCGCATCTTCTCGATGGCCGGCCTGAACGTGCGACTGGGCTCGCTGGACGAGTCGATCAAGGAGCCGACCACCGTCGCGCTGCCCGACGGCAGCGCGCTGACGCTGGAGCCGCTGGTGCGCCAGCGCTCGCGGCTGATGCTCAAGGACTTCGACCCCTGCACCATCCTGCTGAACGACGACCTGTCGGCCGGCATCCCCGACCCGCTTACCCACCTGCACGAGCAGTACCTGCTGCCGCCGCTGCATGCCGGCTGGGCGCAGCGCCGCAAGAGCCAGCACTTCCGCGCCTACGAGGAGGTGTCCAAGAAGTTCGCCAAGCTGCTGGGCATGGACCCGTGGCTGATCTATCCGCATTCGGTCGCGGTCGACGGCCTGGACTTCAACACTGGCGCCGGGCTGGACGCGCTGCAGGCGCAGGTGGACGCGACGCTGACCCGCACCCGCCGCAAGTACAAGGAATACGGCATCAACGAGAAGCCCTTCGTCGTGGTCAAGCCCGATGCCGGCACTCATGGCCTGGGCGTGATGACCATCCGCGACGCCAAGGACCTCGAGGCGCTGGCGATCAAGGCGCGCGAGAAGCTGGCGAAGCTGCAGGGCGTGCCGGCGCTGTCCCAGGTGCTGGTGCAGGAAGGCGTGGCCACGCACGAGCGCATCCACGAGGCGGTGGCCGAGCCGGTGGTCTACATGATGGACCGCTACGTCGTCGGCGGCTTCTACCGCGTGCATGCGGACCGGGCCGAGGATGAGAACCTGAACGCGCCGGGCTCGAGCTTCGTGCCGCTGGCCTTCGCCCATTCGTCGCACCTGCCCGCGCCGGGCGAGAAGCCCGGGGCCAGCGCGCCCAACCGCTTCTACATGTATGGCGTGATCGGCCGCCTGGCGATGCTGGCGGCGAGCTACGAGCTCGAGACCACCGATCCGGACGCCGAGGACTACGCCTGAGCGCCGGCCGCGCCGCCCTCCGGGCGCGCGGCCTCCACCAGCAGCTGCTTGAAGCGGTCGACCGCCTCGCCCTGCGTGTCCGGCAGATGCCAGACGCTCATCGGCCCGAGTCCCAGGTCCACCGCGTGCGGCAGCAGGACCACCACGCCGCGCTTGGCCGCCGCCACCGCCATGTCCTGGGTCATCACCGCGACCAGCGGCATCTCGCGCATCAGGCTCAGCGCCAGCATCGCGTCGCCGCTCTCGATCAGGTCGGTCGGCGGCGCCAGGCCCATCTCCTGCCAGAGCCGGTCCATCAGCAGACGGGTGCGCGTGCCCGGCAGCTGCCAGATCCAGCGCTGACGGCTCAGCACCTCCCAGCTCAGCCGGGGCGTGCGCGCCAGCGGATGCTGCGCGCTCATCGTCAACACCTCCGGCTGCGGCGCCAGGGCCACCCGCGCCAGGCCCAGCGGCTCGTCCTGCGGCATCGCCCGGGCGACGACCAGGTCCAGCGTGCCCGCCAGCAGATCGGTGAAGAGCGAGCGCAGCGCATGGGTGCGCACGCTCACTGTGACGCCGGGGTTCTCGCCCTTCATCGCGGTGATCGCGATGGGCAACAAGCGTGCGAGCGCTGCGTTGGTCGCACCGATGCGCACCTCGCCGGACGCGCCGCGCACCATCGTGGCGACGTCGCCGGCGGCCCGCTGCAGATCGGCGTCGAGCTTGCCGGCCAGCACCAGCAGCCGCCGGCCCAGCGGCGTCGGCTGCATGTTGCGTCCGCGCCGCACGAACAGGGTTTGTCCCAGCCCCTGCTCCAGCTCCGCCAGCGTCTTGCTCACCGCGGGCTGGGTGACATGCAGCAGATCGGCCGCGGCGCTGATGTTGCCGGTGTCGCGCAGCGCCAGCAGCACCCGCGCATGCCGCAGCGACATGCGCCGCATGACGAAGTGTTCGGCGGCTTCCGGGGAGGTGGATGACGCGTTCATAACCTGAGGTTCACAAATCCATCACAAAGCTTCATGGGCCATCGGGAACCGCTCCTTACCGTGACGCACGCCTCCCCCGAGTCTTGTCACAGGAGTGATTGCCACATGGTCCGTCGTTTTTCCCGTCCGCAACGCCTGCACGTCCTGCAGTGGGCCGCCGCCGCAGCGGCCCTGGCGTTGGCCAGCCCGTCCCAGGCCCAGTCCCCGGCCCCGCAGGCCGCGACCCCCACCCCGTCCGCACCCTCGGACGATGCGAAGAAGCTGGAGCGGGTGGAAATCACCGGCACGCTGATCAAGCGCACCGACAAGGAGACGCCGTCGGTGGTCCAAAGTATCACCCGCGAGCAGATCCGCAACTCCGGCTATGCCAACGTCGAGGAGCTGCTGCGTGCGAATTCCGCGGTGGACATCGGCTCGATCGGCGACGGCGCGGCCTCGGGCTTCGTCGGCGGCGTGTCGACGATCTCGCTGCGCGGCTTCGGCTCCCAGGGCACGCTGATCCTGATCAACGGCCGCCGCACCGCGCCGGTGGCGGCGGTGGACGTGAACTTCGGCCGCGGCTCGATGATCAACGTCAACACCATCCCCAAGGAGGCGATCGAGCGCATCGACATCCTGAAGGACGGCGCCTCGGCGATGTACGGCTCGGACGCGATGGCCGGCGTCGTCAACTACATCCTGCGCAAGGACTACCAGGGCATCGAGGGCAGCGCCTCCTACGGCGCCAACGACCGCGGCGTCGGCGCGACGAAGAACGGGTCCCTGACCTTCGGCTTCGGCAACCTGGACACGCAGCGCTTCAACGTCTTCGGCGGCCTGGAAGTCTCCAAGCGCGACAGCGTGATGGCCAACGAGCTCAAGGACCGCGGCAACCTGGCGCTGCAGAACCAGTACCTGACCAGCAACGGCTCGCTGGCGCGCTTCACGCCGGACTCCTCGGCCTCGTTCTACGGCAACTACTACCGTGTGCCGACCAGCCTCACCGGCACCACCCCGATCAACGGCATCAACGTCGCCAACAGCAACCTGTCGGGGGTGAATTACCTGGGCACGCTGTCGGGCTGCCCGCCCGAGCGCACCGTCGGCCAGGGCGTGCCGAACCGGCCGGCGGGTTTCCTGCCCACCACGGCCTCGCTGCCCACCGGCATGTGCCGCTTCAGCCTGGACGATGCGGACGAGGTCGTCGCCAAACAGGACCGCACCAGCGGCATGGTGCGCGGCACCTTCGCGATCAACGACGCGCTGACCGCCTATGCGGACCTGATGGTGTCCAAGACCAAGACGGTGGAGCAGCGCGCGCCCTATGCGATGACCACCTCGCTGGTCACCTCGGGCAACCCGGTCGCGACGACCTGGCCCAAGCTCGACGGCACCTTCCTGCGCCAGAACGCGATCATCCTGCCCGTCGGCCACCCGGACAACCCGACCAACGGCACCGCCAATCCGCAGCAGGTGCAGCTGATCTACCGCTTCGAGGACCTGCCCACCGGCGACATCAACGTGCTGCGCTCCACGCGCCTGACCGCGGGCCTGGAGGGCACCGCCTTCGGCTGGGACTTCGACACCGCGATCCTGTTCAGCCAGAACGACAACGAGCGCTTCCAGGAAGGCCGCGTGCGCAGCTCGCTGCTCACCGCCGCGATCGCCAACGGCAGCTACCGTTTCGGCAAGCCCAACTCGCGCGAGGCGATCAACAGCGTGTCGTCGACGGCCTACAACGAGGGCAAGTCGCGCCTGGTCTCCTGGGACGTGCGCGGCAGCCGCGAGCTGTTCGACCTGCCCGGCGGCCGCGCGGCCATCGCCATCGGCACCGAGCTGCGCAAGGAAAAGCTGGAGGCGATTCCCGATGACGTCTACTCGACCGGCGACTACATCGGCCTGGTGGCCAATGGCGCCTCGGGCAGCCGCAAGTCCTACGCCGCGTTCACCGAGCTGAGCCTGCCGGTGGTCAAGCAGCTGGAGCTGCAGGCCGCGGCGCGCTACGAGCACTACGACGACTTCGGCAACAGCACCACCGGCAAGGCCGGCTTCAAGTGGACGGCGCTGCCCTCGCTGATGGTCTTCCGCGGCACGGCGGCCACCGGCTTCCGCGCGCCGGCGATCTCGCAGATCGGCAACTCCTTCGCGCTGTCCTTCCACAGCTTCCAGGAGCGCCGCGTCTTCGACAGCCTGCGCTGCGACACCAGCAACCCGAACGCGCCGGTGAGCAAGGCGCCGGTGGCCAACAACCGCGACTGCAACGTGCTGGGCTTCACCGCGGTGCCGTCGGGCACCACCAGCCCGGGCAGCCTGCCGACGGTGATCAGCGCCAATCCGGACCTGCAGCCGGAGAAGTCCAATTCCTTCACCTTCGGGATGATCTTCACGCCGAGCCAGTACGCGGACCTGGCGATCGACGGCTGGTACTTCCACCGCAAGAACGAGATCCGCTCCCAGCGCGGCGTGGACATCATGGACGACTACAACGCCAACCCGGCGGGCAACACGCAGGTCGTGCGCGATCCCAATCCTCAGACCTGGCTGCCGGGCGTGGACAACAGCGGGCCGATCATCATGCTGGTGCGCCAGTACGGCAACAACGAGTGGACCAAGACCTCGGGCATCGACTACGACCTGAACCTGCGGCTGCCGCCGACGGCCTGGGGCAAGTTCAGCCTGAACGTCAACGGCACCTACACGGCGCGCTACGACCAGGTGGTGGTGAAAGGCCAGGCGGTGCAGCGCCAGGTGGGCACGACGGTCTCGGACATCTCCAAGACCCGGGCCAGCGCCACCTTCAAGTGGGACACCGACCAGGCGGGCGCCTGGCTGCGCTTCAACCACGCGGATCCGCTGTCGAGCACGGTCTGCTCGTCGCTGACCGCGGCGCAGCGGGCCTTCCTGAGCAACCTGAACCGCTGCCGGGTCGGCCGGGACCGCACCATCGACCTGGGCGGCTCCTACCGCGGCATCAAGGGCCTGACGCTGTCGGCCAGCGTGGTGAACCTCACCAACGACTACGACCGCGCCAACGGCATCCCGACGGTGCTGAGCTACTACGACACCGGCGCGACCAACCTGCTGGGCCGCCGCTTCACCGTCGGCGCCAGCTACGTGTTCCAGTGAACGGCGTGCCGCCGGCGCCGTCGGGAGACGGTGGCCGGCGGGCGGTGGCGCCCGGGGCCGGATTTCCCGGTCCAAGCGCAACCGCCGCCGTCCGTCAAGCCCGCCCCCGCAACGGCGGGAGTGGCGATTGACGCACTGCACAACGGAAGGCAGACAATACGCGCTTTCGACTTCCGGCGGCCCGGGCGGCCGTCGCGCCTTTCGTGAGTTCACACAATGCGCCCCGCTCGCCGGCCGTCCTGGCCGGGCTGACCATCGGCGCCCTCGGTGTCGTCTACGGCGACATCGGCACCAGCCCCCTGTACGCGCTCAAGGAAGTCTTCCACGGCGCGCACGTCCCCATGACGCACGACAACATCCTCGGGGTGCTGTCGCTGCTGTTCTGGACCATGACCATCGTGGTCTCCTTCAAGTACGTGCTGCTGATCCTGCGCGCGGACAACAACGGCGAGGGCGGCCTGATCGCGATGCTGGCGCTGGCCACCACCGCCGTGCGCGAGAAACCCACGCTGCGGCGCGGGCTGATGCTGGTGGGGCTCTTCGGCACGGCGATCTTCTTCGGTGACGCGGTCATCACGCCGGCGATGACGGTGCTCTCGGCGGTCGAGGGCATCGAGGTCTACGCGCCGCAGTACCACGACGCGGTGGTGCCGATCTCCCTGGTGGTGCTGGCGGGGCTGTTCGCGGTCCAGCGCTTCGGCACCGGCGGCGTGGGCAAGGCCTTCGGGCCGGTGATGCTGGTGTGGTTCACCTCGCTGGCGCTGCTGGGCATCCCCAAGATCGTCGGCAACCCGCATGTGCTGCAGGCCATCAACCCGATGTGGGCGATCGAGTTCTGCGCGCACTACGGCTGGATCGCCTTCGTCGCGCTGGGCGCGGTGGTGCTGGTGGTGACCGGCGGCGAGGCGCTGTACGCGGACCTGGGCCACTTCGGCAAGCAGCCGATCCGCATCGCCTGGTACAGCTTCGTGATGCCGGCGCTGACGCTGAACTATTTCGGCCAGGGTGCGCTGCTGCTGGACCGGCCGGAAGCGATCAAGAACCCCTTCTTCCTGCTGGCGCCGGGCTGGGCGGAGATCCCGCTGTTCGTGCTGGCGACGCTGGCGGCGATCGTGGCCTCGCAGGCGCTGATCACGGCGGCCTTCTCGGTGACCAAGCAGGCGGTGCAGCTCGGGCTGCTGCCGCGCATGCGCATCGTGCACACCTCGGTGCGGGACATCGGCCAGATCTACGTGCCCTTCGTCAACTGGGGCCTGTTCGCCTTCGTCGTCGTGGCCGTGGCCTTCTTCGGCTCGTCCAGCAAGCTGGCCGGCGCCTACGGCGTGGCGGTGACCATCGACATGACCATCACCACGGTCATGACCTTCTTCGTGATCCGCTTCGGCTGGCGTTATCCGCTGTGGCTGTGCGTGCTCGCGACCGGCGCGTTCTTCGTCATCGACGCGACCTTCCTGGCCTCCAACCTGCTGAAGATCGCCCACGGCGGCTGGTTCCCGCTGCTGATCGGCTTCGGCATGTTCACGCTGATGCTGACCTGGAAGCAGGGCCGCCGGCTGCTGTCGGACAAGCTGCGCGAGGACGCGATCGACCTGAAGAGCTTCCTCGAGGCGGTGTTCATCAACCCGCCGACGCGGGTGCAGGGCAGCGCGGTGTTCCTGTCGGCGGAGCAGGGCGTCACGCCCAATGCGCTGCTGCACAACCTCAAGCACAACAAGGTGCTGCACGAGCAGAACCTGTTCGTCAGCGTCAAGCATCACGAGGTGCCGTGGATCGGCTTCGAGAGACGCGTCGAGGTGGAGAGCCTGGACAACGACTGCTGGCAGGTGACGCTGCACTTCGGATTCAAGAATGAACCGGACGTGCCGGACGCGCTCAAGCTGCTGGAGCAGCGCGGCGTCCACCTGGACGAGATGGAGACCAGCTACTTCCTGTCGCGCGACATCGTCATCCCGACCATCGGCTCGGGCATGGCGCTGTGGCGGGAGAAGCTCTTCGCGAGCATGCACCGCAACGCGGCCGCGGCGGCCGACTTCCTGCACCTGCCGACCAACCGGATCGTGGAACTGGGGTCGAAGGTCGAGATCTGACGGTCGCAGGGACGCGGGGCGCGGTCGTTATGCTTCGCGTCATGAAACGCTGGCTGCAAGACCTGTCCCTCTCTGCCGCGGTCGCGGGCTTCGTGGCCGTGCTCGTGGGCTTCACCAGCTCGGTGGCCATCGTGTTCCAGGCCGCGCAGGCGCTGGGCGCGACGCCGACCCAGACCAGCTCCTGGATCTGGGCGCTCGGGCTGGGCATGGGACTGACCAGCCTGGGCCTGTCGCTGTGGACGCGCCAGCCCGTCCTCACCGCCTGGTCGACGCCTGGCGCCGCGCTGCTGGCCGGCGTGTCCGGCATCTCCATGCCCGAGGCCGTCGGTGCGTTCATCGTCTGCGGCGCGCTGATCCTCATCGCCGGCGCGACCCGCTGGTTCGAGCGGATCATGGACCGCATCCCCATCGCCATCGCCTCCGCGCTGCTGGCCGGCGTGCTGGCGCGATTCGGGCTCGACGCCGTGCTCGCGACGAAGACCGCGCCCGCGATGGTCCTGACGATGGCGCTCGTCTACGTCGCGGCCCGCCGCTTCCTGCCGCGCTACGCGACGCCGCTGGTGCTGCTCGCCGGCGTCGCCGTCGCGGCCTCGCAGGGCCGGCTGCATCTCGAGGCCGTCGAGTGGGGCTGGGCGATGCCGGTCTGGGTCACGCCAGCGTTCTCGCTGCCGGCGCTGGTCGGCGTGGCGCTGCCGCTGTTCCTCGTCACGATGGCTTCGCAGAACCTGCCCGGCGTCGCGGCGCAGCGGGCGTCGGGGTATCAGACGCCGGTGTCGGCGAGCATCGCCGCCACCGGCCTGGCCTCGGTGGTCTTCGCGCCGTTCGGCGGCTATGCGTTCAACCTCGCGGCGATCACCGCGGCCATCTGCATGGGGCGCGAGGCGCACGAGGATCCGGCCAGGAGATACACGGCGTCGGCGATGGCGGGCTTGTTCTACATCGCCATCGGCTTGGCCGGCGGGGCGGTGGTGGGGCTGCTGACCGCCTTCCCCCGCGAGCTGATCGCGGCGGTGGCGGGACTGGCGCTGCTGGGCACGATCGCCGGTGGGCTGTCGGCCGCGCTGAAGGATGAGCGTCACCGCGACGCCGCCATCCTGACCTTCCTGGTCACGCTGTCGGGGCTGAGCCTGCTGGGCATCGGCTCGGCGTTCTGGGGCGTGGTCGCCGGTGCGGTTTCTCTTTTGGTGCAACACTTCCGGGCGGCTCCCAGATAGTGATCCTGCCTAGGGGGCTGGCCCTCACCCCTGCCCTCTCCCGCAAGCGGGAGAGGGAGTTCATGCCCGAGGTCTGAAGGTCCCTGCTGAGATCCCCGGCCTCGCTGCCGAATTGCCACCGAACTGCCACCGAACTGCCGCCGAATTGCCGGCGTTTGCCAAATCCCTTGTCGAAAGCCCTGTCCATGAAACTGCTGTTCGTCGCCGACCCGCTGTCCACGTTCAACACCTACAAGGACTCCACCTTCGCGATGATGCGGGAGGCCGCCCGGCGCGGACACGAGCTGTGGGTGTGCGAGGTGCCCGACCTGCTGTGGGTCAGCGGCGGCCGCGTGACGGCGCATGCGGCCCGGCAACTGACGCTGACGCCGGAAGCCGTCGCCAGCCAGGCCGGCACGAAGCTCGCCGCGTGGCACGAGATCACCGCGACGCGGGACCTGGCGCTGGCAGATGTCGACGCGGTGCTGATGCGCAAGGACCCGCCCTTCGATTCGGAGTTCTTCTACGCGACCCACCTGCTGGAGCAGGCCGAGCGCGAAGGCGCGCGCGTGTTCAACAAGGCCGCGTCGCTGCGCGACCATCCGGAGAAGCTGGCGATCCTGGAGTTCCCGCAGTTCATCGCGCCGACGCTGGTGACGCGCTCCGCCGCCGCGATCCGCGCCTTCCATGCGGAGCACCAGGACATCATCCTCAAGCCGCTGGACGGCATGGGCGGCATGGGCATCTTCCGCGTCAAGGCCGACGCGCTGAACCTGGGCAGCATCATCGAGACGCTGAACAAGAACGGCGCGCAGTCGGTGATGGTGCAGCGCTTCGTGCCGGAGATCGTCCAGGGCGACAAGCGCATCCTGCTGATCGGGGGCAAGCCGGTGCCTTACTCGCTGGCGCGCATCCCGCAGGGCACCGAGGTGCGCGGCAATCTGGCCGCTGGCGGCAAGGGCGTGGCCCAGCCGCTGACCGACGACGACCGCCGCATCGCCGAGGCGCTGGCGCCGGTGCTGGCCGCGCGCGGGCTGCTGCTGGTGGGGCTGGACGTGATCGGCGACAAGATGACCGAGCTCAACGTGACCAGCCCGACCTGCTTCCAGGAAATCATGGAACAGGCCGGTTTCGACGTCGGCGCGGTGTTCATCGACGCGCTGGAGGCGGCGGTGAGGGCGGCGCGCTGAGCGTGTGACGACCGCGCTCGAACGCGCTCGATGGGGCTCGGGTCGCGCCTCGCTTGCGCTCTGATCGCACCTTGATCGCCGAAACGGACCAGGATTCAGCCATGACTTTTGAATTGCTCAGCGAGCACGCCAGCTTCGGCGGCGTGCAGCGTTTCCACCGCCACGACTCGGTCGAGATCGGCCTGCCGATGCGCTTCGCGCTGTACCTGCCGCCGGGCGGGGCGCGCGCGGCGAAGGGCCTGCTGGTGTTCCTCGCGGGGCTGACCTGCACCGAGGAGACCTTCACCATGAAGGCCGGCGCCCAGCGCCAGGCCGCTGCACTGGGCCTGGCGCTGCTGATGCCGGACACCAGCCCGCGCGGCGAGGCCGTCAGCGCGCTGCCGGGGGCGAGCGCGTCCTGGGATTTCGGCATCGCCGCGGGCTTTTACCTCGATGCGACGCAGGCGCCCTGGGCGACGCACTGGCGCATGGAGAGCTACCTGATGAAGGAGCTCATCCCGCAGGTGCAGGCCGAGTTGGGCTTGGACGCGGCGCGGACCGGGATCGCCGGCCATTCGATGGGCGGGCATGGGGCGTTGACGCTGGCGCTGCGGCATCCGGGCGCCTTCGCGTCGGTGTCGGCCATCGCGCCGATCGCGGCGCCGAGCCGTTGCCCGTGGGGCGTGAAGGCCTTCACCGGCTACCTCGGCGACGACCGCGACGCGTGGCCCGCGCACGATGCGAGCGCGCTGATGCAGGCGCAGGCGCGCGTGCCGTACCCGGGCGGCCTGCTGGTCGACCAGGGGCTGGCGGACCGGTTCCTGGTCGAGCAGTTGTTCCCGGAGGCGCTCGAATCCGCGTGTGCGGCGATCGGGCAGCCGCTGACGCTGCGCCGGCACGACGGGTATGACCACGGGTACTACTTCATCGCGTCGGTGATCGACGATCATCTGGCGCATCACGCCCGGCAGTTCAGAGGCTGATCGCCGTCACAGATGACGCGTCCCTGCAGGCCCGGCGCCGATCGGGTGCTGGGGCGCTCGGATACTCGGGGCGCTCGCTGTCTGCAGCTCGCGTTTGCGTTGGCCGCCGCGTGCGGCGCCCGGCGCCCGGTCGCTCGCCGGTCGCTGGCGGATGAACGAGAGCACCGGAGAGTCCAATGCGCATCGCCCTGCTGTCCGACATCCACGGCAACCTGCCGGCACTGGAGGCCGTCGTGGCCGACCTGCGCCCGCGCGGCGTGGACACGATCGTCAATCTCGGGGACATCCTGTCCGGTCCGCTGCTGCCGCTGGAGACGGCGCGCTACCTGATGGCCCAGGACTGGCCGACGATCGCCGGGAACCATGAGCGGCAGCTGCTGGCGATCACGGCGGCGAAGCCGGGTGGTGCCTCGGACCGTTTCGCTCGGGAGTGCCTGGGCGAGGCGGAACTCGACTGGCTGCGCGCGCTGCCGGCGACGCTGCGGCTCAACGACGAGGTGTTCCTGTGCCACGGCACGCCGCGCCGGGACATCGAGTATTTCCTCGACTCGCAGGTCGGCGAACGCCTGGTGCTCGCGTCGGCGGAAGAGGTCGCCGAGCGCCTCGGCGAGGAGCG